>Ga0181536_10000277_pt1 | contig 61295 bp, 51 predicted proteins | sample PEATcosm2014_Bin_41_FD_121105 | JGI IMG/M metagenome (GOLD analysis project Ga0181536, IMG submission 121105) | Peatland microbial communities from MTU Mesocosm Facility, Houghton, MI, USA - PEATcosm2014_Bin17_60_metaG | ecosystem: Environmental > Terrestrial > Soil > Wetlands > Peat | place...
CCGGTCAGGCCGACAGGCTGACGATCACGACGACACGAACGAGAACCGGGGCGACACCATGTTCACGAATCCGTGCTCAGCGAACGTGACGCCTTCATGGTCATTCAGCGTGGCGGGCGACAGTGGTCGGCTTCTCTGGGGGAAATGACCGGCGGTAGGGGCGAGGCTGCCTATGCCGCGACGCGGGCGGTAGGGGTGACTTGCCGGCACCGATACAGCCAGTCAGGCGGACTGGGCCGCCTCACTGTCCATTCCGAGCAACCGAGTCTTGCGGCGGCCTTTGACGACGTTCACTTCCAGCTTTGCGCCGAGCGCTTCGACGTACTGTTCCAGCACCTCGATCGTCACGTTGTGCGAGCGCTCGATGGCGGCGACACGGGGCTGGGAAACGCCGATGCGTTGCGCCAGTTCTCGTTGGCTGAGCCCAGCGTCTTCACGTAGCGCGGTGAGCTTGTTGGCGAGAAGGAGCTCTTGCTCGATCTCGGCCACCCGTTCCTCGGCACCCTTGACCGCAAGGACTCGCTTCTCCCAATCTCGTGCCGTCATCGTCTCTTCCTCCTTGTTCCCATCTCGATCTGGCTGTGCTCATCCTTCAGGCGGCTTAGGTGGGCGTCATAGCGCCTGTCGGCAATCGGCACGGTATCTGTTCAGGTCCCAGAGTCGGCCCTGGTAGCGGGCTGAGGTCTCTCTCTCGCTGACGAGTTTCGAAATTCGCGCGCGACCAGCGCGTTTGTGATCGCACAATGCTCGCGATGTGCTTGCGCACCGACTGGACTGGTGGGCGTGGAGTTCGACCAGCCGACCTACGACGAGCTGAAGGAACTGGTGTCGGCCCTCGATCTCGTGATCGCCCAACGAGAAGGCGAACTGACGGAACTGCGTGAGCGACTGGTGACTCGCGACGCGCTCATTGCCGAGTTGCAAGCACGGCTGGCAGATCTCGAGGAACGTCTGGGGCGCAACCCGCGCAACTCGTCGATGCCGCCGTCGGCCGAGGGTTTCTCCAAGCCTCCGGTTCCCAACCGGTCCGAGCGTCGTGCGGCCAAACGCCGTCCGGGCAAGCAGCCCGGTGCAGAGGGCAAGCACCTGGCCCAGGTGGAGAACGCCGACGAGACCCTGGTCCACTCGCCTCCGGTGTGCCGTGGCTGCGGCGGGGACCTGGCTGGTGCCGAGCTCGTCGGCGTCGAACGCTGCCAGGTGTTCGACCTGCCACCGATGAGGCCCTACGTCACCGAACACCTGATGGAACGTCGGCGCTGTAGGTGCGGGTGCGAGACCAAGGCCGCCGCACCGCTCGAGGTCACCGCCCCGGCCTGCTACGGCCCGGGGGTCCGCGCCCTGGCCACCTACCTGGCCGTGTTCCAGCACCTGCCTTACGACCGCATGGCCCAACTCTTCTGTGACGTGCTCGGCATCGAGGTCTCCGTCGGCGCCCTCACCCAGATGGTGGCCGAGGCCGGCGGGGCGCTCGGCTTGTTCTGCGACGTGATCCGGGAGCTTCTGATCGACGCCCCGGCGGTCAACTTCGATGAGACGGGGGCGAGAGTGGAGGGGAGCCTGCACTGGGTCCACGTCGCCTGTAGCTCCCTCTACACCCTGATCGAGTGCCACAAAAAGCGCGGAACGTTGGCCATGGACGCCATGGGGGTGATCGCCAAGATGAAAGGGGTGGCGATCCACGACGGCTGGAAGCCCTACCGGAGCTACGACGTGCTCCACCAGCTCTGCAATTCTCACCACCTGCGCGAGCTCGAAGCCGTCGCCGTGGTCTTTAGCCAGGGCTGGGCCGACGAGATGATCGGGGTGCTCGTCGAGGCCAAAGAGGCCGTGGAGGCCGCCCGAGCAGAAGGGCGCGACCGCCTTGACGACAAGGTCCTGCACTCGATCCGCGTCCGCTACGGCAAGTTGATCCAAAAGGGCTGGGCGGCCAACCCCGCACCCGCGGTCGGGAAACGCTCGGGGTATGAGAAGAAGGCGGCCAACCTGCTCGCCCGCCTCGACACCCAACGGGCCGACGTCCTGCGTTTCGCCACCGACTTCTCTCTCAGCTGGGACAACAACCAGGCCGAGAGAGACGTGAGGATGGTCAAGCTCCAGCAGAAGATCTCCGGATCGTGGCGGACCCTCACCGGGGCTCAGCACTACTGCGCCATCCGCAGCTACGTCTCGACCATGAAGAAGCACGGCCAGCCGGTCCTCGCCGGACTTCGCCTGCTCTTCGAGGGCGGGGTCTGGCTGCCGAACGGGCTTCCCCGCACCTGAGAGACCGTTTCATTCGTGGATACCGGGCCGAACGGCAAGACTGACCCCGATGGCCAAACGCAAGAAGCCGCGGACCCCTCCACCTCGACGGCCGATCCGTGCGGAACTCTCCCAGCCCCTCGTTTATCCGAACGACCGGGTCGGCGACGTCGTCGACGTCGAGCCACTCTTCATGGCGGTTCGCACAGGACTGCTCGATGATTATCTCGAACAACTCGCCACCGTCGTGAACAAGCGATTCGAGGTGATCGAAGAACAACGAGAGGTTGCCGCCGCCCGTCACCTCTGCGCCGGTGCCCGTGTGCGAATCGGTCACAACCTTCGACCCCTCTACCTGCACGGCCGACCGGCAACCGTCGTCGAAAAGGATGGGGAGAAGTGGATCGTCCGCCTCGACGAGCCTGTCGGCCGATTCACCAACGCAGACCTCCGGCTCTACGCAAGACAGCTGGAGCCGTGGTAACCACGTGAACAGTTACTCGGCACGTTCACCTCGTACCACCTCGACCACGCGTTGGTCTTGTCGCCCCCGACGAGCAGGATCGCCCGCCTTTTGGGGTCGAAGGCGAAAAGGACCCTCACCTCCGTCCGGCCGGTGGACCCAGGCCGGAGTTCCTTCATGTTCTTGTGCGGCTGCCCTTCACCGTGTCGACGGGCGGCCTGCCGAGTGCCGGGCCGTGGTCTCGCAGGATGCGCATGGCCGCTAACAGCGCCTCAGCGTCCGCCTGGTCAAGGGCGTCAGCCCACGATTCGAATGTGGGATCGAACTCCACCTCCCAGGATCGTCCCGGCATCCGATAACAATAACATTATCAGCCCGAACCTGGGAACGCTGTCGGGACCTGCCCCAATGAACCGGGCATCGCGTCAGGACGGCGGGTCACCGATGAGCCGCCGCGGAACGGGGTCCGCGACCCGGTCGGGGACACCCCTTGGCGACTTCTGTTACTGGACACTATGGGGCAGCCCGCCTCATCGCGACCGCACCGCCGACCACGTCCATTCGAATGGCCGGAAGTTCGGTAGGTCAGGTAGCCGGGGACCGGCCCCTGGAGTGCTGGGTTAGTTGGGCACCGCAGCGACGATGTTGGTGACGTGGACACCCACCCCGGGAAGCGAACCGTAGAAGAGTGTGAGGCCCGGTGGGGCGAAGGTGAAGATGCCCCCATCCGATCCGAGCAGCCAGTAGGCAGTCGTGTCGGCGGTGGGGACGATGCCGATCACCGGGTGCGCCGGGGTGACCCCCAGGCCGGGCAAGGAACCCTGGTAGCGGGCGTTGCCGTAGGCGTAGACCGCTCCGTTCTGGGCGGTGATCCAGTAGCCGCCCCCTGTGGCGGTCCCCGCGATGGCCGAGACCGGAGAGGGGGTGCCCTTGGCTGTGCCCAGATTCCCCTGGGCGGCACCGAAGGCGTAGACCGTGCCTGTGGAAGAGACAAGCCAGTAGCCGTTCCCCGACGGCGTGGCCGCCATGCCGATGATGTTGTCGACGCGGATGCCCCGACCCGGCACCGATCCCAGGAATGTGACGGTGCCCGCCGGCCCGAAGGCGAAGACCCCGCCGTCTTGGCCGACCAAGAAGTAGCCCCTGCCTGTGTCGGCAGCCGCCATGCCCACGATGGGCACTGCGGGGGTGACGCCGATGCCCGGGAGCGAGCCCAAGAAGGGCGCTGTGAAGGCGAAGACCCCACCGTCTTGAGCGACGAGGAAGTAACCGCTGTCGGTGACCGTGGGCACCATGCCGACAACCGGCTTGTTGGGCGTCACGTGAATGCCCGGCAGGGAGCCGAAGAACCCGCCGACCTGTCCGGGGGCGTCGAAGACGAAGACCCCGCCATCCGAGCCCACGAGGTCATAGCCGGTGCCCAGGTAGGTGAACGTGCCGGCGGCCGTCGCCGCACTTGTCCCAGCGAAGGTGCCCACGGTCACTCCGACCGTCTTCAAGCCCGCCGGTGCGACGGCCGTCAAGGTGAAGGGACTCACGACCTTGACTGTGGTGGCCGGGGTCGAGCCGAAGGAAACCTCGGTCGCAGACGTAAAACCGGCCCCGTGCACGGTGACCGTGGTGCCGCCCTTCTCGGGCCCTGTGGCCGGGAAGACCGAGGTCACCGTGGGAGGTTGCTTGATGGCCATGCCGAGAGAAAGGTCGAGACCCGTTGTTGTGCCCGCGATCGTGACCGCGGGTGTGGGGTGGCCGCTCGTCGCCAGCTGATTCGGGGTGTACTCGGACACCACGCCTGTCGGGCTGGCCGTCCACAGGTCGCCCGCATCGTCGAACGCGAGCCCAAACTGGTCGTGCGTCGACGAGACGATCACCGCCGGCGCGGGGTGACCGCTCGTCGCCATCTGGGCCGGCGTGTACTCATCGAGGTTGCCGTTTCCTTCATTCGCCACCCACAGGTCACCCGACGTGTCGAAACCGAGGCCGGCGGGATATGTGAGGTCTGTGTGTGTGCGGGAGATGGTGACCGCCGGGAGGGGGTCGCCGCTCACCGTCAGCTGTGTGGTCTTGTACTCCACGACCTTTTCGGACAGTCGTATAGGAAGGTGGCCACCGGCGGACACGAGGTTGGTCACCCAGAGGTCGCCCGAGCTATCGAACGCCAGATTGACTAGGCCGAAGAGTGTTGCGGAGGGGTTCGGGGTGATCGTGACGGCTGGGGTCGGATGGCCGCTCGTCGTGAGCTGTGTGGGTATGTACTCGGAAAGGGTGCCCGTGTTGACGCTGGAAACCCACAGATCACCCGATCCGGAGAAGGCCAGGCCTGTCGTCTCGGGGGTTGTGATGGTGACCTTGGGAGACTGGGTCCCACCGGCCGCCAGCTGCGAGGGCGTGTACTCGGTGACCGTGCCGAATGTATTGGCGGACCAGAGGTCACCGGAGCCGTCGAACGCCATCTGGTGTGACTGCACCTTGCCACCGGATGTGACCGTCTTCGATGGCGTGATGTTGCCCCCGGCCGTCGGGAGCCCGTAGGAGGTGATGGTCTGAGAGTTGGAATTCCCCACGTACAGGGTCGACGCGCCGCCGCTGGCACCGGCGGGAGGCGTCGCGAGTGCGCCGGTCGCCACTGCCGCGAGGGTGCTAGCGCCGAGCACCGTGGAGACTGCCACGACAAGGTGCGAGAGTCGGCCCAGCTTGGCCTTGGCATCAGATGACCGACCGGTTCGCATGCTTCACGTTCCGACTTGGTAGTAGTCCCGCCTGAAAGTCTCCGGACAGCGGTAGCACCGTCCGATGCGGACCATTGGCTTCGACGCTAGTGAGGTTGCCTTCCCCGGTCCATTCGGTTGTCAGGGTGGTAGCGCCGAGGGGCTCGACGGTCGAAGCTTTGACGTTGGCTGGCAACGCGAGCGCTTGCCATGAGACGGCGGCATAACGGGCAGTTTGCGCGAGACGATCCCGGCGCGCGCCTAGCCCATAGGTGCGCATGGGGCGCAGCAACAGTTGGCAGCACCGGCGTCACCGGGTCACCAGACCCCGCGCAGCCCCGAAGACCCAGCAACTCGGCCTCGCGTCCCTGACCCGGTGGCGGTACGATGTCCTCCACCACGGCCAGGACGTCGGGACCGGGCCGGTACACACCTGCGGGCACGTTCTGGCCCGTCTGGCATCGACTGCTCACACCAGCGAGCAGTGCACCCCGGGGAGATCCCAAGTGCCGGTAGACCCCAGCCACGCAGGAGCCGCACCCGAGGGGGCCCCGGTCCTGGAGCACGCGGTGCTCGACGTCGCCTCGGGGAGGGAGGCGGAGTTCGAGGCGGCCTTCGAAGAGGCCGTGCCGTTCATCGCCGGGTCGCCCGGGTTCCGCGCCCTGCGGCTCTCGCGCTGCGTGGAACGGCCCGGCCGCTACCTGCTCCTGGTCGGGTGGGAGACGCTCGAGGACCACACCGAGGGGTTCCGGGGGTCTGCCGCCTACGAGGAGTGGCGGCGGCTCCTCCACCACTTCTACGACCCTTTCCCGACGGTCGAGCACTTCACCGAGGCCCGACGCGCCTGACCGGCGCGGCGGCCGTCAACCCCCGGGCTGGTAGACGCCGAACTCGGCCCGCAGCACGTCGGAGACCTCGCCCAGGGTGGCCATGCGGGCGAGCGCCACCTTCATCGGCACCAGCAGGTTCTGCGTGCCGCGCGCCGCGGCGCGCACGTCGTCGAGCGCGGCGTCGACGGCCGCTTGGTCGCGCTCGGCCCGCACCCGGGCCACCCGCGCCACCTGGGCGCGTTGGAGCTCGACGTCGATCGGGAAGACCTCGAACGGCTCGTGGGTCTCGTCGACGAACCGGTTGACCCCGACCACCACCTTCTCGCCGTCGTCCACCGCCTTGGCGTAGGCATAGGCGGCGGCGTCGATCTCGTCCTGCATGAAGCGGGCCTCGATGGCCGCCACCGCCCCGCCCAGCTGGTCGATCCGGTCGAGGTAGGCCTGGGCGCCGCGTTCGACCTCGTCGGTGAGGGACTCGACGAAGTACGAGCCGGCCAGGGGGTCGACGGTGTCGGCGACCCCCGACTCGTACCCCACGACCTGCTGGGTCCGCAGCGCCAGCTTGGCCGCCCGGGTGGTGGGGAGGCCCAGCGCCTCGTCGAAGCCGTTGGTGTGCAGGCTCTGGGTCCCCCCCAGGGCGGCGGCGAGCGCCTGGACCGTCACCCGGACGATGTTGTTCTCGGGCTGCTGGGCGGTGAGGGTGGAGCCGCCGGTCTGGGTGTGGAACCGCAGCACCTTGGAGCGCTCGTCGGTCGCCTTGAACCGCTCGGTCATGATGCGGGCCCACATGCGGCGGGCGGCGCGGTACTTGGCCACCTCCTCGAAGAGGTTGTTGTGGGCGTTGAAGAAGAAGGAGAGGCGCGGGGCGAACTCGTCGACCGCCAGGCCCGCGGCGATGGCCGCCTCCACGTAGGCGATCCCGTCGGCCAGGGTGAAGGCCACCTCCTGGACGGCCGTCGACCCCGCCTCGCGGATGTGGTAGCCCGAGATCGAGATGGTGTTCCAGTTCGGCAGGTGCTCGCGGCAGTAGGAGAAGGTGTCGACGATCAGCCGCATCGACGGCCGGGGCGGGTAGATGTAGGTCCCCCGGGCCACGTACTCCTTCAGGATGTCGTTCTGGATGGTGCCACCCACCTTGGGGCCGGGCACCCCCTGCTCCTCGGCCACCAGTTGGTAGAGGAGGAGGAGCACGGCGGCGGTGGCGTTGATCGTCATCGAGGTGGTGACGGTGTCGAGCGGCAGGCCGTCGAGGAGGAGGCGCATGTCGGCCAGCGAGTCGATGGCCACCCCGACCTTGCCCACCTCGCCCTCGGCCCGGGGGTGGTCGGAGTCGTAGCCCATCTGGGTGGGCAGGTCGAAGGCGCACGAGAGCCCGGTCTGCCCGGCGGCCAGCAGGAACTTGAACCGCTCGTTGGTCGACTCGGCGGTGCCGAACCCGGCGTACTGGCGCATCGTCCACAGGCGCTGGCGGTACATGCCGGCGTGGACCCCCCGGGTGTAGGGGTAGCGGCCGGGGTCGCCCAGCTTGGTGGCGGGGTCCCAGCCCTCGAGGTCGGCGGCGGTGTACACCGGCCGGATCTCGATGCCCGAGTCGGTCGTTCGCTGGTCGGAGGAGGGGGTCTCTGCAGCCACGGTGAGAGCCTACGGCAAGGCGCTGGTGGCGCCCGGCGGGGCCGTGCGGGGAGTGCTCGTCGCCGGGCCCGGGGCGCCGGTGTCGGCGGGTCCGCCGATCAGCGCGGGTGGGGCATGCAGAGGTCGTCGTACTCGGCGATGACGATCTCCCCGGCGTCGGGGCCGCAGGCCGGGCAGGCCGGGTCCCGCCGCACCTTGAAGGTCCGAAACGACTCCTCGAGCGCGTCGTAGGCGAGCAGGCGGCCCACCAGCGGGTCGCCCAGGCCGAGCAGCATCTTGATCGCCTCCACCGCCTGGATGGACCCGATGATCCCGGGCAGGACGCCGAGCACCCCGGCCTCGGCGCACGAGGGGGCCTGCTCGGCCGGGGGCGGCACCGGGATGAGGCACCGGTAGCACGGGCCGTTGTAGGGGTCGAAGACGGTGACCTGCCCCTCGAACTGGAAGATCGACCCGTGGACCACCGGGATCCGCTTGACCAGCGAGGCGTCGTTCACCAGGTAGCGGGTGGGAAAGTTGTCGGTGCCGTCGACGATCAGGTCGTAGCCGTCGATGATGTCGAGCACGTTGTCCGCCCCGAGGCGGACGTCGTAGGTGGCCACGTCGACGTCGGGGTTGAGGAGCGTCAGGGTCTTCTTGGCCGAGTCGACCTTGCGGTCGCCGATCCGGTCCATGTTGTGGAGGATCTGGCGCTGGAGGTTCGACTCGTCGACCACGTCCATGTCGATGATCCCGATGGTCCCCACCCCGGCCGCCGCCAGGTAGAGGGCGGCCGGGGAGCCGAGGCCTCCCGCACCGAGCAGCAGCACCTTGGAGTCGAGCAGCTTCTGCTGGCCCTTCTCGCCGACGTCGGGCATGAGGAGGTGCCGCTGGTAGCGGTTGCGCTGCTCGGCGGTGAGGGTGCGCGGCGCATCCCAGGGCCGCCCGTCGTCCTTCCAGCGGTTGAAGCCGCCGGCCATCGAGACCACGTCGGTGTACCCCAGCTCGCCCATCGTCTTGGCGGCGAAGGCCGACCGGGTGCCGCCGGCGCAGTAGACGACCACCGGCGCGCCCTTGTCGGGCAGCTTCCCCTCGACCTGGAACTCGAGGTGGCCCCGGGGCAGGTGGACGGCGCCGGGCAGGGCGCCCTGCTGGTACTCGTCGGGCTCGCGGACGTCCAAGAACAGCGACCGGCCGAGGCGCGACTCGGCCTCGGCCGTGTCGATCTCGGTGATGGCCGCCTTGGCCTCGCTCAGGAGCTCTCTCGGGGTGGGCATGGTCGACCTCCGACGTACGGCAACACGGCGCCCGGCGGGGCGCTCTTCTCGGTCCGTTAAACCCTACCAGCCGGGTCAACATTCCCGCCTCCAGCCGCCTCGGGTAGAAAGGCGGCCGTGGAGCTGACCGAGGCCGTCCGGCGCCGGCGCATGGTGCGCAGCTTCTCCGACCGACCCCTCGACCCGGCCCTCGTGGCCGACCTGCTGGCCGACGCGCTGCGGGCCCCCACGGCCGGCAACACCCGGGGCACCGCCTGGGTGGTGCTCGAGGGGCCCGAGCAGACCGCCTCGTACTGGGAGCACGCCACCACCGAGGGATGGCGGCGGGGGTCGGCGCGTTGGCCGGGGCTGTCGCGGGCGCCGGTGGTCGCCCTCTCGCTCGCCTGGCCCGACGCCTACCTGGCTCGCTACGACGAGCCCGACAAGGCGGCCTCGGGGCTCGGGTCGGGCGGCGGCGCCGGCGCCTGGCCCGTGCCCTACTGGTTCGCGGACGCCGCCTTCGCCGCCATGACCCTCCTCTTGGGTGCGACCGGCGCCGGGCTGGGGGCGTGCTTCCTCGGCAACTTCCGGGGCGAGGGGCCGCTGCTCGCCTCGCTCGGGGTGCCCGAGGGGTGGCGGCTGTTCGGGGCGGTGCTGCTCGGCCACCCCGACGGGAGGGACCACCCCTCGCCGTCGCTGTCGCGCCAGGGGCCCACCGACGCCCAGCGGGTCCACCGGGGTCGCTGGTAGCCGGGGCGACGGCGGCGGTCACTTGTCCCCTTCGCCCCGTCGGAATAACCTACGCCCCGTCTAAAAACTGCGGATCGCCGAACGGCGGACAGGGGGGCGGGCAATGGTCGACTGGGCGGGACAGCGGGTGCTGGTGACCGGAGCCTCCTCGGGCATCGGCGCCGGCCTGGCCGAGGAGTTCGCCCGCCGGGGGGCGGTGGTCGGGATCTGCGCCCGGCGCGAGCAGCGGCTCGCCGAGGTGCTCGAACGGTGCCGGGCGCACTCCCCCGAGTCCCGGATGTGGGTGTCCGACCTGTCCGACCCCGCCGCCGTCGACGCGCTGGCGGCGTCGGCCACCAAGGAGCTGGGCGGCGTCGACCTGCTGTTGAACAACGCCGGGATCCCCAAGCGCCGGCACGTCACCCGGCTCGACCCCGCCACGGTCGAGTCGGTGATGAACATCAACTTCCTCTCCCCCGTCCGCCTGACGCTGGCCCTCCTGCCCCAGATGCTCGAGCGCGGCAGCGGGCGCATCGTCAACGTGTCGTCGGTGGCGGCCACCCTGAGCTCGCCCGGCGAGTCCGCCTACGACGCCTCCAAGGCGGCGGTCACCGCCTTCTCCGAGGCGATGGCCATCGACCTGTGGGGCTCGGGGGTCAAGGTGCTCGTGGTCTACCCCGGCCTGGTGGACACCGAGTTGTTCACCCTGCCCGACAACGACCCGGTGGTCGACCCCTCGATGGTGCCGATCCCGGTCTCCGAGCTGGTCGACGCCGTCTTCGACGCCCTCGACCGCGGGGCGGTGCAGGTCTACGTGCCCGACTGGTTCGCCGACTTGGCCTCGGGCAAGGCGGCCAACGTCGAGGGCTTCCTCTCGGGAGCGGCCGAGTTCGTCGCCGCCCAGCAGTCCAAGGGCGCCTAGGTGGGTCGTCGCCAGCCGAGGGGGCTGGAGACCCGCAAGCGCATCATGACCGCCGCCCTCGACCTGTTCGCCGAGCGCGGCTACGGCGCGGTGGCCATCGAGGACATCGCCGAGGCGGCGGGGATGACCAAGGGCGCGGTCTACTACTGGTTCGCCGACAAGGACGACCTGGGCCGCGACCTCCAGCACGACCTCTACGAGCGGCTGACCGACCTCGCCCTCCAGGCCCTCGACCCCGAGGGCGACACGGTCACCAACATGCGCCGGGCCTTCCGGGTCTACCTCGACGCCCTCGGGTCGCTCGGGCAGGCCCGCTTCTTCCTGCGCGACGCCTGGACCATCCCCGCCCTCGACGAGAGCGGCCGCCGCGACCAGCAGGACGCCGTGGCGATGGTGCGGGGCATGCTGGCGGCCGCCATCGAGCGGGGCGAAGTGGCCCACCTCGACCCCGACGCCCTGGCCAACGTGCTGCTCGGCGCGTGGGCCGAGGCCACCATCCACGTGCTCACCACCGGCTGGCGCGCCCCCACGGTGGCCGTGGTCGACCACCTGCTCGAGTCGCTCCGCACCCCCCAGCTCTCCTCAGTGGGCACCCCGCCCCGAAACCGTTCCAGAAAGGACTGACCAATGCCCCCCACCCCCCTCGGGAACCGGGACCTCGCCCACCTCATCCACCCGGTGACCGCCCCCAGGGACATCGCCCCCACCGGGCCCCGCATCGTCACCGAGGGCGACGGCTGGTGGATCACCGACGACCAGGGCCGGCGGCTGATCGACGGCTTCGCCGGCCTGTGGTGCGTCGCCGTCGGCCACCGCCGCAAGGAGATCCGCGACGCCGTCGCCGCGCAGATGGACACCCTCGAGTACGCCACGGTGTTCCACGGCGGGTCGCACCCGCGGGCCATCGAGCTGGCCGAGCGGCTGGCGTCGATGTTCCCCCCCGAGTACGGCCTCAACCACGTCATGTTCTGCTCGGGCGGCTCGGAGGCCAACGAGACCAACTTCAAGATCGTCCGCATGTACTGGGCGCTCAAGGGCGAGGACCGTCGCAAGACCATCGTCGCCCGGAACCAGGGCTACCACGGCCTCACCATCGCCACCATGTCGGCCACCGGCATCATGCCCATGCACTGGAACTTCGGGCCCGAGGCGCCGGGGTTCGCGCAGATCGCCGCCCCGTACTGCTTCCGCTGCGAGCTCGGCAAGACCTTCCCCGAGTGCGGGCTGGCCTGCGCCGACGCCCTCACCGAGTACGTCGAGGCCCAGGGGCCCGAGACCATCGGCGCCTTCATCGCCGAGCCGGTGATCGGCGCCGGGGGCATCATCCCGCCGCCGCCGGGCTACTTCGAGAAGATCCGCCAGATCTGCGACCGCTTCGGCATCCTGTTCATCGCCGACGAGGTGGTCTGCGGCTTCGGCCGCACCGGCAAGACCTTCGGGATGGAGCAGTGGGGGGTGCGGCCCGACATCGTGACGCTGGCCAAGGGGATCACCAGCGGCTACGTCCCGCTCGGCGCCTCGGTCGTCTCCGACGAGGTCTGGTCGACCATCGCCGAGCGGCTGCCCGACCGCATGCCCTTCAGCCACGGGTTCACCTACTCGGGCCACCCCGTGGCCTGCGCCGCCGCCCTGGCCAACCTCGACATCATCGAGAAGGAGGGCCTCGTCCACAACGCCGCCGACGTCGGCGCCTACCTGCTCGAGCGCCTGGGCGAGCTGCGCCAGTACGACTCGGTCGGCGACGTCCGTGGCATGGGGCTGATGGCCGGGATCGAGTTCGTCGTCGACAAGGAGTCGAAGAAGGGCTTCTCCGACCCGCACAAGGCCTGCGAGCGGGTGGAGCACGAGTCGTGGGCCCGGGGCCTCTACAGCCGGGCCATGGGCGTCGAGGTGGTCGGGCTGGCCCCGCCGCTCACCATCGACCGCGAGACCGTGGACCAGATGGTCGAGATCCTCGCCGCCTCGATCGAGGCGATGGAGGCCGACGTGCTGGCCGCCGAGCGGGCCCGCCCGGTCAGGGAATCGGTGAACGTCGCCGGCCCCGGTGAGTTCTTCGAGAAGGTCCTGCCCGGCCGGGTCGACCCGGCGGGCGCCGAGGGCGTGGAGCTGGAGGTGGGCTTCGTCTTCACCGGCGAGGGCGGGGGCACCTGGCAGCTCAGCGTCCACGACAAGAAGGTGTCGTGCGTCCCGACCGACTCGCTCGGCGAGGTCGCCGCCACCATCCGGGCCACGGCGGCCGACTTCACCAAGATCGTGAACGGCGAGCTCTCCGGGGCCGACGCCTTCATGTCCCAGCAACTGGCGGTCGACGGCGACCTCGGTGCCGCCGCCCAGCTGATGTCGCTCGGGATCATGTAGCCCGTGCCGACCGGCCCCGGGCCCGCCGACCGGGCCGGGGCCGGTCGCGTCGGGGCGAGGGAGGCCTGGGTCAGCCAGCGAGCCTTTGGTTGCGGGGTGACCGACGAGCAGGTCGGCGGGGCTGGGTGCCGCCGGCCTCACCCTCTGCGGGCACGGGCGGCGGACCGGGCAGCCGGGCAGCCGGCTCGTGGGCTCCCCCGAGGCCGAGCACCTCGTCGAAGCCCTCCCGCAGGCACTCCACCAGCACGTCGGGGTCGGGCACGGCGGCGGTGTCCACGTTGATGCCGGCGTAGCACCGCCCGCAGTAGGACAGCATCGTCACATTGACCGAGGCGCCGATGGTCGGGCCGAAGACCACGTAGCGCTCGACCTTGGCACCGGCCAGGTAGACGGGGGCCGTGAAGCCGGGGACGTCGCTGGCCAGGAAGTCGACGTGCTTGAGCATCGAGCCGACAGCGGCCGACGGAAGGAGGTTGAGCGCACCAGCGATGGTGTTGGCGAAGGCCAGGGACCGCTCCTCCTTGATGGCCCGGCACCGGCGGCCGATGTCGGCGATCCGGAGTGCCGGATCCGGCTGGGAGACGGGGACGACGAGGCGCATCAACGTGATGCGGTTGCCGCCGATGGGGTCCTGCGGGGTCCGGAGGCTGATGGGCATCGTGACCCGCAGGCGGTCGACGGAGGCGTCGTGGCGCTCGTGGTAGCGGCGCAGACCACCGGCGAGGGCCGCCACGAAGCCGTCGTTGATCGAGCCTCCGGCGGCTCCGGCGGCCCGCTTGAACTCGTCGAGGCTGAAGTCGACGTGGTCGAGGTGGCGCCCAAGGCCACGTCGCTGCATCACCGGCGACAGGGTCGTGAGGACCGGGACGACGGTGCGGCCGATCGAGGCCGCCGTGCGCACGACGTCGGCGGAACTGCTCAACGGGTGGCGGGCGGCGCGCAGGGCGGACGGCAGCGCCGAGCGCGCCCGGCCCCCCACGAACTCGCCGACCTGCTGCAGGCGCTGCGCCACACCCGCCCGCACGAGGCCCACGGCGTCGAACTCCTCGCCGGCCGGCACGCTCGGCATCGGCCCGTCGCCGGCCGGCCGGCGCTCATCGTCGAAGAGCAGCAGGGCGAGCTGCACCGCCCCGATGCCGTCGGTCAAGGAGTGGTGCAACTTCATCACCAGCGCCGCCTTGTCGCCGTCGAGATGCTCGATCAGCGTGGCCTCCCACAGCGGGCGGGAACGGTCGAACGCCGTCATCGCCTCACGACGGGCGAACTCCACCACCGTCTGCGGGGTGTGCGGGGCCGGCGCCTCGGTGCGGCGCAGGTGCCAACCCAGGTCGAAGTCGCCGTCGGTGGTCCACCGGGGGGCGGCCAGCCGGGCCGGCGGTTCGAGGACCCGCTGGCGGAATTGGGGGATGAGGCGCGTGGCCCGGTCCACTTTGGCCACGAGCGAGGCCCACTCGGGGGTCTTGTCCAGCCAGGCCACGATCACCACGGTCGAGCGAAGGACGGGATCGCCCTCCATGTACCAGGTGAAGGCGTCGCTTTCCCGCATGAACACATCCATCGGTCCCTCCGCGTGATCAGCGCTTGGGCGGCCCAATGGCCGAGTCTGGCCCCGATGGAGGCCCGGCGCCAGAGGCGATGGTCCCGAGCGGGGAAAGGGCCGTCGGCGCGGACCAATTCCCCTGGCGGGAACCGAATCGCGGGCGCATCCTTGCCTCATGTTGAGCACGGCGCTCGATGTCTTTCGCCTACGCCAGTACTTCGACGCCTTGGCCCGCACCCGCGAGGTGATGGCCGGGGTCCGAGAGGACGCCGGGGTGCTCGACGACGCCCGGCGCGCCCTGGTCACCCTGCCCCTGGTCGACCGGCGCCGGCCCCCCGACCGCCATCCCTTCCCCCCGCCCGAGCGGCTCGGGCTGCCGGGGCTGAAAGGGCGCCGGCTGGCCCTGGTCGCCACCGGGGGCAGCGGGGCCCTGGCGTCGGTGGTCGGTGCCGCCCGGGCCCTGGAAGAGGCGGGTGTGCGCCCGTCGGTCATCTCGCTGTGCTCGGGGTCGGCGCTGTTCGGGTTCCCGATCGCCGCCGGCCTGCCCGCCGACAAGGTCGCCGCCTTCACGATCGGGCTCCAGCCCGGTGACTACGTGGACGTGGACTGGTCGTCGCTGGCCTCGTTGGTCCCGCGGGCGGCACGCGGCTTCGCCGGGGTCCTCCGAGGAGAGCGGATCGAGGCGTCGTACCGGCGGTTGCTGGGCGACATGCGACTCGGGGACCTGGCCATCCCCGCCTACGCCCCCATCTGGAACATCGAGGACAACCGAGTCGAGTACATCGGCCCCCGCACCCATCCCGACCTGCCGGTGGCCCGCGCCGTCCACATGGCGGTTGCCCTGCCCTTGTTCATCGCGCCGGTGGAGCTCGACGGCGGGCACTGGTGCGACGGCGGCATCGTCGACATCTTCCCGGTGCGCCCGGTCCTCGACATCGAGGAACCCTGCCAGGTGGTTCTGGCGGTCAACGGCTTCTACCCTCCCCGGTTCGCCGGCGAGGACGCCACGGGCTGGCAGGACCGTCCCGCCAGCATCCTCTACGTGGCCAGCCAGGTTCGCACCTGCCAGCAGGTCGAGCTGGCCAGGGCCAACCTGGCCCGGCTCGAGCAGCAGGCGGAGGTGGTCATGATCGAACCGGTCCCCTACGACACGGTGCGCGGCGTGGGCTTCTACCGCCAGTTCCTCAGCACGAGGGATTGGGGTGGCTTCATGCAGGCCGGCCGCTCCCGTGCCCGCGAGGCACTTGGGGCTGCGTACGGGCGGGCCGCTCGAGGTCCCGTCGCGCCCACGTAGGCCGGGCGCCGACGCCCGAGGCCCCCTCGGGCGGGTCTGCACACGTGGCGTTCGGTGGAAGCCGCGCAACTGGGCGCGGCGAGGAAGTGAAGTCCGAACAGGGAGTTCCCCTGTTCCCCCAGAACGCCCGGCGGGACTTGAACCCGCGACCTCCGGCTTACAAGGCCGGTGCTCTAACCGTTCTGAGCTACGGGCGCACTTGGCATCGCATCGGTGCCCCCACCGGCACCGACCGCCCCGCACACTACCGCCTCTGCCGGGCACGGCAATGCAGCGGCCAGGTTCCCGGCAAGGTCGGGCGGCCACCATCGTGCCCATGACCGCACTCACCCCCCTCGTCGTGACGCCCCCCACCCCGCTCGACCCGGCGGACCCACCCGGCGCCGGCGGGGAGCACCTGCACGTGGTCGCCTGGGACGACCCGGTGGTGGAGGCGGCCGGCGTCGACCCGAGGTCTGCCTACGTCGAGACGTTCTGGCTGCCGGTGCTCGGCCCCGCGGCGATCCTGCTCCTGCGGGGACTGGCCGACCGGCTGGAGGACGCCCCCCGGGGGTTCGACCTCGGGATCGAGGAGGCCGCCCGGTCGCTCGGCCTCGGGTGGCCGGGAGGGCGCCGCTCCCCGATCCAGCGGGCGGTCCTGCGCTGCGCCCGCCACTCGATCGTCCGACACCTCGGCCCCGAGGTCCTGGCGGTCCGGCGACGGATGCCGCTGCTGGACGAGCGCCACGTCCGACAGCTCCCCGCGTCGCTCCGCCGGCGCCACAGCCGCTGGGAGGCCGAGCGTCGGGCGCCGGCCCTGCCCGACGTCCGACGACGGGCGCGGGCGCTCGCCCTGGACCTGGCGGCGGTGGAACCCGACCGCGCCGGCCTCGAGCGCCGCCTGACCCGCTACGGGATCCACCCCGCCCTCGTCCACGAGTCGGCCGAGTGGGCCTGGGCGCGCCACCGCCAGGCGGCCGCGCTCGGCGCGGCGACGCACCCAAACCCTTGAATCCATCGGGAACCGTGGTCTAAGAAAGAGAGGTGAGGGGAGGTTCCATCCGATGAGCAGCACGGTCGACGCCGGCGCGCCGGCCCCGGCGCCGCCGGCCGGAGTGGCCGGGGCGCCGCCGGGGGCGCCGCAGGTCCCCGAGTTCACCATCGTCCCCCGGGTGGGCGTGGCCATCGCCGCGGTCATCCTGGTGCTGCTGGTCGTCTCGATCGCCGGCAACTGGCTCTGGCCACTCGACTTCTTCCACGTGGCCGGCGGGGGGCTTTGGACGGGGATCGACCTCTTCGTGGGGCTGGCCATCGGGCCGATCCTGGGGCGGATGTCGGTCCCGTCCCGGATCGACTTCTCCACCCGCTTCATGCCCAAGATGCTCGTGATCATGCCCACCCTGGTGGTGGTGACCCTGGCCGCCGGCTACCAGCTGGCCCGGCACGTGGGCAACCTGGCGCCCCACGCCCCGCTCCACGGCTGGATCGTCGCCTCCTTCATCGTCGTGGGGGTGATGGCCGTCATCGCCCTCGGCCTGCTCGAGCCGGCCAACCTGGCCGTGCTCTTCGAGCTGAAGAAGGACCGGCCGACAGGCGAGCGGATCGGCCGGCTCATGCGCATCTTCGTCTACACGGCCGGCATCACCGGCGCCATGCAGATCGCCACCTTGGTGATCATGACCAAGCTGGCCAGCGGATGACCGGCGCGCCGGCCGAGGCGGCCCACGCCCACGGGCCGACCGCCGGGGAGCGCCCGTTGCCCCGGGTCGCCGAGCTCGGGGTCAGCGCCCTGGTGCTGGTGATCGCGGCGGGGATCTACCTCGCCTCGCTGGCCCAGCGCCACCCGAGCATGGTGCCGCCGATCGTGCTCCTGGCCGTGGCCGCCGTCGTGGTGGCGGTGACGGCGGTGCTGCTGGCCCGGGTCCGCGAGTTCGCCTGGCGGAAGTTCCGCCTGGTCTTCGGCTGGGCGCTCCTCGAGTACGCCGTCATCGCCGGGATGCTCGTCTTCGTCTTCGTGCGCGACCACACCCCGGGCGGCACGCTGGCCCTGTTCATCTGCGCCCTGGTCATCTTCGCCGTCGACATCCCGATGATGTTCGGCTTCTCCGTGGCCCGGTACCAGCCGCCCGACTGACCGGCGGGCGGGCGGGCGGTCAACCGTAGGAGGCGAGGAGGGCCAGCAGGGTCCGGACGCCGAATGCCGTGGCGCCCTTGGTGAGGTAGCCCGACGACTCGGCGGCCCGGCCGGTGCCGGCGATGTCGAGGTGCGCCCAGGGCAACCCCCCGGTGAACCGGCCGAGCAGCATCGCCGCGGCGATGGCGCCGGCCTGTCCGGGGCGGCCGGTGTTCTTCATGTCGGCCACCTCCGAGTCGATGTGCTCGGCGTAGTCCTCGGGCATCGGCATCGGCCAGAGCCGCTCGCCCACCTCCGCCCCCGCCCGGCGCACCCGCTCGACCAGGGCCTCGTCGCTGCCGAAGAGGCCGGCCACGCCGGTGCCCAGGGCGACGGTGACCGCGCCGGTGAGGGTGGCCACGTCCACCACGGCGTCGGGTGGCGGCTCGATCTCGGCGGCCAGGGAGAGGGCGTCGGCCAGCACCAGCCGGCCCTCGGCGTCGGTGTTGAGGACCTCGATGGTCGACCCGTTGCGGATCGTCAGCACGTCGCCGGGCTTGAGGGCTCGGGCGCCCGGCATGTTCTCGGTGATCGGGGCGAGCGCCGTCACCCTGACGCGGACCCCGAGGTCGGCGCAGGCCGACAGCGCGGCCACCACGATGGCGGCCCCGCTCATGTCGGTCTTCATGGTGGTCATCCCCTCGGCCGTCTTGAGCGAGAGGCCGCCGGAGTCGAAGGTGATCCCCTTGCCCACCAGCACCACGTGCGGGACCCGGCCGTCGAGGACCACCGGGTCGGAGGGCTCGTAGTCGGCCCGGACCAGGCGCGGCGGCTCGAGCGACCCCCGGCTCACCCCGAGCAGCCCCCCCAGCCGCTCGTCGGCGATCCGAGCCTCGTCCCAGACCTCGACCGTGGTGCGGTCCGCCGCTCGCAGCTGCTCGGCGAACCGGTCGGCCAGTCCGGCGGGGGTGAGGTCGCCGGCCGGCGTGTTGATCAGGTCCCGGGCGAAGGCCACCGCCCCGGCGGCCCGCACGCCGCGCGCCGTCCCGGCCGACAGCTCCTCCCCCGCCGTCCCCCCGCCCCCCACCACCAGCACCGTCCCCACGCCCGGCGGCCGGGGAGCGCTCTTGTAGGCGTCGAAGCGGTAGGCGGCCAGCGACGCCCCCTCGGCCACCGCGGCACCGACCGCCGCCGGCGTGCCCCCGGGCAGCGGATCGGGGACGACCAGGGCCGCGGTGCCCTCCTCGCCGACCGCCCGCACGAGCGCGGCGGCCGCCTTGCGCCACCGCTCGGGGTCGACGCCGGCCGGGTCGCCCAGGCCGAGCACGACCACCGCCGGGCCGCCGTCGGGCGGCCGGAGGGCCAGGGACTGCCCGGCCTTGGCGGCGAACCCCTGCCGGCGCAGCACCTCGGGGGAGGGCGGCCCGCCGAGGCCGGCGGCGGCGGGGTCCGCCCCGGGCACCAGCTCGGGACCGTCGGGCCCGGCCACGGCGGGCAGCCCCACCGCCACCAGGTCGGCCGGCACCTCCCCGGGGCCGACCACCCCGACGGCGAGCGCCATCAGTCGCCGCCCGAGCCGGCCGGCCGGCGGCGGCCGGCGGTCCGGGCCGCCACGTGCTCGTCCCCCTCCTGCCACCGGGCCATCGCCCAGAGGAGGTCGGACAGACGGTTCAGGTACGGCCCGACCTGCGAGCCGCCGCCGGGGGCGCAGACCCCGGCCGCCACGGCCAGCCGCTCCGCCCGCCGGACCAGGGTGCGGGCCAGGTCGAGGGCGGCGGCCCGGCGGTTCTGCCCGGGCACCACGAACTCGGTCGGCATCTCGAAGCGCCCGCCGAGGTCGTCGATGAGCGCCTCGAGCCCGGTCACCATCTCGGGGGTGACCAGCGTGGTCCCGGCCACCAGGCGGCCCCGCTGGTCGGGGGAGGTCGCCACCTCGGCCATGAGGACGTAGAGGTGGCGGGCCAAGGTGACGAGGAGCCCGTCGAGCTCCGAGCCGCGTTCGGCCTCCGCCCGGGCTAGCCCCAGCGCGGCCTGCGCCTCGTCCACCGCCCCGTTCACCTCGATGCGGGGCGCGTCCTTGGCCACCCGGCCCCCGTAGAGGAGCCCGGTCGTCCCGTCGTCGCCCTTACGCGTGTAGATAGGCACCGGCGCGGATGCTACCGGCCCGCGCCGGTAGCCTGGTTGGCCCATGCCCGACACGCCGATCCCCTTCGGCCGGCTCGACCCGGCGTCCTCGGACTACTTGGCGGCCCTGCGCCGGCGGGTGGTCGTCTTCGACGGCGCCACCGGCACGAACCTCCAGCTCCAAGAGCTCGGGCCCGACGACTTCGGCGGGCCCGCCCTCGAGGGGTGCAACGAGATCCTGGTGGTGTCGCGGCCCGATGCCGTCGAGCGGCTCCACCGGTCGTTCCTCGACGTCGGGGTCGACGTGATCGAGACCGACACCTTCGGGGCGTTCTCGGTGGTGCTGGCCGAGTACGGGATCGCCGAGCGGGCGTTCGAGCTCAACGTGGAGGCCGCCCGGCTGGCCCGCCGCGTGGCCGACGACTACGCCGAACCCGGCCGTCCCCGCTGGGTGGCCGGCAGCATGGGGCCGGGGACGAAGTTCCCCACCCTGGGCCAGATCCCCTACGCCGAGCTGCGCGACGCCTACGAGGAGCAGGCCCGAGGCCTCCTCGAGGGCGGGGTCGACCTCTTGGTCATCGAGACCGTCTTCGACCTGCTGTCGGGGAAGGCGGCGATCAACGCCGCCAAGCGGGCGATGGCCGCCGTCGGCCGGCGCGTGCCCCTCCAGGTCCAGGTCACCATCGAGCTGACCGGCCGGATGCTGCCGGGCACCGAGATCGCCGCCGCCCTGACCTCGCTCGACGCCATGGCCGTCGACGTGATCGGCCTCAACTGCGCCACCGGCCCGACCGAGATGGGCGAGCCGCTGCGCCACCTCTCCGCCCACAGCCGGGTCCCGATCTCCTGCCTGCCCAACGCCGGGCTGCCCTCGGTGGTCGACGGCCGGATGCACTACGACCTCACCCCCGAGCAGCTGGCCGACCACCTCCACCGGTTCGTGACCGAGCTCGGGGTGACGGCCGTCGGCGGGTGCTGCGGCACCACCCCGGCCCACCTGGCCGCGGTGATCGAGCGCTGCTCGGGCGCCGTCCCGGCCGAGCGCCACCCGGTCCACGAGCCCTCGGCCGCCTCCATCTACACCGCCGTCCCCTTCCACCAGGACACCTCGTTCCTGGTCGTGGGCGAGCGGACCAACGCCAACGGCTCCAAGCGCTTCCGCGAGGCGATGCTGGCCGGGGATTGGGACACCTGCGTCGCCATGGCCCGCCAGCAGGTGGCCGAGGGGGCGCACCTGATCGACGTGTGCGTCGACTACACCGGGGCCGACGGGGTGGCCGACATGACCGAGGTGGCCAGCCGGTTCGCCACCCAGTCCTCGGTGCCCCTCATGATCGACTCCACCGAGGGGCCGGTGGTCCGCGCCGCCCTCGAGTGGATCGGGGGCCGGGCGGTGCTCAACTCGGTAAACCTCGAGGAGGGCGACTCCCAGGGCACCAGGCTCGACACCTTCTTGGCGCTGGCCCGCGAGTTCGGCGCGGCCGTCGTCTGCACCTGCATCGACGAGGTGGGCCAGGCCCGCACGGCCGAATGGAAGGTCCGGGCAGCCCGGGCCATCTACGACGTCGCCGTCGACCGCTACGGCCTCGAGCCGTCCGACCTCATCTTCGACCCGCTGGCCCTCCCGCTCTCCACCGGCATGGAGGAGAGCCGGCGCGACGGCATCGAGACCATCGAGGGGATCCGCCGCATCAAGGCCGAGCTGCCCGGCGTCTCCACCGTGCTCGGGCTCTCCAACGTCTCCTTCGGCCTCAACCCGGCGGCCCGCCAGGTGCTGAACTCGGTCTTCCTCCACGAGTGCGTGGAGGCGGGCCTGGACAGCGCCATCGTGCACGCCTCGAAGATCCTGCCCCTCGCCCGGATCGACGAGCGCGCCCGCCAGGTCTGCCTCGACCTCGTCTACGACCGCCGGCGGCCCGACTACGACCCGCTGGCCGAGCTGCTCGGGATGTTCGAGGGGGCCACCGTCGCCGCCTCGGCCCACCAGGACCACCACGACTGGCCGGTGGAGCGGCGGCTCGAGCAGCGGATCGTCGACGGCGACCGCAACGGGCTCGACGCCGACCTCGACGAGGCCCTGGCCGCCGGCCACCGGGCCCTCGACATCGTCAACGACTTCCTCCTGGCCGGGATGAAGACGGTGGGCGACCTCTTCGCCTCCGGCGAGATGCAGCTCCCCTTCGTCCTGCAGTCGGCCGAGACCATGAAGTCGGCGGTGGCCCACCTCGAGCCTCACATGGAGAAGGCCGACCAGGGCGGCAAGGGGACGGTGGTGCTGGCCACGGTCAAGGGTGACGTCCACGACATCGGCAAGAACCTCGTCGACATCATCCTGACCAACAACGGCTACGAGGTGGTCAACCTGGGGATCAAGGTCGGGCTCTCCGAGATGATCGCCGCCGCCGAGGAGCACGCCGCCGACGCCATCGGCATGAGCGGCCTCCTGGTCAAGTCGACCCTCATCATGCGGGAGAACCTCGAGGAGCTGAACACCCGCGGGCTCTCCTCCATCCCGGTCCTTTTGGGCGGTGCGGCGCTCACCCGCACCTACGTCGAGCGCGACCTGCGCGAGCTCTACGGGGGCCGCGTCTTCTACGGCCGCGACGCCTTCGAGGGCCTGCGGACCATGGACCGCCTGGTCGAGCTGAAGCGCACCGGGGAGGAGGACCCGCTGTTCGGGCGGGAACTCTCCGAGCGCCGGGTGCCCCGGCGCAGCCGCCTCGACGCGCCCGACACCACCGCGGTGGAAGGGCAGCCGGCCCGCGCCCCGGGCGTGGCCACCGACAACGAGCTGTTCGTCCCGCCGTTCCTGGGCGCACGGGTCGCCAAGGGCATCGCCATCGACGAGATCGCCGAGTACCTGAACCTCACCGCCCTCTTCCGCAACCAGTGGGGCTACCGCCCCGAGGAGGGAGAGGACGACGCGGCATTCAAGCAGCGGGTCAAGGCGGTGCTGCGCGAGGAGCTGGCCAGGGCGAAGGAGGCCGACCTGCTCGTCCCCCAGGTTGCCTGGGGCCACTTCGCCGCCAACGCCGAGGGCAACGACCTCGTCGTCTACAAGGACGAGACCCGCAGCGCGGAATGGCTGCGGTTCACCTTCCCCCGGCAGCGCAAGGAGCCGTGGCTCTGCATCGCCGACTTCTTCCGCCCGGCCGGCTCCGGCGAGGCCGACTTCGCCTCGTTCATGCTGGTGACCATGGGCCCGCGGGTCTCCGAGGAGACGGCGCGGCTCTTCGCCGACGACCAGTACCTGCGCTACGTGCACCTGCACGGCCTGGGGGTGGAGATGGCCGAGGCGCTGGCCGAGTACTGGCACCGCCGCATCCGCGAGGAGCTGGGCTTCGCCGACCAGGACGGGCCCACCCTCACCGGCCTCTTCCGCCAGCAGTACCGGGGGGGCCGCTACAGCTGGGGCTACCCCGCCTGCCCCGAGCTCGAGGACAACGCCAAGGTGGTCGAGCTCTTAGGCGGCGACCGCATCGGGGTGACGGTGAGCGAGGGGTTCCAGCTCAATCCCGAGCAGACCACCGACGCCATCATCTGCCACCACCCCCAGGCCAAGTACTTCGTGGCGTAGGGGCGCGCCCTTCCAGGCGCCCCGGTGACCGGTCGATACCGTTGACCCCGAGCACGCCCGGCACTACCTTGCCTGGCATGGGAACTCTGTCCGCCGTCCTGCGAACCTCCCCCGGCGCCGTCCTGGCGATCACCAAGACGGTGGAGATCGGCGAGGGCGCGGTCATCGTGGTGCTGGTCCTCCTGGTGGTGGCCATCCTCGTCCTCAACAAGCGCCGCAAGGCCCCCAAGCCCACCGAGCAGCCGCCGCAGAGCTACTACGCCGACCTCCAAGAGCCCCAGCACGCAGCCGGGGGGGCTCCCCCGCCGCCCCAGGCCCCGGTCGCCGACGGGCTGCACGACCCCTTCGCCTTCACCGGGGCGCCGACGTCCCCCGGGGTTCCCGGCGCCGCCCCCTCGCCCTACCCGCCGCCACCGCCGCCCCCGCCCCCGCCGCCCCAGGTCGCGGCCAACCCGCCGCCGGGCACTCCGGCCGGGTGGCTGCCCGAGCCCAGCGGGGCGCCCGACACCCTGCGCTACTGGGACGGCTTCGCCTGGACCCAGCACGTCGCCCAGCGTTCCTGAGACCGGTGCGCACGGGCGCACCGGGAGGGTCAGCTGGCGCTGAGTAGGGAAGCGCTGTTCTGAGTGCGAGGTGGTAAGAGCCACACTGCCTTTCTCTGCACGGGTCTTCGAGTGCGAGAGCTGCGGGTACGTTGCCGATCGTGATGTGAACGCAGCGAGGAACATCGAGCAAGAGGGACGAAGGCTCCTCTTGCTCGAAGAGGCAACCGGGGTCGTAATCGCTGCGAGCAGTGACGCCACCCGTGAGAGCAGTACCGTCGCCGAGCTACGACCGGAGACGTTAAACGCCGCGCCGAGAGCATGTCAGACAGCACGGGCGAAAGCCCGAGCCGCATTGTTCGTTCGTAGGTAGGTACCAAGCTGCACCGCCGGGATCCGGTGGTGTGCTGAGACTTGGACGGGGCACTGGAAACGGTGCCCGGTACGGCAGGTGAGATAGCCCACAGGTTTGTGGTACTTCACCTCATCTATTTGCCGTACTTAGCCAGCGCCGCTCCTTGACCCCGAGAGGGTGACGGGCACCGCCCCCGCGGCCTCGGCCCCCGTGCGGGCGTGGTAGCTGGAACGGGTCAGCGGCGAGGCCTCGACGTGGGCGAGCCCCATCCCCCGGCCGGCCCGGGCCAACCGGTCGAACTCCTCGGGCACCCACCACCGGGACACCGGCAGGTGGTCGGCGCTCGGCCGCAGGTACTGGCCGACCGTGGCGATGGCCACGCCCACCGAGCGCAGGTCGGCCAGGGTGGCGACGACCTCCTCCTCGGTCTCGCCCAGCCCGACCATGAGCCCGGACTTGACGGTGAGCCCGGCCTCGGCCGCCCGCCCCAGCACCGCCAGGCTGCGGGCGTAACCGGCGGAGGGGCGCACCGCACGCTGCAGGCGGGCGACGGTCTCGACGTTGTGGTTGAGCACGTCCGGGCGGGCGGCGATGATCAGGTCGAGGGCCGCCCCGTCGCCCTTGCAGTCCGAGACGAGGACCTCGACGGTGGTGCCGGGTCGGCGCGCCCGGATCGCCTCGACCGTGTCGGCGATGGCGCCGGCGCCCCCGTCGGAGAGGTCGTCGCGGGCCACGCAGGTCACCACGGCGTGGGCCAGGCCCATCCGCTCGACCGCCTCGGCGACCCGGGCCGGCTCCCCCGGGTCGAGCGGCAGGGGGTGCCGGGTGTCGACCAGACAGAAGCCGCACGCCCGGGTGCAGCGTGAGCCGTTGACCATGAACGTGGCCGTCCCCTCGGCCCAGCACTCGTAGATGTTCGGGCAGCCTGCCTCCTCGCACACCGTGACCAGGCCGAGGTCGTGGACGGTGCGGCCCAGGCCGAGGAACCCGCTGCCCATGCGGGCGGGCGCCCGCAGCCACTCGGGCTTGCGGGCGCCGACGGCCAGACCGGCCGCCGGGTCGACCCCCGCCTGGCGGAGCCGCCGGAGCGCGGCCCGCTCGCCGGCCCCCGCACCGGTCCCCCGGTCGGCCGGCCCTTCGGTCACGTCCTGGCGGTCGTGGCCGCCGGCCCCCCAGACGACGACCGCCCGGTCGACCACCGCCTCGGCCACCGCCGCGCCGGCGATCCCCAACCCCTCGGCGGCGAGCGACGTCACCGGCAGGTCGCGGATCCCGCACGGCACGATGTGCCCGAACATCGCCAGGTCGCAGTCGACGTTGAGGGCGATCCCGTGGAGGGTCCGGCGCCGCCCACCGGTCCGCACGGTGCGGACCCCCACCGCCGCCACCTTGCGGGGCCGGCCGCCGGCCGCCCCGAGCCAGACGCCGGGGTGGCCGGGGTGCCGGCCGACGTCGGGCACCCCGAGCCCGGCGAGCGCGTCGATCACCACCTGCTCGAGCCGATGCACGTGGGCCGGGCCGGCACCCGGCTCGTCGGGGACGGTCAGCACCGGGTAGACCACGAGCTGCCCGGGGCCGTGGTAGGTCACGTCGCCGCCGCGGTCGGTCCGGGCAAGGGAGGCGCCGACCGACGCCGGGTCCACCAGCACGTGGGCCGGGTCGGCCCGCACCCCCAGCGTGTAGACGTGCGGGTGCTCGAGCAGCAGGAGGTAGTCGTCGTCGGCGTGGTCGGCGAGGGCTCGCTGGAGGGTCGCCGCCTCGTCGTAGGGGACGCGGCCCAGACGGCGGACCCGCAGCACGGCGGCCGCGCCTACAGCTCGCCGGCCCAGTCGCGGGTGCCGAGCACCTCGGCCAGGCGGCGCAGGAACGACGAGACGTAGGCGCCGTCGACGGCCCGGTGGTCCCAGCTCATCCCGAGCAGCCCGATCGAGCGGATGGCGATGGACTCCGAGCCGTCGGGCAGGGTCACGACCACCGGGCGGCGGGCGATGCCGTCGGTGGCCAGGATGGCCACCTGGGGCTGGTTGATGATCGGCACGGTGAAGTAGGTCCCGAAGGGGCCGTCGTTGGTGATCGAGAAGGTGCCGGCCGAGATGTCGTCAGCGGTGAGCTGGCGGGTCCGGGCCCGGTCGGCCAGGTCGCGGATGCGCCGGGCCACGCCCCGCAGGGTGACCTCCTCGGCCCGGTGCAGGACCGGCACGATCAGCCCCTCGTGGTCGAGGTCGACGGCGATGCCCAGATTGACCTGCTGGTGCACGATCAGGGAGTCCTCGCCGACCGACGCGTTGAGGTTCGGGTAGTCGCGCAGCGCCTCGACCGTGGCCCGGGCGATGAACGGGAGGTAGGTGAGGCTGAACCCCTCCTCGGCCCGGAACCGCTCGCCCCAGGCCCGACGGACCCGCTCGACGTTCTCGAAGTCCACCTCGTAGCCGATGTAGGCGTGGGGCGAGGTCGCCTTGGAGCGGACCATGTGCTCCGCCGTGCGCCGGCGCATGTTGGAGAAGGGGATGACCCGTTCCCCGGCCGCCGGGCGCAGCGCGGACAGCCCGCCCGGCTGCGCGGCGGGCGAGGACCCATGGGAGACGGGGATCGGTGGTGGCGGCGGGGGTGGGGGCGCCTGCATCGGGGGCGGTGCCGGCGCGGGTGCCGGCGGCGGGGGTGGGGGCGCCTGCATCGGGGGCGGTGCCGTCGCGGGTGCCGGCGGGGGTGGGGGCGGCGGGGGTGCGGGGGCCGGCTGGCGCACCGAGGCGGGCACCGCTCCGTGGCGGGCGTCGATCACGGCCAGCACGTCCTCCCGGGTGACGCGCCCGCCGATCCCGGTGCCGGTCACCTCGGAAGGGTCGATGCCGTTGTCGGACAGGAGGCGGCGGACCACCGGGGACAGGACTCGGGTCCCTCCGGTCGTCGGCCCGAACGGGACCGCTCCCAGCACGGACGCCGGCTTGGTGACATACCCCTCGGGCGGGGGCGGGGGCACGGCGGACGGCTGGGGCGGCACCGGCGGCTCGAACACCGGAGGGGGCGGGGGGGCGGCCGGTGCCTGGAGCGGCGTCGGCGGCTGGAACACCGGAGGGGGTGGAACGGCCGGCGGCTGGGGCGGCACCGGCGGCTCGAACACCGCAGGGGGCGGGGGCTGCATCGCGGAGGGGACCTGCGGAGGCTGGGCCATGGGCGCAGCCGGGGGAGGCGGGGTCGGCGCGGTCGGGGACGGAACCTCAGCGACGGGGGGAGGGACGTCGGCGGCGGCCTGCTGCAGCGACTGCCCGTCGCCGATCACGGCGAGGCGGGCCCCGACGGCGACCGTCTCGCCCTCGGGCACGAGGATCTCGACGAGGATGCCGGACGCCGGCGCGGGAACCTCCGAGTCGACCTTGTCGGTCGAGACCTCGAAGAGCGGCTCGTCCCGGCTCACCTGGTCCCCCACGTCCTTGATCCAGCGGGTGATGGTCCCCTCGGTGACCGTCTCACCCAGCTGCGGCATCGTGACGTCAGCCAACGTGGAGCCCCCTTCCGGTCAACGCAAGCACCGCTTCACCGAAGGTCTCGGAGAGCGAGGGGTGCGGCTGGATGAACTGTGCCACCTCTTCGGGCGTCGCCTCCCAGTTGACCGCCAGGTACCCGGCTCCCAGCAGCTCGGTCACCCAGGGCCCGGCCATGTGGACGCCGACGATGCGCCCGGCGGAACCGTCCGCCCGCCGCTCGGCCACCACCTTGACCAGCCCCTCGGTGTCCCCGATGATCCTGGCCCGGCTGTTGCCCCCGAACGGGTCCCTGACCGTCACCACGTCGATCCCGGCCGCCGCCGCCTGCGCCTCGGTCAGACCGGCGAAGGCGACCTCTGGGTGGCAGTAGATGGCCCAGGGCACCCTCGAGTAGTCGACCGGGACGACCGCCTCCCCCAGGATGCCCTTCACGATCACGATCGCCTCGGCGAAGGCGACGTGGGCCAGTTGGGGCGTGCCCGCCACCACGTCCCCGACCGCCCAGACGAACTGCTCGTGGGTCTGCTGGTACTCGTTGGTCACGACGAAGCCGCGGTCGTCCAGGAGCACCGCCGTGCCGTCGGAGAGGAGCCCCTCGGTGCGCGGGCGGCGGCCGACCGACACCACCGCCGCCGACACCGGGACCTCGCGGCCGTCCCCCAGGACCACCGAGGTCCCCGAACCGTCGGGTGCGGGCGTGTGGCCCCGCACCTCGACCCCGGTGAGCACCTCGATCCCGCGCTTTTTGAACGATCGGGCCACCACCGCCGTCACGTCCTGGTCGCAGCCGGTCAGGATGGTGTCGAGGGCTTCGAGCACCGTCACCCTCGACCCCAGGTCGGACAGGAGCGAGGCGAATTCGCAGCCGATGGCGCCGCCGCCGACCACGGCCACCGAGGACGGCACCCGGTCGAGCTCCAAGAACTCGTCGGAGGTGAGCACCAGCCGGCCGTCGACCTCGAGGCCCGGCAGGGTGCGCGGGACCGAGCCGGAGGCCAGCACCACGTGGCGGCCGAGGATCTCGGTGCCGGCGTCGGCGCCGTCGACCACCCGCACGCGCCGGCCCGGCAGGAGGGTGCCCGTCCCCGACAGGACGGTGACCTTTCGGCCCTTGAGCAGCCCGGTGAGGCCGCGGAAGAGCTGGTCGACCACGGCGCCCTTGCGGGCCTGGCTGACGGCGAAGTCGACGGTGGGGGCGCCCGGCCCCACGCCGATGCCGAACTCCCCGGCCTTGCTGACGGTCCGAAAGACGGCGGCGGTCTCGAGGAACTCCTTGGCCGGGACACACCCTCGGTGCAGGCACGTCCCGCCGACCTTGTCCCGCTCGACCACCGCGACCTTCAGGCCGGCGGCGGCGCCGTAGAGGGCGGTGGCGTAGCCCCCGGGCCCGCCACCGATGACGACGACGTCGAACTGCGTCTCACCCGTCGTCGTCACCGTGCCTCCTCGCTCGCCCGCACCGTCGTCGGCGGCGCCCTACCGTTCGCCGCTCCCATGGGCACCGGCGCGGCGCCCGGCCGCCGGTCCCGAGATCGTCGCCAGCCTACCGGGCAGCCCCGCCGCAGGCAGCGACCGCGACGGCCCGGCCGCTACTGCCCGAGTCCCGCCACGGCGCGGCGCACGCGGCCCGCCACCCGGTCGGCCCGAACCCTCGCCAGGGCCGGCAGCGCCGCCGCCCCCCGCACCGGATCGAAGGCGTCGGAGGCCGCAGTCAGCTCGGCGTCCTCGTCGTCGGAGAGCTCGAGGTCGGCCGCCTCGGCGTTGGCCTCGGCCTGCTCGACCGAGGAGGCGCCGGGGATCACCACGACGTTGGGCCGCCGGATCAGCCAGGCCAGGGCCACCTGGGAGCAGGTGGCGCCGTGGGCGGCGGCCACCCGCCGCAGCGCGTCGAGCACCGGGGCCAGGCGGCGGACGTTGTCGGGGAGGAAGGCCGGCGTCCCGGCCCGCAGCCCGCCCGGCAGGTTGTCCGGGCCGTAGCGGCCGGAGAGGAGCCCCTGGCTGAGCGGGCTGTAGGCGATCACCAGCCGGTCGTTGGCCTGGGCCCACCCGAGGAGCTCGTCCTCGGGCCCGCGGTCGATCAGGCTGTACTTCACCTGGTTGGAGAGGACCGGCCCGCCGAGGCCCCGGTCGGCCTCCTGCCAGTGGGCGAGCGAGAAGTTGCTCACCCCGACGTGCCGGATGAGCCCGTCCCGCTGGAGCTCGGCGAAGGCCCGCATGGTGGCCCGCACCGGCACCACCGGGTTGTGCCAGTGGACCTGGTAGAGGTCGATCACGTCCATGCCCAGCCGGCGCAGGCTGCCCCGGGCCCTCGAGGCCACCACGGGGTTGACCGGCAGCACCGGGAAGAGCTTGGTGGCGACGAAGGCCTCCGGGCGGCGGTCGCCGAGCGCACGCCCCAAGATCCCCTCCGACCGCCCGAAGGCGTAGGCCTCCGCCGTGTCGAAGAGCGTCACCCCGAGGTCGAGGGAGCAAGCGACGATCCGGGGCGCCACCTCGGTGGCGTAGGCGGAGCCGTAGCCCCACTCCCCGGACCCGAACTGCCAGGTGCCGAGCCCCACCGCCGATACCCGGGCACCCCCGGCTTCGACGTACCTCACCGCTCGGTCACTTGGGTGGCATCCGGATGCCGCCGTCGAGCCGGATGACCTCGGCGTTCAGGTAGTTGTTCCGGGCGATCTCCACCACCAGCCGACCGTACTGCACGGGGTCGCCGAGGCGCTTGGGGAAGAGGACCGACTGGCCCAGGGCGTCACGCTGCTCGTCGGGCAGCATCGAGAGCAGCGGCGTGTCGAAGAGCCCCGGGGCGATGGCCACCACCCGGATGCCCACCACCGACAGGTCGCGGGCCGCCGGCAGGGTCATGCCCACCACCGCGCCCTTGGAGGCCGAGTAGGCCAGCTGGCCGATCTGCCCGTCGAAGGCGGCGACCGACGCCGTGTTCACGATGACCCCGCGCTCCCCCTCCTCGACCGGGTCGGTGCGCGACATGGCCGAGGCCGCCTTGGTCATCACGTTGAACGTGCCGATCACGTTGAGCCGCTGGATGAACTCGAACGGCCCGAGCTCGTGGGGGGAGCCGTCCCGGTTGATGACCCGGCCCACCCAGCCGGTGCCGGCACAGTTGACGGCGATGCGCAGGGGCCCGCCCTCCGCCGCCTGGTCGACCGCCCGCTGGCAGTCGTCGGGGTCGGTGACGTCACCACCGACGTGGTTGCCGCCCACCTCGTCGGCGACCGCCTTGGCCCCCTCCTCGTTGCGGTCGAAGATGGTCACCCTCACGCCCTCGGCCGCCAGGGCCCGGGCGGTGGCCGCCCCCAGCCCCGAGGCACCGCCGGTCACGATCGCAGATACGCCGTTTAGTTCCATGCCCCGATCGTACGGGGATGGCGGCCGGTCGGCCAAAGCGCCTCGGGTCCCGCCGGGACGCACCGCTCGCCGGCACCCGGGCCCAGGCGCGCCGAGAGGTGCCCGCTGAACCGGCGCTCAGACAGCGCCCACGGCACCTGTGCGCAGTGTGGGATATCCCCGGTCCCCGCCAACCGCCCGATCCGAGATGACAGGATTCCCCCGGTGAGCGAAGTCCCACAGGGGCCAGGCTGGTGGTTGGCCTCCGACGGTCGATGGTATCCACCCCAACTGAGAGCCGGTGCCGCCAGCCCCCCAGCGGGCGGAGCCGGGACAGGGGGCTCAGTGGCCATCGCCCCGTCGTCGACCCGGGAACCTGGGTCCGTGCGATCCCGAGAAGAGCGCGTCAGCTGGGACCTCCCTGAGGTTGGGGCAGTTGGGGCGCTCCTTGCCGTGGGGCTCACCATCTCGGGGTACCTGGCCGGCGCCTCGCTCCTGCTGGTACAGACGCCGTGGGGCTCCTCCTTCCAGTGGCTCATTGTCGAAACGGCCAGCGGGTGGGCCGGGCTTCCAGCCGCCACCGTGATGCTCGTAGCCCTCAGCTTCGTCTGGTGGCAGATGGACAGGTCGGCTCAAGTGCTCGAGGCGCCCGCTGGCGATGGCGGTGCCGAGTCGCCGGCAACCGCCGAGACGCGTGGTGTCGTGACCCATCTGGTGCGTGCCCGGCGGATCCTGGCCTGGTCGAATCTGCTGCTGGTCGTCATGGTCGCCGGGCTCGTGGCGCGGATCGCTGCACAAGTCTTCACGAATCCCGAGGGAACCATCGCGCAAGCGAATGCATGGGTCACGTTTGGCGCTTGCGCGGGTGCGTTCGTTCTTGTCGCTCTCGGGTTCTATGCGGTGCACCGGATGCGTCGTCGCTATGACGGCGTCGCGGAACAGAAGTAGCCGGGGCGCCGACTTTGCCCGACGACGCGATGCGGGACCCGAACTCCCAATAGGGCGCTGCGGGTGGGAGCCCGGCGGGGGCTCGAGCGGTCAGGCGCCGACGACCGCCACGACGAAGGGCAACTGCTCTTCGGGATCTGGGGGGAAAGGTTCTCTGGGCGCGGCCACTAGGCTCGCATTCTCGGGCCGCCGGGAAGGAGATCACCCATGCGCCGGATCATCGCATCCCTGTCGATCGCAACCGCTGGTGTGCTCGGGGTCACGGTGATGATCTCGACCGTCACGTCCGCGCCCGCCACGGCGTCGAAGAGCAAGCACCACAAGAAGAAGACGAAGCCGAAGTCTTCGCACCCGGCGAAGACGACGACCACCACCGCCGCGTCGCAGACGACCGCCAACTTCAACTCGTGCTCAGTCGTCACCCAGGCGCAAGCGGCGAGCGCTCTCGGTTCCTCGGTGACCGCCGGGATCCTCGGCAACGCGACCGTTGAGGGAGGGCTCGCCTGCGTCTTCTACGGACCGTCGGTCACCTCCCCGACCACACCCAACGTGGCCCAGTCCGATTCGGTGCGGGTGGTGGTCGTCAAGGGGTCCGACGCTCTCACCTGGTACGACGACTACAAGTCCAAGGTCAGTCCTCAGGCGATCTCCGGCTACGGGACACAGGCGTTCTACGACGGCTACGCGTCGCTCAGCGTGCTCAAGGGGGACTACTACCTTCGAGTGGCGGTCGCCCCATCGAGTGCCCCGCCGTCGCTGACCGCCGAAGAGCAACTCGCCACCGCCATCCTGCCCAGACTCTGAGCGGAGGCTGCGTTCCACACCGGTCGACGACGCGCTCGCGTCGTGCCGGCCGCCCGAGAGATGCCGTCGGGCCTCGAGACGACGCCGAGAACTACCGCGACGACCCGGTTGAGCCGGACGGCGGCGACCGGGCAGCGCACCGGTGCGCCCGGTCCCGGCGACCGAGGACCGTCCGGCCGGCAGTTTTCGCCCGCCGTCTGGGACCCCACCCACCCCGTCCCTGCGCACCGGCATCCCTGACTTGCCTCTGATGCCCCGGTAGCTTCGCAACGTGGGCGACGCGCCGGGGCGCAGCCGGGACGACCTTGTCGCCTGGGGAATCCAGTCGCAGCACGAGCCACGCTGGCCGGCCCTCCTCGCTGTCTTCGCCGCGGCTGCGCTCCAGCTGGCGCTGCCGCAGACGGTCATCCACGGGCTCGGCAACCGGGCACTCATCCCCGTCTTGGAAGGGGTGCTGCTCGTCGTCCTCCTCGTTGCCAACCCAGGCCACATCTCCGTCGAAGAGAAGCGCCTGCGCACCGTCAGCGTCGCGTTGATCGCCCTCATCACCATCGCCAACGTCGTTTCACTCACGGAACTCATCCATTCGCTTCTCTACGTGGCCAGGACCGCGGGACGTCCGCTCGTGTATGCATCCGTCCCGATCTGGCTGACCAACGTCATCGTGTTCGGGCTCTGGTACTGGGAGCTCGACCGCGGCGGCCCTGCCGCGAGGCAAGAGCCGGAGCGTCGTCACGCTGACTTCCTCTTCCCTCAGATGTCGACGCCGGGCTCGTCACCCGGATGGGTTCCGACGTTCCTCGACTACCTCTACACGTCGTTCACCAACGCCACGGCGTTCAGTCCGACCGACACGATGCCGCTCACCGCATGGGCCAAGTTCCTCATGGCTCTGCAGTCCTTGGCCTCACTGGTGACGGTCGCAGTGGTTGTCTCGCGGGCCGTGAACATCCTCAACTGAGTGAGATCCCCGCCCGCCGACGCGCCGGCGGTCAGGGGCCTCGGGTGCCGACCCCGGAGGCGGCGGCGGCCGTGGCCAGCTCGTCGACGACGTCGTTCCAACGGTCCCCGGAGTGGCCCTTCACCCAGCTGAAGCGGACCACCACCGCCGGGTCGAGGGCCAGCTCCAAGAGCGGCTCCCACAGGTCCTGGTTCGCCACCGGCTTGCCCTGGGAGTTCTTCCACCCCCGCCGGCGCCACCCGGCCCACCACCGATCCGTGAAGCAGTTGACGACGTAGGTCGAGTCGCTCCGCACGTGCACCCCGGCCGGGCCGGCGCCGGGGAGCAGGGCCCGCAGCGCCTCGAGCACGGCGGTGATCTCCATCCGCTGGTTGGTGGACCTCGGCTCGGCGCCGCTGGCGAAGGGCCCGCCGGGGACGGCCCAGGCCCAGCCGCCCGGCCCGGGGTTCCCGAGGCACGAGCCGTCGGTGTACACGATCGTCGGCTCGGATGGCGCGGTCTCGGGCATCTCCGCGACATATGTACTACGGGAGGGCGGAGGTAGCGTGGACACGTGCTCTTCGACGGGATCTCCCACCAGGTCCCCGACATCGACCCGGTCGAGACCTCCGAGTGGCTCGACTCGTTCGACTCGGTTGTCGAGGCCCACGGGCGAAGCCGCGCCCGGTTCCTGCTCATGAAGCTGCTCGAGCGGGCCCGCACCCTCCAGGTGGACTTCCCGGCCACCGTCTCCTCCCCCTACGTCAACACGATCCCGGCCGACGAGGAGCCCTGGTTCCCCGGCGACGAGCACATCGAGCGGCGCATCCGCGCCTTCATCCGCTGGAACGCCGCGGTCATGGTGGTGCGGGCCAACATGCGCTCCGACGGCATCGGCGGCCACCTCGCCACCTACGCCAGCTCGGCCGCCCTCTACGAGGTCGGCTTCAACCACTTCTTCCGGGGCAAGGACGACGGCGGGGCGGGCGACCAGCTCTTCCTCCAGGGCCACGCCTCCCCCGGCATCTACGCCCGGGGTTTCGTGGAGGGGCGGCTCACCGAGTCCCAGCTCGACAGCTTCCGCCACGAGGTGGCGGGGGGCCTGCCGAGCTACCCCCACCCGCGCTCGCTGCCCGACTTCTGGGAGTTCCCTACCGTCTCGATGGGGCTCGGCCCCATCGCCGCCGTCTACCAGGCCCACATCAACCGGTACCTCCACAGCCGCCGGCTGGTCGACACCAGCGGGAGCCGGGTCTGGTGCTTCGTGGGCGACGGGGAGATGGACGAGCCCGAGTCGATCGGGGCCCTGGGGGTGGCCGGCCGCGAGCACCTGGACAACCTCATCTTCGTGGTCAACTGCAACCTGCAGCGGCTCGACGGCCCGGTCCGGGGCAACGGCAAGATCATCCAGGAGCTCGAGGCCGTCTACCGCGGGGCCGGGTGGAACGTCATCAAGGTGATCTGGGGGTCCCGCTGGGACGAGCTGCTCGCCCGCGACGTCGACGGGGTCCTCTTGAACAAGATGAACACCACCGTCGACGGGGAGTTCCAGAAGTACGCCACCGAGTCGGGGGCGTACATCCGAGAGCACTTCTTCGGCCCCGACCCCCGCCTGCGCAAGATGGTGGAGCACCTCACCGACGACGAGCTGCGCACCCTGCCCCGTGGCGGCCACGACTACCGCAAGCTCTACGCCGCCTACAAGGCGGCCACCGAGCAGCGCGACGCCCCGACGGTGATCCTGGCCAAGACGATCAAGGGCTGGACGCTCGGCCCCGAGATCGAGGCCCGCAACGCCACCCACCAGATCAAGAAGATGACCAAGGCCCAGCTCCGGGCGCTGCGCGACCGGCTCTACCTGGCCGACGAGATCCCCGACGAGGCGCTGGAGGCCGACGCCCCTCCCTACTACCGCCCGCCGGAGGGCTCCGAGACCCACGAGTACCTGATGGCCCGGCGCAAGGTCCTCGGCGGCCCGGTCCCCCGCCGGGTGGTCCGACCGGCCCCGGTGGTGCGGCCCGACCCCAAGGTCTTCGCCGACCTCCTGGCCGGCTCGGGCACGCAGGCGGCCTCGACCACCATGGCCTTCGCCCGGCTGCTGCGCAACCTCGTGCGCGACCCCGCCCTCGGCCCGCTGGTGGCCCCGATCGTCACCGACGAGGCCCGCACCTTCGGGCTGGAGCCGATCATCGCCGAGGCCAAGATCTACGCTCCCGAGGGCCAGCGCTACGTGCCGGTCGACGCCGACCTGCCGTTCAAGTACGCCGAGAGCACCTCGGGGCAGCTCCTGCAGGAGGGGATCAGCGAGGCGGGGGGGACGGCCGCCTTCACCGCCCTGGCCACCGCCTACGCCACCTGGGGCCGCCCCATGCTGCCGGTCTTCCTCTTGTACTCCATGTTCGGGTTCCAGCGGGTGGGCGACCTCTTGTGGGCGCTGGGCGACATGCGCGGCCGGGGCATCCTGGCCGGCTGCACCGCCGGGCGGACGACCCTCTTGGGCGAGGGCCTCCAGCACGACGACGGCCAGTCGCCGCTGCTGGCCTCGACCAACCCGGCGGCCGCCGTCTACGACCCGGCCTTCGCCTACGAGGTGGCCGTGGTGGTGGAGAACGCCGTCGAGCGGATGCTCGGCCCCCGGCCCGAGGACCGCTTCTGGTACCTGACCCTCTACAACGAGAGCTACCCCATGCCCGCCCTCCCCGAGGGGGAGGACGGCGAGCGGGTCCGGCAGGGCATCGTCGACGGCCTCTACCGCTTCGCCGAGGCGGCCGACGCCGGCGACGGGGACCGGAGGGTCAGCCTGTGCTTCTCGGGGTCGATGTGGCAGGTGGCGATGGAGGCCCGGCGGCTGCTGGCCGAGGACTGGGGGGTGTCGGCCGACGCCTGGTCGGCCACGTCGTGGACCGAGCTGCGCAACGAGGCCATGACGGTGGAGCGGTGGAACCGGCTCCACCCGGGCGAGCCGCTGCGCACGCCGCGGGTGACCGAGCTCCTGGGCACCGGGGGGTCGCCGGTCGTCGCCGTCACCGACTACATGCGGGCCGTGCCCGACCAGGTGGCCCGGTGGGTCGCCCGGCCCTTCACCTCGCTCGGGACCGACGGCTTCGGCCGGTCCGACGCCCGCGCCGCGCTGCGCCGGCACTTCGAGGTCGACGCCGCCCACGTGGTGGTGGCCGCGCTGGCCACCCTGGCCTGGACCGGCCGGGCGGCGCCCTCAGAGGTGGCCGACGCCCTCGCCGCCTACGGCATCGACCCCGAGGCGGCCGCGCCCTTCGCCCCCTGAGGCCCTCACCCCTCGGGCGCGCCCTCGGCGGCCACCAGCGCCTGCAGCGCCCGGCGGTCGACCTTGCCCGAGGGGAGCGTGGGCAGGGCCGGGAGGCGGACGATGCGCTCGGGGACCTTGAAGCGGGCGAGGCCCCGCCGGGCGAACCACTCCCGGCAGGCCGCCAGGTCGAAGGCGTCCGAGCCGACCACCACCGCCGCCACCCGCTCGCCCATCACCGGGTCGGGGTAGGCGACGGCCGCCGCCTGGCCGACCGCCGGGTGGGCCTCGAGCACCGCCTCCACCTCGGCCGCCGAGATGTTCTCCCCGCTGCGGATGATGACGTCCTTCAGCCGGCCGACCACCCGGAGCCACCCCCCGGGGTCCACGGCGGCCAGGTCCCCCGAGCGGAACCAGCCGCCGCGGGCGCAGGCCCCCTCGTTGTCGGCGGGGTCGGCGTAGCCGCAGAACAGCTCGGGGCCGCGCAGCCGGAGCTCCCCTTGCGCCCCGGCCGCCACCGGCCGGCCGGTGGCGGGGTCGACCACCACCAGCTCCGCCTGGCCCACGGCGCGCCCGTCGGTCTCCCTCCCCCGCTCGGGGTCGTCGGTGGAGAAGGTGGTGGTCACCATCGGCGCCTCGCTCGACCCGTAGGTGCGCTTCACCTGGCAGCCCAGCGCCTCGGCGGCCGAGTCGACGAAGGCCGGCGTCACCGGCGCCCCGCCGACCGAGGCCAGCCGCAGGGGCCCCACCCGGGCGGGGTCGAAGCCCGACGCCTCGAGCAGGCCGGTGAAGAAGGTCGGCGGCCCGCTCATGAAGCTGACCCGCTCGCCGTCGATGAGGTCGAGCGCCCGCTCGGGGTCCCAGCGCTCCATGAGCACCGAGGTCATGCCGACCGCCGCGGGCAAGAGCACCCCGTTCAACAGCCCCGACACGTGGGCCAGGGGGGCCGGGGTGAGCGCCACCTCGCCGGGGACGAGCCCGTGGGCCGCCGCCATCGTCGTGGTCTTGTGGGCCAGCCCCCGCTGGGTGTGCAGCACGGCCTTGGGGCGGCCGGTCGACCCGGAGGTGAAGATGACGACGGCCAGGTCGCCGGGTCGGCCGGCCGAGTCGGCCAGGGTCACCGGGGGCCCGGAGGGCAGCGGTTCGAACGGGTCGCCGACGGCGCCCACCACCAGCGCGCCCGGCGCCTCGGCGGCCGGCGACCCGGCGGCGGCCAGCACCACCTTGGGGGTCGTGGCGGCGAGCGACGCCGCCACCTCGGACTCCCCGGCCGCCCGGTTGACCGGCACGGCCACCGCCCCCAGCCGCCAGCAGGCCCGGAAGGCGGCGGCGGCGGCGAGCCCGTTGGGCAGCTGGAAGGCCACGGCGTCGCCGCGCCGGACGCCGGCCCGCCGCAGCCGGCCGGCCAGGTCGTCGACCACCGCCGACAGCGCCGCGCCCCCGGTGCGCCGGTCGCCGGCCACCACCCGGTGCCGGCCCGCCGGTTCGCCGCGTGACACGAGCGCGTCGAGCGAGCCGGTGTCCCAGGGGCCCCCGGGGCGCAGGTACTCCCGGCGGCGTGCATGTCCAAGGGTGGCCCGCAGCCGGGCCACCGGGGCCGGCGACGGGCCCGGGGTCAGTGGGGCTCCCAGGCGTCGGGGTCGGCGGTGAGGCGCACGACGGCCTTGGGCAGCGTCCCCGAGACGACGTCGGCCAGGGTCACCTCCTCGAGCACCTGGCGCAGCGAGGCCCGCACCGCCACCCACACCTGCTGGAGGTGCTCGGCGGCACCGCCGTAGGTGGTGTGCTCGGGGCGGAACCCCCGGACCTCGGCCAGCGGGCCGTCGAGGGCGCGGATCACCTCGGCCAGGGCGATCTTCTCCGCCGGGCGGGCCAGGCGGTAGCCGCCCTCGGCCCCGCGCTGGCTGACCACCAGGCCGGCCCGGCGCAGGTCGGCCAGGATGGCGCCCAGGAACCGCGGTGGCAGCCCCTGCTCGGTGGCGAGGGAGTCGGCCGTGCGCGGCTCGCCCGCCGCCGCCAGGGAGAGGAGGGCCCGAAGCCCGTAGTCGACCTTCGCCGGGATGTGCACCCCGCGATTCTGCCGGAAACGGGGCGCCGGTGGCGCCATCGCCCCCCCGAGGGGCCCCCGGGGGGCGCCGGCACCGGGCGGGGCGACCGGGGCGGGGGTTCATGGGGGCGTAAGGGTCGGTGGCCTAGCGTGGACCAGATATGTCGGACCGCATCGCGAACGAGGAAGGCCTGCGCGCCCTCGGACGCCAGGTCGAACAGGACAGCCGCCGGCGCCCGGCGCGCCCCCACCGGCATCGGCGCCTCAAGTGGGCGCTGCTCACCGTCGGCCTGGTGGTGGTGGTCCTGGCCGCGGCGGTGGTCGGCTACGGCTTCTACCTGAACAGCGAGGTGCACCGGGTCACGGTGGGCGGGCTCACGGCGGGGGTCACCCAGGGCAAGGACGCCGGGACCGAGAACATCTTGATGGTCGGCTCCACCTCCCGCTGCGCCCTCAAGGTGCAGACACCGGCGTACGGCCTGTGCACAGAGGGCGTGACCGGGATCAACAGCGACGTGATCATGATCCTGCACCTCAACCCGTCGGTGCCCAGCGTCTCGATCCTGTCGATACCCCGCGACCTCTTCGTGCCCAACGCGCGGGCCGACGGGGCCAACAAGGTCGACGCCGCGCTGGTCGAGGGGCCGACCCAGCTGGTGGCGGCGATCGAGGAGGACTTCGGCATCCCCATCCAGCACTACGTCGAGCTCAACTTCGACAGCTTCGCCGGCGTGGTCACAGCGCTCGGGGGGATCACAATGTACTTCCCCGAGCCCGTCTTCGACGCCGAGTCGGGGCTGAACATCCAGACGCCGGGCTGCCACCACCTCGACGGCGTCGAGGCGCTCCAGGTGGTGCGGGCCCGGCACCTGCAGTACAAGGGGCAGGGGGTCACCGCCACCACACCGCACACATGGCCCCAGGAGACCGAGAGCGACCTGGCCCGGATCCGACGCGACCACGAGTTCCTCCGGGTGCTGGCCACCGCGGTGGGCAAGCGCGGGCTGTCCAACCCGATCACCGACCAGCAGCTGGTGTCCTCGGTCGTCCCGCAGCTGACGGTCGACAGCGGCCTGTCGCTCTCGCACATGGTGAACCTGCTGCTCACCTACCACTCGGTCAAGGTCAACCGCGCCCCCCAGCTCACCCTGCCGGTGCTCGTCGACAACTTCGGGACATACGACTACCAGGGCGGCGCCTACGGCGACGTCGAGTTCCCGACCGAGCCCCAGGACCAGTCGGTGGTCGACCGCTTCCTGGGCACCACATCGGACACCGACACGATGTCGGGCGGCGCGCTCCCCGCCCCGGGTTCGGTGACCGTGTCGGTGCTGAACGGGACCGGCGCCTACGACCAGGCCACCACCACCGCGGCGGCCCTGGCCCGGCTCGGCTTCCAGGTGACCGGCACGGGCACAGCCACTCCGGTCGGCCAGGAGGCCGAGACCGTGGTCACCTACTCGAAGCGGACCCCGGCCGACGAGGCGGCGGCCCAGCTGGTCGCCCGGTCGCTGTCGGGGTCGGTCATCCTGGCCTACGGCCCGACCGCCTCGGGGGCCGACGTGACCGTCACCACGGGCACCTCCTTCTCGGTCGACGCCGCGGCCCCCGGGGCGACCACGACCACCACCCCGGCGGCCGCCGGCCACACCAAGGGCGGGGCGAAGTCCGCCGCCACGACCTCGACGACCGCCGCCGCGGGCACATCGTCGAGCGGCACATCGTCGAGCGGCACATCGTCGAGCGGCACATCGTCGAGCGGCACATCGGGCACGACCACGACCACGACCGCCACAACGGGGTTCACACCTCCCACCCCCTCCACCCAGCCGCTCGCCCCCTGGGACCCGAGGGCCTGCACGGCGACCGGCGGCGAGGGCCGCTGAGCCGCGGCTACCCGGCGGACTCGAGGGCCGCCAGCTTGGCCGCCAGGTCCCCGAGCACCCGGTCCTGGGCTTGGAGGTGCTCTTGGAGCTTCACCGCCTCGTGGAGGACGGCGTCGGCGTCGTTGTAGGTGGCCTCCGACCGCTTGTCGGCCGCCGCCGCCAGCACGTTCTGCCCGACGATGATCACCGAGAGCAGGACCAGCTGCAAGAAGGTCTGGGAGATCCACGAGACCAGCACGACCGGGCTGTGCGACCGGATGGCCGCGGGCAGGCCGACGAGGGCCAGGGCGGCGAAGGCGTAGGCGCACCACATGGTGCCCACCCCCTTGGTCACCCTCACCGCCAGCCAGGCGTTGAACCGCTCGGTGACGCTGCCCGACGGCATCTGCTCGGCGACCTTGACCGGCCCGGTGCCGCCCTCGAGCTTCGCCTTGGTCCGCTGGTGGGGGACGTAGTCGTAGATCGTCTGGTAGGTCATGGAGGCGCTCCCGTCTCATGGCCCCGTGGGGCGGCCCGTCGCTCCCATCATGATCCTGCGGGGCCCGCGACCCGGTGCACGGCGCCGGTGGCGGGGAGCGCCGGCGGGACCGGCCGCGGCCGGGTGGGCACGAGGCCGTACACTCACGCCATGCCCCGACGCCAGCTCCACCTCTCGGGCGACCAGGGGGCCGACGCCCTCCTGACGACGACACCTCTGGCGTTGGTCATCGGATTCGTTCTCGACCAGCAGATCCCGCTCGAGTGGGCGTTCCGCGGTCCGGCCGAGCTCTCGCGGCGGCTGGGCGGCCCCCTCGACGCGGCGGCCCTCGCCGCCATGGACCCCGAGACGCTGGCCGAGCTCTTCGCAGCCAAGCCGGCCCTCCACCGCTACCCCGGGTCGATGGCGGCCCGGGTGCAGGCGCTGTGCGCCACGGTGGCCGACGGCTACGGCGGCGACGCCGCACGCATCTGGAAGGGGGCGGCCGACGGGGAGGAGCTCCTCGGGCGGGTGGCGGCGCTCCCGGGGTTCGGCCCGCAGAAGGCCCGCATCTTCGTCGCCCTGCTCGGCAAGCAGCTCGGGGTGTCGGCCGCCGGGTGGCGGGAGGCCTGTGCCCCCTTCGGCGAGCCGGGGAGCTTCCTCTCGGCGGCCGACATCGTCGACGCCGAGAGCCTGGCCAAGGTGCGCGAGCACAAGGCGCAGACGAAGGCGGCGGCCAAGAAGGCCGGGGACAGAGCCACGGCACCGGCGCCGCCGGCGAAGCAGCCCGCGGCCCGCCCACGCGCCGGCGCCCGCCGTTGACCTGGTCGCTCTCGCAGCGCCGCCTCTACCTGTGCACCGGTGACCGCCCGGACCTCGAGCGGTTCGTGGCGGCCTGCGTGCGCGGCGGGGTCGACGTGGTCCAGCTGCGCGACAAGGCGCTCGAGGCGCGCCCCCTGCTCGCCCGGGCCCTGCTGGCTCGGCGGGTCTGCGCCGACCTCGGCGTGCCCTTCGTGCTGAACGACCGGCCGGACCTCGCCCTCGAGGCCGGCGCCGACGGGGTCCACGTCGGCCAGGACGACGCCCCGCCCGCCCTGTGCCGGAGGATCCTCGGCCCCGACGCCATCGTGGGGCTGTCGACCCACGCCCCCTTGGACCTCGAAGGGGCGGTGGGCGAGCCGGTCGACTACCTGTCGGCCGGCCCGGTCGTGGCCACCCCCACCAAGCCGGGCCGGCCGCCCGCCGGCCCCGGCTACGCCGCCCTGGCCGCCGCCCGCTCGCCGTTCCCGGTCTTCGTCACGGGGGGCGTCTCGCCGGACTCGGTGGGGCCGCTGGCCGCCCGAGGGGTCCGCCACTTCGTCGTGGTGCGGTGGCTGACCGAGGCCCCGGACCCCGAGGGGGCGGCCCGGGCGCTGCGCCGGGCGGTCGACGAGGCGCTCGAGAGGGCCGGCGGGGGCGGGTAGCGCCGCTCAGCGCTGGCGCTCCACCCAGCCGATCAGGGTGGCCACCACCCGCGGGTCGGCCCGGAGCCAGTGGCCGGCGCCCGGCACCAGTCGGAGCTCGGCCGCGCTCGACGCCGCCGCGGCGTCGGCCAGGGCCGGGGCGGCCGCCGTGGGCACCTCGTCGTCGTCGGTGCCGTGGACGACCAGCAGCGGCCGGCCGTAGAGGCGGGCGGCCGCCTCGAGCGGCCGCAGCGCCGCCAGCTCGGCCGCCCAGGCGGCCACGTCGGGGGGGAACCCCGAAGAGGAGATCACCCCGCTGCTGCGGCACCGGGCGACGGCGGCGGCCGGGTCGGCGACCCAGGACCCGAGGTCGGCGGGCGCGCCCAGAGAGGCCACCCCGGCCACCCGCCCGTCGTCGGCCGCCAGCCGCAGCGCCAGGTCGCCGCCGAGGTCGAACCCGACCAGCCAGATCCGGCCGTCGGCGCCCACGTGGTGGTCCATCAAGAAGGTCAGGTCCTCCAGCCACCCGTTGGCCGAGAAGTCGCCCTCCGAGCCGCCGGCGCCGCGCAGCATGCCGGCCACCACCCCGAACCCCGTCTCCTGGGCCAGCCGGTCGGCCAGGGCCGGGAACGTCCGGCCGGTGTCGGCCGCGCTGTCGCGCACCCGGGGCAGCTCGTGGCAGAGCATGAGGACCGGCCCCGGCTGGGAGCCCGGCGGCGTGGCGGTGGCGTAGGTGCGCAGCACCCCGGCCGGCCCGTCGACCAGCCCCCACGGCCCGGTCACGGCGACCCCGGTCCGTTCACCGGGTCCCGGTCAGATCCCGATGCGCTGGGCCAGGAGCTCCCGGTGGTAGGCGGGGTCGCCGAAGAGCAGCTCGGAGGACTTGGCCCGCTTGAAGTACAGGTGGGCGTCGTGCTCCCAGGTGAACCCGATGCCCCCGTGGATCTGGATGTTCTCGGCGGCGGCGTGGAAGTAGGCCTCCGAGCAGTACGACTTGGCCAGGCTGGCCACCACCGGGAGCTCGTCGGAGTCCTCGGCCGCCGCCCAGCCGGCGTAGTAGGCGGCGGACTTGGCCGACTCGACCTCCAGCAGCATGTCGGCGCACTTGTGCTTGATGGCCTGGAAGCTGCCGATGGGCCGGCCGAACTGGATGCGGGTCTTGGCGTACTCGACCGAGCTGTCCAGGCAGTGCTGGGCCCCGCCGACCTGCTCGGCCGCCAAGGCGACGGCGGCCAGGTCCAGGGTCTTGGAGAGCCCCGCCTCGGCCCCGCCCTCGGACCCGATGAGCCAGGCCGGGGTGTCGGCGAACTCCAGGCGCGCCTGCTTGCGGGTCTGGTCCATCGTGGCCAGCGGGGTGCGGACGAGCCCCGGCGCGTCGCCCTTCACCCCGAAGAGGCTGATCCCCTTGTCGGTCCGCCCGACCACCAGCACCAGGTCGGCCGTGTGGCCGTCGATCACGAAGCTCTTGTGCCCGTTGAGCTTCCAGCCCTCCCCGCTCTCCGTGGCGGCCAGGGTCACCGAGCCCAGGTCCCAGCGGCCGGTGTCCTCGGTGACGGCGAGCGTCCCGATGGTCTCCCCCGAGGCGATCCCGGGCAGGAGGTACTTCTTGGCGGCGTCGTCGCCCGAGGTCAGCACGGCGTTGGCCGCCAGGGCCACCGTGGCGAAGTACGGGGCGCACAGGAGGGCCGAGCCCATCTCCTCGAGGACCACGATCAGCTCGACGTAGCCGAACCCCGAGCCGCCGAACTCCTCGGGGATGGTGAGCGACTGCAGCCCCAGCTGCTGGGCCATCTGCTGCCACACCGCCGGGTCGTAGCCCTCGGTGGTCTCCATCAGCCGCCGGACCTCGGTCTCCGGCGACTTCTCGGCCAGGAAGCGCCGGACGGCGCGCCGCAGCTCGTCCTGCTCCTCGCTGAAGGCGAAGTTCATGGGCATGCCCTTCTCGTTCGGTGCCGGCCCGACATGGTCGACGCCGTGGCCGGCGGCGGCCGGCACTGCCGGTCGTGTCTACCAGACCGGCGGAGGTGGGGACCAGCGCGCCGGGCCGGGCCCCTCGAGCTGGCGTCGTGTGGGAACCTGGGGGGATGGTCGAGGTAGCCCGGATCTGGGAGGACGCCACCTGCGAGGTCCACCGCATGGTGGTGGGCCCGATGGACAACAACGTCTACATCGTGCGCTGCCGCCGCAGCGGCGACGCCGTGCTCGTCGACGCGGCGAACGAGCACGAGTCCCTGCTCGAGGTCTGCCGGCGGCTCGGGGTGACGAGCGTGGTGGAGACCCACGGCCACTGGGACCACATCCAGGCCGTCCCCGCCGTGCGCGAGGCCGGGATCTCGGTGGCGGTCACCGCCGCCGACGCCGGCATGCTCCCCTCCTACGACCTCATCTTGGAGGACGACACGGTGCTCGAGGTGGGGCGGCTGCGGATCCGCACCATCGCCACCCCCGGCCACACCCGGGGATCGATGTGCTTCGCCGTGGAGGTGACGCCGCTCCTCCTCTCCGGGGACACCCTCTTCCCCGGCGGCCCCGGGAACACCTCGTTCGAGGGCGGCGACTTCCCCACCATCATCCGCTCGGTGGAGGAGCGCCTCTTCGCCCGCTTCGCCGCCGACACCCTGGTCCTCCCGGGCCACGGCGCCTCCACCACCATCGGCACCGAGTCCCCCCACCTCCAGGAGTGGATCGACCGGGGGTGGTGAGCGCCCGTCGGGCGCTCAGACGGCCGTCGACGGGTGGCGCGGCGTCTCGATGAGCTCGATCCCCTCGGGGAGCCCCTCGACGGTCACCGCCCCGTCGACCACCTCCACGTTGATGCGCGCCCCGGCCAGGGGGATGCCCTCCACCCGGAGCGAGCCGATCTCGGGGGGGACCATCGGGGCCAGCCAGGTCTTGCCGTAGGGGACCCAGGGGTCGAAGCGCAACAGGGTGCGCAGGCAGAGCAGCGGCGACGCCGCCGACCACGCCTGGGGGGAGCACGAGGTCGGGTAGCCCACCGGCGCCGAGAGCTCGCTGCGGTCGAGGCCGGTGAAGAGCTCGGGCAGCCGGCCCCCCTGGGCCACGGCGGCGTCGACCAGCGACATGACCAGGCGCTGCGCCCCCTCCTCGAAGCCGTAGCGGGCCAGGCCGGCGGCGACGATCGCCGTGTCGTGGGGCCACACCGAGCCGCAGTGGTAGCTGACCGGGTTGTAGCCGCCCATCGAGGTGGCGAGCGTCCGCACCCCCCACCCGCTGTAGAGGTCGGGGCCGAGCAGGTGGCGGGCGACCGACTGCGCCTTGTCCTCGTCGACGATCCCGGTCCACAGGCAGTGGCCCATGTTCGAGGTGAGCGAGTCGATGGGCTTCTTGTCGGCGTCGAGGCCGACGGCGAAGTAGCCCCGGTCCTCCAGCCAGAAGTCGCGGTTGAAGGCGGCCTTCAGGTCGGCCGCCTTCTGGCGGTAGCGGGCGTAGCACTCGGTGTCGTTGTTCTCGAAGGCGAAGTGGGCCCGGGCCAGGTAGGCGCCGTAGACGTAGGCCTGCACCTCGCACAGGGCGATCGGGGCCCTGGCCACCCGGCCGTCGGCGTAGCGGATGCCGTCCCAGCTGTCCTTCCAGCCCTGGTTGGCCAGGCCCCGGTCGGTGGCCCGGTGGTACTCCACGTAGCCGTCCCCGTCGGGGTCGCCCAGCCCCTCGATCCACTCGAGGGCCCGGTCGGCGTTGGGGAGCAGCTCGTCGACGAGCTCGCGGGCCAGCCCCCAGCGCCGGAGCTCGCCCAGGAGCATCACGAACAGCGGCGTGGCGTCGGCGGTGCCGTAGTAGATGCTCCCGCCCCCGAGCGACAGCGAGGCCGCCTCGCCGAAGCGCATCTCGTGGAGGATCCGCCCGGGCTGCTCCTCGTGGAGCGGGTCGACGTCGGTGCCCTGGAAGCGGGCGAGGGTCTGGAGCACCCCGAGGGCCAGGTCCGGGTCGACCAGGAGGGCCGACCAGGCGGTGAGGAGCGAGTCGCGCCCGAAGACCGTCATGAACCAGGGCGCCCCGGCGGCCACCACCATCCGCTCGGGGTAGTCGGGGTCGAAGATGCGCAGCGCCCCGAGGTCCTCGGCGCTCCGGGCGACCACGCCGGCCAGCCCCCGGTGGTCGGTCTCGACGTGGGGGACCTGCTGGCGCCACTGGGCCAGGCGCGCCGAGGGCTCGGCCCGCTCCACCGGCTCGCCGCAGCGGTAGCGGGGGGCGATGGGCGTGGCGTCGATCACCGGGACCACCTCCAGGCACCCCGACCAGCTGCCGCGCGCCGGCACCACCACGTCCACCGACACGTGGTCCTCGCAGATCCGGAACCCCGACGCCCGGGACGGCGGGCCGTCGGCCCCGCCGTCGTCGGCCACGCTGAAGCGGAGCTGCACCCCCCGGCTGATCGCCCCCCGCCGGTAGGAGACGGTCAGGCAGTTGCCCTCCACCGCCTTGGTGATCTCGCCGTCGGGGTTGGCGGCGGCCCGCCCCTCCTTCACGGCGAACAGGTCGGCGAAGTCGGCGTCGATGAACCCCTCGACCAGGCAGGCGGTGGGCTCGGGGCCGAAATTGCGGATGTGCAGGTCCTCGCGCATCCCCTGGCCCACGTAGCGGGAGCGGAAGACGAGCAGGGTGGAGTCGGCCCGGTCGGGTGCGGGGTGCCCCCGGGAGACGAAGGTGGCGCTGAAGGGGTCGTTCTCCACCGCGGCCAGCGACTCGAGCCGCCGGCCGTCGATCCGCAGCTCGAGGCGGGAGAGGACCCGGGTGTCACGCACGAAGAGGCCGTGGGCGGCCCCGGGCACCATGTCCCCGGCCTGGTCGCTGATGGTGAAGGTGGACTCGTCGACCAGGGTCACCGTCCCCCCGGCGCCCAGGCTGGCCACCTTGCCGGCGTAGGTCCACGGAGTCGCCACCGGCTGGGAGCGTACCGGTCGCCCGGCCCCGGGAGGAATTCCCCTACGCCGATCGTGAAATGTGACCAAAGCGGTAGACTTTCGGCCGTGACCCCCGGCGCGCCCCCCCTGCTCGAGATCGACGACCTGCACGTGGCCGTGGAGGGCACCGAGATCCTGTGCGGCGTCGACCTGGTGGTGGGGGCCGGCGAGGTCCACGCCCTCATGGGGCCGAACGGGGCCGGCAAGTCCACGCTGGCCGCCACGCTCCTGGGCCACCCCGCCTACCACGTCACCGGCGGCGCCATCCGCTTCGCCGGCGAGGACGTGACCCACTGGGCCACCGACGCCCGGGCCAAGGCCGGCCTCTTCCTGGCCTTCCAGTACCCCGAGTCGATCGAGGGGGTCTCGGTGGTGCAGTTCCTCCGCCAGGCCATGTCGGCCCGCCGGGGCGAGGACCTCTCGGTGCTCGAGGTCCGCTTCGCCATGACCGAGTGGATGGAGCGCCTCGGGATGGACCCGTCCTTCGGGGAGCGCCACTTGAACCAGGGGTTCTCCGGCGGCGAGAAGAAGCGCAACGAGATCCTCCAGATGGCGCTGCTGGAGCCCCGCCTGGCGGTGCTCGACGAGACCGACTCGGGCCTCGACATCGACGCCCTGCGGGTCGTGGGGCGCGGGGTGCACACCGTGCGCGCCGCCCATCCCGACCTCGGGGTCCTGGTGGTCACCCACTACCAGCGCATCCTGGAGGACCTGGTCCCCGACCGGGTGCACCTCTTGGTCGGCGGGCGGGTGGTCGAGGAGGGCGGGCCCGAGCTGGCCCGGCGCATCGAGCGCGGCGGCTACGAGGAGTGGAAGTCCTGACGTGACGACGGCCCCCAAGACCGCCGCCCCCCCGGCCGACGCCGGCGCGCTCGACGTCGACGCCCTGCGCAAGGACTTCCCGCTGCTCGCCCGGACGGTCCACGACCGGCCGATCGTCTACCTCGACTCGGCGGCCACCTCCCTCCAGCCCCGCCAGGTGCTGGCGGCCATGGACCACTACTACGAGACCACCCACGCCAACGTCCACCGCGGCGTCTACGCCACGGCGGAGGAGGCCACCCGCCTCTACGAGGACGCCCGGGTGGCGGCCGGGCGGTTCATCGGCGCCCCGGACCCCGCCCACGAGGTGGTCTTCACCAAGAACACCACCGAGGCGATCAACCTGGTGGCCCACTCCTGGGGGCGGGCCAACCTTTCCCGGGGCGACGCGGTGCTGCTCACCGAGATGGAGCACCACGCCAACATCGTCCCCTGGCTGATGCTGGCCACAGAGCGCGGGGTCGAGCTGCGGTACCTGCCCGTCGACGACCAGGGCCGGCTCGACCTCTCCGACCTCGCCCGCCTCTTGGACGGGGTGAAGCTGGTCGGGGTGTCGGCCATGTCCAACGTGCTCGGCACGATCAACCCGATCGCCGTCATCGCCGAGGCGGCCCACGCGGCCGGGGCGGTGGTGGTGGTTGACGGGGCCCAGTCGGTGCCCCACCTGCCGGTGGACGTGACCGCCCTCGGCGCCGACTTCCTGGCCTTCTCGGCCCACAAGATGCTGGGGCCGACCGGCATCGGCGTCTTGTGGGGGCGGGCCGAGCTGCTCTGCTCCATGGGGCCGTTCCTGGGCGGCGGGGGGATGATCCTCGACGTCCGCACCGACCGGTTCCTCCCGGCCGAGCCGCCGCAGCGGTTCGAGGCCGGGACGCCGCCCATCGCCGAGGCGGTCGGCCTGGCCGCCGCCGTCGCCTACCTCGAGGCGGTCGGGATGCAGCGCCTCCGCGACCACGAGCGCTCCCTCACCGCCTACGCCCTCGAGGCCCTTGCCGACCGGCTGGGGGAGGACTGCCGGGTCTTCGGGCCGCCGGCCGGCGACGACCGGGCGGGGGTGCTGTCGCTCGCCTTGCGCGACGTCCACCCCCACGACCTGGCCCAGGTGCTCGACCAGTTCGGGGTGTGCGTCCGCCCGGGCCACCACTGCGCCAAGCCGCTCATGCGCAAGCTCGGGGTCCCGGCCACCGCCCGGGCATCCATCGGCCCCTACAACGACGAGCACGACGTCGACGTGCTGATCGAGGGGCTGGTCGAAGCCGGTAGGTTGTTCGGGTGAACGACAACCGGTCCCGCCGGCCCGCACGGCGGCCGTCCCCGGCGGAGTCCTGATGCCCGACCTCGAAGAGCTCTACCGAGAGATCATCCTCGACCACTACCGCTCGCCCCGCAACCGCGGCGAGCTGCCCTCCCCCCCGGCCCACCGGGTCGAGGGGTTCAACCCCCTCTGCGGCGACGAGGTCGTCGTCACCATGGTGGTGGAGGACGGGCGGCTGGCCGACATAAAGATCGGCGGCACCGGCTGCTCGATCAGCCAGTCGTCGGCGTCGCTCATGTCGGGGGCCGTCAAGGGCAGGACCCTCGAGGACGTCCACCGCCTCATCAAGACGTTCAAGTCGATGATGTCGATCCACGAGGCCTCGCTGGGCGGTGACGGCGCCGGGGACGACGAGGAGCCCGAGGCGGTCGACCTCGACAAGCTCGGCGAGCTGGCCGCATTGCAGGGCGTCGTGAAGTTCCCGGTGCGCATCAAGTGCGCCACCTTGAGCTGGAACGCCCTCAACCAGGGGCTGGCGGAGCTGGAGGCGGCGGCCGGCTGACCGGGCCCGCCGGCCGCCCGGCGCTCAGCCGCGCGTGCAGGGCTTCGGGTCGTATGTGGGGAGCGGCGGCGAGGTCGTCGTGGTGGTCGAGGCCGACGGTGTGGCCGCCGGCGCCGGCGCGCCCGCCGCGGCGGACGGCGTCGACCCGGTGGCGCCAAGCGCCGGCGGCGCCGTCGGCACCAGGGCTGTGTTCGGCGGCGGCGAGGTGGGCGCCGTCAGCTCGGTCCCGAAGACCGACCGGAGCATCTCTTGGGCTGTCGGCTGGTCGACGAAGAGCACGTCGCCCCACGGTGTCACGTACCCGGTGGAGAAGGTCGGCAGGGTGAGGGTCCTGATCGATGTGGGGTCGATCGAGTGGAGCTCCTCGGCCAGGCCGAGCAGGTCGCCGAGGGAGAGATTGTCGTCGATGACGATGCCCTGGGGGAGCGACCCCAAGAAGGCGTTGATGGTGAGCGGGTTGTACTTCGACTTGGCCGCGTCGATGAGCGCCCGCAGGAAGGCGTCCTGGCGCTTGATCCGCCCGAAGTCGCCCGAGGGGTCTGTCAGCCACCGTGTTGTGGCGTCGTACTGGTAGTGGCGGCTCCGGGCCACCGCCAGGGCCTGTGTCCCTGTGAGCAGCTGGCACCCGGTGGTGGTGATGTGGAGGCCCGAGTAGGCGTCGCGGGCGGGGTGCTCGAAGTCGAGGTAGACCCCGCCCAGCGCCTGCACGGCGCCCTTGAACCCGGCGAAGTCCACCTGGACCACGTGGTTGATCGGGATCCCGAAGTTGTCCTGGACGGTCTGGACGAGCAGTGTCGGCCCGCCGTTGTAGGAGGAGTTGATCCGGTTCATCTTGCCGAATGTCGTGACGTTCTTGCCCACCATCTCCACCAGGGTGTCGCGGGGGATCGACAGGATGGTGATCTGGCGGGTCGAGGGCACGATGTGCCAGACCATGACGACGTCGCTGCGCTGCCCGGCGACCTCGGCCGCTGTCCCGTACTTCGATGTGCCCGGCTGGTTGCCCACCCGGGTGTCCGAGCCGATCACCAGCACGTTGAAGGGCTGGCCGGTGACCTGGGCGTGCTCGGCGGCGATGGCGATCTTGGGGATCTGGTCGTAGCGGTAGCGGGCGTAGCCGTAGGCGCCGCCCACCAGCACGAGGGCCAGCACCACCAGGCCGGCCAGTGCGACGAGGACCCGGCGCCGCAGGCTCTTGCGCCGCCGGCTCCGGCGAGTGCGGCGGCCGGGCTGCTCGACCCGCTCCCCCAGCGCGCGCAGGCCGTGCTCGTTGGCCACGCAGCCGCTCGGGGCCCCCTCGACCCTCGAGCCCAGAGCCCGCAGGCCGTCCTCGTAGGACGCAGTGCGGCGCCGGCGTCTTCCTGAGGGACGGGGCGCGCCGTTCGGCGAGCGACCGCTGACCATGGGCTCCACGGTAGCGTGCCGGGCCAGAAAACCGGTGCCACCAGGGATTTTCCGTCAGGTCCGCGTCAGGTTCCCCCCTACGCCAGCCCGTAGCCGGCGTAGCCGGTCCGCTCGAGCTCCTGGGCCAGCTCGGGCCCGCCGGAGGCCACCACCCGCCCGCCGATCAGCACGTGGATGGCGTCGGCCCGCAGCTCGACCAAGAGGCGGCGGAAGTGGGTGACGGCCAGGACCCCCAGCCCCCACTCGGCGGTGGCCCGCTCGATCCGGCGCGCCACCGCCCCCAGCGCGTCGACGTCGAGGCCCGAGTCGATCTCGTCGAGGATGCAGAACGGCGGCCGGACCACCCCGAGCTGGACCACCTCGTTGCGCTTGCGCTCGCCCCCCGAGAGGTCGACGTTGAGCGGGCGGTCCAAGAAGCGCTCGTCGAAGCCGATGGCCGCCGCCTCGTCGCGCAGCCGCTCGGCGACCGGTGCGCCCGGCGGCCCGTCCCGGCCGGCCAGCGCCTCGACCAGCACCGGCTCGAGGCGCACCCCGGGCACCTCGATCGGCTGCTGCAGGGCGAGGAAGAGCCCCGCCCGCGCCCGCTCCCAGCTCGGGCGCCCGACGAGCTCCTCCCCGTCGAGCCGGACGCTGCCCCGGGTGACCACGGTGCCCGGCCGCCCCATCAGGGCGTGGGCCAGCGTGCTCTTGCCCGAGCCGTTCGGGCCCATCACGACGTGGACCTCCCCGCCGCGCACGGTGAGGTCGACCCCGTGGAGCACCTCGTGCCCCCCGGCCTCGGCGTGCAGGTCGCGCACCTCGAGCAGGTGGGCGGTCACGGCACCACCACGCTGACGTCGTCGCCGGTGACCGCCACCTCGTAGACCGGGACCGGCTTGGTGGCCGGCAGCGTGCGGGCCTCCCCGGTCCGCAGGTCGAAGGTGCTGCCGTGGCGCGGGCACTCGAGCTCGCACTCGTCCTCCCACACCTCCCCCTCGGAGAGCGAGTAGTCCTCGTGGCTGCAGCGGTCGCCGACGGCGTAGAAGTCGTCGGCGATGCGGACCAGGGCGATGCGGTACCCCTCGCCGTCGAACCGCCGCACCTGGCCGGGGGCCAGCTCCTGGCGCCGGCAGAGGACCACCCGCTCACCCACCGCCGCCACCTCCTGGGTTGTCGTGGACCAGGGCACCGACCAGGCGGGACCCGACCTCGCGGCGGAGCCGGCCGGTGGCCTCGGGCACCGGGCAGCGTTCGACGATGTCGTCGAAGAAGCCGAGCACGATCAGCCGCTCGGCCCGCTCGGGCGGCACGCCGCGCGACTCGAGGTAGTAGCGCTGGTCCTCGTCGACCGGCCCCACCGTGGAGGCGTGGGAGCAGCGGACGTCGTTCTCCTCGATGTCGAGGTTGGGCACCGAGTCGGCGTGGGCACGGGCGTCGAGCACGAGATTGTGGTTGGTCTGGAAGGCCTCGGTCCGCACCGCGCCGCGCCGGACCCGGATAAGGCCGCTGTAGACCGACCTCGAGGCGCCCGCCACCGCGCCCTTCGACAACAGGTCGCTGGTGGTCCGGGGCGCCCGGTGGTCCTGCATCGTCCGGACGTCGTGCACCTGGTCGCCGGTCCCGAGGTGGACCGAGCGAAGCTCGCAGTGGGCCCCGGGGCCGTCGGCGGCGGCGTCGGTGCGGGAGCGGTCGTAGGCGGCACCCAGGCCGACCGAGAAGGTCGCCAGTCGTGCCGCACGGCCGGCCCGGGCCGCCAGCCGGCCGATGTGCCAGGTCTCGTCGCCGAGCACCTGGAGCGAGACGTGCGAGAGGGTCCCCTCGTCGCCCACCGACAGCTCGGTCACCGGCACCACCAGGGATCGCCCGGCCGGCCCGGCCAGCACCTCGACCACCGCCGCCCGCCCGCCCTCCCCGACGCGGACGACCGTGCGCGGGAACCAGGCCGGGGCGCCGGTCCCGCCGAGCCAGTGGACCACCACGATCGGCGCCTCCACGACCACCCCGGCCGGCACGTCGACGACCAGGGCGTCGGGGAGGAAGGCGTCGTTCAACCGAACCAGGGCGTCACCGCCGGCGAGGACCTCGCCCAGCACCGAGCGGTCGGGTGCCGCCGCCGCCAGCCCCGAGATCACCACCGACTCGGGGAGGCCGGGCCGCGACACCGAGGCCGGCCGGCCGCCCACGACGGCCACGACGGCGCTGTGCGGCGCCACCTCGGCGGCGACCTCGGCGACGAACCCCTCCGGCGGCTCTGCGCCCGCTGCAGAGGGGAAGAAGCCGTCGAGGTCGAGCGAGTCGATGGGCGAGTACCGCCACACCTCCTCCTTCTCCGAGGGGAGCGGCAGCGACTCGAACTCGTCGAAGGCCTCGGCCCGCCGGCGGCGGAGCCACTCTGGCCCGGTCAGGCCGGCGGCGGCTTCGGCGGTGAAACGCAGGGCTCGTCCTCTCCTCGTCCAGGGACCGTGGGGCGGCGCCGGCGGCGCCCCCCGAGACACACGACGGGGGCCGCGTCGGCCCCCGGCCAGTGTAGTGGGCCGCTGGTCGGGACCGGTCCGGGTAGCCTGCGCTCCCATGAGCGGCCCGTTCTCCTCGCAGGTCCTGTCGATCGAGGTGCGCGACCACGTCGCCGTGGTGTGGCTGGACCGCCCCGAGGCCCGCAACGCCATGGGCCCGGCCCTGTGGGCCGACCTCCCCCTGGCCATGGCCCGCCTCTCGGCCGACGAGGCGGTGCGGGCGGTCGTGGTGGCCGCCCGGGGACCGCACTTCTCGGTGGGGCTCGACCTGAAGGCCATGGGGGCGATCCTCGGCGGGGGCGGCCCCGGCGGGGGGGACGGGGAGGGAGGGCCGCCGTCAACCGCCCACCGCGCCCGGGCGGCCCGCGCCGAGATCCGCCGGCTGCAGGCCGCCATCACCTCGGTGGCCGACTGCCCCAAGCCGGTGGTGGCCGCCGTCCACGGCTACTGCATCGGCGGCGGGGTCGACCTCATCAGTGCCTGCGACGTCCGACTGGCCTCGGCCGACGCCGTCTTCTCGGTCCGCGAGGCCAAGGTGGCCATCGTGGCCGACCTCGGGAGCCTCCAGCGGCTGCCCCGCATCATCGGGGCCGGCCACGTGGCCGAGCTGGCCCTCTCCGGCAAGGACATCGACGCCGAGCGGGCCCTGCGCATCGGCCTGGTGAACGACGTCCTCCCCGACGCCGAGGCCGTCCAGGCGGCCGCCGTCGAACTGGCGACCGAGATCGCCGCCAACTCGCCCCTCGCCGTCCAGGGCACCAAGGCGGTGCTGGCCGCCAACGACGGCCGCACGGTGGCCGAGGGGCTCGACTACGTGGCCACCTGGAACGCGGGGATGCTGGCCTCCGACGACCTGACCGAGGCGATGACCGCCTTCATCGAGAAGCGCCCGCCCCGGTTCACCGGCCGCTAGACACGCCTGGCGCTCAGCGGCGCCGGCGCCACCACCGGCCCTGGCGACGCTCCCTGCGGGCGTCCTCGGCCAGGGCCTCGGCCAGGGCCTCGGGGGCCGCGGCGTTCACGATCTCCTCGGCGTTGCCCAGCACCCCGAGCATGTCTTCGACCGGCACGTCGGGCTCGTCCTCGATGGCCGGCTCCACCAGGGTGCCGTGGACCCACCCGGCGTCGGCCAGACGCCGCACGTAGCGCGGGCAGTCGTCGGGGCACCGCCACGGGGCCTCGGGGGCCAGGTCGAGCACGCAGAAGCGGGCCACTTCGCCCGAGGCGTAGGTGCGGCTCTGGAAATGCTTGCACTCCTCGCGCATCGGCACCGCCCCATCGTGCCATGCCGAGAGAACCCCCCGTGGGGCGGCCCGGCGACGGCCGTTGCCGAACCCCCTAGCCGACCGAGCCCTCCATCTGCAGCTCGATCAGCCGGCTCCACTCGACGGCGTACTCCATGGGCAGGGTCCGGGTGATCGGCTCGATGAAGCCGTTCACGATCATGCCCATGGCCTGGCTCTCCGACAGCCCCCGGCTCATCAGGTAGAAGAGCTGGTCGTCGCCGACCTTGGAGACGGTGGCCTCGTGGCCGATGCGGGCGTCGCGCTCGCCCACCTCCATGTAGGGCTTGGTCTCGGAGACCGACTCGTCGTCGAGCAGCAGGGCGTCGCAGCGGACGAACGACTTGGCCCCGGTGGCCCCCTCGTCGACGTGCACCAGCCCGCGGTAGGTGGTGATCCCGCCGTCCTTGGAGATCGACTTGGAGACGATGGTCGAGGTCGTCTCGGGGGCGGCGTGGACCATCTTGGCCCCGGCGTCCTGGTGCTGGCCGGGGCCGGCGTAGGCGACCGACAGGACCTCGCCCGAGGCCTTGGGGCCCATCAGGTAGACCGAGGGGTACTTCATGGTCAGCCGGGAGCCGATGTTCCCGTCGATCCACTCGACGTGGGCCTCGGCCTCGGCCCGGGCCCGCTTGGTCACCAGGTTGTAGACGTTGTTCGACCAGTTCTGGATGGTCGTGTAGGTGATGCGGCTGCCGGGGAGGGCCACCAGCTCGACCACCGCCGAGTGCAGCGAGTCGGTGGTGTACACCGGGGCCGAGCAGCCCTCGATGTAGTGCACCTGGGACCCCTCGTCGGCGATGATCAGGGTCCGCTCGAACTGGCCCATGTTCTCGGCGTTGATCCGGAAGTAGGCCTGCAGCGGCATCTCCACCGTCACCCCGGGGGGCACGTAGATGAAGGAGCCTCCCGACCACACCGCCGAGTTGAGGGCGGCGAACTTGTTGTCGTTCGGCGGGATGATGGTGCCGAACCACTTGCGCACCAGGTCGGGGTAGTCGCGCACGGCGGTGTCCATGTCGCAGAAGAGCACGCCCTGGGTGGCCAGGTCCTCCCGGTTGCGGTGGAAGACCACCTCGGAGTTGTGGACGATGAACCCCTCGGCCACGAAGTTGTGGTGGCCGGCCACCTCGATGTCGTAGACGGTCTCGACCCCGGCGTGCTCGATCCTGTCGATCCGGACGAAGCCGAGCATCTCGCTCGTGTGGGCACGCAAGTCGGTCCCCTCGGCCGTCCGATAGCGCTGCGAGTAGTTCCGTCGGTCCATCCGCCGGCTGCGCCGAGGCGAGCGGGCCGGGATCCGGTCGAAGGGACCCGACGGCCGCAGGTGGTACGCCCGCATGATCCGGTCGGGGTCGTAGGGGTGGCGGTTGGTCACCGAGATGACCTCGCCGGAGGCGATCCCCGAGAGGGCCAGGAGCTCCTTCACGTCGCCCAGGAGCCCGGGGTTGGCGCTGGAGAAGACGGCGCCCTTGTCGGTCGGGTGGTCCGCCACGTAGCCGTCGGAGTCCAAGAGGCCGGCCACCAGGGCCAGCCGCTGCGAGGCGGGGAGCGCGAAGGCCCAGTCCGGGACGCGCGTGGTGTGCGACGTCCCGCCCAGGCCGTTCAGCTCCAGGTAGCGGGCGAGCGCCGCCGTGCCCCTGGCCTGCAGCCGGTCGCCGTCGGCGCCGAGCGAGAAGTCGAGGCCGAACAGCTCCTTGGCCACCCGGCGGATCTCACCGACCAGCACCTCGTCGCTCCGGTCGACGGCCACGGCCATCGTCGTGTCGCCGTCGGAGTGCTTCAAGTACCCGTCGCCCAGGAAGATCCCGAAGAACCAGCACAGGTCGTCGCTGGTGAGGGCGGGGAGCGTCACCGACGCCCGGTGCGAGCCGCGCCCCGCTGCGTCCTCGGGGAGCAGCATCGCCGCCGGCCGGCCGTAGTCGGGGACGTCGGTGGCGACGGCCACCAGGTCACCCTCGACCAGCTCGGCGGCCGGCACCCACCGGGCGACGTAGCGGGACCGGCGGGCCCCGGGTCGGCGCTCGTCGCGCAAGGAGAGGAACGGGTGGTTGCCCGAGGCGCCGATCACCCGTCCGCGCGCCGTGATCTCGAGGATCTCCTTCTCGCCCGAGGGGCCACCGGCCACCACCGCCGCCACCTCGAGTCGCCGGGTGCGCTCGTCGAGGGCGAACACCTCGTCGCCGGGGCCCAGCTCCTTCACGGCCCGCATCCCTCTGGTCGTCCAGACCCGCGTCGACCCCCGCAGGCACTCGTACTGCGCCGTCACGCCGGAGAGGTACTTGCGCTCGGCCTCGGGGATGCCGAGCTTCTCGTAGGTGTTCTTGATCGCGTCGGGCAGGTCGTTCCAGTCGTCGACCTGCCCGCCGGTGGGCTTCACGTAGTAGTAGATGTCGTCGAAGTCGAGGTCGGGCATGTTGACGGCGAACCAGGCGGCCATCGGCTTGCGCTCGAAGCGGCCCAGCGCCTTCAGCCGGAAGTCCCGCATCCACTCGGGCTCCTTCTTCATGGCCGACATCTCGCGGACGATCTCCTCGTTCAGCCCCTTCTTGGGCTTGAAGACGTAGTCCTCCTCGTCGCTCCATCCGAGCTGGTAGCGACCGAGATCGAGATCGGTGGATGCCATGGCTGCTCCTTGGCGCCGGAGGACCCCATGGGGGCGCTGCCGGCGGTGCTCGTGCCGGCGGCCGGGGCCGGCCGCCGCTGGGGCCGCACCGGTGTGCGGGATTTCCCCTATCTGGATAGTAACAACTCGGCGGACCCCTCGGAACCCGCTGTGCCAGGCTGGGGCGATGCCCGATCCGACCCCCGACGGCCCGGGCGGGCACCCCGAGGCGCCGGCCGCCCCGGTCCCCGAGCGCCGCCCGACGGTGCTGGCGGCCCACGGCGACGAGCGGGTCGACGACTGGTACTGGCTGCGCGACCGCGACGACCCCGCCACCCTGGCCCACCTGGAGGCCGAGAACGCCTACACCGAGGCGTCGCTGGCCCACCTGGCGCCGCTGCGCCAGGCCCTCTACCTGGAGATGGTGGCCCGGATCGCCGAGACCGACCTCTCGGTGCCGGTCCGCCACGGGCCGTGGTGGTACTACTCGCGGACCGAGGAGAAGAAGAACTACGCCATCCACTGCCGCCGCCCGGCGGCGCCTGGCGAGGACCCCCCGCTCGACCCCGGGCCGGCCCCCGACGAGCAGGTGCTGCTGGACGAGAACGCGCTGGCCGAGGGGCTCGACTTCTTCGAGGTGGGCAACCTGGCCGTCAGCCCCGACCACCGCTGGCTGGCCTACGCCACCGACACGACCGGCGGGGAGATCTTCACCCTCTCCTTCCGCAGGCTCGACGGCGGCCAGGGGTGCGACGAGGTCGTCCCCGACACCTACTACGGCCTGGCCTGGGCCAACGACAACGCCACCGTCTTCTACACCAGGGTCGACGAGGCCATGCGCCCCTACCAGCTCTGGCGGCACCGGCTGGGCACCGACCCCGCCGACGACGTGCTGGTGCTCGAGGAGCCCGACGAGCGGTTCACGGTGTCGGTCGGCTGGACCAAGGACCGGGCGTACGTGGCGGCGGCGATCCAGTCCAACACCACCAGCGAGGTGGCGGTCGTCCCGGCCGACGACCCCGAGGCGGCGCCCCGGGTGGTCGAGGCGCGCCGGGCGGGCGTCGAGTACGCCGTCGAGCACCACGGGCCGGCCGGCGGCGGCTGGTTCGTGATCCTCACCAACGACGGGGCGCTCGACTTCCGCCTGGTGGCGGCGGAGGCCGCGGACCCCGGGCGAGAGCGGTGGCGGACGCTCATCGGCCACCGCCTTGGGACGCGGCTCGAGGACGTCGACGTCTTCGACCGGTGGCTGGTCGTCGCCGAGCGGCTCGACGGCGAGCCCCGCCTGCGGGTGGTGCCGATCGGCGGGGAGGACGACGGGGAGGGCCCCTTCGGGGCGGACCTGTTGGCCCGCAGCCGGCTGGTCGAGTCGGCCGAGCACCCCGCGGCCACCTGGGAGGGGCCCAACCCCGACCCCGCCTCGACCAGCCTGCGCTTCGAGCAGACCTCCCTCGTCTCGCCCCGCGCCGTGCTCGACGCCGACCTCGAGAGCGGCGAGGCCACTCTGCGCAAGCGCCAGCCGGTCCTGGGCGGCTACGACCCCGCCCGCTACCGGACCTACCGGCTGTGGGCCGACGCCGCCGACGGGGCCCGGGTGCCGATCTCGGTGGTGCACCGGGCCGACCTCCTGGCCGACCCCGACGGGCCGCCGGGGGGCCCTCCGGCCGCCCCGGCCCCCTGCCTGCTCTACGGCTACGGCGCCTACGAGCACTCGGTCGACCCGGGGTTCTCCTCGCTGCGCCTGTCGCTCCTCGACCGCGGCTTCGTCTTCGCCATCGCCCACGTGCGCGGCGGGGGCGAGCTCGGCCGGCGGTGGTACGAGGAGGGGAAGTTGGCGGCCAAGCCCCACACCTTCTCGGACTTCATCGCCTGCGCCCGCCACCTGGTGGACGCGGGGTTCACCGCCCCCGACCGGCTGGCGGCGCGGGGCGGCTCGGCCGGGGGGCTCCTCATGGGCGCGGTGGTCAACGAGGCGCCCGAGCTCTTCAGGGCGGTGGTGGCCGAGGTGCCGTTCGTCGACTGCCTGACCACCATGCTCGACGAGACGCTCCCCCTCACCGTCGGCGAGTGGGAGGAGTGGGGGAACCCGGTCACCGACCCCGGGGCCTACGCCGCCATGAAGGGCTACTCCCCCTACGACAACGTCCGCTCGACCCATCCCGACGGCACCGTGGTCCGCCACCCCCAGGTGCTGGCCACCGCTGGGCTGCACGACGCCCGGGTGGGGTACTGGGAGCCGGCCAAGTGGGTCGCCCGGCTGCGCGAGGCCGAGCCGCAGAACCGGGTGCTGCTGCGGACCGAGCTGGTGGCCGGGCACGGCGGCCCCTCGGGACGCTACGACGCCTGGAAGGACGAGGCCCTCGTCTACGCCTTCCTCCTCGACGCCCTGGGCCTGGCCGGATCCTGAGCGCCGGCCGTCAGGCGGGCTGCAGGGTCATGGTGAACGGCGTCTGGAACCCGCTCGGCAGCACCACCGGCTCGTGGTCGAGCGTGACGACCAGCGTGGAGGGGGCCCCGATGATGACCGTCACCGCCCCGGTCACCGAGAGCTGCTTGGACTGGTCGGGGGCGAGCGTTGTGGAGAACAAGGTGGCGCCCGACGAGCCGCTGACTGTCACCCAGCAGTCGCCGACCGTCGTGTGGAGTGTGAGGGTGTAGGTGTCGGCCGGGGGGGTGTAGGTGGCGGTGGTGGCCG
>Ga0181536_10000278_pt1 | contig 61270 bp, 59 predicted proteins | sample PEATcosm2014_Bin_41_FD_121105 | JGI IMG/M metagenome (GOLD analysis project Ga0181536, IMG submission 121105) | Peatland microbial communities from MTU Mesocosm Facility, Houghton, MI, USA - PEATcosm2014_Bin17_60_metaG | ecosystem: Environmental > Terrestrial > Soil > Wetlands > Peat | place...
GCCGAACGTTATGGAAGGGGGTAGGTCTTCACTCTGCCGTTTTCTGGAATGCGCTGTTGCAGCCGCTCGGGTTACATCTCGTCGGCCGCGCAAAGTGGCCCTGGAGTGCGAAAGTCGGGCTAGTCCGCAGGCGGATTACAGGCGCGGCCATTCGCGATCTGTCGGCGTTGGTACTAGCGGGGCGTGCACGGCCCGACATTTGCTGAAGGGAGCGGGGCTTTAGCAACTACTTTGTCCCGCTCGATGGCTTTGCCCAACCGCGTGACGAAGATAGTGAGGCCAATGATGAGCAGACCGATGGTGCCCGGCTCGGGAGCGTTAGCATGAACACTTTCCACTTGCATGACGCGCGCGCCCACGCTTTGCGCGCCGCAGGGGCTGATTAAGGAAGCGGAAAAGTCGCTGCCGATGGGTACGCCGGAATAGCCGAAGGTGATGGCGGCGCCTGTGTTATGAAGTTCGATCACAGCTTCACCGGAGCCGAACAGAGCGGCGGCCTCCTGCGGGCTGAGCGTCACTGTGGCGGAGAGCAGGTCGATGGGGCCGGAGTACGAGCCGCCGCTGAGCGATCCGGGGGTCAGCAGCAAATCGCCGGCAGGCAGGCCCAAGCGCGTAGCATCCGGGTCGGTCAGCGGAATCGAGACCGAGCCATCCTGGGATTCCAGTGTGCCGCTGAACAGAATGCCCGATACGTAGACGCCCGACGTTCCGGGTATGGATGCCACGGGTCCACCGAGCGGCATACCTCCCAGCAACATCTCGATCTCAGCGGGATAGGTCGATCCCTGGCCACAGGAAGAGTAATCCGAAGAGATGTAGAAGAGCAGGTTGTCGTTGGTCTGAAGGGTCACCAGAGAGCTGTTTGTCACATTGATGGGGCTTGCCAGGGCCGGCGTGGTGGAGGCCAGCAGAATTGCTAAGAGTGCGAATAGGACTGTGCGGTTGTACATATCTTATAAGCCGATTCTAGGGCCGCAAACGCGGAAAGTAACCGGGAAGGTCGTACCAGTACAGGGGAGTTTTGTAACGGTACGGAAACGGCGGGATGGCAGGATTCGCCTAGATTCTGGCCGCCCTGTGGCGCAGAACTGTCGGCGGTAGCGGGCCGGGGACCGGGACAGGCGGGGACGCCTGTCCTACATGTGATAGAGCATCAGGTAGACCACCACACCGGTAACGCTGACATACAGCCAGATGGGCAGCGTCCAGCGGGCGATTTTGCGGTGCTTGTCGAAGCGCCCGGTCAGACCGCGGCGTAAGGTCACGATCGCCAGGACGGGAACCGCCGCAGCCAGGATTGTGTGACTGGTAAGGAGGGTGAAGTATGCCGTCCGGATGGCTCCGGTTTTGGCAAAGTGCATCGAGCGTGCGCCGGCCTGCACATGGTAAACGATGTAGCAGATCAGAAAAAGCGACGAGGTGGCGAAAGCCGCCAGCATCACTTTGCGATGCGTCTGAACGCGCTTGCGGCGAATCAGCGTGTAGCCCCAGATGAGCAGCAGGGCCGCAGTGGCGTTTAACGCGGCGTTGACGGATGGCAGATCGTGAACGCTCATGGGGACTCCTGGAGGGCGGACTTCAGTCCGCGTGGGACTTCAGTCCCGCCCACGCCTGGCGAAGACACACACCCCACCGGCTTCGCTCCGTTCTGGCGGGACTGAAGTCCCGCGCGGGCCAAGGCCCGCCCTCCAAGGGAAGGCATCAGGATTTCTCCCTGGCGAGCTGGCGGATATCGTGCAGCAGGCGCGGCAGCGCGCCATCTTCCGATGTGCTGTAGAAGCCGCGCACGCAGCTGCGGCGGTCGAGCAGCACGAAGCGGGTGCTATGCACCAAGCTGCCATCCACGTCGCCCAGTTTGAAGCCGTTGCGGCAGAGGGTTTCGAGCGCCGGCTGTGCGCCGGTGAGGAAGAACCAGCGGCCCGGCTCGGCGCGATAACGGGTGGCGTAGGCCGCCAGCACGGCGGGCGTATCGTTCTTGGGATCCACGGTGAACGAAACCAGCTTCACGTCCGGCATGGATTCGACGGCGGTTTGCACGCCGCGCATTTGCGCGCTCATGCGCGGACAGGGACCGGGACAAGTCGTGAAGATGAAATCGGCCACCCAGATGCTGCCTTCCAGCGATTTGCTGTCGAATGGCTGGCCCGACTGTGCCGTTAGTTGGAACGCCGGGATCTGCCAATAAACCGGGAGCGGCGGCGCCTGGCGGCAACCTGCCAGAGGGATCAACAGCACGAGTGGGAGGAACAATCTCATGCGTTGCTTACAAGGCTTTTCGTGTTGGCCACCACGCCCGAAGCCAACAGCAGCACCATACCAAAACATGCGGTAACCAGCAGGCTGACGCCAATGCCTGGCGGCCCGGAACTGAGCTTCAAGAGGCCGTTCAGCAGGGAGATGGAGTAAGTCAGCGGGTTCACCCACATGACGACCTTGATCCAGCCGTGCGCGGTGGCCATGGGAAACAGCGAGCCGGAAACCATCCACATGGGCACCAACAGCAGGTTCATGATGGCATGGAATCCCGATGTGGAATCCATGCGCCAGGCGATCACGAAGCCCAGGCCGGTGAGTGTGAAGGAAACCAGGAACACGGCGCCGATCAGCGCCAGCACGTCAGGGATGCCGATCGAGACTTTCGCCAGCGGCGCGAAGGCCAGAAAGATGAGGCCCTGAATCCAGGCCAGCGTGGCGGCGCCCAAGATCTTGCCCAGCACCAGGCTGGTGCGGGACGCGGGCGAGACCAGCATGGAGAGCAGGAATCCTTCGCGGCGATCTTCGATGATCGAAATCGTGGAGAAGATAGCCGAGAACAGCACGGTCAACACCAGCGCGCCGGCGAAGAAGCGGCCCAGGTCGCCGGAGCCGGAGCCGATCAAAAGCCAGAACACCAGCGGCGATGCGACCACGCCCAGCACCCGGCTCTTCTGTCTCCAGAAGCGCACTAACTCGCGCTGCCACAGCGTCGCTACCGGCAACCAGAAACCGCTGACCGCGGAGCGAGCCGCGGGCCGCACTGGAGAGTGCACGCCGTCGCTGCGGCCGCGGGAATCGGCGCCGTAGGAGGTTTCAGAAGAGTTACTCAATCAAAACTCCCGTCTCGTGAACGAAAACATCTTCCAGAGTCGGCTTATGCAGCCCGACCGAGTCGATCGCGCCGGGGAAAGCCTCCACCACCTCGGTGATGAAGCGGTGGCCATTGGCGATCTCCACGCGAAGCACGCCGTCCATCACCGAAGGCTTCAGACCGAAGCGGGTCTCGATCCGGCCGGCGAGCGCGGCCGCATCGGCCGCCTCTGCCGCTCCTAGCACCACCACATCTCCGCCGATGCGCGAACGCAGATGCGCGGGCGTGCCCTCGGCCACCACGCGGCCCTGATGCAGCAACGCCAGCCGGTCGCAGCGGTCGGCCTCATCCAGAATGTGAGTCGTCAGCAATATGGTAACGCCTTCGCGGCTGCGCAGCTCTTCGACGTACTGCCAGAGTTCGCGGCGCGCACCGGGGTCGAGGCCGGTGGAGGCTTCGTCCATCAAGAGCACGACCGGACGGTGCAGCAATCCTTTGGCGATCTCGACGCGGCGCTTCAAGCCGCCGGAGAGCGTCTCCACGATGTCGTTACGCCGGTCCGCCAGGCCCAGGCGCTCCATCACCTGCTCGATGCGGTCGCGGAGCATGGGGCCGGAAAGGCCGTGCAGGTGGCCCTGGGCGCGGAGGTTCTCGGAGACCGTGAGGGCTTTGTCGAGGCTCTGCGTCTGGAACACCACGCCGATCGAGCGGCGCACGGCGGCGGGATCGCGCGCGACATCGTGACCGGCCACTTCGGCGCGGCCACCGGTGGGCACCATCATGGTGGAGAGGATACGGAAAAGCGTGGATTTCCCGCCTCCGTTCGGCCCTAGCAAGCCGAAGATCTCGCCCGCCTTAACTTCGAAGTTGACATTCGAAAGCGCCAGGCGAGATCCGTACCGATGACTCAGGTTCTCGGCGAGAATCACAATCCAGGTCTATCCAACAGCATCAGCCCGTAGATCAGCGGAAGGTAGAAAACGGAAACCATCAACACATTGCGGGCGCGCAGTATAGTCCGATCCAGCGCCACTCGCACTCCGGAGTACAGGAAATAGAGACCTAGCAAAAGGGCGCCTACCAGATAGATGCGCCCGGACATACCCAGGATGCTGGGCACGAGGCTGACGGGTATGAGGGCCAGCCCGTAGAGCACGATCTGGCGCGCGGTGGAGCGGCCATCCGGCTCGACCACGGGGAGCATGCGGATGCCCGCGCGCGCATAATCGTCGCGGTACATCCAGGCAATCGAATAGAAGTGCGGGAACTGCCAGAGGAACAGAATGGCGAACAGCACCCAAGCCTCGCCGGTAATCGACCCGTGCGCGGCGGCAAAGCCGATCATGGGCGGCATGGCTCCGGGGAAAGCGCCGATGGTGGTGGACAGCCACGAGCGGCTCTTCAGCGGGGTGTACAGAAACAGATAGCTGAGCAGGGTGAAGAGGCCCAGCAGCGCGGCCAACAGGTTCACGCCCAGCCACAGATCCGCGAAGCCGGCGAGCGAAAGCGCCACGCCGAAAGCCAGCGCGCGGGGGGGCGTGATGCGGCCTGAGGGAATGGGACGCTCCGCAGTGCGCCGCATGCGGCAATCGGCGTCGCGTTCGTACCACTGGTTGAGGGCGGCCGTGCCCGACGCGATCAGCCCGGTGCCCAGGATGGTGTGCAGCAGGCCCAGCCAGGGAATGCTCGCGGCAAAAGCCCACCAGCTTCCGGCTTTAGGCAGGCCGAAGTAGTAGCCGATACCGGTGCTCATCAGGATGAGCCAGGTGATGCGGGGCTTGGTGAGCTCGATGTAATCTTTCATTCTTGTGGGGCGGGCAATCGTGCCCGCAGCCGCCTTTCAGGCGGCTCGCCGGCTGAAAGCCGGCGGCGGCCAGGATTGGCCGCCCTCCTATTCTAAGCTAACTGCCCATGGTGAAATCTTGGGTCTTGCTCTCCTTGGGCGCGACCGTGATCTGCACGTCCTTGGTGCCGTATTTCTCGTGCACGGCTTCGAGCGTATAGGTCCCGGGAGGCAATCCTTTTATTGTAAACGTCCCGTCCTCGCCTGTCACGGCAAAAAACGGATGCGATACTACGCCGATGTAGGCGCGCATCCATGGGTGGACGTTGCATTTCACCGGAATGAGCACTTCTTCGCGCGCGAAGCTCTTGACCTTGGGGTCGCCTTTGGGCGGCTGGGATTCGTTCCACTCCTGGTTGATCTTGGGTAAGGGGTGGATATTGTGGTTTGTGGCATCGTCGTTCTTGATTTCGATACCCTGGCCGGTCATCACCCCGATCACGTGCGGCTTGTACATGCAGCCATCCTGTGCGAGTTCGACAGGCGTGGTAGGAACGGGCCACTGCTTATCGGGCAGGCCCGATTTGATCCACACGAAGGTGTTGCGCAGCGTGCCGTTGTCATTTAGGATGGCTTCTTCCGACTTCTGCGGCGTGGTGTGAACGCGCGCGCAAACCGGATTGGCCGACATATCGATAGTCCGCAAGGTGGGCTTGTCGCCGGTGAAATTGACCTTTCCGGTGACGGTGGCGGCATTCGCTTCGTCCACGGCCGGAGCGGCAGCGGGCGCGGCGGTTTCTTCCTTCTTGGCCTCTTCCTTGCTTCCGCCGCAGCTTACTAGAAGCAGAGCGGCAGCCGCTCCGCAGGCGATTAACAGATTCTTCATCAGGTCGTTCTCCTTTTCATTTGATGTTGCAGAGCCGGACTGAAGTCCGGCGCGGGCTCAAGCCCGCCCTCCATTACTATTGCCCGGCGGCGCTGGCCCGCAGGCGGGTCAGCTCTTCCGGCGTGAACTGGAACATGTAGCGCACCAATAATTGGGCGTGGTCCTTAGTATAACCGTTGAAGCTGGCCGGTGTGGGACCGGCGAATACCTCGCGGTCGCCCTCCGCGCGGAACAAGCCCGACGGCATGGCGGTACCCGGACTCATCATGGCCGGATCCAGCATCCAGCGCCGCGCCCAACCGGGCTTCAGGCGCTCCTTCGCCAATAGGAAATTCGGCGCCGTGGCGTGCGCGTCATGTTTGGGATCTCCGGTCGCATGGCACTTCAGGCAGGGCGCGCCTTCGCTGGAGAACAACTGCCGCGCCATGGTGCGCTCCTGGTCGGTGAGCGGATCCAGCCGATCGGCGATGTACGGCGCAGCCTGCGACGACATGGCCGCGAAGAACCGCACCAGCTTCTGGATCTCGTCGTCGGAGAAGTAGAACGTGGGCATGCGCGCGTGCAGGTAGCGCCGCACGCCGTCGCGATCCATCTCCTCCGGGTTGTCGGTGAGCGACGGATTGTTCAGGAAGCGCATCAACCATTCGGGATTAACGCGCGCGCCTTCACCAATCAGAGTAGGCGGCCGCTGATCCTTCCAGTCGGGATCCTGGTAGCGCGGCAATGTCATGAACACTGTGGTCTGCCCCACGTGCACCTGATGGCATCCCATGCAATTGTATTTGCGGACCACCCACCAGCCGTCGACGATGTCGCGGCGCTGGTCGCCCGGATTGTAGAAATAGCGCGCCGGGATACTAGGATCCACGGAGCCGAGCAGGAACGTGGTGAGCTGATCGATCTCCGGCTTGGACAAGTTGAAGTTCGGCATCTTCAGCCGGTCTAGCTTAGCCTTCTCTTTGCCCTGATCGTAAACCGCCGGATTCTCCAGCTTATGTTCGAAGAAGCCCTTATGGGTGTACCAGCCCTGGCGCTCAGCGTCATGGCCCAGCAGCGCAAAATCTAGGCGCTCGATGGGCTTGGAACCTTCCTTGGTCAGCTCCGTGCCGATACGCTGCTCTTCTTCCAGGCCGGCAATCTCGTGGCAACCGGCGCAACCGTAGAAGCGCACCAGGAACTGGCCACGCGCCTTCAAGCTGGGATCGTCCAGATAATCGGCGTTGGCATAGGTGACGCCGGTGTGTTTGCGGGTCTCCAGGTAGCTGGCGATATCGCGCGCCTCAGCTTCGGATAGCCGCAGGCTGGGCATGGGAGTCATTTGCATGACCAGCAATTCGTGACCGTCGTTGGGGCACTTGCTGTGCTCGGTGTCGAAGACGAACGGCAGGCCGGCGCGCTTGTAGTCTTCCGCGGTGATATCCTTCTTCTCAAACGGACAATAGGGCAACGTGCGCTGGCGGGGGTTGTGGACCCAGCGCACCAGGTAATCGTAGTTATCCTTCTCGCCCACGCGGCTGAGATTCGCGGCGAACGTGCCGCCCTGCTTGTCGGCGCCTTCACCCATCGAGTGGCAGGCCATGCAGCCGCGCGTCTCGAAGGCTTCCTTGCCCTTCTCGGGATCGCCGGCCGGCTGTTGCGGCAGGTCGCCCGTCACGCCGGATTGCCAGATGAATGCGGCGACGGCCCTGATTTCGCCGTCATCCAGGCGGAAGGTGGGCATCTTTGTCCCCGGCCGCCACGCGTGCGGATCTTTGAGCCACACCGGCAGCCACTCCTTGTGCATCTTCATGCGCACTTCTTTGAGGCTGGGCCCGACCTTCTTAATCTCGCGCACCAGGCTGCGCGCGCGGTCGTCGTCCTGTTCGATCTTCGCGTCGATGAGGCTGGTGCGGACCTTGAGATCGTTGGCGTGTTGATACAGCTTTTGCGCTTCGTCGTTATTGCGGGTGCGGTCGCCCTTCTCGACGCTAAAGCCGGCTTCGCGCGTCCATTCGGCTTTCTGCTGAGTGAGCTGGCGGATGTCCTGGTTGACGGCGGAGAGCGCGTCCGGATCGCGATCGAAGCCCTCATAGCGGTGGCAGGCCATACATCCGCGCAAGCGGAAGGTCTCGCGGCCGGCATCCAGCGTGTCTGCCATTTCGGTGACGATTTCCTGAGAGTGGCACTGCTGGCAGCCGGCCTCGAAGTTCTCGCGCGCGTGCAACGGCCAAAGCCAGTGTTCGTTGTAGCCATGCGCCTTCTCGACGCTGGTCAAGGCCACGCCATTACCACCATGGCAGGGTGTGCAGCCGAACTTCTCCGGATCGTGGACCTTCAGCAACTCGCGGTTGGGATGGCTGACGAAGACCTCCTCGCCGCCCATAGCGGCTTTGGTGAGAGTCACCGGCTCGCGCGTGCCCAAGTGGCAGGATTCGCAGCGGTCCACCAAGTCGACGTCCTTGACGTGGATCTGGCGGATGCCGACTTCGAAGGTCGCCATTTTGTTCTTCAAGCCCTCCAGCGTGGCGGCGCTGACGTCGGAGATGCGATCCGTAAGATACTTGTCGCGCTTGGCGCGCAGCTCCGTGGCAGGCTTCAAAAGATCCACGCGCTTCTGCAGCAGCGTGGCTTTGTCCGCCTTCCAATCCTGGAGGGTCTTGTCCATGGTTGCGAAGTCCATGGGCACCTTCTCGGTGGACCCGTCGGGCTTCGGAAGCTTCACCATGTGGACTTCTTTCTTCAGTTCTTCGATCTCCTTTCGCATCGAATTCTTGCTGCTCTCGCTCTTGGAGATCTCGATCTGATAGGTGAGAGCGCCCACGTGACCGCGGACCTCCTGGAACGGTTCGTTCAACGCGAGAGCGCGGGGCACCAGCTCCAGGTTCACTTTGCGATCGATTTCGGCGACCTGCGGCATGACGGCTTTTTCGGCGGCCTGCATCTGGCGGTCCAGATCCTTGTACTCCGGGGACGCTTTGATCTTCTGCTCGGAAGCGGCCTCCTGCGGCAGCGTTTCCCTCAGAAACCTGGAATAAACCTTGTCGAACCGAGTTTGGTAACCTTTCCATGGCCGCGTGCCATAGACTTCGTCGTACAATGCCCAGCCGAGCGAAAGCAACAGCAGCGCCGAGGAAATGAATAGCGGCTTACTTAAAGATGAATTGACGACTGGGTCCTTTTCTTGATCGGTCATATGTTGAACCAGGGAGTAATCCAGACGTATTTGATGCGGAATACCAGACGCAACAACATCTTCACCGGCAGCAATAGCATCAGGATCAGGAACACCTGCATGACGGAGTACTGCAGCAGACTCATACGCGCGTAGATCTTCCTGTTGAACGGCGTGCGGGTGATCAGCTTGTGCATGCCGATCCACGCGCCGACGAAATAGATCCCCATCACGATGGCGCCGAAGATCGCCTTGCCAGTGCGGTCTTTAATACCGAAGATATCCGGCAGGTCGCGGTTCACCTCGAAGACCAGGCGGTTGTGGTCCCACGTGACGCCGGGCCAGAACCACATCCAGCCGGGGCCGCGGATAATCGTGCCGATGACGATCATGCTGACCCACAGAGCGATAAAGCCGAACAGGAAGGTGAGAATCGAGAATTTGCGCTGCTTGTAAGTGTAATAGCCGTTGCCCAGTGGATTGGCGTCGATATAGGGAATCACCATCAGGCCGATGATGATCAGGCTGGGGAAGACGACGCCCGCCATCCAGGGATCGAAGTATACGAGCATTTCCTGCAAGCCCAGGAAGTACCACGGCGCCTTGGCGGGATTCATGGTCAGTGTGGGATTGGAAGGTTCTTCGAGGGGGGCGTTTAGTGTAATCGACCATACCATCAGAATGACGGTGACAATGATGGCTGCCAGAAACTCAATGCGCAACAGGTAAGGCCAGACGTGGACTTCCTTGGCCCAACCGGGCTTCCATAGTTGGGTCTTGCGGTGACTCGTTTTGGCCAGCGCGGGGTCAGCCTCAAGCTGGCCGATCAGCCGGTCATTGGCGAACGCCTGCCGCAGCCCGTACCAGGTATAGAACGGCACCACGAAAAGCAGCAGCACGATGGGGACGTTGTCCGGCGTGCTGAATATTGTCCAAAGCTGATGAAAATCCATGTGTGAACCCCCGGGGCTGTATGAGGATACGGGACTGAAGTCCCGCGCGGGCTTAAGCCCGCCCTCCATCAGAGCTTTCTTGGTTCCTTAATCTCCGACTCCAGCACGACCGGCGAGGGGCCGGAGATGCCGCCGTCCTTTCGTACGCGCCAGAAGTGCACCACCATGAACGTGGAGGCGATGATGGGGATCGCCACGCAATGCCAGATGTAGGCGCGCAACAGGGCATTCGCATCCACAATCGAGCCGCCCAGCAGCCCGAAGCGCACATCGTTGAAGGGTGTCATCCCCAATTGGTGGCCGAATGGACCGTCGTGGCCGAGCAGCGGTGTCGCGCGCGCCATGTTCGTTCCCACCGTGACCGCCCAGAAACCGAGCTGATCGTCGGGCAGCAGGTAGCCTGTGAAGCTGAGCAGCAGCGTCAAGACCAGCAGCAGGACTCCCACCACCCAGTTGAACTGCCGCGGCGGTTTATACGATCCCGTGAGAAAGACGCGGAACATGTGCAGCTCCACCATGATCACCATCAGGTGCGCGCCCCAACGGTGCATGTTGCGCAGCAGCTTGCCGAAGGGCACGTCGTGTTCGAGATACAGGATGTCACGGAAGGCCACGACCTTCGAGGGGTGATAGTAGAACATCAGCAGCGTGCCGGTGAAGACCAGCGTGATGTAGACGTAGAACGTCATGCCGCCCATGCCCCAGGTGTAGTTGTAAGCCACCGCGTCGCGATTGATTTTGGCCGGATGGAGGTGCAGGAAGACGTTGGAGAGCACGCCCAGCGCGCGGCTGCGCGGAGTTTCGTCGTGCTTGACACGCAGCACCGATTTCCAGAGGTCGGTCTTTTCGGGCTGCTTGAGCGCTTTGAGTTCGTCGACCGCGCGCTCGCGCACGACCTTGCCGCCTTCCAGCAGCGCGGTGATTCTGCCTTTGCCGTTTTTGCCGTCGCCGTTGGAGCCGGCCGGCGGCGCCCCGGCTGGGGGCGATGCAGGCGCTCCTTTTTTTCCGTCTGTTTCAGCCATGATTACACCTCACACATTGCGGAGAATGGCTCCCTCCATGCCGAACTGGGAGGGCTCGCCCTTTGGCCACCGATAGACGTGGCTCAGGTCCACGACGATCTGGCCTTCGGGATCGAGTTCCACGTGGGCCCGGTCCATGGGCCGCGGCGCGGGGCCTTCGAAGTTGATGCCTTCGGGATCGTACCCGCTGCCATGACACGGGCACTTGAATTTGTTTTCGCTGGGCTTCCAGTCCGGCGTGCAGCCCAGGTGCGTGCAGATGGCGGAGATCACGAAGATGCCCTCGGTATTGCGCACCACCCAGATGCGGTATTGATTTTGGAACTTGGTGTCCACGCCGAAGCCGAAGTCCGCAGGGTAGCCGATGCGGAAGCGGGTCTTGGGTTCGTAGAGAGCGCGCGGGAAGAAGAAGCGCAGGAACATCAGGAAATTCACGCCCAGAATGCCCAGCACCGAGGCGATCACAAAGCGGCGCCGGCGCATGATCGGTCTTTGCGGATCGGAATCCGCGGGATCGGGATCTTTCAGAATCTTGAAGATCGCTTGAGATAGCGATGGTTTCGACTGCGGCGGCGGGGACGCTTTGCCCGCAGGCGCTTCGGGGGTCGGATTTGCCATTACTTTCCTCTGGACCGGGATGGGCCGGCCGGCCGTTGATTCATAGCGAATTGCAGAGACCTGGTGGACGACGCTGGTTCTCCCAGCCGCGGGAATGGCGACTCCCTTATGGAGAGTATGGAAAGCCTGGTTGATTAGTAATTGGGGGCCCTATAAAATCAGATTGCAAGAGCCGCCCTTTCCCCACTGCGCCGACATCCCTCAGCGCCGCATCCCGAGTGCTCCTCAAATATTACCCAGTGAACATCTTACACCCGTTATGGAATTTTGCAAGTGGCCGGGGCGAAAAAAGCGACGCGGGGATGCGGGGACACGGCGGCGCGGAGAGTGTGGGAGAGGGGATCGCGGCTGAGCGGGCGAGGGGGCGAGGGGGCGAGGGGGCGAAGCGACGCGGAGACGCGGGGACACGGCGACGCGGAGAGTGTGGGAGAGGGGATCGCGGCTGAGCGGGCGAGGGGGCGAGGGGGCGAAGCGACGCGGAGCGGTACTACGGCTTCGGGTGTTGGACGAAGAACGACCACATCAGATTTGTGGCGGGAACGTCGTTGCCGCTATACGGTCGGCCGGGCCACATATGCCGGCCGCCTTGAATGGCGTAAAGCGCCACACCGGCGCCGTCTTTGCAGCCGGAATAAATGGTGCTGTGGACCGCGGGAGTCTCATCGCGTGCCGGAGCGGATGAGCAGCCGTCCTGGTTCACCCAGAACGCGATAGCATCGGCAACGGAACGATCCGTTCGTCGTTCCCCGATCTGAAATGGTGTGGTGCCTCCCTCGAACGGTACCAGGTGATCCGCCGTGCCATGGAAGACGATAACCGATACAGGGTGCGGCGTGCGGCAATCGACATTCAGCGCACCTTCGACCGGCGCGATCGCCGCGATCTTGTCGGAGAGCTCGCAGGCCAAGCGGTAGGACATCATCGCCCCGTTCGAGATTCCAGTGACGAACACGCGCTTGGGGTCCACCGGGTAATCGCGCTCGAGCTTGTCGATTAAGGCGCGGATGAAGGCCACGTCGTCCACTTTGTAGGCCAGCGCGTACCCACAGCAATTGCCGGCATTCCACGTCGGCGCGTTCCTGAGACGGCTCGTTCCGCTCGGATAGGCAGCCAGGAATTTCTCCCGGTCCGACAAGGCGCTCATGCCGGACATGCGCTCGGCGCCTTCAGGATTCTGGACGGCTCCGTGGAGGACGAGCACGAGCGGTGTCTTCCGGTTGCGGTCATAGCCGGGCGGAGTGTGCAACAGATAGATGCGAGTGCGGCCGTCGACGTCGATCGAACCGGGCGTGGTTCCGGCCGCGGCCCGGCTCCCGACGGCTATCGACAACGCAGCCGCGAGAAGCAGGGCGGCGGAAGCGGTTATGATGGTCCTTTGATTCTTCGGCGCCTTGGGCAACACACGCTCCCTCCGATCATTCTGACGCTGTTTCTGGCCGGCTGCAAGCCGCCTGAGCAGCCCGCGGTTACGTCCATTGTGGGCGCGGTTCTCATCGACGGCACGGGCGGACCGCCGATTTCCGATTCGGTAGTGACGATCGAGAACGGGCGAATTCGCGCCGTGGGCGCACGCGCGAGTTTGCCGGTCCCGGCGGAGGCGGAGAAGATCGATGGCGCGGGGAAGTTCGTAGCGCCTGCTCCGATCGATGTGTTGCGCCGTAGCGCCGGCGCCGGAAGCCCGGGATACACCATCGTCCGGCCGGGCGATCCCGACTCCGCGCTTGAGCAGGCGCGGCGGGACGGGACGCCGCTATTTGCCGAGATCTTCTCGGTGCGCGACGCCAGGACCATGGTAGACCGCGGCGTCACGGGATTTCTGCACATGATCCGCGACACCGACGCGATCGATCCGGCGTTCGTTGCGCGGCTGCGGGATTTGCGGATTGTCTTCGTTCCGATGCTGGCCGAGGAGCGCGACCCGGCGGAGCTTGCTCTGGCCAAACGCAATACCAAACGCCTGGCGGATGGCGGCGTGCTTATCGCGGTGGGATCGGGCAGCGATCCATACCGCGAAATGGATTTGCTGGTGGAAGCCGGCCTTTCGCCGGCGGACGTGCTGGTGGCGGCGACCCGCAATGGCGCATCGGCGCTCGACGATCTCGATCAAGCGGGCACCGTCGAGCCGGGCAAGCGCGCCGATCTACTGTTGCTCTCGGAAAACCCGGTGGAGGATATTCGAAATTTGCGGAAGGTCGAGCGGGTGATGCGGGCGGGGCTGTGGATCGAGCGCGGGAAGTAAGACCGGCGAACTAAAGTTCGCCGCTGCACGCTAAAGCGTACGCCACAGGGTGCATCAAAAGCGGGTGACTTCGGTGAAGTGGAAGTCGCGGACCTTCATGGCGGGGACCACCATGTCGAAGGCCTCTTCGCCGGAGGCGCGCTCTTCCGGCGACAGCGCTTCGACATTGGAGAGCATCTCCGGCAGAGCTTGATTGAAGCGGAAATTGCGCACGCCGCGGGCGACGCGGCCGTCCTCGATCAGAAACGTGCCATCGCGCGTCATGCCGGTCATTATTTTCTCGTAGGGATCGACTTCGCGGATATACCAAAGGCGGGTGACCAGAATACCGCGCGCGGTGGAGGAGACCATGGTTTCGAGCGGCGTGGCGCCGCCCGCGATCACGATGTTCATGGGCGCTTCCCCGAACTCGTTTGGCAGCGGGAAGCCGTGCCCCGTTGGCTGGACACCGGCGGCGTGCGCGGCCTGGCGGCAAAAGGCCACATCGCGCACCACGCCGCGATCCACCAGCGTGAGCTTGCGCCGCGGAACGCCCTCGCCATCGAAAGGCGCGCCGGCTTGCTGCGGGTGATAGGCATCGTCGTAGATGGCGATGTTGTCGCCGAACAGCTTCTGGCCGATGCGGTCGCGCAGGAAGCTGCGGCCGTCGGAGATGGCGGTGGCGCTGAAGTCGCCGAACATCTGGCCGACGAGGTCAAGCACGGCGGCGGGTTCCAGGATTACGGTGTAAGGGCCGGGCGGCAGCTCGACAGGCTCCCGCGAAAAGTGCGCTTTGCCGGCAGCGGCGCGGGCCATTGCTACCGGGTCCAGATCATGGTGCGAGCAGGCGCTCGCTTTCGCCCAGCCGGAGCTGTCGGCCGCCATGGCCGTGATCGAGAAGTTGGCCATCGTCTCGGGGTAGTAGGCGAAGACGCCGCGCGAGTTCAGAAGGGCGAAGACCGCATCGGAGGTGGAATAGATGCCGGCGGCGGTCTGGCCGGCTTCTTCGACCAGCGCGATGACCTCGGCGACCGCTTGGGCGCGATCAGTGGGAGTCACGCGGGCGGTGGCTTCGTGCCAGCGCGCGACAGCGGGACAGGCCAGGAGGCCTGTCCTACTCATTGGCAGGAGGGTCGGGTCGGGTTCTTGCAGTTTGGTCAGGGATACGGATTCTTCTACGACCTGCCGGATGGACGCATCGTCGAACTGGTTGGTGGTGGCGCGCGCGGTGCGTCCGTCGATCTGCACGCGCACGGAGAGATGGCCGCTGCGCTCGGCCATGTTCTGATGGATGGCGTTGTTGGCAAAGCGCGTGAGCGCGCTGGATCCGGCCGCAATGATGGCCTCGACGTCGGCGATGCCGAGCGCGCGGGAGGCTTCCGCGACCTGGTCGAAAATGGCTTGGCAGCGCGCGGGTTCAATCAGCATAAGCGCCCCCGATCTTAATGCGGCTGAAGCGCGCGGGACTTGCGCCGTGGCCGGTGCCCATGATCTGCTCCGGCTGCCCCTTGCCACAGTTGGGGGTACCCCACAGCATCCAGTGCTGCGGTCCGGCGATGGCCGCGCAGGCGTTCCAGAGCTCCGTGGTGATGCCGCTGTAGCTGGGATTCTTCAGCATGCGGATGGGCTTGCCGTTGCGGATCTCCCAGCCGATCTCGCAGCCGAACTGGAAGTTGTAGCGCTTGTCGTCGATGGACCAGCTCCGGTTGGTCTCCATATAGATGGCGTGGTCGACGCCGCCGAAGACCTCGTCAAGCGACTGCTCGCCGGGCAGCAGGCTGACATTCGTCATGCGGATGAGCGGCATGCGCGACCAGCCATCGGCGCGCATAGTGCCGTTGGAGCGCGACTCGCCGACGGCCGCGGCGGTCTCGCGCGAGGTCATGTAGCCGGTGAACAGGCCGTCGCGGATGATGTCGGTGGATTGGGCGGGCACGCCCTCATCGTCGAAGGCGAAGGTGCCGAGGCCGGGACCGTGCACGGGGCGGGCGTCGCAAACCACGTTCACGATTTCGGAACCGTAGCGCAGGCGGCGCAACTGGTCGAGCGTGAGGAAGCTCATGCCCGCGTAGTTGGCCTCGCTACCCAGGACGCGGTCGAGCTCAATGGGATGGCCGACCGACTCGTGGATCTGCAAGCCCAATTGCGAGCCATCGAGGATGAGGTCGAACTCGCCCTCGGGGCACTGATCGGCTGAGTGCAACGCCACGGCTTCTTCGGCGATGCGCGCGGCGTTCGAGACGAGAGCCCACTCGTCAATCAACTCGTAGCCTTTGAGCTGGTGCTGCCCGCCGAAAGAATTGGGATACGAGCGCTTCTGGATCTCGCCATCCTTATAGGCCAGCGCGGCATAACCGACGCCGCTGAGGTAGCGGGTCTGATCGATGAGGCTGCCGAGCGAGGAGGCAAAGACCTGCCGGCGGCGCTCGAAGCTCATGGCGCCTTCGGCGAGGGTGACGCCGGGATTGCGGCGCAGCTCGCGGTCGATATCGAGGAGCAGGGCCACGTTGCGGTCCACCGGGATGGTGAAGGGATCGATGCGGATGGGCGCGACCCACTCGGCCTCGTACTTCTGTTCGGGGGCGAGGGTGACATCGTGCTTCTTGGCGAGGGTGCCGGCGCGCGCGATTTCGAGCGCGAGGGCCGCGGCGGCGTGCACGCCATCGCGGGTGAGATCGTCGGTGGCGGCGAAGCCCCATCAGCCGTCGGCCAGAACTCGAATCGCGAGGCCCGTGGAGACGCCGCTCGAGACGTGGCCGGTTTTGCCGTTCTTGGTGGAAACCTGGCGGTCGCGGATTTCCACGACGCGCGTGTCGGCGTAGGCGACTGGGGGTCCGGTGACTGCGTCGAGGGCTTCCAGGGCTAGCTGCTTCATTTCATAAGTCCACTTTCCAGCTTACGCTACGATTGCTTATCGGGCTCATCGGATGAATGTACAACCTGTGACACTGGAAGGCCGTCATGTGCGGCTGGGGCCGCTCTCGCTGGATGACGCAGCAGGTGCGCACACCGGTCGATAACCGCGCCCAGATCGAAGCCGCGTTGGGCGCGCAGGCGGAGGGATCGGCGCTGCCGTTCGCCACGGCGGGAGAGCGGGTCGGGCCGCGCGATTGGCAGCGTACACACGCGGCTGGAGATTGGCTGGACCTGGATGGGGCGGCGCTGGCAGCGCACGGCGGTGAATACGGAAGCGAAGTACCTGATGCTGCGGCATGCGTTCGAGGCGCTGGGCGCGATGCGGCTGGAACTGAAGACGGATTCGCTGAACGAGCGATCGCGGCGGGCGATCCTGCGGCTGGGGGCGGTGGAGGGGGCACGTTCCGCAAGCACATGATGACGGCGGGTGCGGCATACGGTTTAATTCAGCATTGTCGATGAGGAGTGGCTGGGGTGAAGGCGCGGCTGGACGGGCACCTGTTACGACGGGGCGATTCTTCCAATCCGCGTAACATTCCGTAACATTGGTTGCATCGTGTTTAGATGGCGGCAGCCTAACGAGTTGGACGAACAAAGCCCATGCCGCTGATAATAAATGATTTGTGTGCGCGTCACGGGGATCGATTGCGGCGGCTGGCCTCGGTCCGATTCGGGCTGGGCATACGTGTTTTTGAACGAGCAAACCCAATTCTGTAATGTTTTCTTCATGCATAACGGTCGCGCGCGCGTCGGCAAGTCTATTCCTTATGTGGCGTTGCGAGGCGGAACTTCTCCTGATCCGACGCGGCATCGCGACGGCTGGTGGCTGAGGGTCCCGCGGCCAAAATGGGGGTACACGTCGTTGATGGCTTCAGGGACGGGAGGTGGAGGAATTCTTTGTCGCGGGTGTGACCGGCGGCGGTTTGGCTGGCCAGCGTTTCCATTTTGGTTTGCGCGGGGGGTGTCTGGTTCTGTCCGGCCCCGCATCAAGGGAATGATGGTACTTGGCGATCTACGCTGGACCCAAAGGAGACTGTACGGCGTGTCCTGCTGGCAGAGGCGTGGGAGTCATGTTAGGGTCTGAGGACGGCATATTCGGATTAAGTCGAGCGGATTATGTACCGACTCAGTTCCAAGGGTTGCGGCCTTCACCCAAGCCACTGCCGACGATTACAGCCGCGCGATCGCTCTGAATCTCTGCCTTGTACAGCAACAAATCCAGTTCTCTGCCGCCGACGTCGCCGTAGCGCGCCCCGGCCACGATGGCCGCCTCCAGGACCGAGGCCGCCGAGATTAGGCGAATGGGATCGGCGTCGATGGCGGTTTCGAAGAGTTCCGCCTCCGCCTCATTGGCCAGGATAGCGATCAGTACCGACGTGTCGATCACGATTAGCGCGGCAGTCCATGCTCGTCGTAACCGAGAATCTCGTCGGCGGTGCGAGGGTCCAAGACCGGATATCTTGCGCACCTTTCGGGGATGGCGCGGAGTTCATCTCGCACGCGTGACATTCGGGACGTTCCGCGCTGGCGCATCAGGCGCTCGCCAAGAGCGTTGACTACGGCTTCGGTCAGGCTTTCGCCGGTCGCTGCGGCGAGTTCGCGCGCCAGGCGGCCGGCTTCGGGATGTTTGATGCTCAGCGCCATCTGTCTACCTTTCTATTACCACAACGCCTTGGCCGATTAACAATCGGCCTACAGGTTGGCAACTTGCCCCACAGCAGGTAGAAACTCAAGGGACAGGCCAGGAGGCCTGTCCTACTCCACAATCGCCTGCAGCACTGCGTTCTCGAAATCTCTCTGCACTGACGCGACCTGCGTCTGGATCATGAGGATGGTGACCATCTTTTCCCGTGGATCGATCCACGTTTGCGTGCCGTAGGCTCCGTCCCAGCCGAAGCTTCCATTGGACACGCGCAGGCCGGCGGCCACGCAGTCCTCGACGATGCCCACGAGCAACCCATAGCCCATGCCATGCGCCGGGCGGCCGAGCTTTCCATTGAACATGTCGCCCACGTGATTTGCGGCCATCAAATCCACCGTCCTGGGGCTTAGCAGGCGCTGGCCGTGCAGCTCTCCGCCATTCAGCAGCATTTGTGCGAACTGGAGGTAATCCTCCGCCGTGGACATCAGTCCGCCGCCGCCGGAGAAATACGACTTCAGGGAGAAGCCGTCCTGATTCTCCGCCCGCAACAAACCGTTAGGAACCTTGCGATACAAAGTCGCCAAGCGCGGCCGGCGGTCGTCGGGAGGATAGAAGAACGTATCCTTCATTCCCAGCGGCTGGAAAATGCGTGTTCGCAGGAATTCGTCGTATGGCTGCCCGGAGACGAGTTCCACGATGCGCGAGAGCGTGTCGGGACCCGCGTATCCGCTATAAGCCCATTGCGTGCCCGGCTGGAAGTCGAGCGGGACTGCCGCCAGCCGGGGAATGTAGGCTGCCAGCGTATCGCCCTCGGCCGGCCGCGGAGGGCCCGCCTTCGATCCGACGCCGCCGGTCATCAGACCGTTGGTGTGTGTCAGCAGGTCGCGGATGGTGAGTTCCCGATCCGCCGGGATCGCGTAAAACTCTCCGGAGTTTCCTCTGGGAACGGCCACTTTTGGGTTGGCGAACTCGGGCAGAAACTTCGACACCGGGTCGCTTAACCGGAGCTTTCCCTCTTCCAGCATCATCATCACTGCGACACCGGTGATGGGCTTGGACATCGACGCGATGCGGAAGATGGCATCCTTCTCCATGGGGCGCTTCGATTCGATATCCTTCAGGCCATGCGCTTCGAAGTACACGATGCGGCCGCGCCGGGCCACGAGCGTCACGGCGCCCGAGATTTCCCCGCGATCGATGTGCGGTTGGATGGCTTCGTGGATTCGCCGCAGGCGCTGGGAGGACATGCCCACATCCTCCGGCTTGCCAAGGGGCACGTCTCCCGCGGTCAACGGCGCGGCGAGAATCAGCAAGAGAGGGAGCAGGTGAACCGGTTTCATGATTATCCTTTACATTACCCTAGCAGCAGGCGATGACAGGCCAGGAGGCCTGTCCTACACTGAAGTATGCTCAGACGCGCGTGGATTTTATCCATTTGCCTTCCCGCTTTGCTGCCGGCGGCGCTGCTGCGTATCGAGGTTTCCGAACGCAGCGACGTCCTGGACGGCAAGCCTTACGCATCCGCCGGCCCTTACGAGCGCATCGTAGGCAAAGCGTATTTCGCGGTCGATCCCAATCTGCCGGCCAACAAGATCATCGCCGACATCGCCAAGGCGCCGCGCAACGAGGACGGGCTGGTGGAGTTCTCGGCCGATTTCTATTGTCTGAAGCCGCGCGATCCGAAGCATGGCAATCATGCGGTGCTGTTCGAGGTCTCGAACCGCGGTGGCAAGGGCATGCTGGGCACTTTCGGCGACGATTTCCTGATGGAGCAGGGCTACACGCTGGTGTGGCTAGGCTGGGAATTCGACGTGCCGCCGGGTCCCAACATGTTGCGGCTCTACGCGCCGGTGGCGCAGGGCATCACGGGGCTGGTGCGTTCCGAAATCACGCTGGATCACAAGGAGATGCGGCAATCGCTGGGCGACCGCAACCAGCTTGCTTATCCGGTGCTGGACCCTAACGATCCTACGCTGACGCTCACCGTGCGCGATCATGCCGACAGCCCGCGGCGCGCTGTGACACGGGATGCGTGGCACGTCGAGCGCGGCACACACATCGTGATGCCGGCGGGCTTCGAACCCGGCAAGATCTACGAACTGGTGTACACGTCCAAGGATCCGCCGATTGTGGGACTGGGTCCGGCGGCGGTGCGCGATCTGATCTCGTTCTTCAACTACGGCATCGCAAGCGACACGATCCTGGGCGATCAGCACGACTATATCAAGCGCGCCTACGGATTTGGCGTCTCGCAGAGCGGCCGTTTTTTGCGCACGTTCCTGTATTACGGGTTCAATCGGGACGAGCAGGGCCGGCCTGTTTTCGACGGCCTGATGGTGCACGTGGCGGGGGCTGGGAGGGGAAGTTTCAATCACCGCTTCGCGCAGCCTTCGCGCGACGGGCACGCGTTTTTGAATACCTTTTATCCGACCGACATCTTCCCGTTCACGGATTTGCCTGAGACCGATGCCGAGACGGGCATCACAGACGGCTTGCTGGCGCACGCTACGCCGCCCTCCGCCGTGCCGAAGATTTTCTATACGAACACCTCGTATGAGTATTATGGGCGCTCGGCGTCGCTCATCCATACCACGCTCGACGGGGCTCCCGGCGGAGTCAAGGACGCGCCCCTAGCGCTTAACACGCGCATCTACTTCCTCGCCGGATGCCAGCACGGGCCCAGCCCGTTTCCGCCGGCGCGCGGGGAGGCGCAAAACCTGGCGAATCCCAACAATTACAGGTGGACGCTGCGGGCGCTGCTGGTGGCGCTGGATGCCTGGGTGCAGTTTGGCGAGGAGCCGCCGCCATCGCGTTATCCGCAGATCGCGGACGGCAGTCTGGCGCCGCTGAGCGCGATTGCGTTCCCGAAGGTGCCGGGCGTGCAGTTTCCCACGCGCATCCAACAGGCCTGGCACGTGGACTACGGCGAGGAATTCCGCAGTGCGGGAATTGTCACGATCGAGCCGCCCAAGGTGGGGAGCGCGTTTCCGATGCGGTTGCCGCAGGTGGATGCGGACGGCAACGAGACAGCGGGCATAAGGATGCCGGCGACGGCGGTCCCGCTGGCGACTTATACCGGGTGGAATCTGCGCTCGCCGGGGATCGGCGCGCCGGACGAGTTGTATAGCATGGTGGGATCGTTCATTCCGTTCGCGCGCACGAAGGCGGAGCGGGTGAAGACGGGCGATCCGCGGCTGTCGGTTGAAGAGCGGTACGCGAGTAAGCAGGCGTATCTGGATAAGGTGCAGGCGGCGGCGCAGGATCTTGTGCAGGCGCGCTATTTGCTGGAGCCGGATGTGCCGCTGGTTATGGCGCGAGCGTCGGCGGAATGGGATTTTGTGGCGCGGTGAGCCGGCGCGCCCGGTTCAGTCGGAAGCCGGCGGCATGCTAACCCGATCATAGATCCGCCGTAGCGGGATCGCGACGCCGACGGAACCGATTTTCAGCTCTTCGTCCGGAGCCTGGTAGTCCCGCAAAGTCCAGGTGCCATCCACCTGGCGCGTGTACTGCTCGACACGCACCTCCTCCTGATCGACTAGAACATAGTCTTTCAAAGAATCGATGGAGCGATAGAGCTGAAACTTCAGACCGCGATCGTACTTCTCGGTGGAGGGGGATAGAACCTCGAAGATCGCCACGGGATTGATGAGGATGTCATCATGCTCGTCGAAGGGTTGCTGCTCTCCGCAAACGACCGTGATGTCCGGATACACGTACGCACGGCTCGACACCCTGACCCGGGAGTCGGAACCAAAAGGCTCGCACTTGCTCGCCCGAAGTGCCAAATCGAGCTCCACAAGCACATTCCGCTGGATGCGGCTGTGGCGATTTGACCCGCCTGCCATGGCGAACATCTCGCCATCCAGGAATTCGCTGCGGAACTCCGCCGCCCGCTCGATGGCCAGGTACTGCTCTTCCGTGAGTTTAGAGACCGGATTCGACGCCACGGGGCACCTCTCCAGAGTTTACCATCGCACATCCCGTCCCCAAAGTGACAACTCTGTCACACCAAGGCGTGTGGACCGCCAAACCAGTCCACGCCAGTTTCATACCGGCAAACGAAAGCGCTCGTCTTTTCCAATAACATAGCTCCTGCGGGAAGATGGCACCCGTTGTGCAGCAGGTAGGCCGAACGGAGAACCAATCATGACCTTCGACTTACCCGTCGCCGAAACGAAGAGTATGTGCCTACTATTCCTGATTGACGCTGGCTTGATGATAACCATCTATCGCAATCGTGCAGAAAGCCGGGCAACGGAACACCCAAAACAAAATCGTGAAAGATGTCAAGACCTTTCTGGAAAGAGTAAGGGTGCTTCCGGTCCGGCTGCCGGCGCCGGCAAAAGCCGCGAGCCATCCGGCCAGCCTCGCGGGCGATGTGCCTTCGGGATGGGCCGACTTCGCCGCCTGGAGCGACCCCGCGGCCTACTGCACGCCAGCCGGCTATCCGGTGGTCTTCGATGCGATTCCATTGCGCGAGTCCGTAGCCGTACGGACGGACTTCTTTGCCGTGCTGCTGCCGGCAAGGACCAACTGCTCGAAAGCGCTGAACCGCCTCAAGCGGCCGGCTTCGTGCCCGTTTTCTTCACGGGCTTGGCCGTTTTCTTGGCAGCTTTGCGGACATGGGTCTCTATTACCGGGTCGGCGGGTTTATAGTCGAGCGCCTTACTCACCGCGTCCACGATGGTCTTCAGGCATTTCACCCGCCCGAACCACTTAAAGTTCGATTCCACGACAGTCCATGGCGCGGTGAGCGTGCTGGTTCGCAGCAGCATGTCTTCCACGGCTTCGTCGTAGCGGCCCCACTTCTCGCGGTTGCGCCAATCCTCGGGCGTCAGCTTCCAACGCTTGTACGCCGTGTCCTGGCGCTTCTCGAACCGCTTCAGTTGTTCTTCGGGACTGATCTGCAGCCAGAACTTCACCACCATGGCGCCGGCGTCCACAAGCTGGCGCTCGAAATCGTTGATCTCGCGATAGGCCCGCTTCCAGGCATCCTCCGTGCAAAATCCCTCCACCCGCTCCACCAGCACGCGGCCGTACCAGCTCCGGTCGAAGATCAGAATCTGTTTTTCGTCGGGCGGCAGCAGCCGCCGCCAGAATCGCCAGAGGTAGTGGTGCGTCTTGTCCTCGCCTTCGGGCGCGGCGATCGGAAAGACTTCGTATCCGCGCGGGTCCAGCTTCTCCGTCAAGCGCCGGATGGCGCCGCCCTTGCCCGCCGCGTCGCGTCCTTCAAAGACCGCCACCAGCGAGCGCTTGCGCTGGTAGAGCTGCCACGCCAGCTCGCGCAACTCTACCTGGTAGCGCAGCAGGTCGCGCTCGTATTCCGCTCTCGAAAGTTGTTTGCCCAGATCCAGAGTTTCCAGCATGGTCATGCCTTCCGCGCCGCGCGCTTTTCGGCGGCCGCTTTCAGTGCCCGGATGATGGCTTCGAAGACGGCGATACGCGTCCAGTACCGGTCGGTGGCCTCCACAATGGTCCACGGCCCCCATTCGGATTCGGTGCGCTCCAGCATTTCTTCCACGGCCATCAGATACTTGTCGTATTCCTTGTGGCGTTTCCAGTCCGCCTGCTGCACCTGCCAGCGCGTGAGCGGATGGCTCTCCAGCTTCTTGAACCGCTTCTTCTGCTCTTTCTTGCCGATGTGGAAGAAGAGCTTCACGATGGTGTACCCGTCGTCGGCCAGCGTGCGCTCGAAGTCGGCGATGTCGCGATACGCCTTCTGCCACTCGCTCTTGGGCGTGATCTTCTCCACGCGTTCCTCCAGCACGCGGCGGTACCAGCTCCTATCGAACATGGCCATTTGCCCGTAGTTCGGAACGAGATGCCAGAACCGGTAGAGCCACGGCATGTGCAGCTCGTGCGTGCGCGGCTCCCGGAGCACGTGCAGCCGGAAGGCGCGCGGCTCCAGATGGCTGGTGAGCACGTTGATGCAGGTGCCTTTGCCGGCTGCCTCCCAACCTTCGAAGACGATGACACTCGCGAGGCCCGCCTCCGACGTGCGAAGCTGCAGATCGTAGAGACTCTCCTGCAACGCCGGCAGGCGGGCCTTGTATTCTTCCTTGGGTATGGCGCGGGTCAGATCGACTTTTTCGAGCATTTTATCCCACCTTATGCTTGCGGATGAAGTCCGGCCGCAGCTCGCTGCCCATGCCGGGCAACTCCGGGGCCACAATTTGGCCATCTCGCATGTGCAGTTCTTCCAGCGTGGACGGCTCGCCCCTCAGGCTGCCGCTCTCCAGATAAATGGCGTTGGGCATGGCCAGCAGCATGTGCAGGTTGGTGGCACCGCCGCCATGGCTGGCTACGTCCAGCCCGAATCCCGCCGCGATGGCGGCGATCTCCATCCACTCGCTCACCCCACCGGAGCGCCGGTTATCGGGTTGCACGATATCGACGCCATGGCGGCCGATCAGGTCCGCGTACGCGTACTTGGTGTATTCGTTTTCGCCGGTGGCGATGGGAATATCCAGCTCGCGCGCGAGCTCCGCGTAGGCCACATGATCGTAAGGCGGCATCGGCTCTTCATACCAGTAGCAGCCCATCTGTTGATAGACGCGTCCGCGCCGGATGGCCTCGTTCAGGTTGAAGGCCTGGTTCGCGTCCACCATGACGCGCCGTTCCTTCCCGGCTATCGCCTGCGCCGCTTCAATCCGCCGGATGTCATCGGCCAGCGACGCGCGCCCCACCTTGATCTTAACGGCTGGGAAGCCTTCTTCGAAAGCCGCTGCGATGGCCCGCTTAAATTGCGACAGATCGCCGTCGCCCTCGTAATACCAGCCGCACATGGAGTAAGCCGGAACGCGGTCCGCGTAAGCGCCCAGCATCTTGTACACGGGCAGGCCGGCGGCTTTTCCCAGGATATCCCAGAGGGCGATATCGGCCGCGGCAATCGCGAACTGCCCCAGGCCTGCGACGCCCTGGTATTCGGTCGCTTTCCAAAGCTCCGAGCGCAGGCGCTTGGGAAACGCCGGGTCTTTGCCGATGAGAACAGGCTTGATTTCGCGCTCCAGAATCGTCTGCACCACGGGCGGACCGCCGGCGATCATACCGAAGGAACTGTACGCCCACCCGGTGATTCCGGCATCCGTATGCAGGCGCAGGACCACGCCGCCCGCTTCGGTCCCGAAGTTGTGGATCGCATCGGCGAAGGGTTTGCCGGGAGAAAAACGCACCAAATCGGTCTCCAGGCCGGTGATCCGCATGGCGCCTTTGGCAGCCTCGGCCCATGATTCGACTGGCATTGCCACGGCGCCCCCCGCCAGAAAGAAATCGCGACGGTTCATGCGTCGATTCTAACGCCTTGTGGCGCACGCCGCGCCGAGGAGCGGGTACTGGAGGACCCGCCCCCTGAGTTTCTACATCCGATCAGGTTTGGTTGCCATGTGGCGCACGCTTGAGCGTGCGGCGGCGCACGCTTGAGCGTGCGGCGGCGAACTTCAGTTCGTCGTTTCGGCGAGCGAAGCTCGCCGTGGCGGGGCTAAAGCCCCGCGCGGGCTGAAGCCCGCCCTCCATCCCTGAAGCACACGGTTTGGAGGGCAACTCGACCTGGAGGTCTGCCCCACCAAGTACAATGGAACCTATGGTGAGACTGGAACAAGTTCTGGAGTCCTGGAAGACGATCCGCGCGGATACGGCCACGGCTGTCGAAGAGTTTCCGGCCGCCGAGTTCGGCTACAAGCCCTCCGCGGACGTGATGACGTTCGGCGAGATCGCGCGCCACATTCTGATCGCCGGACATGGCCTCACGGGCCTGCTGCTGGAAGGCGAGGAGCAACTCGGCGGTCCGCAATTCCGGGAGAAGATGGCCCGGTTCGCGCTGCTGCCCGAGGGCGCCGGCGCCGCCGATCTGGCGCGGGAATTGCGAGCCTCGGTGGAGCGGCGCGCGGCGGAACTGGCGGCCCAGCCGCCGGAGTTCTTTGCCGGCATCGTCACACGCGTCGACGGCGCGCGGGTCACGCGGCTGGAAATGCTGCAGTTTGTCAAGGAGCACGAGCTGACCCACAGGGCGCAGCTTTTCCTGTATATGCGGATGAAGGGAATGGTCCCCGCCACCACGCGCCGCCGGTTGGCGAAGCAGGCCGCTCGCTGACCCGCTAAACGCTGTACAATACAGTTGCAAACGTGGCGGACTTTCGTTAAATGTATTGTGAGGTCTTCGGGAGGAATTCTAGTTATGGTTACATGCCCGGTATGCAACGGGGCCATCGATGTGGATGAAGAAGATGTGGACGAAGGCGACTCCATCAGTTGCGACGAGTGTGGGGCGGACCTAAAGGTGATCGGGACCGACCCTCTCGAACTGGAATCCGCCGAGGAGCTGGAGGAGGACGAAGACGAGGACTTCGTAGAGGACGCGGACGAGGAAGAATCCGAAGAGGATTGGAAGTAAAGCGATGTCACGAGATTTGGGCTGTCCTCGAATCCGGCGGCTTTTCGCGGCGGCGGCGTGCGCGCTGCTGCTTTCGGCCGGCACGGTGCAGGCGGACAAGAAGGATGAAAACGCCAACATCCGCTCCGTGCAGGGTGTCGTGAACGACGCGCAAGGCGGGGCAGTGAACGGGGCGGTCGTGCAGTTGAAGAACACCAAGACCCTGCAGATCCGTTCGTTCATCACGCGGGACAACGGCACCTACTACTTTCACGGACTCAGCACGGATGTGGATTACGAGCTCCGAGCCGACTTTGACGGCGCTTCCAGCCCTTCCAAGACGCTCAGCTCGTTTGACACGCGCAAGCAACCCGTAGTGAATCTGAAACTGGAGCCGAAAAAGTAGGACAGGCTTCCCAGCCTGTCCGTAGAGCGGAATGGCGCTAACCAGAAGTTGGAGAGTGCCCTGGCGCTTCCGTCCCGTTGCGTGAGGACCTGGGCTGCGCTTGCCTGGCGTATCGCGCCAGGTAGCGCTCATCGAGAGCTCGGCGGACAAGCGTCTTGATGACAGCCTGCCGGCTGACATTGAGATCCCGAGCGGCGTCATCCAGCTCTTCCAACATGGCTGCGGTCACGTCCACGTTCACGCGCTGGATCGGCTGAACCATGCGGCCCTGACCCCTAAAGAATTTGGAAATGTCCTTCCCTCGATCGGCCAACCGGACCGCTCCCTTACGGTCGCGGCTCGGTAAACGGTCGCGGCCCGGTAACAGGCACGTTGATTTCCAGCAGGGTCACGCTGTACGGCTCGAACGTGAACGCGAAACGGCTTCCAACCACCGGAAGGCTGTGCGTCTCAACCGATACCGCCTCCCGGTCGCTGGCTGAGTTCATCGCTTCGGTATTGGGCTGGCCCTCTCGGTTCTTGAGCACAAACGCCGTGGCGCCGGCGGTGGATTGCCCGGCATCGGCCAGCGCAATCGAGGGACGCAGCGGGGCCGCGGTCGAGTTCACCGCATAAATCCGAACGAGGCGCCCATCCGCGCTCAGCACGGCGCTCACGTCGGGCTGCTGCAATTGCCAGGGGAGGCCGCCGGCGCGCTCCACGTTCAGGGGATACGAGCCGGCCGCGCGCCCGTACAGTTCTTCCGCGTAATAGGTCGGCGCGCGATACATCCATCCCGGTCCGGTGACGATAATGCCCGATCCGAAGCTATCGATCAGATTCGACCGGATGCCCATTTCGACCAGGTCCGCGTAGCGCTGCAGCAGGTTGTGGTAGCGCGAACAATCCAGTGCGTTGCCCAGCGATTGCAGGATGCCGCGCTTCAGCCCGAAGGCGCCGCCGGTGGTGTTCCACTCAGTTACGGCGATGCGGACTTCCCTGCCCTGCCCCTGCAGTCGAATCCGTTCCCGCAGCGATTCGAACTCGCGCACCACCTCCGTCATGTCGCCGAATTCGTAATGGTGCGGGCACAGATAATCGAGCTGTCCCTCCGCGCCGGCCAGCACGCCTTGCCTGGGATAAGAGCTCATCAACTTGATCGACGGATCGGCCGCCCGCATGGCGCGCGCAAACGCGGCGATGGATCGCTCGTAGTCCTGGCCGCCGACTTCGTTCCCGATCTGCCAGTACTTCACCGCCCATGGCTGGGGATGTCCGTTCCGCGCGCGCAGGCTGCCCCAGCGGGTCTGGGCGCCGCCGTTCATATACTCGACTTCCGCCGCTGCATCCGCCGGCTGCTTGCCGGTCCAGCGAACACAGATCAACGGCTCCGCGCCCACCAGGCGGCATAGCTGGGTGAACTCATCCAGGCCCACGAAGTTCGGCTCCAGACCGCCCCAGTAAGTCGTGAACGGCGCGCGCGCGTCCCAATTGCCGACAGTCTGGTCCCACTCCAAGCCTTCAATCGACGTGCCGCCGAGACGGATCACGCCGGGCTTGAGTCGCTTGAGCGCTTCCACGACGTCCGGACGCCAGATGCCCGCGACGGCATCGTCGCCGATGAGATACACGCGGTCGAGCCACAGCGTTCCGGGCCCTTCGAAATCGATGGCCAACGTGGCCGCGCTGGAATCGCGCGCCGCTGGCAGGATGGCTTCCGCCGGCTGCCACTCGGCCGTGGCGCGCCCCAGCGACACCTCCTCCGCCACGTTGCCCTGGGCATCCCGCAGCACCCCGCGCACAGACACGCCGCCAGTTCCCTTCATGTGCAGATGCAGCCGGTAGCGCACGCCGGTCTTAGTATAGAAACCATCCTGCGCAATGCCCGCACGCGCTCCGGGCAGGTGAATCGCGATCCGCTGCGACCGCTTGCCGTTGAACGCATCCTGCGTGTCCAGCGCGTACTCGGTCGTCTGCACGGCGCCATCGGGATACCAGGGGCGATTGGGGTGGTCGGTCTCCTTGATGTACGAAAACCGGTACGGCGGCTCCTCTTCGAAGCTGTCGTTATCCACCTGCTGCGCGATCATCGACGGGATCAGCCGGCACAGCATCTCGATGAACTGCCCCTGCTGCTTGGCGTCTACGGGACGCTTGGCGGCTGGCCGCAGATGGATGCGCAACTCGCCCGGGTCCGGCTCGGGCACAGGCTCAAAGCGGAGATCGGAGAACGATGCCGGCCCGCCCGCGCTATCCAGGTGAATCGTGACCTCGCCGGGCGAGGGCGCGCGGAAGAGGAATTCCGAACCGGATGAAGAACCAAACACTCCCGAAGGAGTATCGATCTCGATCAGGGCGCTGCCGCTGGTCCGGGCGCGCATGCGCCAAAGCGATCCCGGGGTCAGATAAACGGTTTGCGAGATCCCCGCGCGGCCGGGCCCGCGCGGCTCGATCGAAAGCGCGTGGTTCGCGACCCGCACTACCGGTTCGGCCGCGCGCTGTTCATGCCGATGAATCGTCCAGCCCGTCAGGTTTTCGTCGAAGTTGCCATTATGAAGCTGCGGCGCGATGGCCAGCAACGCGACAGTGGGCAGGATCAACTCAGACCCTTCAGGAACTGCGCGCTGGCTCTAAGATCGCTCCGGTCCGTTTCCACAAAGTAGTTCTTCGCGCCCGACTTCCTAGCCGCCGCCCACAGTCTCTTCCAGTCGATCACACCCTGCCCCAATGCGACTTCCTTCTTCTCGCTTGGCGACCAGTCCTGCAAGTGGATGGAGATGAACCGGCCCGGATACTTCTCGAAGTAGTCCGCCGCCTGGTAGCCGAGCCGGATCACGCTGACCTGAAACTGCATCTTCACCAGCTTCGGGTCGAACTCGCTCATCAGCTTGTCGTAGATCAGTTCGCCGTCGATCTTCTGGAATTCGAAATCGTGGTTGTGGAAGCCGAGTTGGATGCCCGCTCTTGCGGTCCGCTCGCCGAACTTGTTGGCATCGCCGACGGCGCGCATCCAGTCCGCCATCTTGGCCTCCTTCGGCAGCCAAAACGTGGCGAGAATCATTTGTTTCAGACCGAGTTCCTTGGCGAAGGCCAGCCGCTCGTCGAGATGGTCCCGCAACTCCCCGTAGCCATAGTGGCAGCTCTCGCAGCCCAGCCCGGCGGCCTGGATCCTCTGGCGCAACTCCGCAGCCGTCATGTTAGCCAGCGGTCCGAAGCCCATCTGGGCGTAGCCTGGTGGCGAGCACAACTCGATGCGCTCGAAGCCCATGCCGGCGAGTTCCTTCAGCGTGCCGTCGAGATCCTTTCCGATGGACTCCCTCACCGGCCACGTCTGGCAGCCGATCGGCAAGCCCAGCGGATTGGCGCGCAGGTAACGGACCCCAGCCAGGCCGATTGCTCCGGCGGCGCCCAGATGGAGAAAGCTTCTCCGCGAGATCCTGTTGATTTCTTTCATGGCGAGCATGGTAACTCCGCGCCACCCTTGCCGCAAGCCGGTTCCCGCGCCATAATCTACAGATGCGCAAACTCACGGTTCTGCTGTTGGGCCTGGCACTCGCCGTATCGGCCACGGCCGCATCCAAGAAGGTCATCCAACCGAAGGACTTCCCCACCGGGAGGCCGTTCAGCCCCGGCATCCTGGTTGACCATACGCTCTACGCCGCCGGGCAGACCGGCGCGGATCTGAAGACCGGCCAGCTTCCCGAAGACTTCGATGCCGAGGTGAAGCAATGCCTGGACAACATCGGGCTGATTCTGAAAGAGGCGGGCATGAGCTTCGACGACGCCGTGGCGGTGCAGGTGTACCTGACCGACATGAGCCTGTTCCCGCGCATGAACGCGGTCTACACGACGTACTTCAAGGAGCCGCGTCCCGCGCGCACGACCGTGGGCGTGGCGAAGCTGGTGGGCACGGCGCGCATCGAAGTCACCGTCACGGCGCACCGCTGACGATGGGCAATTCCAGGAAGCTGGCGCGCGCGGCATCGTGATATAGCACGATGAGTGCGGCGCCTATGCGGCTGGCCGAATATTCTGATTCACACGGAAAGAATTGGCCGGATCGTACTTCTTTTTGATCGCCGACAGACGGTTGTAATTATCGCGATAGGTGGCCTGCACGCGCTCCTGCCCTTCGTCCATCATATCGTATCCCGTAAATGTGCAGCAGCATAGCAGTGACCTGCCTTGACAGTTACAGCAGCCGGATGTCAGCGCCAGTGTAAGTACCGATGGCCGAATCCTTCGCATCTACGCCGTGAACTCCACCCCCACGCTGCCGACGCCCGCGGTTGTATTCACAGCCTCAGAGAAACGAAGCCGGACCGATCGACGCGTTTGTGCTCAGGAACAGCGACGGCGTACCCAACACCAAGGTTCGCCTCACGCATGTCTCCGAAGTCGAGTTTGCGGTTTAGCGGATTGATTTGCAGGTCAAGACCGGGTGCGCCCGGCGCGCAAAGCGTATCGCCAACAGTCCCAAACCGCCGGCAAGCAAAAGCAGCGTGCCGGGTTCGGGTACGGGTGCGTAAAATGACCCGACCACGCCTACAGGTTCGGGGAGGGATCCAGTGGGGTTGGGGTTATCCAGTACAGTGGTCGCGTTGGCGTCAGCGGCCGCATAAACCGGCCCCGAATACCCTGGGAAGTTGCCGTCGCTAAAGATTTCGCCCACATAACCGCCTGTCACGTTGAAGGCCACGCCCAAAATATCGAAATCGCCACCGGAGAATGGGTAACCCGGGCAGTCGAGGGGAGAGTTCCCCGCCGGAAAAAACAGATCGTCGTAAGACAGGCCGGCGGTGGTATAGGCGACAGGTTCAATAGTTGGCGTAATGTAAGAAGGGGGTTGGTAGAGGCCGGTAATGACGCCGGAAATGCCATCGTTGGAATCGGTAAAGGTTCCTGTGATGCCAGTGATTTCGTAGGTGCCGGGAGTCGAAACGCCAGACGTACTGTCCGGCACGGACACAATGGTCAGGGTGCCGGAACTGGTGATCCCGCCCCCGCTGAATGAAAAGGTCAAGGTACCTGCCCTCGCCAGCGAGGCGATGGCCAAAACCGTAAGTACAGCATAGCCGAATCTACGAATCATCTTAGTAAATCCTCCGTTTGGCCCAGGCGTCCTGCTCGGGTCTTGAGCGTGCCCAGCGCGCCTGCTCGGCGGTCGTTTTCTCATATTCTCACGATTGCTGTCTGGCGTCAACTATTTTTTGCCGCCGATCTCGGTGTCTTCCGCGAAAGGCGCGCTGTGATAGACGAGGCCGTCGCCGAACAAGTGTAGCGGCTCGGTTTGATCCGTCAGTAAGGTTGGATTGTCGGCGGTTTCGAGTGCGCCAGGACGCAGATCGAGGGGATCGTAAACGTAACGGTCGGGCGCGCCCCCTGTGGGTGATGCCGCGGGCTTCTCGCCATCGAGAGTGCCGGAATGGAGCGCGTCGTTGGCTTGGCCGTCTGTCGAGTTCAGGTACAACGTGGGTGCCGCTTGCGATCGCCTCGATGCTGGCGGCGTACTTCCACTTTTCCAAGCGGACGACGTAATAGGCCACGCGCTTCAGGAATGCCGGCGTGGTCCCACGGCCCGACGATCAGGCAGTGCCGGTCGCGGGCGGCGGCCGAGCCGTAGCGCATGTGATCGCGATAGTAGTGCATGGCGCCGATCTGATCGCCGTCATAGTGCCCGGTGATGGTCAGGATGGGGATGTCGACTTGGGCGAACTGTTCCGGCGTGGGATACATGGCATCCCAATAATCGTCCGGCTGCGGATGGTCGATCCATTTCTGGAAAACGGTGGAGGTATTGCCCACGATCTGGTCGAGTTCGCGGAACGGCAGATTGCGCGTGTAGCGTTCGCGGAACTTTTCGGCCCAGAACGCAGAATCGCCGAATTGTTTCACGTTGCCGGCCTTGCCGCTGGTGAAGGTGAGCCACTGGACGATGTAGGACGTGAACGTGCCGTTGAAGAACGGGAAGTCCACGGCCGCGGCCGCCGCTGCGGCGGGCACAATCGTGGCGAGGTGCGGCGGATGCTCCTTGAGCGTGGCCCACTGGTCGAAGCCCGCGTAGGAGCCGCCCCACATGGCCACTTTGCCGTTGGACCAGGGCTGGCGCGCCAGCCACTCGACGATGTCGTAGCCGTCGCGCGCCTCGTTGGCGAACGGCTCGAAGTTGCCCTCGGAGTTGCCGCGCCCGCGGACATCCACCAGGGCGAATACGTAGCCATGACGCGCGAAGTAGGACGCGCGATCTTCGTAGCTGTCGGCGATGTAAGGCGTGAGCGTGAAGACCGCCGGCAGCGGCGCGGGCATCGCTTTGGGCTTGAAGACGGTACCGTTGAGGCGGATGCCGTCGCGCATGGGGATTCCGACTCCCCAGAGCAGGTCGATGGCGGCAGGTGCTTCTTCGGCATGGAGCGGCGCGAGCGCGAGTGCGGTTAGCAGAAAGATTTGCGCATGATTCGTCGAGGATAACCCATCGCAGCGGGTGCGCTCCGGTTGCGCCCAATGTCATTTAGTTAGTTTTTTATTCCAGACTTGGTTCAACACAAATCGTGGGGCGGCCAAGCCGGCTGAAAGCCGGCTGCGGGCAAGATTGCCCGCCCTCCCGGGCTGACTTACCAGTTTGTAATCGAGCCATCGGGGCGGAAGTAAGTCTGGGCGCGATTGGTGATCCGTTCGGTGATCTCGGCGATCTGCCGTAGCGGCTTGAAGTCCACCTCCACGCCCAAGCCGGGGCGGTCGTTGGGATACAGCTTGCCGTCCTTGAAATCCAGACACACCGGCAGGTAGGGAAACGTGTGGCCCTGGAAGTTGGACTCCATCAACACGGGACCCGAGAATGTGCCAAGGGAATTGACCAAAGCGGCCGTCGAGATGGGTCCGGTGAAGTGCGGCACGATGCCCACGAAATGCGTTTCGCAAATGGCCGCAATCTTCATCATCTCGGTGATGCCGCCGACGTTGGGGAGCGTGGCGCGCACGAAGTCGATATCGTGGTTCTCCACCAGCTTGTTGAAGTCCCAGCGATTGCCCCACTCCTCGCCGGCGGCGATGGGGACCTTCGCCATGCGGCGCAGGATGGGGAGATCCTCCTGGAAGGCTTCGGTGCGCACGGGGTCCTCGACGAAGAAGGGCGCGAGGGGTTCGATGAGATTGCATCCGCGCACGGCTTCCTGGAGATCGAAGCGCTGGTGAAAATCGATGCACCAATCGCCGTTCTTGCCGACGCCTTCGCGCGCCTGCGCGCACTCGTCGTAAAGCCGATTGAGACGTTCGCTGGTGTTGTAGGTGGTGTTGGCGGGCGCGCTGGCGGCGTCCATGCGGAAAGCCCGGTAGCCCGCGGCGATGGTGAGCTGCGCGCGCTCCTTGATGCTCATGCCCGGATGAATGCCGGGAATGCTGCCGGCCGTGTTGTAGCACTCGCAATAGTTGCGCACCATACCGCCCAGCATCGCGTGAACCGGCACGCCCAGCGCTTTGCCGCGGATATCCCACAGCGCCAGATCGAGCGCGCCCAGCGCGTGCTCCTTTTCGCGCCCGGGCGGATAGAAGAAAGCGCGCGACATGTCCTGCCAGAGCCGCTCGATCAACTGCGGGTCCTGGCCGATGAGGCGGCCGGCGCACTGTTCCAGCATTTCCCTGGAACCGCCCTCGCCGATGCCGGTGATGCCGGCGTCCGTCTCGATGGCCACCACCAGGTCGCTTTGGTTGAAGAGCGGATTCGGATGGGGTGGCGCGTAGACACGCACTCTGGTGATTTTGGTTTTGGGGACCGCGGCGAAAGCCCGCGGAGGTCTCACGGCGGCGGCTGCCGATGCCGCCGCGAGCGAACGAAAGAACGTTCGGCGATGCACGAAGCTACTCTAGCATGGGGCTGTGCGGGGGTGAAGCCCAGCGCCGGCTAAAGCCGGCTAAAGCCCGCCCTCCTTTCGGCTAAAGCCCGCCCTCCATTAGCGTTCCAGGTTTGCGCGATCCCAGTTGCCCAGGTCCGCCGCGGCGTCGTAGGTACTCTGGAAAAAGTCGAGCAAGGCGGCGCGGGGCGATGCCAAATGGCGGACATCGTCATACATCAGGATGAACTCCCGCAGCCCGCTGTGATAAAGCGCCACCGCAGGAAGCACAGCGTGCGCCGCATAGCCTGGCGGCTCGGGCGCGGCATAAGAGTAGAAAGCCGGACCCGCGATGTCGCCACCGCCGGGCCAGAATCCGGCGCTCGAGCACTCATGCGAATAGGCTTCGCGAGTAATCGGGTCCGCCCCAACGCGCTCCGGCGCGCGGCGTCCGGAGAATCGGGTGGCGGCAAGATCGAAGCTGCCCCAGAAGAAGTGCACGGGACTGGCCTTGCCTATGAACCTGCCGCGGAATTCCTTGAGCGCTGTATCGGCTTGCAGAAGAATCCGATGGAACCGGTTCACATACTCGGGATCATAGGAGGCATGTTCGTGGTCGTCGGGAAAGGGAATGGGATTTGCAATCTCCACCGGCGTCGGCCATATCTTCACGTCAATGCCAATCGCCCGCAGTGCCGCCATCAGTTCATGGTAGAAGTCAGCGACGGATCGCGGACACAATCGCACGAAAGTTGTGGCTTGGCCGCTTTTCCGGATGGCGAGATTCTGGGCGGCAAAATCGAACTCTATCTCGAATACCTGGTCGCCGTAGGGGATTGCGGATGTGGTGAGCCCGCCCGCGCTCACGTATAACGGCACTTGCCACCAATGGTTCACGGGCGGGCTTAACGCCAGGCGCACTTTGCCGACGATCTGCGTCCACATGTGGAGCGTGGCGCGGGTGGGTTCCCACTGTGCGAGCGGCAATGGCGGCCAGGGAGTGGAATCGCCCATCTGGCGTTTATACCATATACCGCTCGGCGTCCAACAGTCGTGCGCGATCTTGCGGCGCAGGGCGATGGCGTCCACCGGTTCGTACTTGCCGAAGCGGCGCAGCACCACCAGGTTGGTGCGCAGCGTGTCGCCTTCCGAGCAGGCCGCCAGCACGATGCGAGGTCACATCGACCTGCGGGAGGCCGAGATGGCCGCGCGGGGCACGCTTCAGCAGCACGCCGGTGGTGAGCAGACGGTCGATCTCGTTGGTGCCTCAACTCGATAGCCTCGCCCAGTCGTCCAGGCTAATCGTGCGGCCGAGTATGACTTCCACTTCGCGAATCATGAATCGAACTTGCCCAACAGAGTACTCGGGATTCGATGGGATGGCCAGCCGGTGCTGACCCGTCGTCATGAACTGGTGGCGCGATCCGGAATAGGGGCCGTTGAACCCTAGTTTCCCTAATCGCCGAATGAAATCGGCACGTTTACAAGGCGTCCACCGGCTCACGTGTTGGTACCCCGTTGAGGTCGATGTCGCCTATGACCGGTAGCGGATGCGCGAGTTTAAGGCCGAGCAGAATCCAGTCCTCAAGAGTGGATCGCAGCTCACGTTCACAGTGATGCAGCGTTGGGGCGAACGCGACTACGCCTGGACAACCAGGGATGCTGCCTGCAAAGGTCTGGTCCTCCAATTTGTCGTAAACGGCCCGTTCCAAGGCCTCGTGTACGTACGCCGTCAGGATGTAGCGCCGGCTCATGCAAAACTCCCTAGGTCCGATGTTATCAGCATTGCGACGCGAGAGCGCTGCTGCATGCGTATCGGCGACCATTACGCCAGTCCAACGCGTTCCAACACGGCCTCGACGAGGGGATCCACGTCCGCCTCAAAAGTGCTACTTAAGACCCGTCCGGCGTTCCTAGCGACGTAATGCATAACTGCGGGCAAGATCCTACGGATTTCGGCACGGGTGAGTTCGTTGAAGTCGTGGGAAACGCTTACGGCTGGCTTGGTCTCAATAGCATCGAGCGGCTGATCGAAGAGGCGCGTACCAGGTACCTTTATCCCGCGGGAACTGGTCTCGAGAATGGTCGCGCGTCTGGGTACGTGTAGTTCGGCTCTTAGCAGGCCGCCGCCGCGATATCCGGCCATCCCGTAAAACGCTGAGGCGCAGGCCAAGAAGCAGGCCAAATCGTAAAGAAATTCAGTCGGGAGAAAGAGCAGCAGCTTACCAGGCGGCATCTTTGAGTGATCGTCGCTGTCTACGCATGCCAAGGCTACGAAGCCAAGCGCTCCGTTCTCTGTGAGCGAGAGCCGTTGCCTCCTGACCGCGCTCTCATTTCTCTCGAATGTTGTCGTTCGCTGCTTCCGTGGCATGTGACCAGGCTCGGGATTGCCGAAGGCTTGGACGATAGAGTCGCGGAACTGGGCTTCAACCGCGCCGCTAAGAGGGCGCGATAGATTGTCGGTGTGGGGAGCACATGCGAACAGGTAGTAGTGGGCGCTTCGCGCGGAGGTAGTCGGATCGATCACGTACAGATCGGACCAATTGTCATATAGCGCAGCAAGGAAGCTAATGGCCCTTGAGGGAATGGGCGGCAACTTAGGACTGAAACTGGAGAGGGCTGCTCTGATGGCACCCTCCAGCCTGATTTGCAGCGACAACCGCTCTGCACTTCGATCCGTCACGCCCTCGGGCATGTTGTACCGCGTGACTCGATGGTGACTGAGGTCGAAGGGCAAATCCTCCGGAGCGCCGTAGGCGTCATTCATCAGAAGCACGATGCGGGCATCGCCCAGGGAGGACAGCGCGTAACCAAGCTCGATTAGAACGTTCGGGTTTGGTGTCGGACGATGCTCTCCTCCGCCCTGGGTTATCGACACATCGGCTACAAAGACATCCGCGGCAGCGACCTTCGCAAGTATTGTTTTTGCGATGTGCGGCGCTCCTGGGACGTCCTTCGTATCCCGATCGATGATGGGGACGTCATCGTTCGAACTGTCGTTGGCGATCGCCTTCGCAGCCTTCTCCAGCGCAGCCTGAATGAAGCCCCGATTAGTCGGATTCGGCAAGTCAGACTGCCAGGAGTAGAAGACGACGCGATTCATTTAGAGCACGGTCAAACGATATAGCGCTCGGCGTCCAGCAGCCGGTGCGCGATCTTGCGGCGCAGGGCGATCGAGTCCACCGGTTCGTACTTGCCGAAGCGGCGCAACACCACCAGGTTGGTGCGCAGCGTGTCGCCTTCCGAGCAGGCCGCCAGTACGATGCGCGCGGTGACGTCGATGTGCGCCATGGCGTCGCGCACCAGGACGGCGGTCATGTCGGCCGCGTTGGCGCCCTTGCCGGATTCCGCGAGCTTCTGGGTGCGCAGCAGCGCCGACTCCATGGCGAAGATATCCATGATCACGTCGGTAATGTTGGCCAGAATCTCCTGCTGCTTTTCCATCTCGAGCATGTACTTCTGATAGGCCACACCCATCAGCATCAGGGCGATTTTCTTGGCGTTGACCAGGATCTTGGTCTCTTCGGCGAACGGGCCGGTGATCTCGTTCTCGCCGCCACGCGCGCCGCCCAGGACTTCCTGGAGGACGCCGGTGGCCGCCTGCACGAGACCGAGTTGGCCGCGCGCGGCGCGCTTCAGCAGCATGCCGGTGGTGAGCAGACGGTTGATCTCGTTGGTGCCCTCGAAGATGCGGTTGATACGCGAATCGCGGTAGGCGCGCTCGACGGCGTAATCCTGATGGTAGCCGTAACCGCCGTGAATCTGTACGCCTTCATCGACCACGTAGTCCAGCACTTCAGTGGCGTAGACCTTGATGATGGAACACTCGGCGGCGTACTCCTCCACGGCCTTCAGCATGGTTTGCGCGGCGTTGGCTTGCGACCAGGAGAAGTTTTCCAATAGCGACTCGATGAGGCCCACCACGCGATAGGTCATGGACTCGGCTGCGTAGGTGCGGATAGCCATCTCGGCGAGCTTGTGCTGAATCATGCCGAATTCGGCGATGGATTGGCCGAAGGCCTTGCGCTCTTTGGCGTACTTGAGGGAGACCGCCAGCACGTTCTTGGAGCCGCCCACCGTGCCGGGACCGAGCTTGAGCCGGCCGACATTCAGGATGTTGAAGGCGATGATGTGGCCGCGACCGATTTCGCCGAGCACGTTTTCGACGGGCACGGGCACGTTGTCGAGATAGACGGCGGTGGTGGAGCTGCCCTTGATACCCATCTTCTTTTCTTCGGCGCCGGAGGAGACACCGGGGAATTTGCGCTCGACCAGGAAGGCGGTAAACTTCTCGCCGCCAACCTTGGCGAAGACCGTGAACAGATCGGCCGCGCCGCCGTTGGTGATCCACATTTTCTGGCCGTTGAGGATGTAGTGTTTGCCATCCGGGCTGAGGTCGGCGCGAGTGCGGGCGGCCAGCGCGTCGGAACCGCAGTGCGGCTCGGTGAGGCAATAAGCGCCCAGCATTTCCATCTTGGCCAGCCTGGGCAGGTAATGCTTCTTCTGCTCTTCGGTGCCGAAATACAGAATGGGCAGCGTGCCGATGCCGACGTGCGCGCCGTACCAGCCGGCGAAGGAACCGTCGCCAGACATGTGTTCGACGGCAACCATGGCGGAGGCCATGTCGAGTTCCATGCCGCCGTACTGTTCGGGGATGGTGATGCCGGTGAGACCCAGTTCGGCCGCTTTGTGCATGCAGGCCAAGGCTACGCCGGGCTCCTGGTGCTGGATGGCTTCCACGTTGGGGCCGACTTCCTTGGCCCAGAACTCGTCCACCGTGCGGGCGATCGCGAGGTGTTCCGGAGTGAGATCCTCCGGGGTGAAGATTTCGTTTGGCAGGCGCTCTTCGATCAGGAATGCGCCGCCTTTGGTTTTCGGTAATGAGATTGCTGTCGTCGCTGTTGCCATATTAAGCTCCTGTCAGGAGACAGGCCGGGAGGCCTGTCCTACGCTACATCAGTTCGAAGATACCAGCGGCGCCCTGGCCGCCGCCCACACACATGGTAACCATGCCATACTTCACATGGCAGCGGGCCATCTCCCGCAGAATTGTCGCGGTGAGCTTGGCGCCCGTGCATCCCAGCGGATGCCCCAAGGCGATGGCGCCGCCATTTACGTTGATCTTTTCCGGATCGAGACCGGCCTCCCGGATGACGGCCAGCGCCTGCACGCCGAAGGCTTCGTTCAGTTCGATCAGGCCGATGTCGTCCAAGGTCAGGCCCGCGATTTTGAGGGCCTTGGGAATAGCCACCACGGGTCCGATGCCCATAATCTCCGGAGGCACGCCGCCGGCGGAGAAGCTGACGAAGCGCGCCATCGGCTTCAGGCCCAGTTCGCGCGCCTTGCGGTCGGACATGACGATGGCGGCCGCCGCGCCGTCGCTGGTCTGGGAAGAGTTGCCCGCGGTGACCGTGCCGCTGGCGTGGAAAACCGGCTTGAGCTTGGCCAGCGCCTCGACAGTTGTGTCGGCGCGCGGCCCTTCATCCTTGGCGAAAACGGTCTTGGTGACTTTGGGTTTCCGGCCGTTGGGGGTGACCCAATCGATTTCGAAGGGCACGATCTCCTCGTCGAACCTGCCTTCGGCCTGGGCGCGCAGGGCGTTCTGATGGCTGCGGTAGGAGAAGGCATCGGCCGCCTCGCGCGGGATGTTGTATTTGCGCTGCACGCACTCGGCGGTGAGCCCCATGTTCATGTAGATTTGCGGGCAATGATCGACGAACCACGGGCTGGGGGCGACCTTGTGGCCGCCGCGCGGCATCAGGCTCATACTTTCCGCGCCGCCCGCAATGATAATATCTGCACCGCCTGTCCGGATGCGGTCGGCGGCCATGGCGATGGCTTGCAGGCCGGAGCTGCAGAAGCGGTTGATAGTGACACCAGTGACGCTGTCCGGAAGGCCTGCCCGGAGCGCCACGCAACGGGCCATGTTATTGCCCGACTCGGCTTCCGGCATGGCGCAACCCAGGACAATGTCTTCGATTTCGTCCTTCAGGACCTGCGGATGCTTTTCCAAAAGGCGGCGGATGACCGCGCCGGCGAGATCGTCCGGGCGCGAAGTGCGCAACGCGCCGCGCGGCGCTTTGCCGACGGCGGTGCGGAGACAATCGACGATGACGGCTTCTTGCATGTTCACTCCCAAAGGCGGTTGGGGGTTATTGGGTGATGGCCTACGCATTGCAGACGTTCAAGGCGATCGCCATCACCTATCACCCATAACCCATCACCTAGTTTCTCAACGGCTTCCCTGTTTTCAGCATGTGCTGCATGCGTTCCTGCGTTTTGCGCTGGCCGCATAAGCTGAGGAAGGCCTCCCTCTCCAAGTCCAGCAGGTATTGCTCGGAGACGGTCTGACGGCCGGTCAGAGGTCCGCCGCTCAATACGTTTGCCAGTTTCTCTCCTACCACGGTATCGTAATCCGAGATGTAATTGGCTTGCCGCGCCAGATAGATGCCGGTTTTGAGCAGCGCGAGATCTTCGGCGCCGCCCACTTCCACATCGGTGCGCGGCACGCCGGGGACGTAGCCGGGCGCGATGGACAGCGCCAGGGACTTGGCATCGTCGATGAGGCGCTCCGGGTTCATGGAGATCCGGTCCTGCGGGCGCAGCAGGCCGAAGCTACGGGCCTCGGCGGCGCTGGTCGCGACCTTGGCGTAAGCGATCAATTCGAAGGCTTTTTGCGCGCTGCCAAAGCGCAGCAGCATTTCCTTGGTGCCGCCCGCACCGGGGATCACTCCGACGCCGACCTCGACCAGGCCTATGTAGGTTTCCGCGGATGCCTGCACGCGCGCCGAATGAATGGCGATTTCGCAGCCGCCGCCCAACGTCATGCCGAACGGCGCGGACACCACCGGCTTGGGCGCGTACTTGATCGCCATGGTGGCTTGCTGGAAGCGGTTGATGGCGGCTTCCAATTCCTCCCACTCTTCTTCCTGGGCGGCCAGCAGCACCAACATGAGGTTCGCGCCGACGCTGAAGTTCTCGCCCTGGTTGGCGACGATCATGGCTTCGAAGTTCTTGCTGGTTTCTTCGATGCCAGCGCGGATGAGAGTGACCTGATCGTCGCCGAGCGAGTTCATCTTGCTGTGGAACTCGAGGCACAGCACGCCGTCGCCGATGTCGATCAACGACGCGCCTCCGTTCTTCTTCACTACGCCGTGCGCGTGTTTGACATCCTTGAGCACGGTAATGCCGGGGCGGTCGATCAGCCACTTATAGGAATTGGCGAGCAGGTCGAAGTATTCGTGGTGCGGGCGGCGGTCGTAGTCGGGGGCCTCGTAGAAACGGTTCGCACCGGTCGCGAGCATCTTCTCGACGCTCTCCGGAATGTGGCGCTGTTCCTGGCGCATGCGGGCGACGGTTTCTTCGACACCCAGCGCGTCCCACAGTTCGAAGGGGCCGAGCGAGTTGGCATAGCCCCAGCGCATGGCGCGGTCGATCTCGACGATGCGATCGGAAATCTCCGGCACCATGCCGGCCGAGTACAGCACCAGGTCGCTGAAGAGCCGCCAGAGGAACGTGCCGGGGCGGTCGGTGAGCGCCATCAGCGCGCGCAGGCGCTGCGGCAGGTCCTCGATATTGCGGACGCCTTCCACGGAAGGGAAGCGCGCTTTCTTGGATGGCTGGTATTCGAGCGTTTTCCAATCGAGAGCGAGGATCTCCTTCTTGTCGCCCTTGCCGATGCGTTTGTAAAAGCCCTGGCCGGTCTTATCGCCGAGCCATCCGCGCTCGATCATCTGGGCGAAGAAGGGCGGCAGCACGAAACGCTCGCGCCAGGGATCGCCGGGCACCAAGTCGTAAAGGTTCTTGGTGACATGCGCCCAGATATCCAGGCCGACGATGTCCAAAAGGCGAAAGCTGGCGCTCTTGGGCAATCCGATGAGCGGGCCGGTGAGGGCGTCCACTTCCTCGATGGTGAAGCCCATCTCGACAGTCAGGTTTTGCACGGTGCCGCCGAGAAAGCTGCCGATGCGATTGGCGATGAAGTTGGGCGTGTCCTTGCACGGCACCACGCCTTTGCCCAGGTGGCGGTCGGCGAACTCGGTGACGTGATCGCGCACCGCGGGTAGCGTTTCGGGGCCGGGGATCGTTTCGAGCAGGTGGAGATAGCGCGGCGGGTTGAAGAAGTGCGTTCCGAGAAAATGCTGGCGGAAGTCGGTGGGAAATCCTCCGGCGATGCTGGCCAGCGGAATGCCGCTGGTGTTGGTGGAGAAGATGGAACCGGGCTTGCGATGTTTCAGCACCTTCTCGATCAGGGCGCGCTTGATGGCCAGGTTCTCGGTGACGGCTTCGACGATCCAGTCGCAATCCTTTATCTTGGCGAGGTCGTCTTCGAAGTTGCCGGGAGTGACGAGTGACTTGGTTTCCGGAGTAAAGAAAGCGGCGGGCTTTTGTTTCAGTGCGGTTTCCAATCCACCCAGGGCAGCGGCGTTGCGATTGGCCTGATTGGGAAGAACGATATCGAGCAATAAAGCTGGGATGCCCGCGTTGGCGAAATGGGCCGCGATGCGCGAACCCATGGTGCCAGCTCCCAGCACGGCTACACGACGAAGTGGTGTCATCAGTCGGAGTTTAACTCGAATCACGCGCGGATGGATATGGAATAAGTCCTATGTGATACGGTGTTGAAGTTTTCGTCAGTCTATGGAAATATCGGGGAGTTGGTCGGCAGGAACCTTGATGATTTTTCCGTTCTCCCGGAACACCATGGGGACACCGTTTTGCTTGTGCTGGCGGACGGTCCTGTGGTAAGCCCGAACAACTGCTTCGTCGATGGCTGTGCCATCGCGAAGAATTTGATCCAGGTCCTTTTTTTCCGACTTTAGCGAATTCATCCCCACTTCCCGTTCACATTGTTCCACAAATCCTGGTCAAAGACCACGTCAGCTTGTTGCGGGGCGCTGGCGGCGATCAAGCGCCGCTCTCCGCGAATAGAGTGTGGCGCACGCTTCAGCGTGCCGCTGTCGGCTTCAGCCGACAGACGGCGAACTAAAGTTCGCCGCTGCACGCTAAAGCGTGCGCCACCCCAAGCCTGCCCCACTGGACACAATGCTAGAATGTCGAATATATGTATCGCAGGCTTATCCCCCTTCTGGCGGCTTCCATCTCCCTGGCTGCGGCGGCCGACGTCCGCATCGTGGAAGAGATTGTCGCCAAAGTGAATAACGACGTCATCACGCGCGGCGAAATGGAGCGTACTCAGCAGGAGCTCGCGGCTGAGCTTCGCCAGCAAGGGTTGAGCGGCGCCAAGCTGCAACAAGTCCTCCATGAGAGAGCCGCCGACGCGTTGCGCGAACAGATCGACCAGCTCCTGCTGGTGCAGAAAGCCAAGGACCTCAACATCAACGTGGATTCCGAAATCACCAAGCGCCTGGCCGCCATGCAGGTCCAAAGCAAGATCAACGATCCGGACAAATTCCACGACTTCGTGCGCGAGCAGATGGGGATGCCCTTCGAGGACTTCAAGCAGCAGGTGAAGAATCAGCTCCTGACCCAGCGCGTCATCGGCGAGGAGATCAGCTCCCATGTCACCATCCCGGAGGCGGAAAAGCGGAAATACTACGAAGGGCACAAGAGCGATTTCGTGCGCGACGAGCAAGTCTTCGTCCAACAGATCTTCATTTCGACCGAAGGAAAGACGCCCGAGCAGGTGGCCGCGGCCGAAAAGAAGGCCAAGGACCTGGTGGCCCGCGCGCGCAAGGGAGAGAAATTCGCGGACCTGGCGGCCACCAATTCCGACGATTTGGAAACCGCCCGCAATGGCGGTGAAATGCCGCCATTCAAGCGCGGACAGTTGCTGAAAGAGATCGACGACATCGTCTTCAAGCAGAAAAAGGGTTACATCACGGATCCGATTCGTGCACCGAACGGCTTCCTGGTCACGCGAATCGTGGAGCGCTACGAAAAGGGACTGGCCACTTACGAAGAGGTCGAAAACGAGATCAACGAGAGGATGGCGGGGCCGCAGATGAACGTCAAGGTGCGCACCTATCTGACCAAGCTGCGCCAGGAGGCGTTTCTGGAGATCAAGCCAGGCTACGTGGACAGCGGCGCGGCGCCCGGCAAAGACACGTCCTGGAAGGATGTCGCGCAATTGAAGCCGCAGACCGTCACCAAACAAGAAGTGGCGGCCCACCACCGGCGCAAGCGGCTACTGTTCGCGCTGCCGATTCCCGGGACCGGCGATAAGAAGCCGGCCATCAAGCCCGCGCCGGCCACAACACCCACCAGCGCCACGGCTGCTGCGCCCTCCGCCTCCGCCCCACCAGCCGCGGCGCCCACCAAGCCGTAAGCGCGGCGGCTGCCATGAAATCCCCTTATGTGAACGAACTCAAGCCGGATCAGATCGTCACCGGCAGCTTCCTGGTTTGCTCCAAAGAGATCCGCCAGAAGAAGAAGGGCGATCCTTATTTGTCTCTCCAACTCGGCGACCGCACCGGCGAGTTGGATGCCAAGATGTGGGACAACGTGACCGAAGTGATGGAGACCTTCGAGCGCGACGACTTCGTAAAGGTCAAAGGGCTGCTCCAGATCTTCCACAACCGGCCGCAGTTGACCCTGCACACCATCCACCGGCTGGACGACCGCGAAGTGGATTTCACCGATTACTTTCCGGCGTCGGCGCGCGATCCGGAGGATATGTGGCGGGAATTGCGCGGATTCGCTGCGGCGATCGCAGATCCGTACCTGCATAAGCTGGTGGCCGCCCTGCTGGACGACGAGGAAATCGCGCGGCGCTACCGCGTGGCTCCGGCCGCCAAACAGATCCATCATGCCTATCTGGGCGGATTGATCGAACACGTGCTGTCGCTGTGCCACCTTTCGCGCATGGCGGCCAGCCACTACCCCATGATCGATGGCGACCTGCTGGTGACGGGCGCCATCGTACACGACATCGGCAAGATACACGAGTTGAGCTACGAGCGCGGGTTCAGTTACAGCGACGAGGGCCAGTTACTCGGACATATGTTAATCGCCGTGCGCATGGTGGGCGACAAGCTGCGCGAACTCCCGGATTTTCCGCCGCGTCTGCGCTCGCTGGTCGAGCACATGATCATCAGCCACCACGGGCAACTGGAATTCGGATCGCCCAAGACGCCGGTATTCCCGGAAGCCATGCTGCTCCACTATCTCGACGACATGGACTCCAAGATGGAGTGCATGCGGCACCTGATTGAGACGGACCGCCAGTTCGCGGGCAATTTCACCAGCTTTAGCCCGAGCCTCGAGCGCGTGCTGCTGAAGAAAGAGCGGTATCTGGCCGGGCCGGTCCCCGAGCCTCCCAGCGCGCCCGCCAGTCCGCCGTCCAAGCCCGTGCTCGCACAGACGCCCGCGCCGGCGTCCGCGCCGGCGCCCAGGAACAATTCCCCATTCGGCGACAAATTGCGGCAGGCCTTGCAGCCGGAGGCAAAGCGAGAAGGCTGATGCGCAAAGCCGCCACGCGCGCCATCCCGCCGCCCCTGGAGCTACTGTGTCTCAACGCGCTCTGGTCGCTGGGGCAAGGCAGCGTGAAGGACGTGCGAGAGTTGGTCGCCCCCAGCCGTCCGCTGGCCTACACCACGGTGATGACGGTGCTCGATCGCCTGGCGCGGCGCGGGATCGTCACCCGCCACAAAACCGGCCGCGCGTTTGTGTACGCCCCGGCGGTCTCGCGCGACGCGATGCGGCGCCTGGCGCTGCAGGAGTTCCTGGATTCGTACTTCGAGAGTTCCCAGCACCAGTTGCTGCAGTTTCTGCGGGGCGAGTCGCGCGCGGAGGCGTCCGCGTCCGGCGCGATGGCGGCTAACGGCCTGGACCCCGCGCTGCTGTAAGTTGGGTGATGAGCTTTCAGCTCCGCATTTAGTTAGTTGGCCATCAGCATCTCAGCCAGCTTTTCCGAAAGCGTTAGATCGCGCGGCGTGCGGCCTTCCTTATCGCGGCGCCGCGGATCTCCGCCAGCTTCCAGCACGGCGCGCAGAATGCGCGCGTTGCCCCGCGATGCCGCCTGATGCACGGCGGTCCAACCGCGTTCATCGGCGATATTCGGGCTGGCCTTGTGTTCCAGCAGCCATGTCATCTGTGGAATCTGCCCCCAGCGAATCAGGTCGTTGAGCAACGGCTTTCGGTTTGCGGTAGCACGGTCGATGGCCGCGCCGTGCTTCAGCGCAGACTCCGCGAGTTCATAGGCTCCGCCCCACACCGCGTGACTGAGCGCGTCCGTAGCGTCGGCACCGCTCGTCAGCAGCAGATCGAACATCGCCTTGTCCTTCCTGCCGGCCGCGAAGCAGGCGGCATTCACATCGTGCGCCCACGACCTGGTGAGCGCGCCCACCACGGCGCCCGCGTCAATCAGGAGCCGCGCGATCCCCAGCGTGTCCGCCTTGGGCATGCGCGAACCGGCGGCGCATTGGAGGGCTGTCAAGCCGCCATGGTCCCGGTCGCGCGCGAAATCCGGCCGCGCATGCAACGCCTTCTCGACCAGCCGGCGATCGCCCAGCGCGGCTCCCGCGAAGCCATCCATTTTCGCGCCGCCCTTGCGCAGCACCTTCACGTAGTCCGGCGAGCCCACGAAAGCCGCCACGATAATCGAGCGCGCGGAAGGCCACGCGCCGAGCAGTTCGGGATCGGCGCCGTTATCCAGCAACCACTCCAGGCACGCCAGCCGGGCGAGCGCGGGTTTCCCAGCCGCCGCGTGCGGCTCCCCCTGCAACAGGTTGTGCAGCGGACGGTAATTGCGCCAGGAAGCGTTCAGGTCCGCGCCGGCTTTCTTCAGCAACTCCAGCGCGGGCCGCATTGCCCGGCCCCCCGCCGCCACCACCAGCCGGGGCTCGCGCGCCACTTTGGGGTCGGCTTTGATTGCGGCGCGCACCGCATCCAAATCTCCCTCTCGCAACGCTTGTATCAGTGCCTTGGTGGACGTGCTCACAATCTCCAAAAATACCGAACTGCCTGCCATTTTGTCGAGGCTGAACTTCGTGCGATAGCTGATGGAAGCACGGACCCTAATGTGCAGCCGAACGCAGCAGCGGCCCCAAATACCGTATCACCGTCGCCGCCACCAGCCGGTTGCCGTCCGCCGTCGGATGCAGCCCGTCGCGCTGCATGCGGCTGGTCCCAGCTACTCCCTCCAGCAGGAACGGAATCAGCGCGACCTTGTCCTTCGCCGCCAGATCGCTGTAGACATGTTGGAAGGCGGCAATGTAATCCGGGCCGTAGTTGGGGGGCAGCGTCATGCCCGCCAGCAGCACCTGCGCGCCGGAGTTCCTCAGCCCCGTGATAATCTGATCGAGGTTCGACCGGGTGGTGGAGACCGGCAGGCCGCGCAGCCCATCGTTGCCCCCGAATTCCACGATGACCACGGCCGGGGTGAGCACGCTCACCGTGCTCAGACGCGCCAGCGCATCGGTCGTGGTTTCCCCGCTGATTCCCGCGTTCACCACGCGGTACCGCAGGCCGCGGCGATCCAGTTCCTGCTGCAGGAAATCCGGATAGCTCTTGCCGGGATCGGCGCCGAACCCGGCCGTCAGGCTGTCGCCAAAGGCTACGATCACGGGCCGGTCATCGCGCGCGGGACCAAGCTGGGCGGGTGGGGCGGCTTCCCGCGTGGCCCTTGGCGCAGGCTCCGGCGTGGGGCGCGGCGCGCTGCCGCAGCCGCCCAGTACCAGCAAACCCGCAAGCAAACTGAGGATACGCATCTGAATGCCATAATAAAACGTAGACCCCCCATCCATGATTCAGGCACACGGCCTCACCAAGACAATCGACACGGGCACGCACCGCGTGGATATCCTGAAGGGCATCGATCTGGAAATCCCCCGCGGGCAGCTCGCTGCCATCATGGGCCCGTCTGGCAGCGGCAAGAGCACGCTGCTGGGGCTGCTGGCCGGCCTGGACACGCCTACGGCCGGCACTATTTCGCTCGACGGGCAGGAGATCACCGGCCTGAAGGAAGACGAACTGGCGCTGGTGCGCGGCCGCAAGATCGGCTTTGTGTTTCAGTCTTATAACCTGATTCCCACGCTGACCGCTGAAGAAAACGTGCTCCTGCCAATGGAATTGTTGGGCAATGGAACCGGCGAAGGCCCGGCCCGGGCACGGGAACTTCTGGATCGCGTGGGCCTGGCGGACCGTCGAGACCACTACCCCGTGCAGCTTTCCGGCGGCGAACAGCAGCGCGTGGCGCTGGCTCGCGCCTTCATGGTGCGTCCGCCCATCCTGCTGGCCGATGAGCCGACCGGCAACCTGGATTCCGAAAATGGCCGCCTGGTGCTCGAATTGCTCTTGTCGCTCAACCGCCAGGAAGGCACCACGCTGGTGCTGGTGACGCACGATCTGGAGTTGGCCAACGTTGCCGACCGCCGCATCCTGCTGCGCGATGGCCGGATTGTATGAGAACCACCCCCCCAGCCCCTAGCCCCCGGCCCCCAGCCCCTCTCAAGATAGCCTGGCGCGACATACGCTCGGCGCCCGCCAAATTCCTCTTCGTCATCCTGGCGGTCGCCGTGGGCGTCGGCGCGCTGACCGGTGTGCGCTCCTTCAGCCGCGCCTTCCACAATCTGCTGCTGCTTCAGGCGCGCACCTTGATGGCCGCCGACCTCTCCCTGCGCGTGTTCGGCCAACCCACCCCGCAACAGACCGCGGCCATCGCCGGCCTGGAACAGCGCGGCGTGCGCGACACATCCGTTACCGAGACCCTCACCATGGCCAATACGGCCGAGGTGCCGGAGCCTATGCTGGTTTCCGTGAAGGCCATCGATCCGGCAGTCTATCCTTTTTATGGCGAGGTCACCCTCGACCCGCCGGCCGCTCTGCACACTGTCCTCGACAGCCGTTCCGTTGCGGTTTCCGACGACCTGCTCTTCCGGCTGAAGACGCGCGTGGGCGGCAGCCTGCGCCTCGGCGGCCAGGACTTCCGCATCGCGGCGCTGCTGGTATCGGAGCCCGACCGCTTGACCGGCAGCATCAACGTCGGGCCGCGCGTGATGATCAGCCGCGAAGGCCTCGACCGCACCGGCCTGATCAGCCTTGGCAGCCGCGCCGCAGAACGCTTCCTGTTTCTCCTTCCGCCGCGCGGCCCGGACGTGCAGCAGGTGCGCAACGTCCTGAAGCAAGCCTTTCCCGAGGGCCTGATCGCCGATTACCGCGAGACGCATCCCATCGTCACGCGCGGCCTGGAGCGCTCCACCACCTTCCTCAGCCTGATCAGCTTGATTGCGCTGATTGTGGGCGCGCTGGGCGTGGCCACCGCCATGCACGCGCACCTGCAGCAGAAGATGGATACCATCGCCATTCTGAAATGCCTCGGCGCGCGCTCGGGACAGGTGCTGCGCATCTACCTGGCGCAGACGCTGGCGCTCGGCCTCGCGGGCGGAGTGCTGGGCATCGGCTTCGGGACGCTGGTGCAGCGCGCCTTTCCGGCTCTGATCGGCCGCTTTTTCCCGGTGCCGCCGCACATGGGCCTGGACCTGGTCCCGGCCGCGCAGGGTCTGGCGATCGGCATCCTGACCACGCTGCTGTTCACCTTGCCCACGCTGCTGGGCATTCGCGAAATACGTCCGGCGGTCATCTTCCGGCGGGAGATGACCGAAGCGCGGCCGGACTGGCTGCGGCGCTGGAGCCGTTCGCGCGAGGCACTGGCCACGGCTGCCGCCATCCTGGTGGGCATCGGGCTGATCGCCGCCTGGCTCGCGGGCACCACCCTGCGCGATTCCCTGCGCATCGGCGCGTACTTCGCCGGCGGACTGCTGGTGAGCCTGCTGGCGATCGCGGCGATTGCCTGGCTCCTGCTGCGCGGGCTGCGCCTGCTGATGCACGGTTCCGGACGGGCCCTGCCGGCGCCCTTACGGCACGGCATCGCCAATCTCTACCGGCCCGGGAATCATGCGCAGACGGTGTTGGTCACGCTGGGTACCGGCGTGATGTTCACGCTCACGGTTTACCTGGTGCAGCACGCTGTGCTCACGGACATGGCGCAGAACGCGCCACCGGGCATGCCCAACGTGTTCATGCTCGATATTCCGGGCGCGCAGCGGCAGGCGCTTCTTGACCTGTTGAAGCAGCAGAAGGGCATCGAAACCGCGCCGGAGATTCTGTCCTCGGTGGCCGTGCGCCTCGCGTCGATCAATGGCGTGCCCGTCGAAAACTTGCACTTGCAGGAATGGGGCCGCCGGTTCCTGCGCACGCGTTCGGTCACCACCGCGCCAGCCCGCCCGCGCGACACCCAAATTCTCAGCGGCGCATGGTGGGACGGGCATCCGGCCATCCCGCAAGTGTGCGCCTCCGAAGAGGCCGCCCGCATCCTGCATCTCAAAGCCGGCATGGCGCTCGAGTGGACCGCCTGGGGACGAACGCTGCATTCGAACCTCGCCTGCATCCAGCGCACCGATGCCGTGCGGATGAGCGCGCGCTTCGAATTCATCTTCAGCCCGGGCAGCCTGGATGGATTTCCGGCCATCTATTATGGCAGCGTCCGCGTGACGCCGCGCGACGTGGCGGCCATGCAGCGCGCTGTGTATGAAAAGATGCCGACCATCACGGTCGTCAATATGGCCGATGTGCTCGAAATCGTGCAACAGGTGGTGGACCAGATCGCGCTGGTGGTGCGCTTCGTCTCGGCATTTACCATCGTGGCGGGCGCGATCGTTTTGGCATCCAGCGTGGCGGCCACACGCTTCGGGCGGGTGCGCGAAGTAGTAATTCTGAAAACCCTGGGCGCGACGCGTCGGCGCGTTGCCGAGATCTTCTCCATGGAGTTTCTGGTGCTGGGCGCGACGGCGGGGCTGCTCGGCAGCGCGCTGGCCACCGGCTTCACCGCGCTGGTGGTGAAGCGTCTGTTGAAGGCGGAGTTTCACTTCGATCCGGCGGCGGATCTGCTCTCGATCGCCCTGACCGCGCTGGTGGCCGTCGCGGCGGGATGGCTGGCCAGTTATCGCATTTTGGGGCAGAAACCGCTGGAGGTGCTGCGCGATGAGTAGGACAGTCCTCCTGGCCTGTCAGACCCCCCACCCAGAATGCGCAAAATGAGTAAGCCCCACCAATACCTCCTCTCGCTGCCTGAGCGCGCGCTGCGTTCCATGAGCGCGCTGAGCGCCGGCCTGCTGCGCGAGTTGAGCGAAGTGGCGCTGCCGCGTGCCGTGCGCCGCACGCGGCTTTACACGGAACTGGTCGATAACACGCTGCGCTTCCTGATCGAAAATGTCGGTCAGGTGGAAGGCGCCTATCCGCCGCGGGGCAAGCTGGCGGATAACTTCGCCATGCGCCGCTTCGCGGGCAACGGCATCGAGTTGATCGGCCTGCTCACCTTCAGCGCTTCGCCCGTATGGGTGCTGGCCGCGCTGGCCGATCTTTCCGGTACCGGGCGGCAACTGATCCGCGAGATCGCGCTGAGCCTGAAGGAAGAAGGGCTGCTCGCCGCCGGCGCCGATTACGAAACCATCGACCAGTTGTTGGATGGTCTGGAAGGCGCGGCGGGCCGCCTGGCCCAGACCGCCAACACGCCGCCGCTGGACGTGGCGAGCCTGCGGCGTGAGTGGTCCGACTTTCGCCGCGAGGCGGCCAAAATTCCCACGCCGCATCTGCCATCCGCCGACGCGCTGCGCCGAAGCTGGGAAGAATTGAAGGCCACCGCCGCCGCCGAGGGCCTCCCTGTCTTTCAGGTTTCGACCCTGATGGCCCTTTCGGCGGTGAGCCGGATTCCGGAAAACCTGCTCTGGCTTTCGCGCTGCGCCAAAGGAGCCGCGCGCCGCACCGGCCAGATCCTGGCCGGAGTTCTGCTCGATCATTACAGCGCCACCATGGCAGAAATCCGCAGCACGGGATATGTGGCGTACTGGGTGCGCGAGTTCCGGCCATATTTGAAAGCTGCTGCCGCGCAGTTCTCGCCCCGCCGGGTGACGTCGACGGAGCGCATGTTGAGGCGCGGGTGAAGGGCTTCGGTCCCTACGCAAGTTGCGTAACGCGTCGTGCGTAACGCCGGCGGCCGTGCGTCTACTGCAGTTGCTTCTGTGCGATCCAGATCCGAAAGAACCGGTCCGTGATCAAGTAGGAGCCGTTGTCCCGGTCGATCAGATCCCGATTGAGCAGGCTCGCAACCGCCCGCTGCGCATTCGAACCGGACCCCAACCCGTGGCGCGAAATGAAGCTGGCGGCGAAGAGCTTAGTCCCGGCCGGCTCCGCAGCGATTCCTCTCAGCAGCCGCTTCTGGTTTGACCCAAGAGACTCCCAGAGCGCGGTATATGCGTAGCTCTCGCGGTCGAGCAAAACCTTGATCGCGCCTTGGATGAGAGCCTCCGTCACCGGCTCGCCCGGCGCGCACATCTCCCAAAGAGCATGACACAAGTGCTGCGTGTAGAACGGGTGGCCTTCCGTCAACTCGCAGACCCTCCGGATCTCGGTTTCGGCAATGGGCTTTTCTCCCTCGCGAAACTTCGTGCCGATGAAGGGAGTCCAGTGTCTGGTCTCGATCGAGCCCAGTGGGTAGTGCCCAGCCGCTCGGTAAAGCGGGCGGGAGTGGTCCAGGAACATTTTCTGAATGAGGTGTTTCCGGCTGCCGAGGAAAATATACGACACGTCTCGATGTTTTTGAATGACGCTCCGCAGGCGCCGCTCGACCATATCGCTTCCGTACTCCAGCACCTGCTGAAACTCATCGAAAACAATCACTACTTTTCGCTTCCCGCGCGCCGCGATTTTGGCCGGCGCTGCCAGCACCTCTTCGATCTCCTGCCCGGATTGTCCCCTCACACTGAAGCCGAATGTCACTTTCGGCTTGCCTTCCGAGTCCGTAGTAACGCTGGGAGCAAACAGGCTGAAGAATTGCGTGGCGATCTCCAAGAGTTGGCCCGCCGTGCTGCTCATGGATGCCGTGATGGCCTCGGCGGTCGCCGCGGCAAACGACTTTTCGCCATCGGTGGGCCACAAATCGACGTATGCGGCGACATAGCGGCCCTTGGGCAGTCCGCGCAACACGGTTTGCACGAGAGAGGTTTTGCCCAACCGCCTCTCGGAATACACGAAGAGCTTTTCGCTGCTTTCCATGCCCGCCCTCAAATCGGCCAGCTCTTTCTTGCGATTGCAGAAAGCCGTTCCTTCCACGATTCCGCCGTATTGAAAAGGGTTGTTCATATTACGCACCGTGCGTAACGCATCATGCGTAATCATAACCGAAGAGCGCCCCAAATGTCGAACGGGCATGCCGGCTTTCCTATGCCGAGCCGGCCTTTTCCGTGGCCGCCAGGTGTTTTTCATCACAAAAGACCCTCAAGCAGCGCCTCAGCACCCGGAATTTACACCGACCGACCTTGCCCACACTCCCACCGGTAGAGTATAGTCGATATGACTGGTACCATCCCAAGGAGGGTTGCATGCGAAAGTTCGTACTAGGCATCACATTTGTCTCGGCGCTTGCCATGACCGCGATGGCGGCCGAGTGGAGCGGCTACATTTCCGACGCCGGATGCACCGCAAAGCAAGGCGCGGCGAAAGTCGCCGCCGACGGCCATGCGGGCTGCGCGAAGAGTTGCATCAAGAGAGGCGACAAAGCCGTCCTGGTCACCGCAGAAGGAAAGGTCTATCAGATCGCGAATCAGGACAAGGTGGTCGAGCACGCCGGCCAAAAAGTGACATTGGTTGCCACGGCCGACGGCGACAATCTCACAGTCAGCGAAGTGAAGTAAATAAGCGGGTGCCGGGCGGGGGCTACTGCAGCTTGCCTCTCCCGGCCACCTCCCACACTTCTTCCACCTCTCCGTTGCGAATTCCAAAAACCCGCTCGTGCAGATTCACGGCCACGCAAATGTGGTTCGGAATAATGCGCAGGCGCTCTCCGATTTCAAACTTGCGGCCGCACTGTCTTACGTCCACGTAACCGTGCTCTTCGTTCATCTTATGGAACACCGCCTCGGGCGCTTCGACCACATGGCCGAAGGTGGATTCCGCGCCCGACCCCGTCAGCCGGTCTGACGAAAACGTCTTCGAGCCGCCATCGACGATGATCTGGCCGGGCCGCGCGGTGGAGACCACCGTCACCAGCAGCGTGGCCGCGCACTCCTGCGGCGTGCAGGCGCCGCTCGCAACCGTGTTCCAGTCGTTGTAGACATAGGTGCCGGGGCGGATCTCGTTCAGACCCGGCAATTCATGCGAGTGGTAAAGCGATGGCGTGGAACCGCCGCTGACAATGCGCGCCTCGATGCCTTCCCGCCGGAAATCGGCGAGTATCGACTGAATGAGGCCGCCCAGCGCCGCCAGCGCTTCCCTGCCCGCCGCACCGTTGTCCTTGATGTGGCCCGGATAGAACGCGATGCCTTCGAACGACAGGCTCGCCAGGCCTTCGATGCCGCGCGCCAGGTCGAGCAGTTCGGCGCCCGGCGAAACGCCCACGCGCCCCAGCCCCACGTCGGTTTCGGCGAGCACGCCCACATTCACGCGCGCGGCTTGCGCGGCTTCGGAAAGCTGCTGCGCGGCGTACAGGCTATCGAGCGATACCGTGACACGCGTGCGCCGCGCGACGGCCATCAGGCGTTCCAGTTTCGCCCGTCCGATCACCGGGTAGGCGACCAGCATGTCGGGTGGCGCGGCGTCCAGCATCACCTCCGCCTCACCCACTTTCGCCACCGTTAGGCCCGCCGCCCCCAGTTCCAGTTGGCGCCGGCCGATACGCGGCGATTTGTGCGTCTTGGTGTGCGGGCGCAGCCGGAGCCCGTGCCTCGCGGTGTAATCCGCCACGCGCCGGAGGTTGCGCTCCATCGACTCCAGGTCCACCAGCAGGGCGGGTGTATCGATGTTGGTCGCCCGCACCATTGGCATCATTTCTCTTGGCGGAACCGCATGGTGATCTTGTCGTCGGAGACGGCGTAGCGCAGCTCCAGGTCCTTGACCTTTTGCTTTTCCATGGGGAAGTACAGCAGCCCCGAAACAGGTTTGTCGGTTTTTGTTTCGGGCAGTTCCTTTTGTTTCAGCACGCCCAGAATGGGATCTTCCTTCTCATGGGACCCTGTGCGCGTCTTGGCCTCGGCGCCCGCGGGCGCGCCGGCGTCGCCCACGCCATCGCCCCCTATCCTGCGCGGCGGCCCGATCGTACCGGGATAACCGCCTACGATGGGCCCGTCGTTATCGTGCATGCCGGTGCCGCCCGCGCCGCCGGTCTGCCGGACGACCATGGCCCCGCGCCCCGCGATCTGGCTGGGCGCGAACGGCCCACTCCGCTCGCCGTCTTTGTCGGTCTTCAAGATGAAATCGTCGCGGTTGACGGCGACCTGCTTGCCGAAGCGCGGTGTCACTTCGACCGCGACCACGATATAGTGTCCGCCCAAGTCCGAACCAAGCACTTCCTTCACCGCTTCGGGCTTGGCATACAGCGTCGCGGTGATCACCACCGATTCGTTTTCGCCGCGGGCTTCGGGCGGCTTGTTGCTTTCTTTGTTGCGGGCCGCTCCCTGTGACACTGCCCAGACCAGCGCCAACGCGATCCCGGCGACTCGCATCAGCATGATAACAGCCTCCGCAAGCATTATAGCTTGTGGGGCAGGCCCTGGGCCTGGGTACCCTCTGGGCCCGGCCTCCCAGGCTGCCCGGCTGCGCCTTCAACAGATTGCCGCAGGTTTTCGAGCGCCATGCGCGCTATTACACTATGCTTTCATGCCCGTACAAAGTTCGCTGTGCCTCATGGCCGGAATGGTGCGCGACCGCGCCATTTCGCCCGTGGAACTGGTCGAGTCCCACCTGGCACAGATCGCCGCCCAAAATCCCCGCATCAACGCTTTCGTCTTGGTGCTCGAGGACGGGGCCCGCGCGGCCGCCAGGCGCGCGGAAAACGCCGTCATGCACGGCGAGTCGCTGGGACTGCTGCACGGCGTTCCGGTGACCGTCAAGGACAGCTTCGACGTCGCCGGCCTGCCCACGCTGTGCGGCAGCCGCTTCCGCCTGGGACACAAAGCCGCCCAGGACGCCACCGCCGTCGCCCGCCTGCGCGCCGCCGGCGCTATTATCCTGGGTAAGACCAACACGCCCGAATTCCTCTCGACCTTCGAGACCGACAACTTCATCACCGGCCGCACCAACAATCCGTGGAACCTGGAGCGCACGCCCGGAGGATCCAGCGGCGGCGAGGCGGCAGCCATTGCCTCGTTCTGCTCGGCGGGCGGAATCGGCAGCGATGGCGGCGGTTCCATCCGCATTCCGGCGCATTTCTGCGGCATCGCCGGACTGAAGCCCACGCCCGGCCGCATCTCGGCCAACGGCCATTTCCCAGCGATGAACAATCCGTCCGGACTACTGGCGGTGGCCGGCCCGCTGGCGCGCTCCGCCGAAGACCTCCGCCTGCTGTTCGCCGCGCTGGCCGGGTACGACAGCCAGGATCCCTTCTCCGCGCCGGTGCCGTTGCGGGCTTCGAGCGTTGCCGGCTTGCGCGTCGGCCTGGTCGAACAGTTCTATCGTGTGCCGGTCGATCCGGAGATCCGGCAGACGGTGCGGCGCGCGGCCCAAGTGCTCGCCGATCTCATGATCCCCGCCGAGGCATTCGCGCCGCAGGGGCTGGAACGCGCGCCGAATTTGTGGTGGTTCTTCATGGGGCAGATGGCGGCGCGGCTGACCCAACAAATGATCGAGGGCCGCGAAGGCGATGCACACTGGACTACCACGGAACTTCTGTCCGGCGGACTCGAGCCACCCGCTCCCACTGTCGATCAACTCTTGCTCAACCTGGCCACGCGCGACCGCATGCGCGCCTCCCTGCTGCGCCAGATGGAAGAGTTCCCGGTGCTCCTGATGCCACCCTGCGGAGTGACCGCGTTTCCGCACCGCTCGCGGCGCTGGACGGTGGGCCAAAACATGGACGCAGTCGAGATCGGCCTGTTTCAAGCTACCATGCCTGCCACGCCATTCAATCTGCTGGGCCTGCCGGCTGTGGTAATCCCGTTCGGGATGTCCACGGAAGGGCTGCCGATCGGCATACAACTCGTGGGCCGGCCTTATGAGGAGGAGCTGATTCTGGAGTTGGCCGTCCGGCTCGAAAACGCGCGCGGGCCGTTTGCGGGTCCCGCGGTGGTCTGAGCCACTTGCAGAATTCGCAGAACATCAGCTTGCTCACGCGCGGGCTACAGTCATCCCTCACCGTCGTTCCGGTAGTGGGTCAGTTTGCTTGTGGGGCATCAGGTTGCCTGGCCCCACAAGCCATCCTTTACCCCCACGGGCAAACTGACCCACCACCGTTGTTCCCGTTGTCGTGGCGTCGATACTACGCGAAACCATCGCCCGCCGTCAGCCAGGGCCGGCGCCACCGATCACAGCGCATGGCAACAGCCTCCGCGTAAGGGAAAACAGCGCGCATCACACGCGCGGACGGGGTGGGGCCGGCGGCTGGGGCTTTACCAGCTTGTATCCGGGCGGAATCTGAAACAGGGACGCCGGCGGCTCGCCCCCCTTGGCGTCCTTGCAGACGCTGCTCTGTAGCCCGGGCATTCCGTTGGCTTTGGTGAGCACCGGAATCTTCAACTTCGTATGGGTCCACACCTCCAGCGTCTGAACCTTCCCATGCGGCGCACCCGGCGCCGGCGCGCCTGGCGCCGGCGGCTTCCCCGCGGCAGGCGTCGCTACTCCAGGGGGTGCCAGTCCCGCCGTGGGCGGTTTCCCAGGACCTGGCGGTTGCATCCCTGGCAGCTTCGGCAATCCGGGTACCTTCGGGAGTGCCGCCAGCTTGGGCCCTTTGAACCCTGGAAGCCCTTTTGCGCCGGGCGCAGCCGGAGCCTTCGGCGGCTGGAAAGTGTACATCTTGCCCTCTGCCTCGTGCCCGCCAATCATCCGCTTGCCCAGATCTTCCACGTGCGGCAACGCAGAAGGTGGCGCCGGCAGGTGCGGTGCCCCGCCTGGCGCCTGCGCGGATGGCGGCGGCGGCGCCTGCGCGTGAGCCGGTGTTGGCACGATGCGCGCCTCCCGCTTCACATGATCGAGCAGAATCGCCTGCTTCGCCCCCGGCTTGCTGATGAGTCCGGTCTTTCCGAAATCGAGATGCGTCTCGCCCTGGCTCGAGCGAAACATCTTCCACTTCCGGACCTGCGGCAATTTGCCGGGCGCGGCATGCATCGCCGTCTCATACTCGGCGCTGGCGGGCGGCAAGGGACTGGATGATGGGACCGGCGGTGTTTGCGACATAACTGCTCCTACGCTATTATGACGCGCCCCATGCCCCCGCGCAGCGCCGAATCCGACCGTGGCGCACGCTTCAGCGCACCGCTTTCGGCTTCAGCCCGGCAGTTCTGCGCCACTGGGTGACCGAATACCTCGCGAGAATAGACCATCTCAATTAAGATAAGCTCATGGCAGATCCCATTGGCAATCCCCAATCCACTTTCGTACCGGAATATATGTGACCACCGCTTTCACCCTGGACGGCTACAAGATCGTGCGCAATCTCGGCGTCGTGCGCGGCATCGTGGTGCGCTCGCGCTCGGTCTTCGGCACCATCGGCGCCAGCCTGCAGACGCTGGTCGGCGGCAACATCACGCTGCTTTCGAGCCTCTGCGAAAAGACCCGCCAGCACGCTTTTGAGCTGATGTTGAACCACGCCGCCGAAATGGGCGGCAACGCCGTAGTCGGCGCGCGCTACGACGCCACCGAAATCATGAGCGGTGTCACCGAAGTGCTGGCCTACGGCACCGCCGTTTTTGTGGAGCCGAATCCAGGTTAATTGTGGGGCAGGCTCCCAGCCGTGGCTCCCAGCCGGGGTGCCCTCTGGGCCCGGCCTCTCAGGCCTCGTGGCTAGGACGTTCGACACGTTTAAGTGGCTATTCGACCGTGGCGGCGCGCCGAGCGCGCCCCGCGCCGTTTTCATGCTAAAATCCCCCCGTGCCCGCCACTGCGCCGAAGCACCAATATCAGCGTGCCGAGGTTCGCCGGATGCTCCATCTCTCCGAGCGGCAGTTGCGGACATGGGAACGTCTGGGCCTGGTTCCCGCCGCCACCGCCTATTCCTTCCGCGACCTGATCGCCCTCCGCACCATCGGCGAGTTGCGCGCCCACCGCATCCCTCTGCGCAAAATCGGCCGCGCCCTGGATTCCTTGAAGCAGCGCCTCTCCCAGGTGCGCGATCCCCTGGCCGAACTCAAGATCTTTTCCGATGGCCGCAACATCGCCGTGCGCGTAGCGGGCCAGAACATGATGGCGCTCACCGGTCAAATCCTCTTTGACTTCGATACATCCGAGCTAGCCAGCGTGCAATCTCTGCCGCCCCAGCCGCCTCCGCCGCCGCGCGAACGCGATTCCGAAACCTGGTTTCAGAAAGGGCTCCTTCTGGAAGAAACCGGCGCGCCCATCGAAGAGGCAGTGGAAGCCTATCTGCAGGCTGTCGAGTGCAACCCGCAAGCCGCCGGCGCGCTGGTCAACCTGGGCACCATTCGTTACCGCCTGCGCCAGTTTCAGGAAGCCGAAGACTACTACACCCGCGCCTTGGCGGCCGATCCCAACTACCCGCTGGCGCATTTCAATCTGGGCAACCTCTACGACGAACGCGGCGACCTGTCCAAAGCCCAACTCTGCTACGAGGCCGCCCTCCGCATCAATCCGCGTTATGGCGACGCGCACTTCAATCTCGCCCTCCTGTGCGAACGCCGCGGCGATGTGCTGCGGGCCGTCCACCACTGGAAGGCTTATCTGAAGATCGATAACGCCAGCAGTTGGGCCGATATCGCCCGCCGCCAACTCGAAAAGCTCCGCGTGGCGCTGCTCTCCTGAGTGGGGCAGGCCCTCGGCCTGCTGCGGCCTCTTAGTCCGCCCGCACAGGCTTCCACCAAGTTGCAGTATCCGGCCGACGAGTCCACCGCGGACCCGCTGAATTTCCCCTAATGGAGCACGCGCCGTTGCTGGGGCAGCCCTGCACATGTCAGCACTCCTTTCTGCCGAACTTCGTCGCGGCGTCTGGCGGCGCTTTGTCATGCACCACGATCTGGCCCGCGAGATCATCGTCGCGATGCGCCATCGTGAGCGTCTGGCCGTCGTCGGAAAGTGACCAGTGGTCTTTGAAATGGAGCCGGCGGTCCGGTGTTTCCAACCATGACTCAATCACCAGTTCAGCGCCGTCCCAGCGGGCGCGAGCCCTTGCTGCCCTGTCTCCAACGGAGTTGGTGGTTTCATCACCGGTCGTTTTATAGCTGAAAATCAATCGCTGTTCTTCACCGCTTGCCTGTGCAACGAGGATTTCTTGATCGAGGCGTGGTTCTCGATGCGGCTGATTAGTCGGACTTGGCCCTCCGCTTCATCCATAACCAAACAGACTTCGGCCCACGCACGCATCGCATCAAGCCGGAGCCTGAGTTCACCTTCCCACCATTTGCGCTTACTTGGATACCGTAGTACCTGAATCCGGCGCATTCGACGACCTGAGAAGTGCGCTGAAGGCCCGGCTCAAGGGGCTGCCGCGTGGGTTGTGATAGTCTGAGCCTTACCTCACTTTTGGTTAGGTAAGGCTCGAA
>Ga0181536_10000281_pt1 | contig 60874 bp, 50 predicted proteins | sample PEATcosm2014_Bin_41_FD_121105 | JGI IMG/M metagenome (GOLD analysis project Ga0181536, IMG submission 121105) | Peatland microbial communities from MTU Mesocosm Facility, Houghton, MI, USA - PEATcosm2014_Bin17_60_metaG | ecosystem: Environmental > Terrestrial > Soil > Wetlands > Peat | place...
CTTTTACACGAGGCGGGGATCCTTGCTGAGCGACGGCCTCTACCGGCCTTGAATGACATCGGTCTCCCGCCTCGTCTTGCTCCTCCTTCTTGCTACGATCAGAATCCACATACAAGAATGACAGCGTTGGGGCGCGCGACGGACCGCAGGGGTGGGTGATGCGCGCCGGTGCGGATGCGCCCGCCATGCGGGTGAATCCACACAGGCGCGCTTAATGTGTTTGTGCGGATGGAGCAGCTGGCGTCGGCGCGGGATTCGGGGTCTGCGACGCTTGCGTCGCTGCGGCCGGACTCGATTCGGTCGTTGAAGCGCCCAGCGCGGCGAGCGATTCCGTTACTTCCTGGCGATCGGGAGAAAAGGGATTCGCGGTGAGATAGCTGCGATAGGCGGCGATCCCGCCCGCATTGTTGCCGAGCTTGATCAGGGTTCGCGCAACACCGAGTTCCGCCCTGCTCTTCTCCGGTCCCGGCGTCGCCACGGCTTCCACGTAGGTTTCGTGGGCCTTTTTGAAGTCGCCGAGATTCTCGTAGGCGACGCCCAACTGCACCAGCGCGAGGTTCTTGAAGTAGCGCTGATTGCTGTCCGCGACATACGCCGCGAGCGCGTCGCGCGCCTGCGCCGGCTGATTGTCGCTCAAGTAGGCGCTGGCGAGGTAGAGCCGCGCGAGGCTGCCGAGCTGGCCGGAGCCGCTCTGCGCCAGCGCGTCGAAGCCCTCCTCCGCGGTCTTGTATTCCTTGTGACTGAGCGCCGTGAGCGCCTCGTAAAACTGATTGGCGACCACTTGCTGCTGGTGCGCGCGATAAAACGCGTAGGTGAAAATCACCGCCGCCAGCGCGACGAATGCTGCCGCCCCGATAATCACGCGGGTCAGGTTATTCGCGAGATAATTCCCGACACGATCGACGATGGTTACGAACTCGTCGGGGGCCTTGAGATCCTTTTGATTGATTTTGTAGTGCGAGGTTGCCATCGAGGGTGCTTACACGCCCTCCCCTGCGGTCCCCGGGTCCGACCCTCGGGAGCGAGCGTGACTATGCAATGCGCACGAAGCGCTCACATCTTGTATTTGAAGTCCTCGGGAGACATTTTCTCGAGGATTTCGGACCATTTGTCGCGGGAAACACTGGCGAGGTTTTTGTCGGATACTTCGGCTTCGGCCGACTCGGTGGCGGCTTCGCGGAGTTCGCTCGAAACTTCGAGCACGGCCTTGGCGACGTAAATCGGCGACTTCGTGCGCAGAGCGACTGAAATGGCGTCGGACGGCCGCGAATCGATATGCAACGCGCCGCCTTCGCGGGTCTTGACCTCGATGCGCGCGAAGTAGGTATTTTCCTTGAGTTCGGTGATCTCGATCGCCTCGACCGTCGCTCCGAGCTCGCCCAGGAGATTGCGAATGAGGTCGTGCGTCATCGGCCGCTGCGGCTTGATGCCTTCCATTTCGGTCGCCATCGACGCGGCCTCGAGCGGTCCAATCCAGATGGGAAGATTGAGCTTGTTGTCGGGATCCTTGAGTACCACGATGGGCATTTTCGTGGTGGGATCGAGCGTCAGCCCGCCGACCATCATGAGAATGTAATCTTCCTTCGGACCGGTCATATATGGTCTCTTCGGCACTGCGCAGTCGAAGCCGCGATGCTCAAAACGCCTGGTTCGCGCACGTTCAAATATCTTGGACCAAACCAGCCTGATGGTCAACCTGAGTGTCCGGATGAGCCGTCTGCACGTGCGCTTTAGCGCGGTACCAACTGATCGATAACCCGGTAAAGCTGGTTGAGATTGCGGCACTCCTCCACCAGGTCGCAGTGAATTGCGTACCGTTCCATCTCGCTGTCGCCGAATCCCCACGTGTTGCGGCTTTCCGGATTTAGCCAGATAACCCGTCTTGCGCGCTGGCGGATCTCGCGCAAGCACCAGTCATGCGGCAAGTTGTAGTTGTTGCGCGCGTCGCCCAGGATGATGACCGTGGTCCGCTTGTTGACGGCGCCGATATGGTCGGTGACGAAGTTGCGGAACGAGCGGCCAAAGTCCGAGTGCGCGTACACATTGATGATATCACCCTTGAGCGCAACGTCGAGGGCTTCCTTGACGTCGTTGGTGCGGAAACTCTCGGTAACCTCGCCGACATCGGCGACGAAGACGAAGCTGCGCACGCGCGAGTAGAGGTCCTGCAGCGAATAGACGAACTGCAACATGAAGCGTGAGGCGTTGCGCACCGAGTCGGACACGTCGCACATAATGAGGATCTGCGGCTTCTCGCGTTTGCGGCGCTCGAACTTCAGATGGAATGGCACGCCGCCATTGGCCATGTTCGCGCGCAGCGTGCGCTTCACATCGAAGCGCCCCTTCTTCATGCGCTTGCGGCGCACCGCGATGATATTCTTGAGCCGCTGCGCCAGGCGCGTCACCGCCTCGCGCATCTTCTCGAGCTCCTGGTCGCTCAGGTAGTAGAAGCTCTTGTCGCCGAGCTGGTTCATCCGCTGCTCTTCGCGCGCCTTCATGTCGCGCTTCTCGCGCTCCTGGCGGACGTACTTGCGGATGATGTCCTCGAGCATCTTCAGCCGGCGGTCGAGATACTCCTCCATCTTGGCCTTCATACCGGGGCCAAGGTCGAGCTTGTCGAGCTGCTCGCGCAGCTCCTTGATCTCCTGCTCAATCTTGTCGAAGCCAAGCGCCCGGGCCAGCGCGCGCGCGAAGTAGTTCTCCTCGATCGTGCGCTGGATGCCCTGCATCCGCACCGCGCGCGCCGCGGCGCGCATCATGCGTTCGAGCTGCCCGTTGTTATTCTGGAGCAGGTTCTTCGCGAGTTCAGAGAGCTCCTCGCCGTGCTTCTTGAGCATCTCGTCCATGTCGTCAAGGAATTGCTGGAAATCCTTGTCCGACATCGAGAGCGCGTCCTGCACTTCCTTGCTCGCGCCCTTGATAATCTCCCCGAGGCCCGAGAAAAATACCTCGAACAACTCTTCGAACACGGGCAGCTCGCTCGCCCGCTTGATCATGGTGGCGCGCAGGCCCGCGCGGAAAAGTTCGCGCTCGCCGAGGCCCGTAACTTCGCTCGCGGCTACGGCATCGAGGGTCTCCGCCAACGAAACCCGGATCCCGTTCTGCCGCAGCAGATTTGCAAATTCGACCAGCTTGTCTTCCATCGTTTGACTCGCCCCGTGATGCCGCCCGCGTGCGGTGCGGCCGCGGTGCTAGTTGAGGAGATCCTTATCGTCGCTGCTGCCGGTGGCTTCCGTGCCCGTGCGGCGCGTCCGCGCCTTGCGCAGGTACTCTTTCAACTCCTCCTGCGCCTTGCGCACGTCGCCCTCGTACTTCACGATCGTGTCGAGCGTCTCGTCCACCAGCGCGTTGTCGAGGCTTTGCACATTGAGCAGCGTCAGCGCCTTGACCCAGTCCAGGGTCTCGCTGATACCCGGCGTCTTCTTCAAGTCGAGCTTGCGCAGCGATTGCACCACGTTCACGACTTCCTCGGCCAGCTTCTCCGCCGCCTCGGGCACCTTGAGCCGGATGATCGCGAGTTCCTGCTCGCGATTCGGGAAATCGATATAGAGATGGAGGCAGCGCCGCTTGAGTGCGTCGGACATCTCGCGCGCGTTGTTGGAAGTCAGAATCACCAGCGGGACTTTCTTGGCCTTGAAGGTCCCGATCTCCGGCACCGTCACCTGGAAGTCCGAGAGTAACTCCAGCAGGAACGCTTCGAATTCAGCGTCGGCCTTGTCGATTTCGTCGATCAGCAGTACGACCTGTTCCTCCGACGTGATCGCCTTCATCAGCGGGCGCGGCAGAATGAAACGCTCCGAGAAGAAAACCTCATCCTCGCTGGCGATCCGATCGACCGCCTCCTTCAGTCCCGTCGTCCCGACCAGAACTTCGGTGACCTTGTCCTTGAGGATCTGCGTGTAGAGCAGTTGCTTGGCGTACTCCCATTCGTAGAGTGCCTTGCCCTCGTCGAGTCCTTCGTAGCACTGCAGCCGGATAAGTTCTTCCTTCAGCGACGCCGCGAGCACCTTGGCCAGGTCGGTCTTGCCAACCCCGGCTGGTCCTTCGACCAGCACCGGCTTCTTCATCGCGGCCGCGAGGAAAATCACCGTCGCTATCCGCCGACTTGCGATATAGTTATGTTTACCGAAGCTCTCGACTACGTGTTCAATCGATGAAAACATTCAACCTCCTCGATCGCTGCGGCTAGCAGCGCCGTGCCGCGCAATCATAGTTCATTATCACGACAATCGGCGAGTGCAAACCCGGATCGCCCTTTAAATGTGCAATTCCTCGAGCACCGGCTGATTGCGCGCAAAGCGCTCACGGCGGAGTGCGCTCGCGTCGAATTTGCCATAGCGCCCCTCAGCGATTAACTCGGCCAGCGCCTGCCCCGCGCCGTAGGATTGCATCACGCCGCGCCCGCTGAACGAATGCGCCTCGTAGACCCGCGACGCCGCGCGGCCGACGATCGCGCTACGGTCAGGACTGACCTCGTACAGCCCGGCCCATCCGCCGGCGTGGCGCATGCGTTCGCAACAACTCATCCGTGCGTACATCCTCGGCCAGATTTCAGCCAAAAAAAAGGGCTCGCCGTCGTAATCGAAATGACGGCCGGGCGGCGTGTCCGGCGGAGAATAGCCGGCCAGGATGTGCGCAGCCTCGTTATGGAAATAGACGCCGGACGTATCGACGATCATGCCGTAGCCCGCAAAATTCGTCGCCCGATTGTCAACCAGGCAAATCTGGCGGCGAATCGGATCGCTGTAATTCTTCAACCCGAAAATCTTGAGCACATAGCCCGACCACGCGCCGGTGGTAATCGCGACCGCGTCGGCGCGCAGTTCCAACGGCCGGCCCCGTCGCGCCGGGCCGGCACCATCGTCGGTCATCAACCGCGCCAGGTCGTCGTCGCTCAGCGGCGCGTCCGCCTGCGAGCAATGCAGGCGCACCTCGTCCGCCGCTGCGCTGGCGCCGTGCACGTAAACGCGATCGAGAAACGTCGCGCCTGCGGCGATCGCCCGCATGCGGTAATGCTGCTTCAGCAGATTGGGATTGATAAGCCCGTCGGCCGGCGAAAAAGTCGCCCCCGCCAGACCCTCGAGGCGATCGATTTCGGGCACCCGCCGATTCACTTCCGCCGGCGTCAACGCCTCGATCTCATGACCGAGCGCGCGCTGCACTTCGAGATGTTCACACGCCTTCGGCCAGGTCTCCTCGTCGTAGAGCCAGAGATAACCCTTTTGCCGGAAGCCGACCTCTCCGGCGATGCTCTCGTAATAGCGAATCGACTCGCGGCAGAGCGTGATATTGACGGGTTGCCACCAGGTCGCGCGCACGCCGCCCGCATTCTTTTCGCTGGAACTCAGGCGTCCGCTCAGATCGACATCAACCACCGCGACCCGCACGCCGCGCTCCGCCAGGCCCATCGCCGCGGAACTGCCGATGATGCCTGCGCCAATCAGCACGACCTCATAACGATCGTTCGCCGCCACGATCTGATCGTAGCAAATGCGGTCGTCGCGCGCCCCCTTGTGTTCACCGCGTCGGATTTGCGACTTTTGGAGCGCCATGTGCACGCTCGCAATCTACTTCCGTGTTTTTCCCGACTACCCGGTCGTGGTGGCGGCCAATCGCGACGAGTATCTCGACCGCGCGGCACTCCCGCCGACCGTGCTGGGCGATCGGCCGCGGATAATCGGCGGCAAGGATTTGCGCGCCAGCGGGACCTGGCTCGGAATCAACGAGCACGGACTCGTCGCGGGTCTGCTCAACCGGCGCCTCGCGGAAAGCGGGCCCAACGACGCGAATCTGCGCTCGCGCGGATTGCTCTGCCTCGACGCGCTGCGACATTCGAGCGCCCCCGCCGCGGCCCATTTTCTCGCCACCCAGCATGCGCGCGACTACAACGCCTTCAATCTTTTGCTGGCGTCGCGGGAGGCCGCCTTCGTCGCCTACAATCGCGGCGGTGAAATCGAAATCGTGGAGCTGACGCCCGGGATGCATCTGCTGACCAACGCCGACGTCAACGATTTCGAATGTCCGCGGATCAGCCGTTCGTACAGCCGCTTCGCCGAACTGGGGCAGCGCGAGGATTTCGCTCGCGACCCGGTCGCACGGCGCGCGGACCTTGCGGATTTGCTCGCGGACCATTCGACCCAACTCGACGCCCGCACCGGCCGCCCGAACTCCCTATGCCTTCATCTGGGCGAGTACGGCACCCGCTCCTCGAGCCTGATCTTCATGGGGCGCGACTCCGCCACGGTCAAGCATTTCTTCGCCGCCGGACCGCCCTGCATCACCGCATACGAAGCCGCCGCCATTCCGTGATTATTGTCGGCACCCCTTCCTTTTTAGGGAAGGGGTCGTCAGCGTTGCTAGCCGTGCAGCAGCTTCGGTTTGCCTGGCTTGCGCGCGTACTGCGTCGGATCGGGAACTCCTGCGTCCAGAAATCCCTCCACCCGCTCCGCGCATTTGGTGCAGGCGCCGCAATGCACGATGCCCGCCGGCCGCGCGCAGGACACCGTCAATTCGAGCGGCATCCCAGCGCCCGCGCGCACCACGGCGCCCTTGGTCTTGCCCGCGAACGGCGTGCGAATCGCCAGCTTGATCCCGACGCCCAGCTCCACCGCGCGCGCGAACGCGCGGAAAAATTCGGGACGCGCGTCGGGGAACGGATTGCTTTCGAGCGGCGCCATTGCGATCTCCCCGATCTGATTGCGCGCGCTGAAGATCGCGGCCTTGGTCAGCAGCGTGAAGTTGCGCCCGAGAATGTAATTGGATGAGAGCGACGCATGGTAGCCGGGCACCTTGCGGCCGGTCATGCTCCAATGGTCCCCGGACACATCGCCCATCGGCAGACTGAGCGCCGTCACCGGCTCGACGTTTGGCAGCTTCAGCGCACGCACGAAGCGCTTCAGCGTCGCCAGCTCGTCGCGCTCCCAGCTCAACCCGGCGCGAATATAAACCGGGAAAACCTGGCGCCCCGATCGCGCGATCACCCCCAGCATCACCGAACTGTCGAGACCGCCGCTGGCCAATATCGTGATGCGGCCGGCGATCGGAGTGATTTGATACCCGTCGGGTACATTCGCAGTCTGTTTTGATACGCGTGCCAATTTGTCCACTCAATTCAGGTTGCGGCCACCCTCGAGCATCAGGGTTGAGCCGGTCGCGAAATCAGTTCCCTCGCACAGGAAGATCACCGCCCGCGCGACGTCGGCGGGCGTGCCCAGACGCTTGGTCAGCGTGGCCTTGCGCAGGCGTTCGATCTCGGCGGCGTCGTAATCGTCGGGCGGCATCACCGCGCCCAGCGCAATACAGTTCACTTGGACTTCGGGCGCCAGTGCCCTCGCCAGCGCGCGCGTCAGTCCGATCAATCCCGCTTTCGAGACCGAGTATGGAATGTAATTTTTGTACGGGCGGAGACCCGCCCAGTCGCCGAGGTTGATGATCTTGCCGGCGCCATTGCGGCGCATCGCCGCGCCCGCGATTTTCGAGAGGAAGAACGGCGCTTTCAGGTTGGTGTCGAGATTCGCGTCCCAATCGCTCTCCGAAATCTCCTCGAGTGATTTGCGCACGAAGACCGAGGCCGAGTTCACCAGCACGTCGATCGTTCCGAATGCCGCGATCACATCCGCCGTCAGCCGCTCGATCTCGCTCACCTGCTCGAGGTCGGCTACGAAGGCCTGCGCCCTGCCGCCCGCGCCCGCAATTTGCGCGACGACTGCCTGCGCCTCCGCCTGCGAGTTCCGGTAATGAATCGCGAGAATCGCACCACGCTCGGCCAGCGCCATCGCGATCGCCCGTCCGAGGCGCCGGCCCGCGCCCGTCACAAGCGCGACTTTTCCCTTGAGGTCCATCGCCCAGGCCGGCGGCGCCGCGGGCGCGCGCGAAGCTTTACGCCGCCGCCGCGATCGCTCGCAGCAACGCCAGGTTGTCGGAATGGCCGGTCTTCGACGCCGTCACGTGCCCGATAATCGGCCGCCCAAGAAGAAACAGGTCGCCGATGAGGTCGAGGATCTTGTGCCGCGCGAATTCGTCGGGAAAGCGCAGCGTGGTGTTCACCACTTTCTCGTCGTCAACCAGAATCAGGTTGTCGAGCCGGCCCCCGCTGGCCAATCCCATCTGCGCGAGCTTGTGAAACTCGCGCACGAAGCCAAACGTCCGCGCCGGTGCGATTTGCGTCACGTAATCGTCCGGCGAGGTCAGCTCGAAATGAACCCGCTGCACACCAATCGGCTGCGGATAGTCCAGCGTATAGTCGATGATTAGGCGGTCGGCAGGCTCGATCCGAATGAACTCATCGCCCGCACCCGCCTGAATGGTCCTCGTCACCGTGATCGGCTCGACTTGCGGCCACTGGTTCTGAATTCCAGCCTCGCGCAATTGCCGGCAATACTCCTGCGCCGATCCGTCGAGCGCCGGAAGCTCGTCGTCGGTCTTGACCAGTAGATTCGTGATGCCGAGTCCGTGCAGCGCCGACATCAGATGCTCCACCGTGCGGATCGAATGGCCGTTGCCGCTGAGCGTGGTGTTGTAGCCGGTCTCCGTGACGTTCTCGAGACGCGCCGCGATCGCCGACTGATCGGCGAGCGAAGAAAACACGATTCCGGCATTCGCCTGCGCCGGATGCAGTATCACGCCGGTCTTGAGTCCCGAATGGAGCCCTTGCCCCGCTATCACCAGTGATTCCTTGATGGTGCGCTGAGGCCGTGCGACCAGGCTGGCCATGGCCGTCCGCTCCCTTCCAACGACCGATCCATCGGACACTGCCTCGGGACCGCGACTGCCGCCGGTCTCCCCCGAAAGCACCCGCCCAATCGACGCGAGCAGTCCCGCCACCGAGAAAGGCTTCTCGATAAAATCCTCGGCCCCGAGCCGCGTGGCAGCTACCGCGTTCTGGATATTCGCGTGGCCCGAGATCATGATCACATGAGTGGCCGGCTGCTCCGCCTTGATTCGCCGCAGCAGCTCGATACCGTCGAGCTCCGGCATCCAGACATCCAGCAGGACCACCTCCGGATGCTCCCGCGCGATTATCGCCATCACGCCCGGCGCGTCACCGGTATCGAGCACGCGAAAGCCCTCGTCACTCAGAATTCCACGCAATGAGGACCTGATCCGCTCCTCATCATCCACCACCAATACGGTCGCATTCACTGGGTTTCCCGCTGTCGTCGTTCCTTGCATTGAGTTTTCGTTTTGAATTCTGGTTTCGAGTCCCGGCGCTGACGGTGGTTGGATTGGTGCCGCTGCTGCTCAATCACCGCGGCTGCGAATGATAACGGATGCGCCTCGATCACGCTGAAGCATTGGTAAATTCCGGGTCTTTTACTGGAAACTCCAGGACGAATCTACTTCCGTGCGGCCGATTGTCGTAGACGCGCACGAACCCGTGATGGTCGGTAACGATGGTCGCAACGATCGCCAGACCGAGGCCAGTGCCACCCTTTTTGGTCGAAAAATATGGCTCAAAAATGCGCGCGCGATCGCGCGGCTCAATCCCCGGCCCATTGTCGCACACTTCGAGCGTCACCACACCCGTCCGCGGATCCATCCCGGTGCGCACGACGATCCGTGCGCGTGCGCCGTCATGATTCCCACTGAGGGCCGCCGCCACCGCATTGTCGAGCAGGTTCACCAGCGCACGCTTCAAGGCCTCGCGATCGAGCGCGATCGTGGGCAATCGCGCTGCCGGTACCAGCTCGAACTCGACCGCCGGATTCGCCTCGCGAAAATTACCGACGGTCTCTTCCGCGAGCGCGTTGAGATCGCCCGGCACCGGATTCAGCTGCGGCATCCGTGCGAAGGCCGCAAACTCGTTCACCAGCCGCTTCAGGTCCCCGACTTCGCCGATAATCGTGCGCGTGCATTCGTCCAGGATGCGTGCGTCGCCGTCCGTCAGCGTGCTCAATTGGCGCCGCAGCCGTTCGGCCGAGAGCTGGATCGGCGTCAGCGGATTCTTGATCTCATGGGCGATACGCCGCGCGACTTCCCGCCACGCCTCCATCCGCTCGACCTTCGCAATCTGGCTCACGTCCTCGAAGAATAACACGGTGCCCAAGTCGCCGGCTTCATCGCCGAGCGGACTCGCCGTCATCATCAGTTCAGCCTCGGTCCCTGCGCCCTCGAGCTTCAGCGATGAGCTCGCTTCGGGTGGCCGCGGACCGGCAGAGAACAGATCGTCGAGCGCGTGTACCAGCGTCGGCGGCAAGCAGGTGCCGTAGCGGCGGCCAAGCAGTTCGGCCGCGCGAATTCCCAGCAGGCGCTCCGCACACGGATTGATCGCGGTGACGCTGCCCTCCGGATCGAGCCCGACCACTCCCGCCGAGACATTGCGCAGCAGCGTTTCCGTATAGCGCCGGCGCCGCTCCAGTTCCGCGCGCGAGGCCCGCAAATCCCCCGTCATGCGGTTAAACGAACCCACCAGATGGCCGATTTCGTCGTCGCCGACCGGCGGTATCTCGTAGCTCAAATCACCTCGCGCTACGGCCTGCGTCCCTTCGGCCAGCAGCTTGATCGGCCCGGTGATTCCGCGCGCGAGATATATTCCGAACCAGCTCGCCAGCAGCACTACCGCCAATCCGATCAGCACCAGCGCCAGGACGTAGCTGTGCATAATCGGCTGATGCAGGATGCGCAGTTGGAAGTATTCCTCGAACGTGCGCGAAATTCCCGCCGCCTTCGCCGCGAGGCTCTTGGGCAGGTAGTAATCGATTACGATCGCGCCCGCCACGCTGTCCGAATCCGGCGACTTGTAAATCGGCGCGCTGCCGCGAATCACGTCGGACTTCCCCAGTCGGTCGGTGCGGGTCAGCGAATGTCCCGACAACGTCCCGATCACCATCGGCGAATCCGGCGCCACGCCAATTCCAGTCGGGGTGCGCGGACTCAGCACCAGCATCATCAGGCCGCGGTTCACTGCGAATACCTCGATCGTGCCGAGGTTGTATTCCTGCTGCGCCTTCTCGAGCGATTTGCGCAAAATCTTGCGGTTCGCCGGATTCAACAGGTCGCGCTGCTCCACCTGTTCGGCCAGCACCCGCGAAAAATGGGCGGTGTTGTTGGCCGAGTTCAGATAATAAATTTTCGCGATTTCCAGCGAATCGTCGAGCACGCGCTCGTACTCGGGATTGAACCAGCCGTCGATGTCGGCGTGCAGGAACGCGCCGGCCACGTACAGCAGGAATGCGCTCGGCACCAGCGCCACCGCGATAAATCCGAATACCAGCCGCGCCTGCAGCTTCGATCCGATCAGGCCGCGGCGGCGCTCGAAAAACGTTTTCGCGAGGTTGCGCCCGACCAGCACCAACATCAGGCCGAGCAGCAGAAAGCTCAGGTCGAAAAGCAGGATGACGACCAGGTTCGAGACCAGCGAGGTATGCGAACTGAGCGGCGGCAGCGTGGTTTGCGCCAGCACGAACGCGATCAGCGTGGCCGACGCCACCGCGACCGCGATCAGTTCGCGGCGGCGGCGCTTGACCTCTACACCCGTGAGCAGGGATTGGGCTTCGTCCTCCACCGTCACCGCCTCATCCAGGCGATCAGCAGCGACACAACTACGCTAATTACGATCGATGTCATCAGCGGAAAGTAAAAGGTGAAATTGCCGCGACGCACCATAATGTCGCCGGGCAACCGGCCGACGCGCCCGAGGATCGCTATCGACGGCGCCGCCCAAACGATGAATCCGCACGCGGCGACGATTAACCCGATTACGACGATTGCTTTTCCCAACGGCGCCATCGCGATGCACCCGACTACGCAGGCGATCGTACCAGCCGTCGCCGCAAATCGCGACTGGGGGTGCGCCACGCGCGGGAGGCCCGTCGCCAACCGTCGATAATCGATGGTGGCGACGCGGCTGGTCCCGCGGCTCGTTGCGAAAATGAAATCCTCAGGCGTGCGCGTGCGCCTTCGCGCCCTCCTGCGCCTCTTTCTTTTCCTTGATCACTTTTTCGGCGATCGGCGCCGGCACCTCGTCATAATGATGGAAGCGGGCCTCGAACGACCCGCGTCCGGAAGTGAGCGAACGCAAGTCGGGCGCATACTTCAGAATTTCAGCCATCGGCACCAGCGCCTTGATCACCTGCGCGTGGCCCTTGGTTTCCATCCCGAGCACGCGGCCGCGGCGCGAATTCAGATCGCCGATCACGTCACCCATGCAATCGTCGGGGCAGCTCACGTCAACCGCCATCACCGGCTCGAGCAGTATCGGCCGCGCCTTTTCCAGCGCGTTCTTGAAGCCCATCGAGGCCGCTATCTGAAACGCCATATCCGACGAATCGACGTCGTGATAACTGCCCTCGTAAACCGTGACCCTCACGTCAACCATCGGATAGCCGGCGAGAAATCCTTCGGGGAGCGTATTGCGTACGCCCTTTTCGACCGACGGAATGAATTGACGCGGAATCGAGCCGCCCACGATCTCATCGACGAATTCAAAGCCCTTGCCGCGCGCCAACGGCTCGATCTTGAGCCAGCAGTCGCCATACTGTCCGCGGCCGCCTGATTGGCGCTTGTACTTGCCCTGGGCCTCCGCGCGTCCCTTGATGGTCTCCATGTACGGCACCTTGGGCGCCTGCAATTCGACCTCGACATTGAACTTGCGCTTGAGCTTTTCGACCGTCACCTCGATATGCATCTGGCCCGTGCCCGAAAGAATTATCTCGTGGGTCTGCGGATCGCGATGAGTCTCCAACGCCGGATCCTCTTCGACCAGACGCTGTAACGCGATCGAGGATTTCTCCTCGTCGGCGCGCGTCTTGGGCCGAATCGCAAACGAGATTACCGGTGCGGGCTTTTCCGGCTGCGGGTAGATAATTACTGCCTTCTCGTCCGACAGCGTGTCGCCGGTGGTCGTATCCTTGAGCTTCGCCACCGCGATAATTTCGCCCGCCAGCGCGGCCTGCAACGGCGCTTGCTTCTTGCCCTCGAGCCGCAGCAGATGCCCGAAATGTTCCTTGACGCCGCGCGTTGAATTGAGCACGTTGGCGTCGGTCGCAGCGCGCCCCGACATCACCCGCATGATCGAGAGCTTGCCCGCGAACGGATCGATCACCGTCTTGAACACCAGCGCCGAAAAGGGCGCCGACGGATCGTGCGGGCGTTCGACCGGCGTGCCGTTCGACGGGCCTTGCCCCTGCATCGCGGGCCGCTCGTTGGGCGCCGGCATCAGCGTCGCGATCGCGTCGAGCAGCGGCCCCATACCGATATTTTTCGCGCCGGACCCGCACAGTACTGGCGTCAGTTTGCAGGCCATCACCGCGTTGCGCAGCGCCGCGCGCAATTCGTCATCGGAGATTTCGCCCTGCTCCAGATATTTCTCGAGCAACGCATCGTCGGTTTCGGCCACCGCTTCGCACAGCCTGGTGCGTGCCTCCTGCGCGCGCGCCTTCGGATCGCCGCTCAATTCCTCTTCGCGCGGCCTGCCGTTGGCGTCGGCATAGACCAGCGCCTTCATCGCCAGCACGTCGATAATTCCGTTGAAGGCCGCCTCTTCGCCCAGCGGCAGCGTCAATACTACCGGCTTCGCTTCGAGCGTTTTCTCCAGGTCATTCAATGCCGCCGCGAAGTTCATCCGCTCACGTTCGAGACGCGAGACGAACACCATCCGCGGCAATTCCAGACGCCTGATTTCGTCGAAGATCTTCTCGCCCTCGACCTTCAGATCGCCGCCTGCGCTCGCGACGAAAATCACCCCATCGACCGCGCGCATGGTGTTGAAGCATTCCGGCAGGAAGGCCGAGTAGCCGGGCGTGTTGGCGACGATCGCCTCGGTCTTTTTCCAGCTGTAATGATGAAAGGAAGAACTTATCGAGATGTGCCGCGCGAGCTCCTCAGGCTCAAAATCCATCACCGCGCTGCCGTCGTCGGGATGCCCAAGTATCTTGGTCGCGCCGGCCGTATACAGCATCGCCTCGGCGAGCTGCGTCTTGCCGGCGCCACCTTGGCCGACGATTGCGACTGTCCTTAAGCGACCGATTTCCTCGACTGCCATAACGATCACCTCTCCGCATTGTTTTCGTAACGCAGATCGGAACGCACACGTGCCGTGCGCAGTCGAATCGCCGCAGCTTTACTGAACGGCGGTCCGGCTCGCACGCCGCCGCGTTCCTCTATTAATCGCAGGCTCTTATTTCATACCCCTACCGTGCCTCCCCAATCGTCACCGCGTGGCCGTCCCGCCCGACTCGTCCCGGCGGTCGCCGCAGCGCCCCTCAATCGTACGCGCCCTCGATACTAACGTCGCCGGTCAAAATCCGCGCCGGCCCCGCGTCGGTGTCGATCAGCAGCGCGCCATCGTCGTCGATTCTCCGCACCACGCCGGCCGTTCGCGCGTCTCCATCCAACACCGTGACGCGCCGGCCCGTCAGCGCCGAGTACCGCTCCCACGCCGGACGCACCGCCGCGAAGCCGTTAGCCTCAATCTCCATATAGCGGGAGTGCAACCGATTAAAAAGCGCCGACGCCAGTTCGATCCGGTCGCACGCATGCCCCGTCGCAATCCGCACCGAGGTCGCCTTGTCGCGCAAATCCGGCGGTATATCGTTCAATGCGAGATTCACGTTAATCCCGATCCCGAGCAATACGCACCGCAACCCCTGCGTTGCATCGGTAACCGCCTCCGCGATAATGCCGCAGGCCTTGCGCCCGCTGAGCCACAGGTCGTTGGGCCATTTCAGCGCGACGATTCCGGGCGCCACCGTTTCAAGCGCCTCGGCCGCCGCCACCCCCGCGACGAGACTGAGGCGCGGCACCTGCCCCAACGGCATCGAGGGCCGCAAAATGATCGTCATGTAAAGGTTGACGCCGGCCGGCGAATGCCAACTGCGGCCCATCCGGCCGCGCCCCGCGCTCTGGCGTTCCGCGATTACCACGGTACCCTGCGCGGCGCCCTCACCGGCCAGTTCGGCGGCGACGCGCTGAGTCGATCCCACTTCATCAAAGTAATGGATCCGCGAGCCGACCCGGCCCGGCTCGCCATTTTCAATCTGATGGTATGGATTCGCCGCCATCTCAGTACCGTTGGACTTGGCCGCCTACCTGAGCCCCGCGAGCGCCAATCGCTCTCAACCCATCCCACAGAACTCGGCAAGCGACCCGAGCATCACGAGCGTCAATCACTTAAACAATCGCTTCGATCCGCATACTCAGATCGACCGCCTTCACCGAATGGGTCAGCGCGCCGACCGAAATCAAATCGACGCCGGTTTCCGCGATCGCGCGGACGGTCTCCAGACTCACATTACCCGAAGCTTCGAGAATGACCGCATCGCCGACGATTTCGCGCGCACGGCGCAGATCGTCGAGCTTCATATTGTCCAGCAGAATCGCCGTTGCGCCGTGACGCACTGCCGCTTCGACCTGCGTCAACGTCTCGCATTCGATTTCGATCCGAAACGTGTGCGGGGCCAGTCTCCGCGCGCCTTGGAGCGCCGCGCCAATCGAGCCCGCCGCGGCGATATGGTTGTCCTTGATCAGCACGCCGCTATCGAGGCCGAACCGATGGTTCCCGCCACCGCCCACGCGCACCGCGTATTTCTCGATCGCGCGCAGCCCCGGATGGGTCTTGCGGGTATCCACGATTCGCGCGCGCGTCCCGGCAACCGCGTCGGCGTAGCGGCGCGTGGCGGTCGCGATTCCCGACATCAACTGGACGAAGTTGAGCGCGACGCGCTCGCCCGTCAGCAGTCCCGCCAGCCGCCCGTCAACTTCGACCGCAACGGCACCGCGCGCGAGCCGTTCGCCTTCTTTCGCGAGCGACTTGATCGACGGCTCGCTCGCCGTCATCGCGAAGACCCGCTCGATCATCATGCCGCCGCAAAAGACAATGCCGTCGGCTTCCTTGACCGTGATCCGCGCGCGCCCCGGCTGCGTCGCTTCGACCGTCGAGGCGGTCGTGATATCGCCCTGTCCGACGTCTTCGGCCAGCGCCCGCTTGATCAAATCCGCCAGATCGATTTGCCGCAGAATCTCCAAAACTTCATTCCGCTGATGCAAGGTCTCGCAGTTGCACACGAAGCCGAATCTCTTCGTCTTTGAGCTTTTCGGCACGTATGCGAGTGGCTTCGCGAGTATCGGTATCCGCTTTTGCCAAGAAGTCTTCGTTCTCAAGCCGCGCGGTGTACTGTTCCAGATGTTTTTTGACTTCGGCTAGCTTTTTCGCGGTAAGTTCCCGCGCCTTCGCAAAGTCAAAGGCTTCCGGTGTCTTCACGGAGATCTCACACCAATCAAGCAAGGTTGTGACCATCCGGCCGCCGTTCTCTTCTCCCAGGTCGGTAAAGCTGACCGAGCGTACATTCGCCAGAGCTTTGAAATAAGGGAGAAAATCCAAAACATTCTTTTGTACCTGATATTCCATATCAGGAGCTGAACTCGCATCAACTAGGCGGGGCCGAAATGTAACCTCGATTTCTTTTCCCGGATGATGGCCAACGAGGGCGCGCAGTGAATTGACCGCCTCCGTTGCCGCGATGCAGCGGTTCATCGCGGTCTCTTCCTCGGGCGCCAGCCACGGCGTGCTTGCGGGCGTTGGGAATTTCGCGATCGCCAGATGCTCACTTAAGTCCGCCGCTGAAAAATACGGTCGCAGCGCCTGCCAGATTTCTTCCGAGATAAACGGCATAAACGGATGCAGAATTCGCAGCATGCCGTCGAAACATTCGACCAGCACGTGACGCGCCGCCGCCTGACTCTCACCACCCGCTTTCAGCGGATCCTTCGCCAGCTCGATATACCAGTCACAGAACTCGTGCCAGATGAATTGGTAAACGATCAGCGCGGCCTTGTTGAACTCGTAGGCGTCGATCGCCTGCGTCACTTCGCTCACCGCGTTGTCGAGGCGGCTGAGAATCCAGCGCTCCGCCAAGCCGAGCTTCGCCGCATCAACCGCCGGCAGCGGCTGCGGCGCGCCGTCGAGGTTCATCATCACGAAGCGCGCCGCATTCCAGATCTTGTTCGCGAATGCGCGCGACGCCGCCAGCCGATCGTCCGACAGGATCAGGTCGCGCCCCTGCACCGCCAGTTGCGCGAGCGTGAACCGCACCGCGTCGGTGCCGTACTTCTCCATGATCTCGAGCGGGTCAACCACGTTGCCGCGCGACTTGGTCATCTTCTTGCCGTACTGGTCGCGCACCAGCGGCGTAATATAGACCTCGCGGAACGGCACCCGTGCTTGCTCTTCGGGCCGCTCGTCGAGGCAATAAATTCCGAGCATCATCATCCGCGCGACCCAGAAAAAAATTATGTCGAAGCCGGTCAGCAGCAAGCTGGTCGGGTAATAACGCTTCAGCTCCGGCGTCGCGTCGGGCCATCCGAGCGTCGAAAACGGCCACAGCCCCGACGAGAACCAGGTGTCGAGCACGTCCTCATCCTGCCGCAGATCGGCGCCGCCGCACTGCGGACACGCGACCGGCCGCTCCTCGGCGACGATCGGTTCCCCGTCTTCGCACCGCACGCACCAAAACGCCGGTATCCGATGGCCCCACCAGAGCTGGCGCGAAATACACCAGTCCTGGATATTGCGCATCCACGAAAAATAGGTATTCTCCCAGAACTTCGGATGGAACGTGGTGTCGCCGTTTTCAACCGCTGCGATTGCCGCACCTGCCAGCGACTTGCCGTTGGGGCCGGGCTTGTTCACCGCGACGAACCATTGGTCCGAGAGCGTCGGCTCGACGGTCGTGTCGCAGCGCGAGCAGGCGCCCACCTTATGTGCGTGCGGCTCGACCTTCTCCAGGAGCTCCTGCGCCGTCAGATCCTCGACCACCCGCTTGCGGCATTCCTCACGCGTGAGATCGCGATAGACGCCGGCTTCGGCGTTCATCCGCGCGTGAATATCCATCACGGAAATTTCCGGCAGGTTATGCCGGCGGCCGAGTTCGAAGTCGTTGAAATCGTGCGCCGGCGTGATCTTCACCGCGCCGGTGCCGAACTCGCGATCGACCGTCGCATCCGCGACGATCGGGATCTCGCGCCCGATCAGCGGCAGGCGGATGTTTTTACCTACCAATGCAGCGTAGCGCTGGTCAGCCGGATTCACCGCGACTGCGGTATCGCCGAGCATCGTTTCGGGCCGCGTCGTCGCCACCGTGATCGAACCCGAGCCATCGGTGAGCGGATAGCGGATGTACCAGAGATTCCCGTGCGTGTCCTTGTGCTCGACTTCGAGATCGGACAGCGCCGTCTCGCATCGCGGACACCAGTTGATCATCCGCCGGCCGCGATAGATAAGCCCGTCGCGATAGAGCATCACGAACACGCGCGTCACCGCTCGCGACAGTCCCGGATCAAGCGTGAAGCGCTCGCGGCTCCAGTCGCACGAGGCGCCGAGGCGGCGCAACTGATGCAGGATCTTGCCGCCGTAAGTCTCTTTCCATTCCCACACGCGCTCGACGAACTTGTCGCGTCCGAGGTCGTGGCGACTCTTGCCGTCCTTGGCGATTTCGCGCTCGACCACGTTCTGCGTCGCGATCCCCGCGTGATCCGTGCCCGGCACCCAGAGCGTATTGAAGCCCTGCATCCGCCGCGTCCGCACGATCACGTCCTGCAGCGTCACATTGAGCGCGTGTCCCAAATGGAGCTGTCCGGTCACGTTGGGCGGCGGTATAACGATCGAAAACGGATCGCCTGCGCGGTCGGGGTCAGCCTTGAAATAACCGCGGTCGATCCATAGCTGAAACCAACGCTCCTCCGCGGATTTGGGATCGAATGTTTTGCTCAGTTCCAATGCGGGACCGCCGTCTTCTCAAGATAGTATTGAAGTTGCGGACGATCTCCGCCCGCCTGCAAAATCATATTGGACCTGCGGGGCGTAACCAACCAGATCATTTGCTGGATGATTGGCCGTATGGACGGCCGGGTAGATGGTGGTGCGAGAGGGGGGACTTGAACCCCCACGAAGTTTCCTTCACAAGGTCCTGAGCCTTGCGCGTCTGCCGTTCCGCCACTCTCGCAACCGTGAAACAGTGAATCAGATTGTTTAACTGGCGGCGGTGCTTAATTCAAGCGGCCCCATGCGCCGCGACGGCTTGAGCGCGCGCTGCGTTAGGCACACAATTGCCCGTCGCACACCAAATTAACCGATGCCCCTGCGACCCGATGCCTGCCGCGCACATGCCCTACTCCAACCTTCACCTCACCGCTAACGGCACGTGAAACTCTCGATCGTCATCGCGACCCACGCGCGTCCCGCATCGCTCGTCCGCCTGATTGCGAGCCTCGCGCCGCAACTCCACGCCGGCGATCATGAACTCTTCATCGCCGAGAACGGCACGCCCGCGCCCACCGCGCTCGATCGCTCCGCGTTCGCGACCGCTGCGGACATAATTCATCTGCACGATCCGCTCCCCGGCAAATGCCGCGTGCAGAACCGCGCGATCGCGGCGGCGCGTGGCGACCTCCTCGCATTTCTCGACGACGACCTCGCCGTGGCGCAGGGCTACGTCGATGCGGTTGAGCGATTCTTCGCCGAGTATCCACATTTCGCCGCGATGAAGGGGCGCATCCTGCCCGCCGAAGATCCCGTCGCGAAAGTCGGCGCGACCGCGCCTTATCTCGATCTCCCGATCGCCGACCACGGCGATCGGGTGGTCGAGGTGCGCGGCGTGCTCGGCGCAAATATGGCCTTCCGCGCCTCCGCCCTGCGGCAGGTCGGCCCCTTCGATGAGCGATTGGGCCCGGGTGCCGCCGGCCATGAAGAGGAAACCGAGATGTCGCAGCGCCTGCGCCGTGCAGGCCTGCATATCGGTTACGCCCCGCAGGCGCTGGTCTGGCACGAGGTCGATCCGGCGCGCGCCGATCGCCACCGCTTCATCCGCATCGCACGCGAACGCGGCTACTGCCGGATGCTGCACGAGTCCCATTCGCGGTGCGAGATTCTAGGCAAAGAATTGACCGCATCGATCAGGTTGACAATCGCACGTGTCATCGGCGCGCCAGTCCAACGCCTTGCGCGCGAGGAGCGCCGCCTCGCCATCGCCCGCGGCATGCGTGACGGCCTGGGCAAGGGGTCCCCCGGCGAAAATGCTGACGCCGGATCGCTTCTCCCGCATTAGCCCGCAGGACGATTCCTCCGCGCGTCCGCTTCCTGGTCAGCGGCCCGGCTCGTGGCTGGCGCTCGATTTGCGATCCGCGGCCGCCTCGACGATCGCAAGCAGTTCGTGCGCGTGCCGCTCCCACGTATATTGCTCCGCCGCCGCACGCGCCGTGGCTTTCAGGCTCGATGCCGCCTCGATCAACGCGTTCATCCGCGCCGCCAGCTCCGTGCGATTGGCCGGATCGTTGACGATGTAACCGCGCAGCGCTTCCGGCATCACTTCGGCAACGCCGCAGAGCCTGGTCGTCAGCGCGGGCACCCCCGAGGCCATCGCCTCCAGGGCGACGTTGCCGAACGGTTCGAACAGCGACGGCAGGGCGAACGCGTCGGCGCCACGCATCAGCCGTTCGACATCGGCGCGGCGACCGAGAAATTTTACGCGGTCCTCCAGGCCGAGTCGGCGGGCGAGACGTTCATAGGAGGGCGCGGCCCGATCTGCACCGACCACTATCAGCCGCGCGCCGCCGCCGATCGCCGGCCAGGTCTCGATCAAAAAGCGCAGTCCCTTGCGCGCAAATCCGTTGCCCACGAACATCACGGCCGGCCGCGCATCGCGCACACCGAACTCCCGCCGAATCTCGGCGCGCACCGACGCCTCGGACTCGGGAAAGTATCGATCGAGCTCGACGCCGTTGTAGAGCGTGACCGTCTGCGCGGGCGCCAGCGCAAAGGTCTGCATGAGATCGTCGCGCACGAGGTTCGACACTGCGATCGCCCGCCTGAAGCGCGGCGACTCGAAGCCGCGCCGCTCCACCAGCATCTGCACCCGATGGTACGGGCTGACACGCATCGCGATTCGCGCCGGCCCGCTCTGCCAACGGGCCGCCGCACGGACGTAGCTCGAATGCGCCCCGCCGCCCGAGCGCAGAATATCCGCGTCAACGATGCGCGCGAAGCTCAGCACCAGCTCCGCGCCCTCGCGTCGCGCCACCGCACCGGCCGCTCGCGCAAACCACAGCAGTCCCAGCGCACGGCCCAGGCGCGGTGATGCGACGCGCCGCACCGGCCACTCATTTGTCGACGCGCTCACATCCTCGGCGTAAATCGTCACGCGATAGCCCGCGTGCGCCAGGAGGCGCGCGGTGATCGTGAGATCGCGCTCGGTGCCGCCACCGGCCGGGTCGAACCGCCGCGTTACCAGCCCGATTCGCATCGCTTGTATCCGTCGTCGCCGCGCGCCGGGAGATCGGTCACCGGCTGCCCCTCTCCAGCGCTTATGGTATTTTATAGCGCGGAGGTGCGGAAGCGGTGACGATCGAAGTTCAATGCAGCAGTTGCCATACGCGTTATCGAATCGACGAGCAGGTACTGCCCGAGGGTATGCCGACGTTCAAGTGCTCGCGATGCGGTCATGTATTCACGATCGATCCCCGCAGCAGCGGCCGCCCTGGCGATAGCGCGCAAGCGGCCGCGCTCTCACCCGGTGCTACACCCGCCGCGGCCCCACCGCGCCAGCCGCGTATCCGGCGTGAGTCGCGGCCAGCCGCTCCCGACGTGACAATCGGCCAAAAATCCGTGGCCGACTCACAATCCGGATGGGTCGCGGATTCCAGCGCCGCCGACAATGCGCCGGTGTCCCCGAGGAATAATGCCACTGCGCTCAACCAAACCGAAGCCACACCTGCACCCGCTTCCACTCCGCCTTCGTCACCCGAGGAAAAGAAGCCCTCCACCGACGAACTGCTCTCGAAGCCGTTTCGCGATCACGAATCCTCGCCCGGTGAAAACCTCAGGTTCGATTTTAACGAGGAGCGCGCCGATCCCGAAATGCCAGTGCCGGTAGTGGGCGAAATCGCCGACGATCGGCGCGGCGGTGAATGGCAGGTTGGCGAGGCGGATTTTGAAGCGCCGGCTGAAGCGAATCGGTTCGGCGCGCCACCGCGGGCGGACCTCGCCGACGCACCGGTGCCAAGGGCGCGTCGCGCTCCCGTCGATCGGAGGAAATCGCCAAACCAGGAGGAGCGTGAGGAGTTTCTCGACGAGAATGCGGCGCCGATTTATAACCACAGGGTCGCGACGCACTCGGCGCGGTTCTTCGTCGCGTTGCTCGCGTTGATTGCGCTCGCTTATGGCGCGACCGCCGTGCTGATTCGCAGCGCCCCGGCGACCGCCGCCGAAATCTTGAGCCACCTGCCGAAAGTCGGCGATCGCTTTATCCCGCCGATCGCGCCGGCGCGGTTGGTCGCGATGCGCGATGTGCATTCGGATTACCTGCGGACCAAGGGTGGTCACACCGCGCTGGTGGTAACCGGTATCGCCGAGAACGTCGGCAACGCCGCGTTGCACGCGGTGCAGATTGCCGCGAGCCTGCACGACCCCGCGCAACATACGCTCGCCACCCGAGCGGTCTATTGCGGCAACAACCTGTCCGCTCCCATGGTCGCGCAAATGACGCCGCACGAACTCGAATTCTTCCAGAAGCTCGATCCGCCCAAAGCGTTCGCGCTCGAGCCCTCGGCCACGTCGCCCTTTGTGATCGTCTTTATCGATCCGCCTTCCGCCGTCAGCCGCTTCGATGTCTCCGTGGCGAGTGCGGGTGAAATTGCCCCACCGCCGCCACCGGATAACGGCGGATGATCGCGCCGCCGCCCTACTCCTTTTCGCGCGCGACCAGCGCGGCGTACTCGTCGTTGTCCATCAGGTCTTCGAAGTCCGCCGGGTCGCTCACCTTGACCTTGATCAGCCACCCGTCGCCGTAGGGATCCTCGTTGACCACTTCCGGGCTCTCCGGTAGGTCTTCATTGACCTCCACCACCGTGCCGCTGACCGGAGCGTAGATGTCGGAGACTGCCTTGACCGATTCGACCACGCCGAAGGGATCGTCCTTGCTCACCTTCTCGCCGACCGAGGGCAATTCGATGTACACAATCTCGCCAAGTTGTTCCTGGGCATGATCGGTGATGCCGATGGTCGCGACGGACTCTTCTGTCGCCACCCATTCATGCTCCTTCGAGTATTTGAGTCCCGGCGGTGCCTCCATGATCTTCTCCCGGCTATCTCGAGGCGCCGATCCGGCTCATACGGCCGGCCGCGGCGGACACGAATCGTTCCTCATGATTTATTCAGCGCGGCATAATTCCCAATGTCAAGATTTCATCCGCCGCGCATTTCGTTTTCATTCACTGTTCGCCCGCGGCGCGATGGCATCTCGTGGCCGCTTCACCCCCTGCGCTCATGAAGTATCATTCCGTATGGACCGGCGCTGCGAGTCAACCCGCGCCGAAGATCGCGCTCGACAATTTTCCGGAGGCCGCACGATGATCATCGGAGTTCCGACTGAGATCAAGCCTGATGAACGGCGCGTCGCGCTCACACCGGCCGGGGCCGCGGGCTTTCGCCATCATGGCCACACGGTGATCGTGCAACGCGGCGCCGGCCTGGGCAGCGGCTTTAGCGATCGCGACTATCGCGCGGCCGGCGCGCGCATCGCGGACGCCGCCGCCACGGTCTGGACGCGCGCGGCGATGGTCCTCAAAGTCAAAGAGCCGCAACCCGCCGAATACAAATTCCTGCGCCCCGGCCTCATCCTCTTCACCTATCTGCATCTGGCGCCCGACCGGCGCCTCGCCCGCGAACTGCTGCGGCGCCGCGTCAGCGCGCTAGGCTACGAAACCGTGCAACTTGAAGACCGCAGCCTGCCTCTGCTGGCACCGATGAGCGAAGTCGCAGGGCGGCTCGCCGTGCAGGTCGGCGGATGGTGCCTGCAGGCGCATAACGGTGGCCGCGGCGTGCTGCTCAGCGGCGCACCCGGTGTGCGGCCCGGTAAAGTCGTCATCATCGGCGGCGGTATCGCAGGCCTCAACGCGTGCCGCGTGGCCGCCGGCGTCGGCGCCGAAGTGACTATTCTCGACTCCAATCCATTGCGCCTGCGCTACCTGAGCGACCTCCTCGGCGGTACTGCGATCACCGTGATGTCCAATCGCGCGACGCTCGAAGAGGAGATCGCGCAGGCCGACCTGGTGATTGGCGCGGTCCTCGTGACGGGTGCCCGCGCGCCGCGCCTGATTACCGCGCGCATGGTCGCGAAGATGAAGCCCGGCGCGGCCTTGGTGGACCTCTCGATCGACCAGGGCGGCATCTCCGAAACCTCGCGGCCCACGACTCACGCCCGTCCGCTTTATAAACAGCACGGCGTGGTCCATTACTGCGTCACCAATATGCCCGGCGCCGTGCCGCACACCTCAACCTACGCGCTGACCAACGCGACGCTGTCGTACTCGCTCAATATCGCCGATCGGGGATTGCTCGAGGCCGGCGCTCGCGACCTCGCGATTCGCCATGGGCTCAATACATACGACGGCCACGTGGTGCATCCGGCCGTCGCGGAGGCGCTGCGGATGAAGCCGGTCTCGCCCTGGACTTAATCGCGTCGCGCAATTCCGACCGATCTATTGGCCCTGCACCACCGGCTGGATCGTGAGCTTCGAATATAAATTGGCGATCGCCGCATTGACGCCTTCCTGCGCGATGTCATGCGCGCGCACCCAGCGCCCCTTGTTGGCGAGGAAGTTCGGCAGGTCGAAGACATTCTCGGTCAGCGCCTTCTGCTCGCGCGCGTACTTCGCGGTCCACACGATTTGCCCCGAATGCTCATCGACAAAACTCAGCGTGAACGCGACCGCGGCCGGCGTCTGCGCGGAGTACTCGAACCCCACGCGCTCGCGATATTTGTTCACCGTGCCATAGATCACACCGTCGGCGGCAAGCCGCTTGCCGAGTGCGAGCGCGTTCGCGTCCATGTTCGCCATCGTCGTGGGCGGCATCTGCTGCATCGCATCGCCGACGTCGTCCTGCGCCACCACCTGCCATCCGCCGACCACCGTCGCCTGCGCATAAAGTTCTGCCGTTACCGACTCGGACGAACCCGGCGGCAGCTCCTTGTCAATCTGGTCGGGCGAATCAACCAGCGGCATTACCGCAATCTTGTGGATGATCACCTGCTTGATCGAGCGCACCGCGTGAGCGTTCAGCCCGCTGTCGTTGCCGACGAACGGCAGGCCGCGAATCGTATCGTTCATCTGATCTTCGAACTTGGTGTCGATATTTTTATTGCAAGCGGCGATCGCCAACAGCATGCCCGCCGCGAGCGCCAGGGTCGCGCAGCCCAACCGCCTCACAGCGCCACCTTGATCGAAAGCTCGCGTAATTGCCGCGCGTCAACTTCCGACGGCGCCCCGCTCATCGGATCGACGGCCCTTTGCGTTTTCGGAAACGCCATCACGTCGCGCAGCGATTCGGTGCCGCAGACCATCATCGCGATGCGATCCACTCCGAACGCGATCCCCCCGTGCGGCGGCGCCCCATAGCCGAGTGCGTCGAGCAGGAAGCCGAACTTGGCGCCCGCCTCCTCGCGCGAAATTCCGAGCAGTTCGAACACCTTCAATTGCAACTCCGCGTTATGAATACGAATCGAGCCGCCGCCCATCTCCTGGCCGTTGAGAACCATGTCATAGGCCAGCGCACGAACCTCCAGCGGCTTCGAATCGAGCAGCGCCAAGTCAGCCGGATTCGGCGCGGTGAACGGATGATTCACCGATACCAGCCGCTTCTCCTCGTCGCTGTAATCGAACAGCGGAAAGTCCACTACCCACAAAAACTTCAGCGCCGAATCATCCCGCAGCTTGAATTTCGCGCCGAGTTGCAGCCGCACGTCGCCCAGCAGCGGACAAACCTTCCCGCGCGATCCCGCGACCATCAGCAGCGTATCCCCGGTGCGCAGTCCGGCCGCATTGACCGCACGCTTGCGCTCTTCTTCGCCGATAAACTTGGCGACCGGCCCCTGCCATCCGTCGGCGTTGATCTTCGCCCACGCCAGGCCCAGGCCCTGCCGCGCCTTGATCGACTCCGTCAGCTCGTCCAGTTCGCGGCGCGAAAGCTGGCACTCGCCGGGCAGCGCGAGTCCGTAAATCGCCTCGCCCCGTGCGATCACATCGGCGAACACCTTGAACGAGGTTCCCGCAAACGCCGCCGTCAGATTCTTCAGTTCGAGTCCAAAGCGCAGGTCGGGCTTGTCCGATCCGAAGCACTCAATCGCTTCCTTATAGGGCATCCGCAAAAACGGCCGCTCGATCTCCACGTCCAACGCGAATTTGTAGATCGACGCCATCATTCCTTCGGCCATGTCGTAAATATCTTCGGGGCGCGGCCCGGTCATCTCGATATCGATCTGGCTGAATTCGGGCTGGCGATTCGCCCGCAAATCCTCGTCGCGAAAACAACGCGCAATTTGGTAATAACGATCGAAGCCGCCTACCATCAGAATCTGCTTGAGCAGTTGCGGCGATTGCGGCAGCGCGTAAAACTTGCCCGGATTCACGCGGCTCGGCACCAGGTAATCGCGAGCGCCTTCGGGCGTCGCGCGAAACAGAATCGGCGTTTCGATTTCGATGAAGCCGTGGGCGTCCAGATATTCGCGCGCGCCGCGCAGCGCCTGATGCCGCCGGCGCAGATTTACCTGCATCCCGTCGCGCCGCAAATCGAGGTAGCGGTACTTGAGCCGCACCTCCTCGGCAACGTGCTCCGCTCCGCCGATCGGAAACGGCGGCGCGTTCGACGGATTCAGGACTTCGGCCGCGGTCACCGCGATTTCGATCTCGCCGGTCGGCAACTCCGCGTTGATCGTGCCGTCGCGACGCAGCACCACCGCGCCTTTGACCGCGATGTAATATTCCGCGCGCGCCGCCTCCGCGACCACATGGGCGTCCGCATCGTGCGCCGGATTAAATACCAGTTGCACGATTCCTTCCCGGTCGCGCAAATCGATGAAGACCAACCCGCCGTGATCGCGGCGCGTCGCTACCCAGCCCCACAACGCGACCTCGCGCCCCGCGTCCTTGGCGCGCAAGTTCCCGCAGTAGTCGGTGCGCTGCCACGGCGGCAGCGGCGAAAATGAATTATTTTTTTCCGGCATCGAGATTCAAGCCTGCAAGGATACCTGTGCGAACCGGCGCACGGAACAGCTACCGCCTGAGCGCCGCGAGGAGGTGCCGCGCAATCTCACCGTGAGGTAGCGACTGCTGCGCGCTGTTTTTCAGGTCGCGCACCTGCACCACCCCTTGCGTGAGTTCGTTTTCGCCGATGATCAGCGCGAAATGCGCACCCTGCTTGTCGGCACGCCGCAGCAGCGCCTTGAGCCCGCGCTCTGGCGAGAGCATCTCGACTCGCAGTTTCGCCGTGCGCAACGCTCTCGCAAGCTCCATCGCACTGACCGTCGCCGGTTCGCCCATCGCGATAATCGCGGCGTCGGGCGCGCCTTCGCGCTTGAACCGATCGGCCTCGAGTGCGATCGCGATCCGCTCCACGCCGATCGCGAACCCGGTCCCTGCGACCGCCGCACCGCCGAGCGCCTCGACCAGTCCGTCGTAACGTCCGCCCGCCACCACCGCGCTCTGCGCACCCACCGCCTTCGAGATCGCCTCGAAGGTCGTTCGCGTGTAGTAGTCCAGCCCGCGCACCAGTCGCGGATTCACCACGTACGGCACGTTCGCCTTCGACAGCAGTTCCTCGACCGTGCCGAAATGTCTGCGGCACGGCTCGCACAGATAATCCGCGCTGCTGGGCGCCGTCGCCGTGAGCTTCGCGTCGGTCTTGCAGTCGAGCAGGCGCAGCGGATTGCGTTCGAGCCGCTGATGACAGTCCTCGCAAAGTTGCTCCAGATGCGCCCGGCCCCACTCCAGCAACGCTTCGCGAAATGCCGGCCGGCACGTCGCGTCGCCGAGCGAGTTCACCTCGAATTCCAATTCGAGCCCGAGTTCGCGCCGAAACTCATCGACCATGATCACCAGTTCCGCGTCGCACGCCGCGTCCGCGCGCCCGAAGATCTCGACCCCAAACTGGTTGAACTGGCGAAAGCGTCCCTTCTGCGGCCGCTCCCGCCGAAACATCGGCCCGTAGTAGTAGTAGCGCTGCTCCGGGTCGCTGCGGTCCAGCCCCGCGTCGATATAGGCCCGCACCACGCCGGGGGTTCCTTCCGGCCGCAGCGCGAGCGTCGTCTGCCCTTCATCGCGATCCGCAAATGCGTACATCTGCTTCTCGACCACGTCGGAAGTCTCGCCGGTCGAATGCTGATAAAGCTCGAGCCGCTCGATCAACGGAATCCGGATCTCGTTGATCGAGTAGCGCTCCGCGACCGTCCGCGCGCATTGCTCGACGAATGCCACCGCCCGCGCGTCCGCTCCGATCAGATCCTGGAATCCTCTTAGCCGTGTCAGCCCCAAAATACTTCCGTTCCCTCGACGCGCCCGCGCCACCTCTGAACCTGCGCGGCGCAATCCGTCAGTTTAACAGGAAAATCTATCCCGCTCATCGCACAAGAAAAAGGGGCCGCCCGCAAGCGGCCCCGTCATACTCGGATTAGAGATGTGACCCTTCGGCCTTGCGTTTACACCGTCAGCAGATGAATCGTGCAGGCCGACCCGAGTCCGATCACGTGTGCCATGCCCACCTTCGCGTTCGGTACCAGCCGCTCCTTCGCGCGGTCGTCTTCGGTGATGTGCCACACGACTTCGCAGATATTCGCCACGCCCGTCGCCCCCAGCGGATGCCCCTTCGAGAGCAGCCCGCCCGAAACATTGACCGGCGATTTACCCCCGAGTCCCGGATGCATGCCGCCGCCCTCATCGATAAACTTGCCGGCCTCGCCATCCGCGCACAGTCCGAGGTTCTCGTAATGCACCAGCTCGGCCGTCGCGAAACAGTCGTGCAGTTCCGTCAGCGAAACATCCTGCGGCCCGATGCCCGCGGTCTCGTAAGCCTTCTTCGCCGCGCGCCGTGTCAGCGTGTTGACGTCGGGCAGCGTGAGATCGCGCTCGGTGTACGGATCGGAGGTCAGAATCGAAGCCGCGACGCGCGCGCGTTTGCGACCGCCGGCATACTGCTTCAGCTTGTCTTCCGATACGAGGATCGCCGCCGCCGCGCCATCGCCTGTCGGGCAGCACATGTAAAGCGTGTTCGGAAACGCCACCATGCGCGCGTTCAGCACGTCCTCGAGCGTCACTTCGTTGCGATACTGCGAGTATGGATTCTTGGTCGCATGCTTGTGCGACTTCACCGAAATCTTCGCGAAATGCTCGAGCGTGGTCCCGTACTTGCGCATGTGCTCCATGCCCGCCTGGCCGAACACCGCCGGCATCAGGCCCGAGCCGAGGCGCCCTTCCGTCGCATACGCCGGATCCGATCCGCCGCCGCCACCGCCCAGCAGTCCCTGCTTGCCCATCTGCTCGACGCCCACCGCCATCGTGATGTCGTACATGCCCGACGCCACCGCCATGTAGGCCTCGCGAAACGCCGTCGATCCCGTCGCGCACGCATTCGCGACGTTGATCACCGGGATGCCGGTCTGTCCGATCTGCTGGAGGATTCGCTGCCCGATCATGGCGTTGGACTGGAACAGGTTGCCCGACGCGAACATCTCGACGTCCTGGATCGTCACACCCGCATCCTTGATCGCCATCAGCGCCGCATCGGAGCCAAGTTCAGGAACCGACTTGTCCGGGTAGCGCCCAAACTTGATCATCCCGGTGCCCAGAACATAAACGTTGCGCATTTCAAATCCTCCTCGGGCTTGGCGGTCAGCCATCATTCGCGTCGCCGCGACGGCCTCGTGTCAGTTAAATCTTCGATAAATCAGTTCTTGCTCGGACGGTACTGGAACGCTACCACCTCGTTGCCCTGCCGATCCTTCGCGACCACATTGGCCACCATCTCGACCGGCATGCCGAAGGCCTTCTGCGGATTCTTCTGCAGCTCGTCCGGATCGATCTCAACCAGGTTCGATTTCACGCTGACGCCTTCGGGCAGGTCGATGATCGCGGTCACGTAGGGCGTTTTGATTCCGGGAAACGACTGATGAATCACCGAAAAGACCCAGACATTGCCCTTGTTCGACAGTGGAATCTGGCTGAATTGGTTGGTCGCGCCGCATTTCGAGCAGGCTACGCGCTTCAGGTCCAGGTACACCGCACCGCACTTCCCGCACTTGCTGCCCACCAGATGCGGCGTCGGCTCAAGCTTCAAAAATGGCAGGATCGGCCGCCTGCCCGGCTGTTCGGTGCTCGCTGCCTTGGTCTGTTCGGCCATTGAAATCCTCCCGGGCTCCCGCGCGATGCGGCTGGCTGAGTGCCCGTGTCACGTGATGGTCCACGTCCACCGCCGCACCCACAAGCTTCCCACAGCCTCAGGCAAATCGTCAACCGCCAACCCGCGCGCGCGCAGTTCGCGAATTCGTCCGCTATGCTACCCTCCCATGGAGTAATCGCGATAACTTGCGAGACGCTCCGGTCGATCTGATCGATGCGTTAATAGGGCATTAATCGTGATGAGGGACCAAATTGTGATGCGCAACGGAATCAATCTCTCGTACCTGCTGCTCGCGCTCGCTCTCGCGGGATGCGCCGGAGCCGCGGTTACCGAACAGTCGCAAAACCTCCCCATCAGTAACAATCGACCTGCTCAGATCGTCGTCTATCCATTTGCGGTTGACTCATCTGAGGTGACCTTGAATCAGAGCATCGTGCAGCGCGCCTACCGCAGCATGTCGAATCAGGACACCTCGCTGCAGCAGGCGAAGATTGCGCACGAGACCGCTCGCAGCATTTGCGATGAGGTCGCCGCCAATTTGAACAAGAAAGGCTACCAGGCGGTCTGCCAGGAGCGGGGCACGCAGGTGGCGGGAAACAACGTCGTCGTTGTCGATGGCGAGTTCACCAACATCAGCGAGGGCAACCGTCTGCGGCGCCTGGTGATCGGATTTGGCGCCGGCGCCTCGGTGCTTGACTCGACTGTCGAAGTCTTTCAGAAAACCGCCGCCGGCACCCGCCAGATTATGAACTTCACCACGCACGCCGACAGCGGAAAGATGCCCGGCGCGGCAGTCACCGGTGGCGCCGGTGCCGCGGCCGGCGGATCGGCTGCAGTGATAATCGGCGCCAATGCAGTTATGGGAGGCGCCAAGACCTACACCTCCTCCACCAGTTACCTGGCCGATAAGACCGCGGACCAAGTCGTGCAAACCCTGACGCAATACTACACGCAACAGGGCTGGACCTCCTGATCGGCCCATGACGGACGCAACCTGTTCTTGACGCTCGCGAATCGATCGGGACCGTCGCTTACGCTTATCGATGTGGCGTTGGTGCAAGGCTCACCGCCAATGGAAGGTCGCCACCGCGCCGGCTCCGCACGCTGAGGCCGCCACTCCCGACCTCCGCGTCCACCGCGCCGATTTCGTCCGTCCGCAGCACCACCGCGCCGGCCTCGCGATAGCGCTCAATCACCGCCGCCGACGGAAAATGAAAGCGGTTGTAGTAGCCGAGCGAAATCACCGCCACCCGCGGACGTACCGCCGCGATCAGCGCCGCGCTCGACGAGGTCTTACTGCCATGATGTGGCACCTTCACAATCGCCGCACGCAACTCGGCGCCGGTCCCGAGCAGTTCGCGCTCGCCCTTCGCCTCTATATCGCCCGTGAAGAGGATCGCCGTCGCGCGATACTCAAGCCGCATCACCATCGATTGGTTATTCTCCTCGTTCTCCTCCGTGCCCGGCGCCGGCCAGATACAACGCACCTCAAACCCGCCGACAGTCCGCGGCGGTAACGCCGACCCGCAAACGACGCTGCGCGCTCGCACCGCACTGACCGCATCGAGCAAGCGCGCATAGCTCGCATCCGGACTGCCGACCCCGCTCGTCCAGAATTCCGCCGGTGAAAAATTCTTCACGAGGAAAGCCAACCCGCCGAAATGGTCCCGATCGGGATGGCTGACCGCCACCCAGTCCACGCGCATGATCTTCTTCGCCCACAGGAACGGCGCTACGATTCGTTCACCCGAGTCGAAGGTCCCGAAGAAGGTTCCGCCGCCATCCACCAGCATCACGCGGCCGCCGGGAAAGCGCACCACCGCCGCATCGCCCTCCCCCACCGACAAAAACGTCACACGGAGATCCGGGTAAAAATAACGCTGATAGGTCCACCAGCCCGCGTCGATCATCAGCACGATTGTCAGTACGCCGGCGCAGGCCTGCCGCCAAAGTGTCCGCTCGCCGGCGCGGCGCATCTTTGCCGGCGATAGCGGCGCCATCGTGTACGAGGTCGCGAGCGGACACGCGCACCAGATCGCGATAAAGCCGTAAGCGATCGCGATCTCGATAATCGTCGTCGTAAAAATTCGCGTCCAGGCCAGCGGCCATTCGACGAACCATCCGGCCAGCCGGTTGCCCGCGCCCGCGAGGCTCCCCGCCACCAGCAGCAGCGGACGCGCGCCCGCCGGCCACGCGAAGCTCAACACCGCCGCAAGCAGTCCGGTGATCACGGCGCCAAATCCCATGATCGGCACCACCACCGCGTTCGCGATCAATCCGACCAGCGAAAACTGATTGAAGTGCAACGCGGTCAGCGGCGCCGTCCCGATCAGCGCCCAAAACGATACCGCGACGTAGCCGGCGATCGCCTCCACCACCACCTGGACGCGCGACACTTCGCCCTCGATCGGCCGGGGACGCATCCGCGTCCGCCACCACGCGGCGAAGCGCCGCATCCCGACCAGAATCACCATCACCGATGCGAACGAGAGCTGAAAGCCGATATCCGCGGTCGATCCCGGAAGCGTAAAACAGATGACCAGTGCGGCGATGGCGAGGCTGGCGAGCAGCTCGCGCGACCGATCGATCAGGATCGCAATCGCGTACGCCAGCACCATCAGTAACGCGCGAATCGTCGAGACGTGGCCGCCCGCGATCGAGGCGTAAGCAGTCGCCGCCAGCGCTGCTGACGCGGCCGCCAGCTTGTTGGAATAGCCGCGCGCCATCAGCGCCGGAAAAAAACCCATCAACCAGCGCACCGCAAAAAAAGCCGCTGCCGCGACGAAGCCGAGATGCAACCCCGAGATCACCAGCACGTGCGCCATGCCCGTCAGCGCGAAGCGCTCTCGAATGGATTCGTCGATTCCGCTGCGATCGCCGATAATCAGCGCGCGCATCTCGGCGTTTTGCGGATACGCGAGATTCGCATCGATGAAGGCGCCGATATGCTCGCGCACCGCTTCGATACGCTCGCGCACCGGGAACTCGCGATGACCGACGACCGCGATCGGGGGCGGCGCTCCCGCCTTCGCATAGTCGGCGAACATGGTCGCTGCGATGCGGTTGCGCAGGAGCCATCCGCGATAGTCGAATTCCCCCTGATCGCCGTCGTTACGCGGATACCGGATGCGCGAGGTCACCCGCACTTCGTCGCCGATGGTGAAACGTTCCTCGCTGCGGATCGAAACGCGCACCACGCCGGTCGTCGGCCTCAGTGACGCCATCTCCACGCCCGCCCGCTCAACCCGTATGTATAGGTAGCTGCGCCCGCCCTCGACCCGTTCGGGTTCGCGCACGATCAAACCTTCCATGGTCAATGGCGAGTTGTCGGCGAAGCGGTACAAGATCGCCGGGCCGCGTGCCGGCAGCATCAAATCGTGGACCGGAATCGTCGCCGCTGCCGCAATTGCTAGGAAAGCCACCCCTATCCCAATCCGGGGACGCGCCGTCAAGAACGCCGTCGCCGCCGCCAGCGCGATCGCGATCGCAAATCCGATCGGCATAGAGGCCGGAGTTGCCCAACGCGTCGCCCGTGACCAAGGCGATTGTCGCGATATAGAGCGGTGGAAAGTTCGTCAGCCAAGGCGTCGCGGAAATCCGCGCGGACGCTCCTTGCGGGCGCACTGGAAGGCTCGTCGATTGGCGGGCGATGAATGGCGTCGCGACGGCGATTCGGATCCTCGCGCCTGATCCAGAACTCTACTTACGGTATATGTCAGCGCGGGTTGCCGTCCATCGGGTAATTCTGTGATTGCGCGATCGACGCGGCGCGCCATTTCGTTCGCGCGTGATGCGTCGACACAAGCACGCGATTACGTTCCCGCCTCAGGCTTCGCCGCTGGCGGGTTCGTCCGGCGGCGATGATTCGGGCGGGTCTGATTCTGCCGGCAAAGCGCGGTCCTTATGCGCGAGCAATTGGAGCTGGCCGTTGCCCGCGTCCAGGTATTCGGCCGCCACGCGATCCTCTTCGCGCTCGACGCTCTCCTCCTGATCGAGCAGCGCGGACATCAGGTCCAGGTGACGCCGGATTTCCGCCGCCAACTCGGCGTTGACTCCTTTCACGGCCGCCAGTTCCACCAACGACGCCTCGCGAATCCGCCGCAGGCTCCCGAAATGGCGCAGTAATTCGCGCCGCCGCACCTGCCCGATCCCTTCGATATCGTCGAGCACCGAACGCAGCCGCGCGCGCCGGCGCAATTCACGGTTGTAGGTAATCGCAAAGCGATGAGCTTCGTCGCGGATGCGCACCAGCACGAACAGCGCGCTCGAATTGCGCGGCAGCACGATCGGGTCCTTGCGATTCGGCAGGAACACGCGCTCCTCCGACTTGGTCACGGCGCGATCGCGCGGGTCGTTCAGCACGTGCTGCTTGGCCAGCGAGATCACTTCGATCTGTTCGCTCAGTTCGAATTCCTTCAAGACCTGGATCGCGACGTTGAGCTGGCCCTTGCCGCCGTCGATGACCCATAAATCCGGATACTCGTTCTCGACCTTCGCCCGCTTGAGCCGCCGGCTCAGGACCTCGTAGAGGCTCGCGAAGTCGTCCTGCCCCTCGACCGTGCGAATCCGGTAGCGCCGATAGAGCGCCTTCTGCGGTACGCCCTCGTCGAAGGTCGCCTGCGATCCGACCACCATCGACCCTTGCAGGTTCGATATGTCGTAACATTCGATCCGCTTGGGCACGTTGCGCAGGCGCAGCTTGGCTTGCAGATCGGCGAGCATCTGCTCCCGCGTCTTTTCGTTGTCGCGGCGCGAGGCAAAGCTCTGGCGCGCGTTCTCCATCGCCATTTCGAGCAGCCGCAGCTTGTCGCCGCGCTGCGGCACGAATACCTCGACCTTTTTATTGCGCCGCTCCGAGAGCAGGTCCGCGCGCACCTCGGCATCTTCGAGCGCGACCGGCAGGATGACCTCGTCGGGGATAAAACGGGCGCCGGCGTAATACTGCGTCAGTAGGTCGCCGAGCAGATCCTCGTCGGGAAATTCGAGGTCCTGAAAACTCCACCCGCGCGTGCTCGTGAGTTTGCCGTTGCGCACCAGCAACACGATCGCCTCGATAAATCCGCCCTCGCGATAAAGCCCGAAGACGTCCTGGTCGCCGCCCCAATGGTGCAGCACGGTCTGCCGCTCGACGGTCTTTTCGATCGAGCGCACGCTGTCGCGCACGCGCGCCGCGTCCTCGAACTGCAGGCGCTCGGCGTGCGCCTTCATCCGTTCGCGCAACTCGCGCAGCAGCTCCAGGTTCTTGCCCTCGAGCAGCATCTGCGCCGCGTGCAGATGGCGCTCGTATTCGTCGCGATCCACCGGCAGCACGCAGGGTCCGAGGCAGCGCTTGATCTGGTACTCGATACACGGGCGCGATCGATTGCGAAAGACCGTGTCCGAGCAGGTGCGCAGCGGAAAGACCTTGCGGATCACATCGATCGTCTCGCGCAAGCCGTCGGCCGATCCGAACGGGCCGAAGTAGCGTCCGCCATCCTTTACGATGCGGCGCGTGACGGTGATCCGCGGCCACGCATGATTCGTGACCTTCGCGCTCAGATACGATTTGTCGTCCTTCAGCCGAATGTTGTAGCGCGGCTTGTACTGCTTGATCAGATTGTTTTCGAGGATCAGCGCCTCTTTCTCGCTGCGCGCGATCAGGGTCTCGAAATCGCGCACCCGCCGCATCAGAAAGCGCACCTGAAAGCGTCCGTCGCCGCCCTCGCGAAAGTACGATCGCACGCGCGGCCGCAGCGACTTGGCCTTGCCGATATAGAGCACCTTGCCGTTGCGATCGCGCAGCAGATAGACCCCGGGCTCAAGCGGGATCGCCTCGAGCTTGCGCGTCAGCCCGTCCTCCATGGCGGAGTCGGGGGCCGCGGCGTCGTCGGCGTCGCGATCGCCCGCTTTGTCGAGGTCGGGCTTTTGCTCGGCGCCCGCGAGCGGCGTGGTTGGATATACGACCAGCGATTCGTAGCGCGGGCCGATTTCGTCGCGACCGGGCGGCTCGTTGGCGCAGGATGCGCTCGGGTTATGCGGCACCTTGCTCATCTGCCGTTATTATACACGCACAGCGCCGCCCGCTTCCCCCCTCATCATGATTGAGCGACGCACGGATAGGCGGTCCTGCGGGACTTGGCCGCTTACCCGAGCAGCGCAAGCTTCGCTCACGTCGACCGCGGTTGCGCTTATCGCGCGATCGAGCATCGCGAGCGTCTGTCCACGATAGGGTTTTCTCAGGGCGAAGCCCGCATTTTTACCAACGGGAAGTCTGAAACCTCGTGAGGTTTCAGTTTCCTGAAAACCACAAGTTCCGCGTTCCTCAACCACTGAATTTCGCGCCGTTGGCGATGGCGCAACCCATCGCGATCGTGCAACATACTCGCGCCCGCCGCCGCTCCTGCTCATCTGCTCTCCGTCGCGGCCGCGGCGATTACACCGAGAAGGAAACCTCATCATGCGCAGACTCGAAGGGAAAGTCGCAGTCATCACGGGCGCCGCCAGCGGCATGGGCCGCGCGACCGCCGCTCGCTTCGCCGGCGAAGGCGCCAACGTCGTTATCGCCGACCTCAACGCCGAGGGTGGAGAGTCCGCCGTCCGCGAATGCAAGGAGAACGGTGGCAACGCAGTCTTCCAATTGACCGACGTCACCTCCGAAGCCGCGATCAAGGCGGCCATCGTGCGCGCGGTCACGGAGTACGGAAAACTCGACATCATGTTCAACAACGCCGGTCTGGCCGGTGCGCTCGGCACCATCGAGGAAGTCACGACCGAGAACTGGGATCGCACCTTCGCGATTCTGCTCCGCGCCGTCTTCATCGGCATCAAGTACTCGATTCCCGAGATGCGCAAGGCCGGTGGCGGCTCGATCATTTCGACCGCGTCGATCGCCGGCTTACGCGGCGGCGCCGGTCCCCTGCCCTACAGCGTCGCCAAGGCCGGCGTGATCCATCTGACCAAATGCGCCGCGATCGAACTCGGCCGCGAGCATATCCGCGTCAACTGCATCTGCCCCGGCGGCATCAATACGCCGTTAATCCATCAGCATATCCCCGGGGGTGAGCCGATCGCACGCCAGGTGCTCGAGAACATCCAGCCGATCCCGCGCGCCGGCACCGGCGAAGATATCGCCGGGATGGCGCTCTACCTGGCGAGCGACGATTCGCAATGGGTCACCGGCACCGCGATGGTGGTGGATGGCGGCCTGATGGCCGGCGGCAATCTGTTCGGTAGCGGTGCCGCAAGCCCGTTTAGCGTCGGCGCGAAGTGGTCCGGCCCGTCGTTCGAAAAGGAATAGGCGAACAGGAATAAGCCCGCGAGTTTTGACGCCAACGGTAATGGATTGCATGAAGTAGCATATTCCGCCGATCTCTACCTGCGCGATCTCGGAGCGTAGCCTCGGCTAATTCAGCTCGTGCGCGCGCTCCAGGTTGAGGTGCTCGACCAGGCTCCGGGCGTCGGCCGGCGGCCGAAAGTGATAGTCCAATGGCGTATGCGGTCCTCCGCACACCGGCACCGCCTCCATGTAGCCGCAGATGCAGCGGTAGATGAACATCGGCTTGCCCTCGACCTCGCGCCGATAGAAGCCCAGGAATCTGTGTTTGGATTTCTCCTGCTGCTGATGTTCGCTGCGCGGCTTCACTGCTAACCCCCGGCAAAATCGGGTTAGTTCTGTTTATAGCAGTGAATGCGTCTTTATGGAACAGACACCATGCAATTTCTTGTTTAGATATCTCACGACATCCGATGGAGCGCAAATAGCGAACAAATGACTAATATCGGCCGCAAGCCCTATCGCCAATTCAACCGCTACCGCGAATGCTGTTTATGCTTTCAGAGTGGCCCGGCGCTCAGCGTGCCGTGCGACGCTCGAGCTTGCGCAGACGCTGGTCCTGATCCTTGGTCTGCACCGTGACACGGTCGTCAAAGCGCTCCAATTTACGCGTCAGGCTCGTCAGGGCCTTGTTGGCCTGCTTGAGTTCGGCATCGAGTTTCTTGATGACGGCATCGGCCGAGGCAGCGATCCCGGCGCGAACCTGCGCGGAGGCGGCGGGGATTTCGCGTCCGATTTCCGACCGCGCGGCAGTCAATTCCTTGCGCAGCACTTCGCCGACTGCGGCGACTTCGCGACTCAGCTGCGCGCGCGCCTCCGCGCTCGCGCGGCCTAGATCCTCGGCCAGGCGCTGGCGTCCGCGTTCGGCCTCGGTCGCCACCTGCTGCTGCAATTCGTGGCGGGTGGCGGCCAGTTGTTCACGAAATTCGATGCGCGTTGCGCCCAGGTTCTCGCCGATCCGAACCATCTCGGCGCCCAGGTCCGCGCGGGTGATTGCGACGCCTTCGCGATTCTCCGCGATGCGTTCCGAGATGAAACGCACCTGACGGCCCACCTCGCTGAACTGCCCCACCATTTCCTCGCGCAGAGCCTCAAGCCGCCCCCCGAATCCAGTGACCGCCTCCAGCACGAGGTCGAAGCGCGCTGCCAGTTGCTCCAGTATCGCCCCCATCTTCGCCTCCATCCTGGCCTCCACTTCTTTGGCATCCACTTCGCCCTTGGCCCCCACTTCTTCGGTCACTGCCGACTCCCCTCTATAGCGTACCTTGCGCTGCCTGACGCCCTCGACCCCTATCTGACGACGCTGCCGAAGCGGCTCCATCGGATCGGCAGCAAGCCGTTGCCATCGCTGTCCCAGGACCAGTAGATGAATATCGCGCGGCCCTCCACCTCATCGCGATTGACCAGGCCCCAGAAGCGGCCGTCGTAACTGCGATCGCGATTGTCGCCCATCATCAGGTACTGCCCCGCGGGGACCTTGAGCGGGCCGAAGTAATCGCGCGGAGAACTCTGCTGGCGATCTTCAGGTGTCAGTTCGAAATGTGCATGGGGATCGTCGGCCAGCGCGCCATCGCGGTAGAGCTTACCGTTCTTCACCTCAATCGTATCGCCGGGAACGCCGATCACCCGCTTGATAAAGTCCTTGGTCGGATCGGGCGGAAACACAAACACCACCACGTCGCCGCGATGCACGGGCTCGAATTTGAAGAGGTAATGTCCCCACGGAATTTCACTTTCGAACGGCGTCAATCCGAAAAATGAATCCGGCAGCCGCAGACCGTAGAGCAGCTTGTTGACGATGATATGGTCGCCGATCAGCAGCGTCGGCTCCATCGAACCCGATGGGATCTTGTAGGCCTGGACGAAAAAGGTGCGCAGGATTATCGCCAGCGCCAAGGCGATGATGAACGCTTCGGAGTACTCGCGCGCGGCGGATTTCTCCGGTGCCGGCTCGGCCCTCGCGGCGGTCGATTGTGTAGTTCGATTTTTGAGCAGCGGTTCGGGCACGCGCGCAGCTACTCCCCGACCTTCAGCAGGGCGAGAAACGCCTCCTGCGGTATTTCGACACGTCCGACCTGTTTCATCCGCCGCTTACCTTCCTTCTGCTTCTCCAGCAGCTTGCGCTTGCGCGTGATGTCGCCGCCGTAGCACTTCGCCGTGACGTTCTTGCGCAGCGCTTTGACGCTTTCGCGCGCGATAATCTTAGCGCCGATCGCAGCCTGAATCGCCACGTCGAACATCTGGCGCGGGATCAATTCGCGCATTTTCTCGCATAGCGCGCGCCCCCGGTCGTAGGCCTTGTCGCGATGCACGATCATGGACAGCGCATCCACCGGCTCGCCGTTGATCCGAATGTCCAATTTAACCAGATGCTCCGGACGGAAGTCCAGAAACTCATAGTCCAGCGACGCATAGCCGCGAGTCGCCGATTTCAAACGGTCGTAAAAATCGAAAACGATCTCCGCCAGCGGCATCTCGTAATGCAGAATCGCGCGATGGTGCCCCGAATAACGCAGATCCCGCTGCACCCCGCGACGCTCCTCGCACAGATGCATCACGGCGCCCAAAAATTCTTCCGGCACGTGAATCGCCGCCAATATGAACGGCTCCTCGATCGCCGCGACAGTGTTTTCCTCCGGCAGACGCGCCGGGTTATCGACCATCACGAGCGCGCCCGCATTGGTGCGCACCCGGTAAGCGACGGTCGGCGCCGTCACCACCAGGTCGAGGCCAAATTCGCGCTCTAGCCGCTCCTGCGCAATCTCCATGTGCAGCAGGCCGAGAAAGCCCGCGCGAAAGCCGAAGCCGAGCGCCTGCGAGGTTTCCGGCTCCACGATGATACTGGCGTCGTTCAGCCGCAACTTCTCGATCGCCTCGCGCAGTTCGCCGTACTGATTCGCCTCGGTCGGGTAGAGCCCGGCGAAGACCATCGGCTTGAGTTCCTTGAAGCCCGCCAACGCCTCGGTCGCAGGATTGTCCGCGTCGGTGATCGTATCGCCCATGCGCATGTCGGCGACCGTCTTGATCCCGGCCACGATGAAGCCGACTTCGCCCGGCCCCAGCGTCTCCGCTTGCTGTTCGTGCGGCGTGAAATAGCCCAGCCGCATCACCTCGCCGAGCTTGTCGGTCCCCATCAGGCGCACTTTCATCCCGCGCTTGAGCTCGCCGTCGAACACCCGCACCAGCCCGATGACGCCCTCGTAAACGTCGTACCAACTGTCGAAAATCAGCGCCCGCGGCGGCTTGCCTTCACCGGCCGGCGGCGGCGGTACCAACTCGACCAACGCTTCGAGCACTTCCTCGATACCGATGCCTTCCTTGGCGCTGGTCAGGATTGCCCCGCTCGCATCGAGACCGATAACCTGCTCGATCTCCTCGCGCGTATTTTCGACGTTGGCGCCCGGCAAATCGATCTTGTTGATCACCGGCACGATCTCGAGGCCGTGATCCAGCGCCATATAGACATTGGCGAGGGTCTGCGCCTCGACACCCTGGCTCGCGTCAACCACCAGCAGAGCGCCCTCGCAAGCCGCTAGGCTGCGCGAGACCTCGTAGGCAAAATCCACATGGCCGGGCGTATCGATCAGATTCAGCACGTACGTCCGGCCGTCCTTGGCCGTGTAATTCAGCCGCACCGAGCGCGCCTTGATCGTAATCCCGCGTTCGCGCTCAAGGTCCATCGAGTCGAGGAACTGCTCCTTCAACTCGCGCTTGGTCAGCGCACCCGTACGCTCGAGCAGGCGATCGGCCAGCGTGGACTTGCCGTGATCGATATGCGCGATAATCGAGAAATTACGAATCAGTTCGCGTGGCGTCATTTATACTTTGTGATCATCGACAGGCTTCGGGTGCCCGGCGCACAGTGCCCCGCCCCACCGGCACAGATCGCGAAGCATCCGGGTGTCATCATGCGCGAGCGTCACCGGCAGCCAACGCACCGGCCGTCCGATCGCAACAGATTAGCATGCGCGCGGCGGCTTTGCGCAAAGCGGGGGCTTATCGCCTTTGCGCGAAACGCTCCTGGAAGAAGCGGTACGTGCGTCGCAACCCCTCGTCGAGCGTAACTTCGGGTTGCCATCCGAGTTCGCGGCGGGCCCGCGCTGCGCCAATTACTGACCGCGTTTGCTCGCCGGGACGCGCCGGCGCGTACGCCGCAAGTCGATCCGATCCGGCCACGGCGGCGAGCGTTCCATAGAGCCGATTCACGCTGGTTTCGATTCCTGTGCCGATATTCATCGCACCAGTGACGCCCGCCGTAACTGCCGCCACGTTGGCCCGCACGACGTCGCCGACATATACATAGTCGCGCGTCTGTTCGCCGTCGCCGAAGATCGTCACCGGCCTGTCCTCGAGCAGGCGCCCGCAGAAAATCGCGACTACGCCCGCCTCCCCATGCGGGTCCTGGCGCGGCCCGTAAACATTCGCATAGCGCATCGCAGCGTACTCGATTCCATACTGCGCCTGGTAAAAGAACAGGTACGATTCGGTCGAGAACTTGGCCACGCCGTACGGACTCACCGGGCGGCACGGATGGCTCTCGTCGGCCGGGAAGGTGTCCTGCTCCCCGTAGATCGCCCCGCCGGTCGATGAAAACACCACGCGCCGCAATCCGTGCTGGCGCGCCACCTCCATCAGATTGAGAAAACCCACCAGGTTGACCTGCGCATCAAATGCTGGATCGGCAACCGACCGCCGCACGTCCATCTGCGCCGCGAAATGTACCATCACTTCAGGCTGCTCGCTCGCGACAATACGTGCGACCTCGGCGGCGTCGCGGATATCGCCCTGATGGAAACGCGCGCCGGGATTTATCTGATCGCGCTTGCCCGCCGCAAGATTATCGATCACGGCGACCTCATGCGTGCCCGCCCCAACCAACGCGTCCACCGTATGCGATCCGATAAAGCCCGCGCCGCCCGTGACTAGAATCCGCATAGCAATTCCCTGTACCTCTGCTCCGGGATTAGGTCGCTCAAACGACCGCTCCCTCGTTTGCACGTGACTTAGCCGCCCACCCGAGCATCGCGAGCGTCAATCAGTTAAATAGGAACACGGCCGATTGAGTAATAGCGAAAGTCGAGCGCGCGCATCAGTGCCGGATCGTAGAGGTTGCGTCCGTCGAAGATCGTAGGCTGCTTGAGCGCCTCCTTGATCCGCTGGAAATTCGGATGTCGAAACTCATTCCATTCGGTCAGGATTATTAACGCATCGGCGCCGCCCAACGCATCATAGTTGGTTTCGAAGTACTCGATCCGATCGCCGAAAATCTGCCGCGCCGATTTCAACGCCTCAGGGTCATGCGCTTGAACCCGCGCACCCGCCTGGAGCAGTTCCTCGATCACCACCAGCGACGGCGCCTCGCGCATGTCGTCGGTGCGCGGTTTGAACGCCAGGCCCCAGATTGCGAACGTGCGCCCCGCCACCTCGCCGCCAAAGTGAAGCTTGACGCGATCGACCAGCAGGCGCTTTTGCTGATCGTTGACGGCGTCGGTCGCCTTGAGCAACGTGAAATCCAGGTTTTGTTCCGCCGCGCTATGAATCAGCGCCTGCACGTCCTTGGGAAAGCACGATCCGCCGTAACCCACACCTGGAAAGAGAAACTGCGTCCCGATGCGCCGGTCCGAACCCATCCCGCGCCGCACGTCGTTGATCTCCGCGCCCACCGCCTCGCACAGATTTGCCATCTGGTTGATAAACGAAATCCGGATCGCGAGCATCGCGTTCGAGGCGTACTTGGTCAACTCGGCGGAGCGCGGATGCATCACCAGCACCGGATTGTCGGTGCGCAAAAACGGCGCGTGGACCTCGCGTAAAATCGTCGTCGCCTGATCGCTGGTCGAACCGATCACGACGCGGTCGGGACGCATGAAATCCTCGATCGCGGAGCCCTCCTTGAGAAATTCCGGAACTGAGCACACGTCGATCCGATGGCTGACGGTGCGTTCCATGAGCGCGCGCAATCGATCGTTGGTGCCGACCGGGACAGTGCTCTTCACCGCGATAATGTGATAGCCGGTCGCGGCCCGCGCGATCGCCTCAGCCGCGCCCAGTACGCCGCTCAGATCGGCAGCGCCGCTCGCGCTCATCGGCGTGCCGACCGCGATAAACGAAACCATCGACTGACTAATCGCGCCCGCCAGGTCGGTGGTGAAACTCAGCCGATGCTCCTTGACGTTGCGGCGTACCAGCTCCTCCAGCCCGGGCTCGTAGATCGGCACCTTGCCCGCTTTGAGCATCGCGACCCGATCGCGGTCGATGTCCACGCAGATGACCTCGTTGCCGCTCTCCGCAAAGCACGTCCCGCTCACCAGGCCCACGTAGCCCGTTCCCACCACTGCGATATTCATCCGGTTGTCAGAACTCCTCTTTGACCACGTAGATCGGCTTGTTCTGCGATTCGTGGTAGGTCCGCGCGATCATCTCGCCGATCAGCCCCAGACTTACGAATTGTACGCCGACCACCACCAGCAATACCGCCAACAGCAGCGCCGGCCGGTTTCCCAGCGCCCATCCCAGCGCCACTTTTTCAAACACCAGGATCGCCGTCCAGACGAAACCGATCGCGCCGAGCAATACGCCGATCGCGCCGAACACCTGGATCGGCCGCGTCGAATAGCCCGAGAGAAAGCGCACCGTCAGCAAATCGAGCACCGTGCGGATGATTCGGCCGGGCCCGTATTTCGACGAGCCTGTACGCCGGGGCCGAAAGTTCACCTCAATCTCCGCGATGCGCGCGCCCTGCTCGGCGGCGATCGCCGGCACGAACCGATGCATTTCGCCGTAGAGCATCAGGCGTCGCGCCAGATCGCGCCGATACGCCTTCAGCGTGCAACCATAGTCGTGCAGCGCCACTCCGGTAATGCGCGAGATGAGCGCATTGGCCGCGACCGACGGCAGCCTCCGCGTCAGCGCGGCGTTGCGCCACCGCTCGGTGCGCCAGCCGCTCACCAGGTCATAGCCCTCCTCGAGCTTCGCCAGCAGTCGCGGGATGTCGGCGGGGTCGTTCTCGCCATCGGCGTCGAGTGCGATCACTACGTCGCCTGCGGCGCTCTGAAGTCCGCACGCCAACGCCGCGGTCTGCCCCGAATTGCGCGCCAGACGTATCACGCGCACGTGCGCGTCACGCCCCTTGATCTCGCGCAGCACCTTTTCGCCGCCGTCGTCGCTGCCGTCGTCGATAAACACAATCTCGTACGATCGCCCGAGCGCGCCCAGCACGCCCTCGAGTTCCGCATGCAGCGGCGCCAGATTATCCCGCTCGTTGAAGAGCGGAATAATTATTGAGAGGTCCATCGCGAATGATGTGAATCGGTCAGCTCGATAAAGGCGCGATAACGCTCTTCGATATCCTCCCAGGTCAGCGCGGCAATCCGCTTGACCGAGAATTCCTCGACCACAAATGATCCCAGCACGCAGCCGTACACCACCGCCGTTCGCAGCACCGATTCGTTCACCACGCCCTGGCGGGCGATATAGCCCATGAAGGCCCCGGCGAAGCTGTCGCCCGCCCCGGTCGGATCGATCACTTCCTCCAGTGGGTATGCCGGCACCGCGAACATCGCGTCCTTGCTGAATTGCAGCACGCCGTATTCGCCGCGCTTGACCAGCACCGTATCCGGCCCCATCTTCACGATCGCGCGCCCGGCCTTCACCAGGTTATGCTCGCCACTGAGCATTCGCGCCTCTTCGTCGTTCAGCGTCAATATGTCGATGCGCGGCAGCAACCGCACCAGCGCCGCGCGGTCATTGGCGATCCAATGGTTCATGGTGTCGGCGGCGACCACCTTCGGACTCGCCACCTGGTCGAGCACGTGCCGTTGCAAATCCGGCGAGATATTCGCCAGGAATACGTAGTCCGCGCGATGCTGGTCGGGCAGCAGATTCGGCATGAAGTCGGCGAACACGTTGAGCGCCAGGCTGATCGTGTCGCGCACGTTCATGTCCTCGTGATAGCGCCCGTGCCAGCGAAAGGTCAGTCCGTCGCGCCGCTCCATCCCGCGCAAATCGATTCCGCGGTCGGCAAACAGCCGCTCGTCCTCGGCGCGAAAGTCCGTGCCGACCGCCGCCACGATACTGACCGGCGCGAAGAAGCGCGCCGCCAGCGCGAAGTAGCTGACCGACCCGCCCAGCGCGGCGGTCACGCCGCCGTGCTGCGTCTCAACCGTGTCGTATCCGATAGTGCCGACTGCAACTATACTCATTTGAAGGCAATACTCATTTTAGCTTGTGACTGATATTGCGCGGACGCGCTTCGCTCCTCAGGCTTTTATATACTTTCCGATTATCGGCTCGAGCTTCGCCGCGGTCTCCGCTGGAATACTCGCGCGGTCTGTAATGATTGCGTCTTTCAACGAATTTCCGCACGCGCACGTCCGCGCCCGCGTGCCCAGTGTCCGCGCCAGGTTCACCACCGCATGCTGCGCGAGATCGACATTGAGCTTCATCACGCGCAAAATCTCGCCGATATCCACCGCCGCGACGCTCGCATGCCAGCAATCGTAATCCGTCACCAGCACCAGCACCGCGTAACAGAGCTCCGCCTCGCGCGCGAGCCGCGCCTCCTGCATCGCGGTCATGCTGATTACGTCCACCCCCCAACTGCGATAGAGATTCGACTCCGCGCGCGTCGAGAATTGCGGCCCCTCGATGCACAAGTAGGTTCCGCCGTCGTGAATCTTCGCGCCCGCCTTGCGCCCGGCCGCGACCAGGTCGCGGCTCAAGTCCGCGCACACCGGGTCGGCCAGCGAGACGTGCGCGACGATCCCCTCGCCGAAAAACGTCGGCTTGCGGAAGTAGGTATGATCGACGAACTGATTAGCCACCAGCAGGTCGCCCGGCGCGATATGCTCTCGCATGCTGCCCGCCGAACTCACCGAGACCAGCCGCTCGACGCCGAGCTTTTTCATCCCCCACAGGTTCGCGCGATAATTCAACTCGCTCGGCAGTATTCGATGGGCGCGGCCGTGGCGCGACAGGAAAACGATCTCCACCTCGCCTAGCTGGCCCCGATAGTAAGTGTCAGACGGATGACCGAACGGCGTCTCGAGCGCGATCTCCTCGACTCGCTCGAGTCCGCTCATCTGGTAGAAGCCGCTGCCCCCGATTATACCCAGTACCGTTTTCGCCATGCCCGCTTATTCGTCCCGATTATTGTTGCGCGTGCGCTCTCGCCCGCTCACTGACTATTCAGGATAACTGCGCAGATCGCCGAACTTCATCTGCCGCGCGCCGCCGCCTGGATGATCGCACGCTCCTCGAAACATCCGCACCCGGCGCCGCCGCGATGCTCACTGCGGCGCCGCCGCCTGCCTTCGTTCCGCATACAATTGTCCGCACGCCGCTGCGATATCGCGGCCCCGGCTTTCACGAATAGTAGCGGTCAAGTTACCCCGATGCAGGATCGCTTGAAAGCCCTCCACCCGCTCGCGCGCGCTCGGTGCGAACGGCGAATCCGCAAACGGATTAAAGAAAATCAGGTTAACTTTCGCCCGTAGCGGCGCGAGCATCTTCGCCAGCCGCCGCGCGTCGTCGGTCGAATCGTTGACCCCGGCCAGCATCACGTATTCGAAGGTGATCCGCCGCCGCCGCGCGATCGGCAGCGCCTTGCACGCCTCGATCAGCACGTGCAGCGGATACCGTAAATTGATCGGCGCGATTCGATCGCGCACCTCGTCGGTGGTCGCGTGCAGCGAAACCGCCAAATTCACCGGGAAGTCGGCCAGCAGTCGCTCCATCGAGGGCACCAGCCCCACCGTTGACACTGTAATCCGCCGCGGCGAGATCCCCAGGCCCCAATCGGCGGTCATAATCGTCAGCGCGCGATGCAGCCGCGGATAGTTCGCCAGCGGCTCGCCCATGCCCATGAAAACGTAGTTCGTCAGTATCTCGCCGGGCTCCAGTTCGCGCCGCGCCGCCATCAATTGGCCCAGGATCTCGCCCGCCGTGAGATTCCGATGGAGCCCCATCCGCGCCGTCGCGCAAAATCCGCAACCCATCGCGCACCCGGCCTGACTCGAGATGCACAGCGTCGTCCGTCCCTCGGTCGGGATAATCACGCTCTCGATCTCTTCGCCATCGCCCAGCCGCAGCAGCAACTTGCGCGTCCCGTCGCTTGAGCGCGCAACGTGCGCCCGTGCGATCGAGCCGATTGTAAAGCGATTCTTTAATTCTTCGCGAAACGCCGCCGGCAGGTCCAGCATCGCGTCGAACGACTCCGCCCCGCGGCTCCACACCCATCCCATGATCTGGCGCGCCCGGAACGCTCGCTCCCCCGCCTCGCGCACGATACTTTCGAGTTCGTCGAGCGCAAGGTCGCGCAAATCCGGCTTGCTCGCCGCGGACGAATCGATGGTGGCTGCGTGAAGCTGACTCACACACCCTATTATAAGGGAATCAGCGGATTATCGAAGCCGCTCTCCGGCGCGGCCTTCAGGGCAGGAGTTCCAGGCCGCGGAAGAAAAACGCGATCTCCTGCGCCGCGGTCTCGGGCGCGTCGGAACCGTGAGTCGCGTTCTGCTCGATGTTCTGCCCGAAATCCTTGCGAATCGTGCCGGCCGCGGCCTTCGCCGGATCCGTCGCGCCCATCAAATCGCGCCAGCGCTTGATCGCGCCCTCGCCCGCCAGTACCGCGACGATCACCGGTCCCGACGTCATGTAATCGCACAGCGACCCGTAAAACGGCCGCTCCTTGTGTACCGCGTAAAATGATTCGGCCTCGGCCCGCGTCAATTGCGTCAGCCGCAGTCCCACCACGCGGAGACCGCTCGCCTCGATCCGCTTGAGGATGTCGCCCGCCAGATGACGCGCCACCGCGTCGGGTTTGATTATCGCGAAGGTTCTTTCCATCTAAATGCTACTTAATGTCTTATTTTATCTACTTCCTGAACAATGCCCGTCGTCTCGCGCGCTCACGCAGCCTTGCTGTCGAGCAGATTCTTCATCGTGATGCCGAGTTCGGCCGGACTCATCGCGACCGCGATATTCGCCGCCATCAGCGCCGCGATCTTGTCCGCCGCCGTCCCGCGTCCGCCCGAAATAATCGCACCCGCATGGCCCATCCGGCGCCCCTTCGGCGCGGTCTGCCCCGCGATAAACGCAACTACCGGCTTCTTGAAGCTCTCCTTGATATATTGCGCGGCCTCTTCCTCCGCACTGCCCCCGATTTCACCGATCATGATCACCGCGCGGGTGGCCGGGTCCGCATTGAACAGCTTCAGTATGTCGATATGTCCGCTACCCACGATCGGGTCGCCGCCGATCCCGACGCACGACGACTGCCCGATGCCCAGCTGCGTCAACTGGTATACCGCCTCATAGGTCAGGGTCCCCGACCGCGAGACCACGCCGACGCCGCCGGGCTTGTGTATATATCCCGGCATGATGCCGATTTTGCATTCGCCGGGCGTAATCACGCCGGGGCAATTCGGCCCGATCAGCCGGCTGCTGGTGCCGCGCATGTAGCGCCGAACCTTCACCATGTCGAGCACCGGCACGCCCTCTGTGATGCAGATGACCAGCTCGATGCCGGCCGCGACCGCCTCCAGAATCGCGTCGGCGGCGAACGGCGGCGGCACGTAGATTACCGTCGCGTTCGCGCCGGTTGCCTTGCGCGCCTGCTCCACCGTGTCGAAGATTGGAATCCCTTCGAAGTCCGTGCCGCCTTTGCCGGGAACCACTCCGCCCACCATCTGCGTGCCGTATTCCTTGCACGCGCGCGTATGGATTTGGCCGGTGGCCCCGGTGATGCCCTGGGTCAGGACGCGAGTGTTCTTGTTTACGAGGATGCTCATCTTGCTGGTGCTCGCTGCCTACGCTTGCTGGCCAATCGCCTCGACCACGCGCCGCGCCGCGTCGGCCATGTCGTTCGCGGCGATCACCTTGATGCCCGAGTCCTTCAGAATCTGTTTGCCTTTATCTACGTTGGTGCCTTCCATCCGCACTACCAGCGGGATGTTGAGCTTGACCTCGCGCGCCGCATCGACCACCCCCTGCGCCAGCACGTCGCACAGCATGATGCCGCCGAAGATGTTGACCAGCACCGCTTTAACGCGATCGTCGGCCAGCAGGATGCGAAAGGCTGCCGCCACCTTCTGCGAATTCGCACCGCCGCCGACATCCAGGAAGTTGGCCGGCTCCGCGCCGTAATACTTCACGATGTCCATCGTCGCCATCGCCAGCCCCGCGCCGTTGACCATGCAGCCGATGTTGCCGTCCAGATGCACGTAGCTGAGGTCGTACTTCGAGGCCTCGGTCTCCGCCGGATCCTCCTCGTTGGCGTCGCGTAGCTCGCGAATCTCGGGATGGCGAAACAGCGCGTTGTCGTCGAACGCCATCTTGGCGTCGAGGCAGATCACGCTGCCGTCCTTGGTCACCACCAGCGGATTGATTTCGATTAGCGACGCGTCGGTTTCGACAAACGCGCGATACAGTGCGCCGATCAGCGCCCCGAATTGCCCCACCTGCTTGTCGCGCAGCCCCAGCGCAAAAGCAATTTTTCGCGCCTGGAATCCGGCGAGCCCGATCACCGGATCGACCGGTTCGGTCAGAATCCGCTCCGGCGTCTTGGCCGCCACTTCCTCGATCTCCATGCCGCCCTCGGTGCTCGCAATCACCGCGACGCTCTCCGCCTTGCGATCGACCACCATGCCGAGATACAGCTCGCGCGCGACTTCGCTGGCCTGCTCGACATACACCCGGCGCACCACGCGCCCCTCCGGCCCCGTCTGATGCGTCACCAGCGGCTTGTCGAGGATCTTCGCGGCGAATTCCCGCGCCTCCGCCGCACTCGAGATCAGCTTGACGCCCCCGGCCTTGCCGCGCCCGCCGGCGTGAATCTGCGCCTTGATTACGGCCTTGCCCTGTCCGAGCATCTCGAACGCAGTTCCGGCTTCCGCAACTGTTGACGCCGGCTGCCCCTTCGGCACCGGCACGCCAAAACCGGCGAGCACCTGCTTGGCCTGAAATTCGTGGATATTCATGCGCTACCTTTGAGCGAAATCGTTGCGTCCGTCAGTCCGCCGTCAGTCATCGATCGCCATGCCCCGCGCCGGCGTCACGCGCCCAGCACCTTGTCCATCGCCTCCACCAGTTCGCGCACGTGCGCCACCGACGACTCGAACGCCTTCTTCTCCGCCGCCGTCAAATCGATCTGCACGATACGCTCCACGCCGCCGCCACCGATCACCACCGGCACGCCCGCGAAGAGCCCGTTGACCCCGTATTCGCCCTCCAGGTACGCCGCGGCCGGCAGCACTTCCTTGCGATCGAGCATGAACGCCTCGACCATCCGGTAAACCGCCGTGCCCGCCGCGTAATACGACGAGGTTTTCATCAAATTCACGATCTCGGCGCCGCCGTTGCGCGTCCGCACCTCGATCTCTTCGAGGCGGCCCGCCTTGATTAATTTATCGACCGGCTGTCCTCCCACCGTCGTGTAACTGCGCACCGGCACCATGTCGTCGCCATGCCCACCGAGCACCATCGCGTTGACGCTGCCCACCGAAACGTCGAGTTCGGCCGCCAGGAACGTCCGGTAGCGCGCCGAATCGAGCACTCCCGCCTGCCCCACGATCCGATTCTTCGCTAATCCCGTCACCCGCTTGAGCTGCGTCACCATCGCGTCGAGCGGATTCGTCACCGCGATCATGAACGCGTCGGGCGCATGCTGCTTGATCGCCTGGCCCACGATGGTCATGACGCCCGCGTTGATCTTCAGCAGGTCGTCGCGGCTCATCCCCGGTTTGCGCGGCGAGCCAGAGGTCACCACGATACAGTCCGCTCCCGCGATATCCTTGATCTCGGTCGTGCCGATCACACTTACATCGACGCCGAGCACCGGCGCGGATTCCAGCATGTCGAGCGCCTTGCCCTGCGGCAGGCCGTCGATAATGTCGTAGAGCACGATATCGCCGAGGCTCCGCAGGAAGCACAGATGTGCACAGGTCGCGCCGACATTGCCGGCGCCGATGAACGCGATTTTTTTTCTCATTGCCACGGCTTTAGTCCCAAAAAATTGCGGCAATCCGCCGCCGCTTGTGCGCTACTTATATATTCGCAGCCGCCACTTTCGCAAATCTTGCTCGTTGGCAGGCTCCGTCAAGAGTACCCGAGCCTTCATCAAACCCGGATTAAATATCAACCTCGCCGGGCGATGTGAAGCGGTCGCTCAAATTCGGTACTCGGTCAGTCTTCCGTTTTACGAATCACACGAAACCGCTTTTGTCGGCAGCCGTCATAACATGCTAGAGGATCTGCAAATCCTCGCCCGGAGGGACCGCTCATGCCAGCCGACCTCGAAGCGCGCGTGCGCGAATTGGAAAATATCGTGCAGGACCTGCGCGATCGGGAAGCCATCCGCGATCTGCGCTACCGCTATCACGAGTTCATCAATGAGGGGAAATTCGCCGAGATCCCCGGCCTCTTCACCGGCCGACGGCGAACTCGACTTCGCCCATCTCGGCAAGGCCACCGGCCACGTAGAAATCGCTCGCTTCTTCAGCGCGCTCAATTCCAAACCGGCCGCCAACGAAAAGGATCGCCCCCGCATCACCTGGGTCAAGCAGTTCATTCACAACCATACGATTCAGTTGAGCGGCGATCGCGGACGGGGCTTTTCGTATCTCGAGGCCAAACCGATCTATAACGGCGAGGCCTTTCTGGTCGCCGCCCGCTACGACGACGAATACATGCGCCAGGACGGCGTTTGGAAGTTCAAGAAAATGAGCCTGGTGCCCTACTTCATGGTGCCGTTGAAGGAAGGATGGGCGCAGGAGGACCGCTTCAAAATGCGCCCCCACTGATTTGCGCAACCTCCCCGGCCGCTTCATCCCGCGCCCGCATCGTCATCCTGAGCGAAGGCTGCCGGAGTCGAAGGATCTCGCGCGGTCTTCCGCGTGCTGATTATCGCGCGATCGAGCAACGCGAGCGCGGCCCACCGACGGCATGGAATGCCGCTCGCGCGGCGCCGACGCGCGCCCTCTGCCATCCTGCTCGACGCTTAATGATCGTCCTCTGGATCTCAGGAAGAATTCCGCAAGACCTTTCACGATGTCGCGCGACAGCTAGCCGATTTGAACTGGCTGCCGCCCGCGCATCGAGCGCACCGATTCATCGCAAAGTTTTCCCAGGCGCAGCCCGCATCTTCCAAACGGGAAGTCTGAAACCTCCACGAGGTTTCAGTTTCCTGAAAACTTATACTTCCGCGCTCCTCAACCACTTCCCTCTCGGCTCTGCCTGGCTTGGCTCCCTATCCGACCATATTGTCCACGATCGCCTTGCCGAACTCCGAGCATTTCAGCAGCTTCGCCCCGCTCATCTGCCGTTCGAAATCATAGGTGACGGTCTTGTTCGCGATCGTCTTTTCGATCCCGCGAATGATTCCGTCCGCCACTTCCTGCCAGCCCAGATGCTCGAACATCAGCACGCCCGAAAGGATCACCGAGCCCGGATTGACCTTGTCCTGATTCGCGTATTTTGGCGCGGTGCCGTGCGTCGCCTCGAAGATCGCGTGGCCGGTGACGTAGTTGATATTGGCCCCCGGCGCGATTCCGATACCGCCGACCTGCGCCGCCATCGCGTCAGAAAGATAATCGCCGTTGAGGTTCAGGGTCGCGACCACGTCGAATTCCTCGGGCCGGGTCAGGATCTGCTGCAGCGTGATATCCGCGATCGCATCCTTGACCAGCAATTGCCCGGCCGGCGGATTCCCGCCGCAATCGTCCCATCCGATCGCCTTGCCTTTATATTCGCGCCGCACGAGCTCGTAACCCCAATCGCGGAAAGCGCCCTCGGTGAACTTCATGATGTTGCCCTTGTGCACGAAGGTCACACTCTTGCGCTTGTGGGCGAGCGCGTAATCCAGCGCCGCGCGAATCAGCCGCTCCGAGCCTTCCCGCGAGACTGGCTTGACGCCGATCCCCGAGGTGTTGGGGAAGCGGATATTCTTGACCCCCAGCTCCTCCTGCAAAAACTTGATCAGCTTCTTCGCCTCGGCCGATTCGGCCGCCCATTCGATGCCGGCGTAGATGTCTTCGGTGTTCTCGCGAAAGATCACGCTGTCGAGCTTTTCCGGATGCTTGACCGGACTCGGCACGCCCGCGAAGTAGCGCACCGGGCGCAGGCAGACATACAGATCGAGCAGCTGGCGCAGCGCCACGTTCAGCGACCGGATCCCGCCGCCGATCGGCGTCGTCAGCGGCCCCTTGATCCCGACCAGGTATTCCTGAAACGCCTCGACCGTCTCGTCGGGCAGCCAGGTCTTCCATTGCGTAAACGGCTTCTCGCCCGCATAGACTTCCATCCAGGCGATCTTGCGCTTGCCGCCGTAAACTTTTTCCACCGCATGGTCGAAGACATATTGCGAGGCGCGCCAGATGTCAGGGCCGGTGCCGTCGCCCTCGATAAAAGGAATTATCGGACGATCGGGAACGTGGAGTTTACCGCCAGCCAGCCGAATTTTCTCACCGTCGCCGGGAACCTTGATATACTTGAACGCCATCTCTCTAATGCCTGCTTTTGTGACGAGGAATTTGCGCTCCGCGTAGGCCAATCCGCCCGCTGAGACGCCCGTCGGTCGCGCCATATCATATATTAAAGTTCCCGGATTGCCAGCAGAACCGCGCCGGAGCATCGCGAGCTTCAATCCATGATAGGCTTTTCCAGGGCGAAGCCCGTACGTCCCTGCCGACAATCGAGCATCGCGAGCAGTCCTGAAAATCAGTTCAAGACTGTTGGGCTGCTCGTGGCCCACCGTCGGCATGGGATGCCGCTGAAACCTCGTGCGGTTTCAGCTCTCCTGAAACTATAGTTCCGCGCTCCTCGACAACCATCCCCTGGTCCTTCTTTCCGGCCCTGTCCAGCGGACCATTTCACAAACCAGTGCCCGCCGGGGTTGTTTACACTCGAATACCAGCACGATTGACTGAGGGCTTCGGGACGGGAACCTTCAATGCCACAATGCGGCGCGAGAACATGACCACCACCGAGCCAACGGCCCGCGCTGGCCGGATCGCCTGCGCCGCCGGCCGCGGCCGCGCCGGCGAACTCGTCGTCAACACCGCCACTTACGCGCCCAATGGAAGGGGAGCGCGCGTCGCCTTCACGATCGCCGCTTCGCCGTTCGGCCGAATCCTGATTGCGGCGACCAGGACGGGCGTCTGTTGGATCGGCTTCTGCGACTCGGACGCGCGACTCGAGACCGAGTTGCGCATCGACCTGCACGCCGCGGCGATTGCGCGTGACGACCACGCGCTAGCGGGGCTCGCGCAAATCGTCGTCGATTACGTCAGCGGGCGCACCCGCGAAATCGCGCTCCCGATCGATATCCGCGCGACGCCCTTTCAGATCGCCGCATGGAGCGAGCTGTGCGCGATTCCATGGGGCGCGACCCGCTCCTATGGCGAAATCGCCCGCCGGCTCGGACGTCCCGGCGCCGCACGTGCCGTCGGCCATGCCAACGCCGCGAACCCGCTCGCGATCATCATACCATGCCATCGCGCGCTCGGCGCCGACGGCTCGATGACCGGCTATCGATGGGGCGTCGAGTACAAGCGCCGCCTCCTCGATCACGAATTCTTTCAGTGATTGACGCTCGCGATGCTCGGGTACGCAGCTAAGTCTGGCGGTCATCGAAAGGGCGAGCAATTTAAGCGACCTCACCCGCGCGCCCTCTGCCGTCCTGCTCGACGCTTAATCATCGTCGTCTGGAGCTCACGAAGAATTCCGCAAGACCTTTCACGATGTCGCGCGACAGCTAGCCGATTTGAACCGGCTGCCACCCGCGCATCGAGCGCACCGATTCATCGCAAAGTTTTCCCAGGCGCAGCCCGCATCTTCCAAACGGGAAGTCTGAAACCTCCACGAGGTTTCAGTTTCCTGAAAGAAACCAAAGGTTCCGCGCTCCTCAACCACTCTCCTTCACTCCGTTCACGATAACGCTTCATGCCTCTACGTCCCCTGGATCGGCGCAGCCCAACGACTGAAGATCGTGTCGCCGATTTTCTCCAGCGCCGGCAGATGTCGCTCCGCTTCGACCACGATCGCGTCGCCATCGATACCGACGCGCTTGAGCCTTTCGCCGAACTCTCCTACCAACGCGGTGATAATCTCGCGCGTCATCTCGGCGTGAAACAGCAGCCCGTAGGCCTTGGCGCCGTAACGATACGCTTGCACGGGCGTGCGATCGGACGAGGCCAGCGCGACGGCGTCCTGCGGCAGGTCGAAGGCATCGCTATGCCAATGGGCGGCGACCAACTCGGCGGGTAATCCACGCAACAGGCGATCGTCTTTGGCCGCGTCGCTCAGCCGCACCGGGAACCACCCGATTTCACGCTGTTCGCCGCGCCGCACTTCCGCCCCCAGCGTCGCCGCGAGCAGTTGACTGCCGAGACAGACGCCCAGGATTGGCTTGTCGGCTTTGAGCGCACTTTCGATCAGCGCCATCTCATCGCGCAGGTATGGATAGCGGTCGAGCTGATAGACCGTTTGCGGACCGCCCAGCACGATCAGCCCGCCGAGACCCTTCACGTCATGCGGTATCGGATGGCCGTCGAAGACGCGCACGTATTGCCAGGCGAGCGCAGCGCCTTCGAGCGCGTCGGCAATCGCGCCGAGGTTTTCCGCCGGATGGTGTTGCAGGACGAGAATCTTCGCCATCGATTGCTCCGTAAATTCCGCACGCGGCTGCCGTTCAAACGTATGAATCGCCGCGCTCCCCCGTCAAGCAGGTCCTCCGCGCGTAATCCAGTGGCTGAGGAGCGCAAAACTGATAGTTTCACTGAAACCTCGCGAGGTTTCAGACTTCCCATTTGTAAGATGCGGGCTCCGCCCTGTAAAAACCCATCATCGATTGACGCCACCTTGCGCCCGCCCGATGCGCGAGAAATTTTGCCAGATTCATTTGCCTTCATTGCCATCAACGCGCTATTCGGACAGTTTGCTCGTACAGGTTTATCAATTCAAAAGAGGCTCGTGAGATCGTGGACAACAACCCAAAATCGCCGTTCAGCGCGATCAAAGTGGTCGAATGTGGCGAGGGAATCCCCGCCGCCTTTGGCGCCAAAATGCTCGCCGATCTGGGCGCCGAGGTGATCAAGGTCGAACCGCCCGATGGCGACCTGGCCCGCCGCCGCGGCCCCTTTCCCGGCGATCGGACCGACCCCGAAAAGAGCGGCATCTTCATCTACCTCAATACCAACAAGCGTGGCGTGGTCGCCGACCTGACCCGTCCCGAGGGCCGCGAATTGCTCGCGAGGCTGCTCGCCGACGCCGATGTGCTGATCCATAACGTACCGCCGCCCGAGCGCGCCGCCCGCGGACTCGACAGCGCCGCGTTGTGCACCGCCTATCCGAAACTGATCGTTACCTCGATTTCGATCTTCGGCGACACCGGCCCCTACGCCAACTGGCGCGGCTACGATCTCACCGTCGCTAACGCCGGCGGATGGGCCTACTTGAGCCCCGGTGCGTCGCCCTACCCCGATCAGCCGCCGCTCAAATGTTTTGGCTCCCAGGGTGATTTCCAGGGCGGAGTGCACGCCGCGATGCTGGTCCTTGCCGCCTACATGCATCGGCTCAAGACCGGCAAGGGTCAGGCCATCGATGTCTCCGAGCAGGAATGCATCGCCGCGATGCTCGAGATGAATCTCATGCACTGGACCTACGCCCATCGCGAGACTTCGCGGCTGGGCTCGCGCCTGCTGGGACCGTGGTTCATCGCCGATTGCGCCGACGGCAAAATCTTCGCGCTGGCGGTTGAAGAAGAACAATGGAAACGGCTGGTCGAATTGATGGGCAATCCCGAATGGGCCGGCGACGAATTGTTCAAGGACCGCATCGCACGCGGACAAAACCAGGACGCCCTCAAAGCCCTGATGGGCGAATGGCTCAGCCAATGGAAGGTGCAGGACCTCTATCGCGCGGCGCAGGAAAAGCGCATCCCTTTCGCACCCATCAACACCATGCGCGACCTCTACGAAAACGAGCACCTGGCGTCGCGCAATTTCTTCGTCTCGATCGATCAGCCGGGCCTCGGCGAAGTGATTGTGCCGGGGATGCCGTCGCGGTTCGGCCGCACACAATGGTCCCTGCGCCGGCCCGCGCCGCACCTCGGGCAGCACAGCGAGGAAGTCTTCTGCGGCGAACTCGGTGTCGCTCGCGATCGTTTGAGCGAATTGCGCAAGGCCGGCGTGGCCTAGGATTAGAGGAAAATTATCATGGCTGATCTTCCGCTTTCAGGAATTCGCGTTCTCGATTTCACCTGGGCCTGGGCCGGTCCCTTCTGCACCATGCAACTCGCCCATCTCGGCGCCGAAGTTATCCGCGTCGAGACCACCGCCCGGCCGGCCTGCGTCACCCGCCTGATCCCGCCCTTTGCCGACGATATACCGGGACCCAATCGCGCCGGCTACTTCAATCAATACAATCAGGGCAAGCGCGCGATCACCCTCAACCTGACCAAACCCGAGGCGATCGAAATCGCCCACGCCCTGGTCAAGCACGTCGACCTCGTCGTCGATAACTACGCCGCCGGCGTCATGGATAAACTGGGCCTCGGCTACGAAAAGCTCCGCAGCATCAAGCCCGACCTCATCATGGCGTCGCTGTCCGGTTACGGGCAGACCGGCCCCTACAAGGGCTTCGTCGGCTATGGACCGCCGGCGTCCGCCGCGGCCGGCATGTTTTTCGCCACCGGCTACGAGGGCGGCGACCCGGGCGAGATCGGCGTCTCCTACCCCGACCCCAACGCGGGCATTTTCGGCGCCTTCGCGATCATGGCGGCCCTCACCCATCGCGCCCTAACTGGTGAAGGCCAATTCATCGACCAGTCGCAACTCGAGACCGCGCTGGTGCTGATGCCCGAGGGGCTGCTCCAGTACAACCTCGCCAAACACGAGCCGCAGCGCCATGGAAATCACGACGTCGTGATGGCGCCGCACGATTGCTACAAGGCCGCCGGCGACGACGAAAAGTGGGTCTCGATCGCGGTCGGCACCGAAGCCGAATGGCGGGCGTTGTGCGGCGCGATCGGCCAGCCCAATCTCGCCGACGATGCGCGCTTCAAGACCGCCGCGCTGCGCAAGCACAACGAAGCGGCACTCGACCAGATCGTCACCGCATGGACCAGCACCCGCGACCGCTGGGAAGCCACCCGCACGCTACAGGCGGCGGGCGTCGCCGCCTTTCCCTCGATGGGCAACAAGGACCTCGCCGAGGATAAACATCTCGCGCAGCGCGGCTACCTGGTGCAACTCGAACATCCCGAAGTCGGCAAGCGTATCCACGCCGGCATTCCATGGAAGATGTCGGGCACGCCGTGCGCCGTGCGCAAACCCGCACCGCTGCGCGGGGCCGATACGGAGGACGTGCTGAAGTCGTTGCTCGGCTTCACCCTCGACCGCATCGAACAGTTGCGCAAGACCGAAGTCCTGATCTGACGACAGGGGCTAGGTGATGATGCCGTCTTCACCTCGCCCCTGCGCCTCGAGAGCGAAACCCCGGCGCCGACTTCTATGAGCCCAGCCCTCGGCGAAGGCACCGACCGCTTCTACCGCGACCAACTCGCCCTGAGCGCCGACGAAATCGCCGCCCTGCGCGAGCGCAAGGTCATCTGAACAACCCGCCGTCAGGTTTCAGTCTGGGAGAACCAGCACTCAATTCGCTCGGCGCGCTCCACCAGGCCCAGGCCAGTGGGATTCCGATCAGCAACGCTAAGTCAACTATCGGGAGCCAATACTGATCGAGCACAAACTCCAGCAGGCCGGCAAAGCTGATTGCGATTGCGGCGCGGCTTAACCAGTGACGCCGCCCGAGCATCAGAGCGATCGGCAGAAACTCCCCCGCGTACCACGCATCGTACTTCGAGCGCGCGAGGCAGATGAGGACGATCAGCACCAGCGTAATTGCCGCGATCAGCTCTTCGAGTTGCGGCATGGGTTTGCGCGCGAAGCTGAGACAGCGCGCGGTGAAGAAGGCCGCGTATGCGAGCGCCCCGAGCGCCGCGACTACCTCATAGACGCGCGCCGGCTTGCGCACCGCCGAGAGCGCAGTGAGCCGGATGGTCTTTACGGCGATATACGCGATTGAGCAGGGCAGTGACTGATAACTACCGAACTGCACCGACACTGTCCGGCGCACGATCGGAACCGTCCAGCCGATCAGATAAGGCGCGGCGGCGAGGACGCAAATCGTGGCGGCCAAGGCGGCGCTGGCCAGCGCCGCGCGGGCTCCGCGGCGGCGCGCCACATAGGCGAACGCGAACGGCGCGGCGAGCACCGGCAGGAACTTGACCAGCGCGCCAATTGCGATGGCGGGTAGCACGAGCATCAGCCAACCGCGTTGGGCGAGGAAGATTGCCAGAACGACTGGAGCCGCGGCGAGCAGATCGTTGTGCCCCTCGCCAATAAATTCCAGCGCGATCAGCGGATGACAGAGGAACAGATACACGACCACGACGCGCCGCTCGGTGCCGAGGTGCGCCGCGACGCTCGCGGCCAGCGCAGCGATCGCGACCGCCGCGGCGAGGTTCGCCAGCTTGAACAGGAACACAGCGTGGAGCGGGTTGGCGCCGCTCAGGCGGCATACGAGCTTCGCGAACTCGGCGAACAGGGGACCGTAAGGAAAGAGTTCCTCAAACTCGCTCGTCGTTAGCATCGGATCGTGCGCGTAGCCCGGCACCTCGACCATCTCATGACCATAGGGACTCATGTGATATCGCACCTGCATCCAGCCATAGCTGACGTAGGTCCAGACGTCTGCGCCACGGTACGGCCAGATCGTCAGTCCCGCCGCCATGATGAAGGCGGCCGCCACGATGACGGCAACCGTCAGCTCACGCCTGGCGGCAGCGGCGGTGGAAAAGCCAATGCAGTAGCAGGCGATAAAGAGCAGGGGCATCGCCGCGACCAACGAAATTTGGATTAGGTAATGGCCGGAGCGCGCGGCTTGTTCTATCCGCGGATAGAAGACAACGATGAGTATCGCGATCGCGATGCCCGAGAGCACGATTCTCGCAGTGTCCCGCGCGGCAGAGGTAGTGGGATTTGCGACGGCTCTTTCATGCATGGTGGCGGCGCTCGCGCTCAGGAATCGGCCTCGGCGAAGAATTATAACGGCGCGAGTTCTGGCGCAACGCCCGATCGAAGCAGGCGCGCCCCGGCGCTTACCGGAGTGACCGGGCAGAAGGCAACCGCGAAAGTGTTTTAAGCGGTGGAGGGCTTGAACGCGAAAGCGGCGGAAACCGAAGTTCCCGCCGCTCTCACTTGTCTATTCGTGCTTAGGCTAGCTGGATCAGGTCGTGGTGAGCGCGCTGTCAACGTTGTTGACCAGCTTGCCGATGTCCTGTCCCATCACTTCGTACGTGATGAACACAACGATCGCGACCGCCGCCAGGATGAGAGCGTATTCCGTCA
>Ga0181536_10000282_pt1 | contig 60857 bp, 56 predicted proteins | sample PEATcosm2014_Bin_41_FD_121105 | JGI IMG/M metagenome (GOLD analysis project Ga0181536, IMG submission 121105) | Peatland microbial communities from MTU Mesocosm Facility, Houghton, MI, USA - PEATcosm2014_Bin17_60_metaG | ecosystem: Environmental > Terrestrial > Soil > Wetlands > Peat | place...
AAATCTTCTTGCTTCTCCCGCTGCTTGCGCGTCCCCATCGCCATGCGCCGATTCTACAAACCAAGCCTGTGGATACCTCAACACTTTCTGCTCACGAATCCGAACTTGCACCACGGGCTGTTAAGCATCGCCTCGGCACCATTTCCTATATACCGCTTATGCAGGGCATGTCAGCGACAGCCTCTACAGCGGTTACGCTTACGTTACGTCTGCATACGGCGTCCACAAGCCGCTCTATCGTGGACTGCAGTACGGCGGCGATCTCCGCTGGAATACTCCGCTGCGTGGGCTATTGATCGGGGCATCACGAAGGGATGAAGACAACACTGGCAAGGGCACACTTACAAATCCCCTCGTGGGCCCCGGGGCGCTTCCGTACTCTACGGTTTCGAAGCCGGTATGGACGAACCAATTTTATGGCCAGTACAGCCGGGGGAACCTGCAGATTGATTCCGAGTATCGCCGCTATCTGTACCATTTAGTTGTCAACGGCGACCTTCTCGAGACCACCGTTGATCTGCGCAGTTGGTACGTCTCAGGAGCTTACCGGTTCAGCAAGCGGATCGCGGCCGGCTCCTACTACTCCCGCTACTCGATCATCAGAATATCAACAGGCCCGATCGCTGCGCTGTTCCCCGACCAGACCGACACCGGCCTGCCCGCCAATCACATCTACGACAAAGTCCTCTCTGGGCGGGTCGACCTGAACAAGTTCTGGAACATGAAAATCGAAGGCCACTTCATGAACGGTTATGGGGCCAGCACCTTTCCAGACGGCTTTTACCCGCAGGTGAACCCGCAGGGTTTCAAGCCCAACACCAACGCGCTGGTGCTCAAGACCAGCGTGAATTTCTAACCGATGGAGGTCGGCAGAGAGGGGAATGCGATGAAGGATCACAAGCTGCTTTCCTTGGTGGCCGCCGTCGTGATGTTCGGCTCCATGCAGGCGCACGCCGGCGATGTCAAAGTAATCGCCAATCCCAGCGTCCGGCCTGACTCGATTACCGTGGCGGAACTCAAGAGCGTCTTCCTCGAGGAAAAATGATCGCTCAGTGATGGCTCGCACGTCGAACCCGTACTGGCCAAGAGTGGAGCAGCTCACCAAGTCTTCCTCAGGCAATACCTCGGCAAGAGCGATGATGCGCTGCGCAATTATTACCGAACCCTGGTCTTCACCGGCACCGGTTCCATGCCAAAGGTTTTGGCCTCAGACATTGAAATCGTCTACTACGTGGCTAAAACCAAGGGCGCCATCGGATATGTGGACATCGACGTTACCGGAGAGGCTGTGAAGGTTCTCGCCATCCTGCAGACCGGAACCAACGCCGAACGAAAGCTCGTCACTCGCGTCGAACCGAAATACCCGGAGGACCTGCGGCGGCTTCAGATTGGCGGAACGGTGCGCCTGAAGGTCATCATCTCGCCCAGGGGAAGCGTGGAGAGCGTCGAGGTACTGGGTGGGAACCCCATTCTCGCAGATGCCGCCATCAAGGCAGTAAAGCAGTGGGTCTACACCCCCGGCCTCTCGCGGACCACGATTGAGGTCAGCATCCTTTTCGAGCCGAAGCTCTAAAAACGAGCCTACACCCTCGCTCGATGCTCCACGCCGCTACTTCGATCCCGATGCCGCCGGCTGGGCCCCCGCGTAGTAGCCGCTCTTGGTGCGCACCACCATCTTGCCGTGTCCTTTGGCCTTGGCCTCCACTCGCACCATGCGGAAGCCGCCCGCGCCCCGCGGGTTGGTCGGCTTGTAGCCGATCGTGTACTGATTGCGGATGTCGTGCGCTACGGTTTTGCTGATCTCATCCACTTCATCCAGCGTTTTCGGAAAAAAAGCGAGCCCGCCCGTGCGCTGGGCAATGATCTCCAGGGCGCGCCGAGCCCGCCTGGGGTGTTCTTCTTCCCCCAGGATTCCGATGGCGTACACCGACGGCCCATTTTCTTCCTGCAACTGTTTCACCGCCTGCTCCAGATTCTCGTTGCTGGCGTTGTCTTCGCCGTCGGTGACCACGAACAGCACTTTCTTGTCCAGGCGCGCGTTCCGCTTCAGATGCTCCGCCGAGGCCACTAACGCGTCGTAGAGCGCCGTTCCTCCCCGGGCGTCAATCTTTTCCAGTGCTTCCTTCAGCTTCAGCAGATCGTTGGTAAAGTCCTGGTCGAGATAATATTCGTCGTTGAAATTAACGATGAACACTTCATCCCGCGGATTGCTGGAGCGCACCAGATTCAGCGCCGCTTGATTTACCTTGTTCCGCTTCTCCCGCATGGACCCGGAGTTGTCAATCACGATGCCCATGGCTACGGGAATGTCCTCGTGGTGAAACGAGACGATGTTCTGCGGCTTGCCGTCTTCGAACACGGTAAAATTGCCGCGATCGAGATTGGTGACGATGCGTTGCCTGTCATCAACTACGGTGGCGTGCAGCAGGACTTCGTCCACGTCCTTGCGAAAGACGAAGACTCCCTGGTCACTCAATTTCTTTTCTTCTTGTTGGCTGTCTTGCGCCTGCGGCGTAGCAGGCGTACCCGAAGTCTGCGGCGCGGCCGCACTTGGGGTGGGCTTGCCGCCATTCTGAGAAGGTGCAGTCTGCGACCGGGCGGGCATCTCCGCCTGGATCGCCGCCCAGATCACGAATATGGAAAGTAGCAGAACCCCCGCGGCCCTATTCCGCAGGGGCGTAATATCCCGTCCTGGCATACACCCGTAGAGGCGGCAATCCTTTCGGTGGTAACAGCTTCACTTTTATCTTACGCCATTTGCCGTCGTGCACGACTTTGCTCGGACGGTACCCCAGGACGTATTGATTGCGCAGTTCGACTCCGATTTTTGTCGCCACATCGCCCAGGTCGTTGGGGTTATCAATGGTGAAGGCGCGCCCGCCGGTCAGTTCGGTGATGTCGGTCAGGAGTTCCGGACCCAGCCGCTCCTCGATGGCAGAGGCGTAGCGGTCGTAGATGCCGATGGCGTAAATCATCACGTCGGCTTCCTTCACTACCGACTTGATCTCGTTCTCGGTATAGCGGCTATGATTGTCGCCTCCGTCGGAAATGATGAGCAGAGCCTTCTTGGCGTACTTGGCTTGCCGCATCTTGCTCACGCCCACGTAAATGGCATCGAGCAGAGCCGTGCGATGCCGCGGAACCGCGAAGACCAGCTTATTCTGGATCTCATCCACCGAACTGGTGAAGTCGCTCACCTCCTCCGGTTCATCCGAAAAGGTGATCATGAAAAACTCATCCTGCGGATTCGCGGTCTTGAAGAACTCCACCACGGCTTCCTTGGCCCGGTCCATCTTGCTGCTCATGCTTCCGCTGGAGTCGAAGATTACCCCCAGCGAAACCGGAGCGTCTTCGCTCGAGAAGGTCCGGATCTCCTGCGCTGAGCTGCCTTCGAAGAGCTGGAAATTTTCCTTCTCCAGCCCGGTGACCAGGCGATTCATGGGGTCGGTGATGGTGACCGGAACCAGCACCAGGTCCACGTCCACTTTCAGCGGACGCACATGCGCGCTCAGACCCGAGCTGCTGACCGCCAGTTCCGGCTTGGGAGCCTCTTTCGGTTTCTCCACTTCCCGCGGTATCACGTGAACATCATTGACATCGGTCTGCCCGAGAGCGGGAACCCCCAGGCACACGATGGCGCAGAGAGTCAGAACAACCCCCTTCCACAGTGGCATGGAGTTCATCGATGAATGTTTTTGGCGCAACCCCGGTATGGTCAGATCCCAGGCGGAATCCGCACGGATGCTTCGAACTAGGGCCTCAGGGCATGACCAGCGCCCATCACAACTCAGGCGGGCCATAAGTACCTCATTGCGGCGGATGTTACCACAGCTTTTGCTGCGCGGCGCGGGGTTTTTTGTCAAAACTTCGGAGACAAATCCCAAAACGCGCCTCCCGCTTTTCCTACAGCCGGACTGCCCGACTGGCGGGCTTTCCCGTGGTTCACCTCTATCTTGTTACAATCAAAGGTTTCCTATGGCGGACATTCTTCCTTTTCGCGCTCTGCGTTACGATTTGCAGCGGGTAACTGCCACCCAGGTGGTGACCCAACCCTACGACAAAATCACGCCCGCAATGCAGAGCGCCTACTATGCGGCCAACCCGTATAACCTCGTCCGAATCATTCTCGGCCGTCGCGAAGCCGAAGACAATACGGCTCACAATGTATATACGCGGGCTGCCGACTGGTCGCGGGATTGGCGCACCCAGGGAATCCTCCGCCAGGACTCCCTACCCTCATTTTACGCTTACTCCCAAGCCTTTACGGCCCCGTCGGGCGGCCGTTTCGAGCGCCGTGGATTCATCGCCCTGGGCCGGATTGAAGACTATTCCGCCAAGGTCGTCTTCCGCCACGAGCAGACCCTGGCCAAGCCCAAGGCCGACCGGCTGGACCTGCTCCGCGCCACCCGCGTTCACTACGAACAGCTTTTCTTGCTCTACGAAGATTCTGGCGAGATCGATTCCCTGCTCACGCCTCCGTCGCAGACTGCCCCAACCATCGAGGTTGCCGATGAATACGGTGTGCTCCACCGCGTCTGGCAGATCTCCGATCCCGGCGTGATAGCGTGCGCGCAAGAGAAGATGCGCGACAAGAAACTGGTGATCGCCGACGGCCATCATCGCTACGAGACCGCGCTCAACTTCCGCAACGAGTGCCGTGCCGCCGGTCGCGGCGGCCCGGATGTCCAGGCTCCATACGAATATGTGATGATGACATTCGTCAACATGAGCGATCCCGGCCTTTTGATCCTGCCCACGCATCGCGTCGTGCATTCGCTCGACTCGTTTTCTGTGGACAGTTTTCGGAACTCAAGCCGCGCCTTCTTCGAAGTCGAAGAGGTCGACGCCACGCTGAATGGCGCGCGCGCCACCGCGTTGCTTCGCGAGCGGGGCCATGCCGGAACCGCTCTGCTCGCAGTAACCTCCAACCGCGCGTTCCTGCTGCATTCGCTCAAACCCGCGGCAGCGCAAATCCTGGCCGGCCTCTCGGCTCGTCAGCAGTCACTCGATGTGGTGCAGTTGCACAAGTGTTTGTTGGAAGGAGTACTGAAACTTTCGGAAGAATCCATTCGCAACCAGCAGAACCTCTCCTACCTGCGCGAGGCTTCCGAAGCGTTGGCGCAGGTTCGCAAAGGCGCGGCCAACATCGCTTTCCTGATGAACCCATGCCGGGTCCAGCAGGCGCGCGATGTGGCGTTCGCCGGCGAAGTGATGCCGCAAAAATCCACCGATTTCTACCCCAAGCTGCTGAGCGGACTGACCGCCTATGCCCTGGACTAACCGCTCTCGCAGTGCGCCGTTATCCATCGCTGGAATCATTGTGCTCTCGGCCCTTTTGCTCTCCAGCGCCGCCCCGGAAAAGCATCTTTCTGTCTATTCGGTCGTCGCCAACTACTCGCTGACGCTGGTTCAGCGCGATGGCCGTGATTACGTCGGCCTGCTGGAAGTGCTTGAGCCGTTGGGCAAAGTCAGCGCCCGCTCCGAGGGCGCACGCTGGCGGCTGCGTTACAACCACGTGGAGGGCGACTTCCAGGCGGGCAAGACTCGTGCCCGCATTCAGGGCCGCGACTATGATCTCGGGGGAAAGTTCTTTGCCGAGAACAGTCGCGGGCTGGTTCCGCTCTCGTCGCTCAGTTCCCTGCTTCCCCGTTTTCTCGGCGGACCGGTCACTCTACGCGAGGACTCTGGCCGCCTTTTCATTGGCAGCGTGGCCACTCACTTCACCGCGTCGCTGGCCACGGACAATTCTTCGCGCCTGGTCTTCAATTTCACCGCCCCTGTGAATCCCACGGTCGCCACCGAGCCGGGCAAGTTGCGCATGACGTTCAACCACGAACCCATCGTCTCCCCGGCATCGCCCACTCTCACCTTTGGCAGCAAGGCCATCCCTTCGGCCAGTTACAGTGAGGGCAATGGCGCAGCGGTGATCACCGTGAACTCCACGATTCCCGTGATCGCAAGTTTCAGCAACAACGGACGGACGGTCTCCATCACTCCCTCTTCTGTGGCCGCTGCGGTCGCCCAGAATGCAACCCAACCCGCGTCCGCAACTGCGGCCGTTTCGGAGCCACAGCCCCCCGCGGCGAACGCCACGGCGAACCAAGTCTACCGCCGCTACTTTGCGGTGGTCGATGCCAGCCACGGCGGCGACGATCACGGCGAGACTCTTAGCTCCAGTCTCCTCGAAAAAGACATCACTGTCGCCCTGGCCCGCAGCCTGCGCCAGGAACTCGAAAGCCGCGGCATCACGACACTGGTGCTGCGCGACTCCGATGCCAACCTCTCTCTTGACCAGCGCGCCATCTTCGCCAACGCGGATCATGCCGCCATCTATGTCGCTCTGCACGCGGCGTCCAACGGTCACGGCGTGCGCGTTTACACTGCCCTGCTTCCCTACGGTGAAGACGATCGCGGCCCCTTCCACTCGTGGACGACCGCGCAGCATGCCTGGTTACCTGTCAGCCAGAGCGCAGCCTCTGCCGTTGCGGCCGAAATGCAGAAGCGGCAGGTTCCGGTGCGCACTCTGGCTGCGCCGCTTCGCCCGCTGAACAATGTGACCGGAGCCGCGATCGCCGTCGAAGTCGCTCCTCAGGGATCGGATCTTTCCCAACTCACCGCCCCCGACTACCAGCAATTGATCACCAGCGCGGTGGCCACCGCCATTGCGGCCACGCGTGACCAGCTAGGATCCGCGCCATGAGGTGTCAAATATGATTCCTCGTCATCTCATGATCGGCGTGGCAGTACTGCTGGTGGCAGCGCTCGGCATGAGCCTTTACGCGTGGCACATGCGAAAAATTGCGACGTCGACCGTGGCCTCGACCGACACTCGTCCGCTGGCGCCTCCGGTGGCCGGCCCTACCGAGCGAGTCGTTCTTTACGTGGCTCACGATGACGACGGCAGCCTGCGCGCCGAGTCCGCTCAGATTCCGATGCCTTCCGGACGCCAGCAGCGATCGGAAGAACTGCTCCGCGCTCTGCTGTCGCTCTATCTCGACAAGTCTTCGCCGCACGTTCTGGGCCCGGGCTCTGATGTGCGCAGCGTTTTTCTCGTCGACCCCGGAGTCGCCGTCATTGACCTGAACTCCGCCTTTGCCGACACGCACCGCTCCGGCATCCTGGTCGAGGAACTGACCGTCGCCTCATTGATCCACACCATCTCCGCCAACACGCCCGGCATCCTGAAAGTGCAGATTCTGGTGGACGGCAAAGAACGCGAGACCCTGGCCGGCCACGCCGACCTGACTGGTTACTACGACGTAACCGCGGTGAACCAACTCGCCACGCAACTGCAGTAAAACCAGACCTCGGCAAAACCGGACCTCGGACGTCAGACCTCGGACCTCAGCAAAACACACTGAGGGAGCTTTGAGGTCTGAGGTCTGAGGTCTGAGGTCTGAGGTCTGAGGTCTGAGGTCTGAGGTCCAAGGTCTGACTTTTGAGGTCAGAATTTCGTTCCCGCCGCGCCCGCGGCCAGGGCCTTGGAAGATATATCTCCCGTGCCCGCCGGCACAAAGGCAGGAGGCTTATCTCGGTATCTCCAATAAGGGATGGATTGGAACAGGCGCAACACAAACACTCCGCCGCACAAGTACCAAATCTCGGCATGCAGCAGGATTCCAGCGCACAGCGCCAGGAAAAGGAGTTTGCCCAAGAGTCGGAGCGTCACCTGCGCTGAACCAAGTTTCCGCGGGGAGAGGCAACTCACATCGCTGAGGTTCGGAGCCTGCAGGTTGGCAAATTCTGGCCGGACCGCTGGCTGTTGCTGCGGTTGCTGGTGCCACGCCTGCAGACGGCGACAGAGCGCCCGCACCTCCGACCGTACTTTCCACATCGAACCCGGTTCGAGCAGGTACAAGTTGAAAACGCCGCTGCGGCCGTTTGCGCTTTCTTTCCAGCGCAGGTAGATTCGCTCGAACTTCCACCAGCTTGGTCCTCCCGGGCCGAGCACGATGCTTTCCACCTCGGCTGCCGAGAGGGCGAAGCGAGTCTGCTCCCCCACGAACTGCAAGCGGTCTTGCGCCAATACCAGAAAGCCCGAATCCCAGTGGTAATCCGAGCCGTAAATGCGCGGATATGCCTCGGGAGCAAACCCGACCAGAACATCTCCTTCCCGGCCAACCGGAAGATGTTGGTTCGCGAAGCGCTGCAGCAGCCGCCGCTTTCTCGCGGCGCGCCCCATGCTTCCCAGCCACACCCCTCCGAGTATCACCAGCACTGCGGTGACTGCCACTCCAGCCGCGTAGGCTGCTGCCGCAGCCCAGCCCTCGAGTTGACGGTGCAGAATCAGCAGCGAGAACGCCGTAAGCGGAAGCACGTGAACCGTAAGCAGCACCCAGGCCCAGAGTTTTTTCATCAGCCCATCCCGAGCCGCCGCGCGAAGCCGCTCGGCATCACCTGCCGCGGGGATAGCGTACCGGTCCTCCGCCGCCGCGCCCGCGCCGAGTTCGGCGGAACTGATCCTCGCCTCGTACTGCTGCAGAATCTGTTGCAGCCGCTCCGGCGCCAGTCCGCCCAGCGCGGCGATCCGCTCGGCCCGCTTCACGGTGGAAGGATGCGTCAGCCAGCCCTCCGACGTTTTCCCCCAGCGAATCGGCATGAAGTTCAGACGGCTGATCTTCAACAAACCCGTGATTTGCGCCTCGGGGTCCCCAGCCACGCGCACCGCAGTCTCATCGGCCTGATTCTCGAAGCGCCGCGAAAGGAAATAGAACCCGGTAAGGCCCAGCATGATGAGCACAAAATCCCGCTGTGACCATTGCTCGAACCATTGCATCGCGAGGAAAAACTGCACCTGAAACTTGATGCCTGCAGCCGACGCCAGCCAGCCAAGGGGAAGGGCGATCAGACTGGAAAACAAATTGGACATCAAGGGGAAGTACGCCGGCAGGAAGATCGCCGCCATGAAGGCGAAGCCCCGCTTGCCCGGATGCTTGTGCCGCAGATGCGCCAGTTCATGCGCCACCGTGGCATCCACTTGCCGCTTGCTGAGATGCTCCAGCAAATAATCGGTGAAGATCACCGTCTTGTTCTTGGCGGCGTAGGCGTTGGCGATCTGTCCCTTGCCCGCCGGCAGCACGAAAATCCGGCTGACCTTAACTCCCATGCGCGCGGCCAGCGCCAGAATTCGGTCGCGCAGTTCGCCCGTGGTCACCGCCTGCGGGTATGACCTGGTGACACGCAGCTTCAATTGCAGCAGAACCTGCAGCATCACCACACCGAAAATCAGCAGCGAAATCGCTACCTCGATGTGCTCCCGCAGAATCTCCATCGCAGCCAGCGCCAGCATCAGCGGCACCACCCACGCGCCCAGCACGGCCAACTGATGCACCAGATATTCCCGCCGGTTCCAGCCACCGCTTCGCACCTGCGCATATACCGGATAGGAAGCCGCAATGCAGAAGAAATAGACCACGAACGAAGGCCCCACCAGGATCAGCAGGTCGGCAGCCACCGCCTCCCAACCGGGAATTTTCAACTGGTCAATCCAGTCGCGCAGGATTTGCCGCGAGCCCAGACCGGATGTGATCCAGAGCAGCATGGAGCCAGTGAGGAGGAAGTTCAGCGTCCGAAAGAATCGAAACCGGGATGCAATGGGGTCGGTCAGCCCGGCGGCCAAAGCCCTTCGCCTCAGCCACAGCGTGAACCCCAGCGGCACCAGCAGGAACCCCGCCAGGATGCAGAAGGCGCGCTCCACGTCGCTGCGCCGGAATCCGTACGCGAGGTGCAGAACCTGGCTCCTGGAATTCCCGTCCAAAGGAATGTCATATTTCAGAAATGAGTCGCCGCGTCCGAATTGATGGCTGAGGCCGGTCTTCGTGTAATCCTGATACTCCGTCCGGGGAAGCAGAACGAACAGTTCCAACTGCTGCACGCGGGCCCGCACGAGTTCCGCCTCGAACGGACCATAATCGAAGTCGCCTTCCAGCACGGCCTGGTTGCGCGCCAGCACCGCCGTGCAACTCCCCGTCAGCCGCCCCTGGTTGAGCCTGGCCATCGCGCGACGCCTGGCGCGTTGCGCGGCCGTCCAGTTGGATGGCAACGAGTTCTCGCTGTCTGTGATTTCGCCCGGATTGCTCAGCCGCTGCCCCGGACAATGCAATGCCTGGGCCAGCGTGCGGTGCAGACTCTCCCACGATGGCGGCGCTTCCGGCAGGTTCAGGTCAACCTCAACCGATCCTTCTTTGTCGAAATTCAGCGACAGTGACGCCGTCGTGCGGAAGTCGGAGGCCGCCTCCGGGCCCGCGTCGTCGTCAGCATCCTGAGCCTGGGCGCTGCATACGGCCGCAGTCATGATCAGCAGCGCAAGGAACCGAATTGGCACGCGAGCTTTCACCGAGCTTCTCCCCGCCATGCTGCGCCCTTGTTCACATTTGGTGTTCGAGAATACCGGGGATTCGAGAATAGGTATTCAAGAAAGACAGGGCGTGCGACCGGCCTTGGGGAACCTCTAGTCTGGCGCGGCAACTGGAACTGAGCAACATAACCGAAGTGCTCGGCCCCGGCGCGGCTTGATGTTTAAAGTCGTGCGTCTGATACACGAAGTGCGCCTCCCGCCTTCCCATCATTTACAATCCCGCATGATGTTCTATCGCTCGGATAAGCGCTCGCCTGACCAGCTTCGCCCCGTTACCATCACGCCAGACTTCATCACTACGGCCGAAGGCTCGGTCCTCATCGAAATCGGCCACACCCGCGTCATCTGCACCGCCTCGATCGAAGAGACCGTCCCGCAATTCCTGCGCAACTCGGGCAAAGGATGGATTTCTAGCGAATACAGCATGCTTCCCCGCTCCACCCTGACGCGCACGCCGCGCGAAGTCGCAAAGGGACGTCCCAGCGGACGCACTCACGAAATCCAGCGCCTGATCGGACGCAGCCTGCGCGCCGTCACCGATCTCGCGCGCCTCGGCGAACGCACCATCTGGATAGACTGCGATGTCATTCAGGCCGACGGCGGCACGCGCACCGCCTCGATCACCGGAGCTTTCGTGGCGCTCGGGCTCGCGCTGGAAAAGCTGGTGGAGGCCGAAACTTTGACCGCGGTTCCGCTCAAGGATTTTGTCGCGGCGGTGAGTGTCGGAATTGTGGATGGAGAAATCCTGCTCGACCTCTGCTACGAAGAAGACTCCCGCGCCGACGTGGACATGAATTTCGTCATGACCGCCGGCCGTAAGCTGGTCGAAGTCCAGGCCACCGCCGAGCACCAAGTCTTCGACGACCAGCAACTGCAGAAGATGCTGGCCCTGGCCCGTCAGGGCGTCGAGCAGCTGATCGCCAAGCAGCAAGCAGTGCTGAGCAGGCTGACGCTAAGACAATAGCCCCAAAGGCCGGCAGCGGAGCGTAATACGAATCAACTCTACTTCTCCTCCGCCTTCTTTTCCGCGGCCTTTTTCCGCGCCTCCGCCGTCCAGGGCGGGACGATGCCGTTTTCGCGGGCATACGCCACAGCCTGACCCAGATGCTCGTGTGCGTCGGCAACCAGGATGTACACTACGTCGCCAGCATTTGCCTGGGGACCCAGTTTTGGCAGCAGTTTTGCGAAATCGGCGTTGCTCATGCTGTTGATCGTCTTCTGGGTGAACTCCCACGAACGGTTCAACTCCGCGACGATTTTCGCCTTATCGGTCGTGGTTTTTTCAAGTGTCTTTCCGTCGAATCCCGCGGGCCGCTCGGCTCCCATGAGACCAAGGATCCCATAGCGCTCGCCTGCGACATGCAAAAAAACCTCCGCGAAAGAGCGCGAGTCCGCCGAGGGTCGCCACGTAAGTTTATCGCCGGGAATCGCGTTGGCAAGGTCCACAAACTTCTTCTGCACCTCTGCAAGGTCCGCCAGAGACTGACCCTTCATGTCGTAGCTGGGAGACGTATGGTCGGCGGAGGCCGCATCTGAACCCTGCGCTGAGCTCCTGATCGCCCCGGTACTCAAACCTGCCAGAACCAGCACCATTGCCAGAAACACTTTGTTCATGTTTATCTCTCATGAAAAGACGCTGGGTCCTTAGACGAGGCAGGAAGGAAATGGTCTGTCACATTGGATACGTTTTCTTATGCACTCGGACTGGAGCTTCGTAAGGTTCCCGTTTCCGGCCTCTTCCCGAATCGAGATTCCACCCCAGCTTTTGCCACTAGACCTCGCTAACAAGCCTTTACTCCCGCCTGCTTCAGCGCTAGCGTGAGACCAGCGATGGGCATTGCGAGTCCAGGCATCCAAACCGAGCTGGACCACGCGCCGCTCCCTACACAACGGCCTGGCTCTCGGCAGCGCTCCCGCAGCAACCCGGCAGTTCCGCCTGTCGAATCGCGGGCAGGCTAAACACAGGGAAGAACTCGGCACACAAAGCGGCCAACCTCCGCCCATGGGAGTAATTCGCGTGACAGACCGCCGGTCGGAACCTCGCACCAAACTCGACCTCGTACTGCAGGTGTGGGGCGTTGACACGAAGGGGGAGTGCTTCTTGCAGGACGCTCGCGCTCGCGACATCAGCCTGAGCGGAGCACTGTTGTCCGGACTCGATCTCGACCTCAGATCCGGCGACGTAATCGGAATTCTCTACGCCGGTAAGAGGGCGCGCTACCGCGTCGTCTGGGTTCGCTACGACGGAGCCGGCGAGAAGATGCAGGTCGCCGTGCACCGCGTCGAGGCCGACGCTTGCCCCTGGCTAGATCTGCTGGCGAGCCAAGAAGTGTCCCGATCGGCAGCTGCAGCCTCCGCCGAAATCTGAGCGAGCCTTCAGTACTCAGCCAATAAGGACCTCGGAATTTCCGCCACCTGATTGCTGAAGGCTAATTGCTGGTTGCTGATCTTTGTTTCTGGGCTTGGCCTCTGCCCTACGCAATCCACACCGTCTTGGCATTCACGAACTCGCGGATGCCCACCAGCCCCAGCTCGCGCCCGTGGCCGGAGGCCTTCACTCCGCCAAAGGGAATGCGGGGATCGGAGGCGACCATCTTATTGATGAACACCATTCCGGCTTCGAGTTCGTTGATGAAGCGCTCGCGCTCTTTTTCGTCATTCGTCCACGCGCTCGCCCCCAGGCCGAAGCGGACGTCGTTGGCGACGCAAATTGCTTCATCCTGATCTCTTACGCGAAACACCGATGCGACCGGACCGAACAATTCTTCTCCATACGCCGGCGAATTCCTGGGAATGTCGGTCAGCACCGTGGGGGCATAGTAGTTGCCCGGCCGATCGAGCGGATGTCCGCCGGTCAGCAGCTGCGCGCCCGCCTTCACTGTCTTCTGCACATCCGCATCCAGGTCTTTCACTCCGTCCGGCGTGGCCAGCGGCCCGAGTTCGGTTTTCTCGTCAAACGGATCGCCCACTTTCAGGCCTTCCATCTTCGCCACGAACTTGCGTTCAAACTGGTCTGCTATAGCCTCCGCGACAATGAAGCGCTTGGCCGCGATGCAGGACTGCCCGTTGTTCTGTACGCGGGCCTGCACCGCCGTGGCCACGGCCGCGTCCAGATCGGCGCTCGGCATCACGATGAACGGGTCGCTGCCGCCGAGTTCGAGCACCACTTTCTTGATCCGTTTGGCCGCGCCAACTCCCACCTGAATGCCAGCCTGCTCGCTGCCGGTCAGCGTCGCCGCCACCACGCGCGGATCGTTCAACAGCGCGTCCACCTGGCCCGATCCGATCAGCAAGGCCTGAAACGCGCCCTCGGGAAAGCCGGCCTCAAGGAAAATGCTTTCGATGGCCAGCGCGCATTGTGGAACGTTCGAGGCGTGCTTCAGCAGTCCGACATTGCCCGCCATCAGCGCCGGCGCCGCAAACCGGATCACCTGCCAGAAGGGAAAGTTCCACGGCATCACGGCTAGAATCGGCCCGATCGGCAGATACCGGATGAAGCTCTTCTTCGCCCCCGTCTCGACCACCTCGTCGGCCAGAAAACGCTCGGTATTCTCGGCATAGTAGCGGCAAGCGGTGGTGCACTTGACCGCTTCGGCCACGGCCGACTTGTACGTCTTGCCCATCTCCAACGTCATCAGGTGGCCGAACTTGTCTTTGTCGCGTTCCAGAATCTCCGCTGCCTTCAGCATGCGCTTGGCCCGCACAGAGAACGGAGTCTTGCGCTCCGCCCGGAACACATTCACCGCCAACTGCAGTTTCTTCTCGATCTCGGCTTCGGAAAGTGGCTGAAACCTCTTAATGACTTCGCCTGTGGCAGGATTAATGGTTGCAATGGCCATGGTGATTCCTTGTCTTTGTCTTTTTTCTCTCCGGGCCGGACGCGGCTTCTCCGCCGGCTTTCACCCTTACCCTAATGTGATATTGATTCCCCGCGCTGAACGCAAATCGCAGATCGGATGAGAATCCGATGCAGTCATAGCACTATACCACCGACCCGTGAGCAGCCTAAGCGCTTTGCCTCAACGCTTCTCGTCGAAACGGATTCGGTCTATTTTTTCGGGTAGCCGACGGTCTGGGACAGAATGATCTTCTGTTCCGGGCGCAATTTCATCGCCTTGGCTAGAGCAGCGCGATCAATCGAGCCCCGGACAACGGTGGCCAAACCCTCTGACGCGCAAAAGAGATAAACGTTCTCAGCGATGAACCCAGTGTCTGCGGCGGTATACAAATCGGCGTCCGCGCCCGAGCCGGCCTTGGAAAGATCGGCCACGTAGACCAGGTCTAGCGGCGCGGTCGCCACGAAAGGCTGGATCCCGGCCGCCGGACGAACATCCTGTGCCAGCACCGGTTCGAGGCGGTTTCCCTTGGCGTCGTAAAGGAAGAGCCCTTCGCCCGTGGCTACATAGATGTCCATTTCCTGCCGGTTCATCGCCGAGGGCGCGGTGCGCCTCCCGTCCGGCCGGTTCACCCCAAAAGCCGCCCACAAGAGATTCGACAGTATTTGCGGTGGAAGCTTATCGGGGGCGAAGTCCCGCGTGGTCTTTCGGTCTTTGAGCACCTGCATCAGCGGACGGCCTCCGTCCGTCTGCGGCTGCGGCAGAGTAACCGGTTTCAAATCCTGTGCCAGCACGCAGCTGGCAGTTATGAGAATGACAACCAACATCGATTTCCGCATTGCGACCTCCTGCCTGGTTTCGTAGCCCCGAGCACCTGGGCCCGGGTAATCTTTCACGAACCAGTTGTAGAACTGGGCGACGTAATCTTCTGCCGCAGCGTCCGTCGCATAATGGTAGCCTAGCGACGCAATGGCGGAATATCAGCACCTGACGGCGGACGAACTCCTGCACCTCGCCGAGGAACGAGAGCAACTTACCGATGAGGCGCGAGGGGCGCTCGACGCGGAACTTATACGGAGAAGGCTTTCCTCGTCCGACATCGATTCGTACCGACAGGAACGCGAAGCGGCCGACAAAGCGGAGAAACTGAAACGCATAGTCCGCTTCTATATTCACAACGTCGGCCTGGGCAAGAAGTTCCTCGGCAAGACCAATCGCCATCGTGATCCCAGCGGTCTGTCCGAAAAGTACGACACGACACTCTGGTTTGTCGTCCTCTGGTTTCCAGTTTTCCCCATTGCCACCTTCACCGTGAGGAGAGACCTCGAGCGATGGTTGGGTATGGTTGTCGCTTCCGACGCGGTTGCTCTCGAGCGCCATCCCCGAAACTGGGAGCAGATCCTCCTGACGTGGGTCAAAGCGTCCGCACTCCTCCTGGCTCTTCGTTTGGCTTTCCTGATGTGGTGGCGCCATGTGAGCCGTTAGAGCGGCTTGATCTCGTCGCGGCCCGAGGTGCTTTCCTGAACCCGGAATGCCGAAGCCTGAGGTCCGAAGTCCGACGCCGTTTCCCCGCTCCTTATGGTTTACAATTAATGGTTCCCCAGCATTCATCTATTCCTATCAGGAGGATTCTCATGAAGCTCACCCCGGGCAAACTTGCCGGTCTGAAAAAAGTCTCCAACGATCGTGGCATCATCGCGGCCGCTGCCATGGACCAGCGCGGCTCATTGCAGAAATCGCTGGCCAAGGAAAAAGGCGGCGAAGTCACCGACGCGATGATGGAAGAATTCAAGACGCTGGTCAGCGAGGTTCTCACCCCGCACGCCACCGCCATCCTGCTCGATCCGGAGTGGGGATTGCCGGCCTCAAAGCACCGCGCCAAAAATGCCGGCCTGCTGCTGGCCTACGAAAAGACGGGATACGACAAGACCGGTCCCGGCCGCTTGCCCGACCTGCTCGACGTGTGGTCGGCGCGCCGCCTGAAAGAAGCCGGCGCCGACTGCGTCAAGATTCTGCTCTACTACACGCCCAATGATCCCAAGCACGTGAACGAGATCAAGCACGCCTGGGTAGAACGCATCGGCGACGAATGCCGCGCCAACGACATTCCCTTCTTCCTCGAATTCGTCGGTTACGAAGAGGGCGCTGACGAGAAGGGTCTGGAATACGCCAAAAAGAAACCGCACATCGTCACCGAGAGCATGCGCGAGTTCAGCAAGGATCGTTATGGCGTTGACGTGCTCAAAGTCGAAGTGCCGGTGAACATGAAGTTCGTCGAGGGCACGAAGTCGTTCGGCGGCAACAAGGCGTACACCAAGAAAGAAGCGATCGACCTGTTCCACAAAGCGGCCAACGTTGCGACCAAGCCGTTCATTTACCTGTCGGCTGGCGTGAGCAACGCCGAATTCAGCGAGACGCTCGAACTGGCGGGAGAGTCTGGCGTGAAGTTCAACGGCGTGCTCTGCGGCCGCGCCACGTGGAAGGACGGCATCCCCATCTACGCCAAGCACGGCGCAGCAGCCTTCCGCAAGTGGCTCGAAACCGAAGGCGTGAAGAACATCCACAACGTCAACGACAAGCTGAAAGCGGCGACATCGTGGCACTCGATCTACGGCGTGGAGATGGTGCACGCTTAGAAGAGTTTGATCACAAGTGGGTGCCCCACCCTAACGTCGCGCCTTTTGCGATGTTAGGGTGGGGATTTTGACGTTCTAACCCGGAGCCCAACTCTCGCTAAAATACCCTCATGTCCACCACTCTCATCACCGGCGCCTCTGGCGGCATCGGATACGAACTGGCCAAGCTGTTCGCCCGCGACCATCACAACCTGGTGCTCGTCGCCCGCAGTGCCGACAAGCTGGCGCAAGTCGCAAACGAACTGCAACCGCGCGGAGTCACGGTCAAAATCATCGCGCTCGATCTCGCCTCACTGCCCGCTCCAAAGTTTCTCTTCGACCAGCTCCAGCGCGAAGGCATCGCCGTCGATATTCTCATTAACAACGCCGGCTTCGGCGCGTTCGGCGAGTTCGCGCAAATGCCGGAAGAAGAAATTCTCGGACAGATCAGCCTCAATATCACTGCGCTCACCGAGCTCACCCGGTTGTTCCTGCCGGCAATGGTGGCCCGCCGCAGCGGCCGGATCATGAACGTCGCTTCCACGGCCGGCTTTCAACCAGGTCCGCTTATGGCTGTGTACTACGCAACCAAGGCCTACGTGATTTCTTTTTCTGAAGCGATCGCCAACGAACTGCGCGATTCAGGGGTCAGCGTGACCTGCTTCTGTCCCGGAGCAACGCACACCGGCTTCGCCAAGCGGGCCGGCACTGAGAAATCTCGCCTGTTCAAAAGACTCGGCGGGATGAGCGCAGAAAGGGTCGCCCGCGATGGTTACCGCGCCGTGATGGAAGGCCGCACGCTGACCATTTCCGGAGTACACAACTGGGCGGTGGCCCAATCCACTCGTTTCGCTCCACGCAGGATGGTGACCGCCGTATCTCGCTGGGTCGCGGAGAAAGCCGACTAGCAACATTGACAGTTTCCACTCGCGGCGACGCGGTTCCTATCAACCCGAACGGATACTGCCGCGACTTCGCACGACGCGGCCAGACGGCGTGACTGGCGCCGGGATCCAGGGAGGAAAATTCGCCATTCTTTTCCTCCTCCAATGCTAAAATGTCGGACGGACCTCCAGTTACTCTGTGAGATACAGTTCCCTGCGCGACGAACCAGCCTCTTCGAACCGGGACCGATGTTTACGTGTGCTGGAAAGGCCCGTTTGGGCCTGGGAGCAGTTCCAGATTCGTTGAGGAGCAGGCATGGAATTCGGACCCCTAGTACCGGCAAGTGGCCCCCTGGTTCGCGAGATGCAGCAGGGCCAGGGCATGGACGCGGGCCGGTCCGGGGGCCCCCCGCTCTATCCCGACCTGCCTTCCCACGATTCCGCCCTGGGCGAATACGTCCGCGTCCTGATCAAGCGCAAGTGGATCGTAGTGACTTGCCTGGCGACCATCTTCTCGGTGGTTGCGATTGCCACCTTGCGGATGACGCCAATCTATGAAGCCAATGGCACCATTGAGATCGACAAGCCCGATTCCAGTCTGAACTTCCAGAACTCCGCCACCTTCAGCCTGGACTATTACGATCCCACCGAACTGGAGACGGAAATCAAAATCCTGCAAAGCGATCTCCTGGCGTTGCAGGTGATCCGGGAGCTCAACATCGACCGGCGCCCGGAGTTCGGCGGCAATGTCCCGCCCTCACCCTCGCTCGACCTCGCCCCCGATCCGCTGCAAGTCGATCCGGCCCGGGCCTCAGCGCTGCTGGGTGGTTTTAAGGGCAATCTTCGGGTCGCACTCAGCCCGAGTTCCCGCATCATCGAGATTCACTACCGCAGTTCCGATTCCCAGATGGCGGCCAGCGTCGTGAACACGCTGATGCAAACCTACGTAGACAACCACCTCAAGTCGCGCTTCGACTCCACCATGCAGGCCTCCGACTGGCTCCAGAAACAGCTGGTGGACATGCAGATGAAGGTGGAAACTTCCCAGGAAAAGCTGGTCCGCTACCAAAAGGAACACGAGATCCTGGGCATTGACGAAAAGCAGAACATCACCACCGCCAAACTGGACGAACTCAACAAGGAACTCACCGCGGCCGAAAGTGAGCGCATGGACAAGGAGGCGTTCTACCAACTGGTCGAGTCGGGAGATCCTGATGCCATCGCCTCCGCCGCTGGCAGCGCCGACGGGCAAGGGGCCGGGGTGCAGGCCGCCTCTCAGTTGCTGGACTCGTTGCGGTCCAAGCAGGCAGAGCTGAAAATCCAGGTCGCCGATCTGAACACGCAGTTCGGTCCTGCCTACCCCAAAGTCACCCAGCTGAACAATCAGCTGAAGGAAGTGGACTCGCAGATTCAGGCGGAAATGAAGAAGGTTGTCGCCAAAGTTCGCGGCCAGTACATGACTTCTCTGCAAAGAGAAAACATGCTGCGCGATGCCCTCGAGAAGCAGAAGCAGGAGGCCAACAAGCTTAACGAGAGCGCCATCGAATACAACCTGCTCAAGCGCGACTCCGAAACCTACCGCACGCTGTACGAGGGCCTTCTGCAGAAACTCAAGGAAGCCGGAGTTTCGGCAGGATTGAAGGCGAATAACTTTCACATCGTAGATAGCGCCCGGCCGCCGACTTCGCCCGTCGAGCCAAACATTCCGCGCAATCTGGGTTACGGACTTGCGCTCGGCCTGGCCACCGGCATTAGGCCTGGCCTTCTTGTTGGAAGGCCTCGATAACACCATCCGCACCACCGAACAGGCGCAGGCGGTCTCAGGGCTGGCCTCGCTGGGTATGATCCCGCTCGGTTCCAAGGCGGCGCTAGACGGGGCCAGTTCCAAACGATTGGTGATCGCTTCCTCGAAAGAAGCCGTGGAACTGGTCACGCAGGTCCGGCCGCAATCGCAGATGACGGAGTCTTACCGCGCGCTCCGCACCTCGCTGCTGCTTTCGAGCCTGGGAGCTCCTCCCAAGGTCATTGTGGTGACCAGCGCACTGCCCCAGGAAGGCAAGACCACAACCAGCATCAATTGCGCGGTCGTACTGGCTCAGAAAGGCGTGCGCGTTTTGCTGGTCGACGCTGATTTGCGCCGGCCCAGCATTCACAAGACGCTGGGCATGGGACCGCGCAGCGGCTTGAGCAACGTGTTGACTGGCAGTACCACGTTGGAGCAGGTCATCGCCCGTCCCCCGATTCTCCCCAACCTCCATGTTCTCCCTGCCGGGACGCCCCCGCCCAATCCTGCGGAGTTGCTGGCCTCCGCCAACATGCGCGACGTGTTGGTGCAGCTGGGCGAGCAGTACGACCACATCGTCCTGGATACGCCGCCTTCGCTGTCGGTCACCGACGCGGTCGTACTTTCACAGCGGGCCGATGCCGTCGTGCTCGTCATCCGGTCTGGCCAGACCACCAAGCAGGCTCTGCGGCGCGCGCGCGACATTCTTGCCCGCGTCAATGCCAAAGTCGTTGGAGTTCTGCTCAACGCCGTAGACCTGAGTTCTCCGGACTACTACTACTATTACGAGTATCAGGGCAAGTATTCCCGCTACTATCAGGATGGGGAGGGATCCCATCATGACGCCGGGGACGATGATGCCGAAAATATTTCTTCGCCCACATCCAGCAGCGCATAGCGGGAGTTCTCCCGCCTTATGACATGAAGATTGCTCTTCACACACCCGCCCGGAAGCGGACCGCAGCCGCCCTCGTGATTGCGTTCGCAGCGCTTTACACGGGCGTGGCGGCACGCGAGTTTGTCGCGACCTGGCTGGGCAGCCGCCCCGAGCTGACAAGTTTGAAACGGGCAGCCTGGCTCGACTCGGGCAACGCCGAATATCGTAACCATGTGGGCCGGTACTATGATTTGGTGGCACGCGATCCCGCCACTGCGCTGGAGCACTACCGGGCGGCGGTGGCGCTCAACCCGCATTCTGCCAGCTTCTGGTTCGACCTGGCCGGCGCTTATCAGGTTCTGGGAGACACGGCGAACCAGACTGCCGCGATGGAACAGGCCATCCACGCCGATCCCATGACTCCGGACGTGGCTTGGGAGGCGGCCAATCTCTACCTGGTTCAAGGCGAAAATGAGAAGGCCCTGCGTGAATTCCGTATCGTCATGGCCAATGAAAGCGACTCCTCCCTGGTCGCCATGGCCGTCCAGTACTGTTGGCGGATCGAACCGGATGTGGACGCCCTCTTGCGCGACGTCGTTCCTCCGAACGCCAATGCTTACTTGGTCTTTCTCACCTTGCTCGAGAAGGACGCGGGTCTCCTGGCCGAAAAGATGGCCCAGCCAACCGCCGACGTCGACGTTGCGCTCCTGACGCCGCAGATCAAGCAGGATACCGCCGGTACTTTCAAGATATGGGATGCACTGATACATAGCAATCAGCCCTTCGAAAAGCGCTATGTCTACGATTACATCCGTTTTCTGATCCAGAACAGGGAGGTAGACCAGGCGATGATGGTCTGGCAGCAGGCGGCCGGCCGCTTCGGACTTTCTTCTTATCTGCCATCGCCGAGTAACCTGATCGTAAATGGCACTTTCAGTCTGAATGTTCTGAACGGCGGCTTCGACTGGCAGTATCAAAAGCAGTCCGGCGTCACTCTGACGCTCGATCCCGACGGCTTTCCCGCCGGGCAACGCTCGCTGTCGATTGCTTTTGACGCGTCAGGCATCAGCGACGCTGGCATCGTCCAGTTGATCGCCGTGCAGCCCAACACGACCTACGAGCTCTCCGCTTTCTACAAGACTGGAGAACTGGAGGGCGCCGGCGGCCTGCATTTGACAGTTCAAGACATGTACAGCCAGGCGGTCTATTACGATAGCGACGAACTAAAAGAGGCGGGATTCTGGAAGTCTCTGGATGGAGAGTTCACCACCGGTTCGGACTGTAAACTGGTCATACTCCATGTCCGGCGGCTTCCGGCGGGCAGTCCCATCCGTGGTAAGCTCTGGATCGACGATTTTCATCTGGTCAAGAAAGCGCCGTAGCATCTGGCCCGAAAAACACAAGAATTCATGGCCGCTCACAGACACAGGGAAGCTCACAAAACCAGCACGGAAATAGACCTGCGCCTGCTGTCGGAGCAGTTGGGCAAGGTTCTGCTTTACGGAACCTTCGGCGTGCTGCTGTTCGGCCCCGTGGCCTTCGGAGCGGTCGAACCCTGGTCTATTTTTGCCCTCGAGATCAGTTCTCTGCTCCTCGTTCTTCTCTGGTTCGCCAAACAGTGGCTCGACGGCGAATTGAACCTGCAGTGGAACCCGCTGTTCCTTCCCATGGCCGCGTTTGCCATCCTGATCCTGCTTCAGATCGCCGCGCGGAGGAGCGCGTACCTGCACGATACGGTCTCGGGCGCGGTGCTCTACTGCGCCTACGCCATGCTCTGCTTTCTTGCCAGCCAGACCCTCCTGCGCAGCTCGCAGGCGCGCCAGCTTACGGTGGTATTTGCCCTTTATGGCTTCGCCCTGGCGGCTCTGGCGCTGGTGCAGGGCATCGCTCCTAACGGCAAGCTGCTCTGGATTCGTCAGCCGGAGCATGGAGGCTGGATTTACGGCTCTTACGTGAATCATAACCACTACGCGGGCTTGATGGAACTGCTCATACCCATTCCTCTGGTCCTGTCGCTCACTCACATGGTCCACCACAAGGAGCGCACTGGGGCCGGTGTCGCCGCTGCGATCATGACCACTACTGTATTCCTGAGCGGGTCCCGCGGCGGAATGCTGGCCATCGTGGCCGAGTTCTCCCTCCTCGCGATCATTCTGTTTCGCTACAAGAAGCGCGTCCGCATCGCCCTCAGCGTGGGAGCGTTTGCTGGCGTGTTGGTTGGGATGCTGGTTTGGCTGGGCGGATCACAAGTTACCGAACGCGTCTCCAGCATCTCTACTGAAGCCCGCACCGAGATATCCGGCGGGATACGGCTTTCCATTGACCGCGATGCCCTGCGCATGTTTCGCCAGAAGCCCATCACGGGCTGGGGATTGAGAACTTCTCCCGTGGTTTACCCCCAATTCCGCTCGTTCTACACCAACTTCTTCGTCAATGAGGCACACAACGATTATGCGCAACTGCTGGTGGAGATGGGGCTACTCGGTTTCGGCGTGATGGTCTGGTTCCTGATCGTGCTCTACCGTACGGCGCTTCGCAAAATCGGGAACTGGACGTCTGATGTGAGCGGCGCGGTCACTCTGGCCTGCATGCTTGGGTTCACCGGAATCCTGGTTCACAGCTTGTTCGACTTCAATCTCCAGATTCCTGCCAACGCTGCTCTGTTCTACGTCTTTTGCACGATCGCTGCCGCGCCCCCACTGTTGCAGCGCGCGCTCAAGCGCAAACCAGAACCCAGTGCGCCGGAGGAAGTGGTCCCCGCCTCGGAAGCGGGCTAGCCCTTTTTTCGGCGCGGTGATAGGCAGTAACCGCCGAGGTCACGCAGTCCGCTTCTCCGCAGCCTGTTCACCGTTGTCCTGCGGTCCGCCGGGAATGAATGTACAAGCTGTCTGCGACCTTTACCAGAGCGGGAACATGGCCGCTTAGTCTGCGCAGTCCTTCGGAAGCGCGGACCAGCGCCCTGTACCTGGCAGGTAGAAAACGCAGGTCGCTGACCTGCACGTTGAGCGAGAAGTATCCATCCACCGACAGTTCCGACGGGCCGATGCCGGCGGTGAATGCCGCCAGTAGTTCTGCCGGTTTCCAGTAGCGCACCTCGAAATCGCGCGCTTCCCGGAACCCGCGCCGGGCTTGGTGATACAGGCAGCGCGCTCCGAAAACGTTGGGCATTTGCACCAGGGCATTGCCGCCGGCGCGCAACACGCGGCGCATTTCTCCCAGGCTGTCCCGCGCGCTGAGCTTCGAAAGATGCTGCAGAACACTGTAGGAGAAAACCTGTTCAAAGAACCCGTCGCGAAAAGGCAGGAAGCGGCTGTCGCCCACCACATAGGTGGCTTCGACTCCCAACTGCCGCGCCACTCGGTTGGCCGCCCGGATCGCCTTCAGCGAGGGATCGATGCCGACCGGCCGATATCCGGAGGCCGCCGCGGCCAGACACCAGCGTCCCCAGTTACAGCCGACCTCCAGAAACAAGCTGCTATTGCCGGCGGGGAGCCGCAGATGAGGGATGGGATACTCCTTGAGTTTCCCCACCAGATGCTGATACAGACCGCCGTTGGTTGCGCCGATGGCATTCTGTACAAACGGGTCAATCTCGCCCGCAGCCACGCGAAACTGAGGCAGCGATGAGACGTCTTTGCTCTCGGCCAGCAGGAGCGCGCGCGTTTCCTCAATGTGGGTCTGTTCCGCTTCGGAGACCAGCAGGATGGGAATGCCTTCAATCACCGCGTAGCGGTGACCCTGAGCACAGATCAAACCTGAGGGGTCTTCTGAGAGGGGTTGCTTGTCTCGCGGGCACACCAGCATGCCCAGCGTTTGAGCTGATAGCTGATTCCCGCTGCCGAGCGGCGCCGGCATCTTTCCATTCAAAGCGCCCCGCAAGATTAGGGCTTGCTCGGACTCGCCGGGTTGTCGTTCTTGATCAACACCCACGCGGCGACACCCACGATGACACCCCCGCCAATCCCAACCGCGAGCGGAGAATTCAGAGTTCCGCCCTGGGCGGCTGGAGCAGCTCCGGCAGCACGCTTCCTGTTTTTCTTCTTGCCGTCCTTGTCCTTGTCGGTATCGCTGGAAGTTTCGGCGCGGGTTGTTTCCTGGCCTTGCGCCAGGGTGAAAACGTCCTTGCCATCGCTGATCGTAAGGTCACCCTTACGTGCGGCGATGCGCACGGTTCCGTCCACATCCACCACGTTGAACTCAGTCCAGGAGAAGGAAGCGGGCGTCACCTTCACATCTCCGGCAGTCGTAGCCACTTCCTTCGACGTGGAAACCGTCACGCCCCCGTGCTCAATCCGCACCGACGCTCCCTCAAACTGCACCAGGGAATCAGACTGGACGGTGATACTCGAGCCAGGCTCGTTAATATTCGCCACGGAGTCGTAACGGGTCTGCAAAAGATCGCCCGAGAAGATGGAGGAGGAGGAACGGGGAACGTGAGCGCCGTTTATCCAGGCAGCCCCGTTCGTGTATAGCATGGCGGCATTCGAATCCGCGGCAAACATGGCCGCCGGGAACAGGAATAGAAGCACGTAACTCACCATCCTGCGGAAAGCGCGCCGGCCCATTCCCACACTCCGTTAATAACTGTTTTGGTGACCCTGCAGGGAATCCTACCTTCCTGATTGTTGCCAGTCAATGCCTATTGTGTTAGGAAACTCGTTTTCCGGTGGAAAACTCATGCTGCACTTTAATGCTGCGCAAACGCTGCACACCGCTGTGGGCGGGCGTTTGGCTCACCGCCACCGGTCAACAACGGTCCACCACAGCAGGCGCAACCACTCGTCCACGCAGGTTTTGGCCCACTCCCGGTGCCTCCACCATCGCGGTCCGAACTGTGTGTCATCGTAGGCAGCGGCGACGGCGAAGGACCTCCCCCGAATCTCATGCCGGAAAATGTTGAGGGCTCGGCGGGTGTGGAAATCGGAAGTGACGATCAAAATCCGGTTGCCCTCTTCGCGGGCCAGGCATTTCTCGGCGTCGCGGGCTTCATCCCGCGTCGAGAGTCCTACGATGGGGCAGATCGCGACCGACGCCGACTGGGGAAGATGCTGCACGTACTGCTCAGCTAGCTGGACCTGCGTAAATTGGTAGATTCTGGCGGCCGCGGGCACATCCATCACCACCCGGCGGGCATAGCCCTGGCCCAGAAGTTCCAGGGCGCGTGCCGGGCGGTGATCAGTTTCTCCGGCCAGAACCAGGATCACGTCCGAGCGCTCGGGAGAGTCTACGACCAGCACCCGGCCCGCATTGCCGGCAAACCCCACCAAAACCGCCGCCAGAATGACTGCTGCAAAAATCCAGGTGCGCTTGCTCGTTTTCGTGTTGGCTATCAATGGCTCACTCCGTGTTTTCCAAAGCGAATGCAGAGGCCGGATTCAGATTTGAGATTTTAGAACTGCGGTGATCAGATCTGCAGTCCGCAATCTGACTCCTGCAACTGTGTGTTCAGTACCCTTCTTCCGCGTAAGCCGCTCCACGGCCGCATGTTAGAATTAGATCGTTTTCGCAGCTTATCTCTGGCTCATCTCGGAATTCCTTCATGACAGCTTACTCCGCCGCAGAAACCACGTTTGATCAGTTCATGGGCAAGATACGGCAGCGCCAGGCCCGAGTAGCCATCATTGGACTGGGTTACGTTGGGCTTCCCCTGGCCCTGCTCTACAGCGAGCAGAAGTTCTCCGTTACCGGTTTTGATATTGACGCTCGCAAAGTGGAGACGCTCGGCCGGGGCGGCTCTTATATCTACCGCATCTCCGCCGAAGAAATCCAGGGGGCGCGCGCTCAGGGCTTTTCCGCCACGTCGGACTATTCGCAACTGGGCTCAATGGACGCCATTATCATCTGCGTTCCGACCCCGCTGGACGAGTACCACGAACCCGACCTCAGCTTCATCACCGACACGACGCACTCCATCGCTCCCCACCTGCGTGCCGGCCAACTGGTGGTGCTGGAAAGCACAACCTATCCCGGCACGACGGAAGAAGTCATGGTTCCGATCCTGGAAAAGGAGAACCAGGCTGGACTCCGAGCCGCGCGCGGCGATCAATCCACAGGCAAGGAGTTTTTTGTCGCTTTCTCTCCCGAGCGCGAAGACCCCGGCAACACGACCGTGGCCCGGCGCGACATTCCCAAGGTGGTGGGCAGGTTGAACCCGCAGGCGTCGCAGCTCGCGGGCGCACTCTATGGCTCGATCTTCAATCGAACCGTCCCGGTCTCGTCGCCCGCCGCGGCAGAGATGACCAAGCTGCTGGAAAACATCTATCGCTGCGTGAACATTGCGCTGGTCAACGAACTCAAGTTGCTCTGTTTGCGCATGGGGATAGACATTTGGGAAGTCATCGAGGCTGCCTCGACCAAGCCTTTTGGCTTTCACCCGTTCTATCCTGGACCGGGCCTGGGCGGGCACTGCATTCCGGTGGACCCGTTCTATCTCTCGTGGAAGGCCAAAGAGTGGGATTTCCGCACCCGCTTCATCGAACTCGCCGGTGAGATTAACATCAACATGCCCTATCACGTTCTGGCGTCGGTGGGCAGTGCGCTGAACCGCCATAAGAAAGCTCTCAATGGCGCGCGCATCCTGGTGTTGGGTGTGGCCTACAAGAAGGACATCGACGATCTGCGCGAGTCGCCCGCTCTCACCATCATCGAACTGCTGCAAAAAGATGGGGCCCAGGTCAGCTACAACGATCCCTACTTCCCGGTCATCGGAAAAGGCAGGAAATACGACCTGCAGCTGAAATGCACCGAGTTAAGAGATCTGGGGCAATTTGACTGCGTCGTCATTGTGACCGACCACTCCGATTACGACTATCGCCGCATTGTTCAGGAATCGCAGCTGGTGGTGGACACGCGCAACGCTACGCGTGGAATCCAAAGCGACAAGATTGTACGCTGCTGAGACCCGCCCTCTCCAAACCCTGCGCCCGCGGGCAGCATGGGAAATCTGTCCGCGCCAGGTGTAGTTTTTTGCATGGCCCGGCGAGGGGACCCGGCCGCTCTCTGCCATGACTCTCGCAAAACATTGACGCGCCGTGGTTTACCGCCTTATTCTAAGCTTAGGAAGTGGTCTCTGTCGTGCATGGACAGGGTGGGCATAGTACACTTAGCAAAAGTCCTGACTCCCAGGATTTCCGCTATTCAACAATAGGAACGAAAAACTTTTGCAGCTTGGCCGGTGTTCTAACTGATAGCGGCTAGCACTGATTATGGGACGTTCTGTATCGGAACCATACCTATTCACTTCACTTCCCAGGTGGAGGGCGCCGTGGTCTGAGTTCGTCCTCAGCTATGGCGTACAGGTGATTGCGATCGCGATTTTTGTCTGGGTTCCTCTTCTCCATCCGGAAATTCTAGATCCGCCGAAGCGCGATTATCACGCGATCGAACTGGTGCCGACGCCCGTCCCTGTGAACCATGAGCCGCAACGTCAACTGCCGAAGCCGGTTCTGGTGGCGGAACTCGACCCACCGCCAGCGGCTCTGCGTCTGCCCGCGCCGCAGCCTAAACCAAAGGCGGTGGAAGATACGCCGGTTCCCGAAGTGAAGATTGCGCCCAAGAAGATGGAGCCATTGCCCCCTTCTACCGCTCCGGTAATTCCAAAACAAATCGTGAGAACCAACGTGTTTTCTACCGGAAGTTCGGCACCGCAGACAATCGAGCGCCCGGCGGCGCAAGTCCAGACCGGCGGATTTGGCGATCCCAATGGTGTCCCTGCGAAACTCAACACAGGAAAATCCCCCGTTAACATTGCGCAGGCCGGCGGCTTTGATCTGCCCACCGGACCGGGCTATGGCAATGGAACCGGAGGCGCCAACGGCGCCCGCGGAGTGGTGGCCAGCACCGGATTTGGGGGCGGCGTTGCCGTAGAGGCGCGTCCTTCCGCTCCCCGGGGCAAAGTGCAACAGGGTGGCTTTGGCGATGCCGATGTGCCCGCGCCTCCCACGGTGAAGTCGCGTCCGGCGGTGGCGGCCAGCATTACACCGGCGGAAATTATTTCCAAACCGGCGCCCATTTACACCGAGGAAGCTCGCGCCAAACGCATCGAGGGTGAGGTGCTTCTCGAAGTAGTGTTTGGGGCGACCGGGAAAATACAGGTGTTGCGCGTAATCCGCGGGCTGGGATACGGTCTGGACGACGCGGCCGTACGCGCCGCCCAGCAGATTCGGTTCAAGCCCGCTCTCCAGGATGGCCAGCCCTCGGACTCAACCGCGGTGCTGCATATCATTTTCCAATTGGCGTGATCCCAACGAGAAGGTTCCTATGCGAATGGTTCGGTCGGGCTCGGTATTGCTTCTCCTGCTGCTAGCTTGCTTCCTACCTGTAACCGGTCAGGATTCGGCTGCTCCCGCGTCACCTCCGGGTCAAGGTTCAACCCCGCTTTCCGGCGCCGCCGCGCAAACTCCTGCCCCGCTGCCTGCCCCCAGCCTCACCCTCGACGAGGTACTGGAGCGGGTCGTGCAGCGAGAACACCTTTTTCTGGCGCAAATGCGCCACATGCATCCCCTGGTGGAGACCTACCTGCAGGACCTGAAAAACGACAGCGCGGGAAATCCGGTCCCGGTCAAAGACAAGTATTTCCTCGGCCGCCTCGACATGTCCGAGGGTCCGGAGGATACCTCCTTCGTGGGCCAGCCGGGATTCGGACATCGCGTGCTGGCCAAGCTGACCGGAGTTTATTCTCTGCATTTCCTTCCCCTGGGTTTCGCCCAGATGGTCGTGGTCGACACCGACTTTCAGAAGAGGTACTACAGCTTCAATTTCGTGCGGCGCGAATTCCTGGGTGACGTCCGCTGTCTCGTCATTGACGTGCAGCCCAAGGAGGGCGACAAGACCGCACGTTTCATGGGCAGGATCTGGGTGGAAGACCAGGACTACAACATCGTCCGCTTCAACGGAACGTACTCTCCCCATCCCAAGATCAATTTCTTTTTCCACTTTGACAGCTGGCGACTGAACCTGCGTCCGGGGACCTGGCTGCCGGCCTACATCTACACCGAAGAGTCAGATCTGAAGACGGGCGTGACCAAGGCTCTGCATTTCAAGGCACAGACGCGGCTCTGGGGCTATGACCTCAAGGGTCTGAACAAGACCGAGGAGTTCACCCAGATTCTGGTGGACTCGCCGCAATCGGTGAAAGACCAGAGCGAGACCGCCGCCGACGCGACTCCCGTGATGGCCGAGCGCCTGTGGGAGAAGCAGGCCGAAGAGAACGTGGCGGAGCGGCTGCAGAAGATCGGCTTGCTGGCGCCTCCGGGAGAACTCGACAAGATTCTGTGCACGGTGGTCAACAATCTGCTGCTCACCAACAACATTGATTTGCAGGGCGACCTGCATTGCCGCGTGTTGTTGACCGCGCCCCTGGAGTCTTTCACCATCGGCCACACCATCGTCATAAGCCGTGGTCTGCTGGACGTGCTTCCCGATGAAGCCTCCCTCGCCATGGTTCTGGCCCACGAGCTCAGCCACATTGTGCTGGGGCACCGCCTTGATACCACTCTCGCTTTCGATGACAAGATGTTCTTCCCCGATGAGGAGTCGTTTCAGCGCCTCGATTTCAAGCGCAGGGCGGCGGACGAAGAAGCGGCCGATACCAAAGCTCTGGAACTGCTGAAGAACTCGCCGTATAAGGACAAGCTGGGTAACGCCGGATTGTTCCTGAAGGCCCTGCAACAGAAAGCGCCCGACTTGCCGAATCTGATTCGACCTCACTTGGGAAACAGCCTGGCAGAGGGCAAGAGCGTCCGCATGTCGAGCCTGCTGGCCTCGGCCCCGGCGCTCGACGAAAAGAAGCTCGACCAGATTGCGGCCTTGCCTCTGGGTGGCCGCATCAAAGTCGATCCCTGGACTGATCAGGTGGAATTGTCGAAGGCCAAAGCTGTCGCTTTGACGTCGGCGAACGAGAAGATGGAGTTCGAGATCACCCCGTTCTTTCCCCACCTGACGCGCTTGTCCACCGGAGGCGCCGAGAAGATGGCGCTGACGACGCCGGCGCCCGCCACAACGCCGGCCGCGCCCGAGCAGAAATAGTTCTTCGGACGAGGGGCGAGGATGTCGCGCAAGGCGCGACACGTATGCCCTGCCGCCTACCTCGGGGATTTACGGGATGCTTACTGAATAGAACTGCCAACCTGCGAGAAAACGTTGTTGGCATTGGAGCCGATGAGGCGCACGGTGCCGATGACAATCACCAGAATAACCGCCAACATCACGGCGTATTCCGCGATATCCTGGCCCCGCTCATCGTTCCAGAGTCGCTGCAGCAGTTTTGCCACCGGTCTCCCTCTTTTCTTACTAGGACTAACGAATCAGGGGATTGTCACCGTTCTACCGCGCCAATTTTTTTGGAGTGGTCCTGACAGGAGATGATAGTATCCGGCCACGCGCCTGCCAATGGCACCAATGTGCCACCGGCGCCGAGGCCGTTGCGCCAACCGGAATTTCAGGCAATGCTTTTCAGCGGCAAGGCCTGATTGACGGCAAACAAAGCTAGTTCCAGCCTTGTCGAAACCCCAAGTTTGTCAAAGATGTTACTAAGGTGATGTTTGACCGTGTCTTCGCTGATCTTGAAATACTCGGCGATTTCTTTGTTGGCGTATCCGGCGACCACGGCCGAAACAATCTCCAGTTCGCGCGGCGTGAGGCCAAATTTCTTTTGACGCGCCTCGTCATTGGAGGACTGCATCAGCGTGCGCAGGTACTGCACCAGGTTCGACACGCTTTCCCGTCCCACCCAGTATTCTCCCGCCATCACGGTGTGGATGGCTTTCAGCAACAGCTGAGTGGCCGAATCCTTGAGCACGACTCCGCGGGCTCCCAGTTGCAGCGCTTCCACGATCTGACTCTTCTCCGCCGCCGCGGTCAGCAGGATCACTCGTACCGGCGAAGCGCCGGGCGCGACGCTCAGGTCTCGCAAAGCCTCCAGCCCGGGATGCTTGGGCATGGCCAGATCCAGCAGCAGAATGTCGGGCTTCAACTGGCGCGCCAACTTTACCGCCTCGGCACCGTCCGCAGCCTCCCCCAAAACCTTGAGGTCTTCTTCGGCTTCCAGCAACCGTCGCAGACCATCCCGGAAGATGGGGTGGTCATCGGCTATCAGAATGCGAACGGTCTGCACCTTCCTAAAATTCATGGGGCACTTCCTCGCCGCGCGGCACAGTAATCTCCAGGCGCGTTCCTTTTCCGGGACTTGATTCTACAGTGAGTTCGCCGGCAATCAAACTGACTCGTTCCTTAATGATCATAGGTCCTTTGCCAACCTCTTCCATGAGATCGTGGTCGAGCCGCCCGGCGAAGGGGAAACCCTTGCCATCGTCCTCGATCGTAAGATTCCACTTGTCGCGGCTGGATCCCAGACGCACCAGGGCGTGGCGCGCCCCGCTGTGCTTTCTCACGTTGACCAGTCCCTCCTGCACGATGCGGAGAAGTTCCCGGCACACGCGCTGCGGCATGTCCAGATCCTCGATATCGGTCACGAAGCGTGCGCTGATGCCCGTCTCCCGCTGGAAGCGTTCAACCGTGTCACTCAAAACTCCGAGCAGCCGCTGCGCATCGACGTCAATTGCTTTCATTTGCTGCATCAGTTCGCGCAGCTTGAGCACTTCCTCGCGCAGCAGTCCCTGGATCCGGCCTAATTCTTCCTCGATGGGCCGCTTGGCCTCGGCTTGCCGGCGCAGCACATCCACCTGCATCTCGACTGCAATCAGCGACTGCACCGCCCCATCGTGAAGCTCCCGCGCGACGCGGGCGCGCTCGGCGGCGCTGGCGCGGCGGCGCAGCCGGTGCAAAAGGTATACGTTGTAAATCGCCGGTCCAACCAGCCGCACCAGGTTCAACAGAAAACGAAGTTCCTCCTGCTTTTCTCCGCGCCACGACGGGTCAAACAGGAAGACACGTCCTCTCCAGTCTTCTCCGAATAGAAAGGCCACCGTGATCAGCGAGTTGAACGTCTGGGCTTCGCGCAGTTGGGAAATGGACGCCGGATTGATGGCGGTCAGTTGGTTGCCGTCGTGATCGAGCGCAAGGATGGACCAGCCTTCTCCGTCGGCCGAAGCATGGCTAACTTCGCCGGGAAAGTTGTCCAGATAGGTCTTCGCGTCCGCTGGCGTGGACTCCAGCCAGCGAAACTCCGTGGGCGGCGTCCCGTTCGTGGAGTTGTCCAACTCACCCAGGAAGACACGCTGGCTGTGAGATTCCTGGGACGCGACAACCACGCGGGACGCGCCGTACATGGATATCATTTCCTGGAAGATCTTTTGCATGGTTCCGGTCAGTCCGTCTTCCACTCGTACTCTGGACAAGAAACCAGTCACGACGGCTTTTTCCGCTCGCAGGTGCTTTTGCTGCTCGGCCAGATAGCCCAGCAGCAGCCCCATCACGATCAGGTAGATCGAGAGCATGAAAAGGCGTTGGGGTTCAAACTCAGGCAGGTTTACGCGCAAACCAAGGAACTGCCTCAGCGCCGGCGAACCACCCGGACCTAGCCAGCCTTGGAGCAGGACAAAGCACTCCATCCACAGCAGCGCCACTTCAGCAGCAGCCGTGCCCAGCGTCTCCCAGAGGCCCCAACGGTAGGCGGCCGCGGCCAAAACGAAAAAGAAAAACAGAAAGAAGGGACTGCGGGGCCCTTCGGCGAACAGAGAAATCAGGGCCGGCCACAGGATGTCTCCAGCATGCACCAAAAGACGAAAAGCAGCGGTGGACTGCTGCCGCCGCCGCAAGAGCATCATGATAAGAATGCCGTTGGCTAGATAGAACACGAACAGACCATAGGCCGCCCACGAATGCCCCAGTTCGGTGGGGTCCATGCGGATCGCCGCCAGCGCCGAAGCAGCCAGAAAGACTCGGGCGGTCGCCAGCCAGCGCTCGATGCGGCGGGTTTCACCCGGATCGGGCGGGATTCGCAGTCGCCACGATTGCCGGTACCGTTCTGCGTATGGATGCAAGTCGATCAATCTCCGGGGCGTTGATGCATATGGTTGAGCAGCAGACGCTTACCGCCCAGCAAGGCTTTTGGTGGCCGCCGTCGCTCCCCTGAGCAGGCTTATTGTCTTTGCCACGCTAGGTTACTACAGTAACCAGTCTCGCTCCACTTTCCCATCTAGAATGGCAGAAGAGGCAGTGTGTTGAGCAGACTCTCCAAAATCTGGCTGGCGGCGCTGATGGCCGTCATGGCCACTTTGGTGGTGGCAGCGCTCGTTCTACCCCGGTCCTTTCGGTTGACGGCCCTGAGCGATCTGGCCCAGTGCGTTCTGTTGCTCTCCGGCGCCGCTTCGTTTGTTCCCTTGGCGCTCCGGTCGCGCGGACGCATGCGGCTGTTCTGGTCGCTCATTACGCTCGGCATTAGTTTCTGGCTCACCTACCAACTGCTTTGGACGAACTACGAGGTCGTGCTGCGCCGCGATGTGCCCGACCTTTACGCCGGTGACATCGTTCTGTTCCTGAATCTCGTTCCACTGATGGCGGCGCTGGCCTTGCGTCCCCACGTGCCGCAGGACGAATACGCCGCCCGCCTGGGACGCCTTGACTTCGCACTTCTGCTGGTGTGGTGGTTCTATCTCTATGTTCTGATCGTGATTCCCTGGCAGTATGTCGTGCCCAACGTGGCCTCTTATGACCACAACTTGAACGCAGCCTACATTGCCGAGAAGGTGGTCACCCTGGTTGGCCTGGCAGCCTGTTGGATGAGCAGCAAGGGCCAGTGGCGCAAGCTGTTCGCCGGGTTGTTCGCTGTGAGCTTCACTTACGCCGTCGGTTCCACCGTCGCCAACTGGGCCATCGAGCGGAGGGTATATTACAGCGGCAGCTTTTATGACATTCCTCTGGCCGCAGCCATGGCGGGCCTCACCTGCATTGGACTGTGGACCAAGGCCGACGCGCCCGAAGCTGAAGGCAAAGTATCGACGGTGTACGGTGTGTGGGTTGCGCGTTGCGGCATGATTGCCGTGTTTTCTCTGCCTTTGTTTGCGGCGTGGACCCTTTCCGATACAGCGATTCCTCCCCGCATCCGTGTGTTTCGGTTGACGCTGACTCTGGTGGCCGCGTTTGTGATGGGCATCATGGTGTTCGTCCGCCAGCATCGGCTCGACCGCGAACTGATTTACTTGCTCGACTATTCGCGGGAGTCTTTCGACACCCTGAAGCATCTCCAGGCCCAGGTCCTCCAGTCGGAGAAGCTGGCTTCGATCGGGCAGCTGGTGGCGGGCGCAGCGCACGAACTTAACAATCCGATCACCGCCATGCTCGGCTATTCCGACTTGCTGCTCAGTACCGAACTCACGGCCGAACAGCAACCGCTAGCCGCGAAGATCGGCCAATACGCCCGGCGCACCAAGGCACTGGTCGCCAGTCTGATCAGCTTTGCCCGGCATGCGCCGACCCCGAAGACTCTGATTGATCTCAACACTCTGGCGCGCACCGCCGTCAAACTGACGCAGCCGCAGTGGGAGCCTCTGCAGATCGAAGTGCGCACCCAGTTCGATGCCGAACTACCTAAGGTGCTGGGCGATTCCAATCAGTTGCTGCAAATGTGCCTGCAGCTGGTGGGCAACTGCCTGCACATGATGAGCGAGAGAGGCGGCAGAATTCTGACTGTCAGCAGCCAGCGGCAAGCGGGCACTGCGGTGCTTCAAATCGTTACCGGCCTCGCCTCTGCTACGTCCTCGGCAAGCATTTCAGCGGCGCCGGTTGACCCCCAGGACAGCTTCGGCCTGGCCGCATGTCAGGGCATTCTTCAGGAACATCGTGGTCAGATTTCATGTCAGCGGCGCGAGGATGGGGCGATGTTGCTGCACGTGGAACTGCCGGCCACCGAGGCTGCACCGGCCAACGCCAAGGAAACTACGGTGCCGGTGCTGTGGCAATCGCAACCGTTCGCTTGAGTTGACCGCAGGCAGCATAGATATCGCGGCCGCGCGGTCGGCGGACAAAGGCCGGAATCCCAGCCTTGATCAACCTCTGCTGGAAAGCGGTCACCCGTTCTTCCGCAGGAGTGGAAAAATCAATCCCCGGTCCCGGATTCAGCGCGATCAGATTGACCTTGGTCCGCATCCCGCGCAGCAACTCCACCATTTCTTCAGCGTTCCCGAGCGCGTCGTTGACTCCGTTCAGAAGCACGTACTCAAACGTGATTCGTTCGCGAGGGCGTAGCGGAAAATTCCGCGCCGCGGTCAGCAGCATCTCCAGGTTCCATTTTCGATTGAGCGGCATCAACCGAGTCCGCAATTCGTCGTTCGATGCGTTCAATGAAATGGCCAGCTTGGGCCGGACCGGTTCCTCTCCGAAATCATGAATGCGCGGAACGATGCCCGCGGTCGAAACTGTCATGCGCGACTCGGCCACGCCGACTTCTTCTGCCAGCAACCGCACCGCCTTCATGAAATTCCCGTAGTTGAGGAATGGTTCTCCCATCCCCATGAAAACGAGATTGACGCGGTGCTCCGGCGGAGCGACTTTCTGATCCTTGAGCACCGCGCACACCTGGCCCACTATTTCGCCTGCGCTCAAATTCCGCTTCACGCCCAACAACGCAGTCAGGCAGAATTGACAATCCACGGCGCAGCCCACCTGGCTTGAAACGCAGATCGTCGCTCGATCAAAGCCACGTCCGGCGCTGGGCGCAGCGGAGTCGCCCGCCTCGCTTCCATCCCCGGCTTCTCCGCCATCGCCTTCGGGCATCCACACCGTCTCCACGCTCTGGCCGTCGGGAAATCCGATCAGATAACGCACCGTGCCGTCCTGCGACACGAACCGGTTTTCGATTGCGGGCAGGCCAATCGAGACACCCGTCTCTGCCAGCCTCAATCGCAGTTGCTGCGGCAGAGTCGTGATCTGTTCAACTGACTCCACGCGCTGACGATATACCGCTTCCAGAATCTGCTGCGCGCGGTAAGAGGGCTCGCTTTCGCTCTCGACCAGCGCGGAAAGTTCGGCCCGGTCTAGACCGAGCAACGCGACTTGTGGAGGATTTGCCATGAATCTGGGTGGGAGGGCTGCCAGAAACCTGCAGTGAGAGACTATTGCGCCCCTTGTCCCAGCTGCCAAGCTGCGATTTAACTCGCTGATTCTAAATCACTAAACTATTCTCGCACACCTGCCGCCCCTATGTCAGAATGGTGAAGATCCTTCCACGCCAGGTTCAGTGGGGTTGAAGACGTAATCTTCAGACATAATAGCTAGATAGACAGCAGGAAGCACTCATGGCCCAAGAAGTCCGCAGTATTCGCCGGCAAGCGCTGCCCAACGGGCTGACGATCATCACCGAGCAGATGCCGCACATCCGCTCCGCTTCTATCGGCATTTGGCTGGAGACCGGTTCGCGCGACGAAGATCCCGAGTGGAACGGCATCTCGCACTTCATCGAGCACATGGTCTTCAAGGGGACCAAGCACCGCACGGCGGAAGAAATCGCGCGCCAGGTGGACTCGATCGGCGGCAACATGGACGCATTCACCGCCAAGGAGTGCATCTGCTTCAACGTCAAAGTCCTCGACGACCACATCCCCACCGCCCTCGAAATCCTGAGCGATCTGGTTCTGAACCCGGTCTTCGATGCCGCTGACATTGCCCGCGAGCGCGGCGTAATCCTCGAAGAAATCAAGATGGATGAGGACAATCCTGATTATCTGGTCCACGAAATCTTCACCCAGAATTTCTGGAAAGACCATCCCCTGGGCAAGCCGATATTGGGTACAAAAGAAACAGTGAAGCGCTTCGAGCGCGAGGCGGTGCTCGATGCTTATGCCCGCCGCTTCGTGCCGGGCAACATTATCCTCTCGGCGGCAGGCAACCTCGATCATGACCGTTTCGTGGAGTTGGTGACTCGCCACTTTGAGCCAATGAAGCCGATCGAGAACGGATCCCATTCGCCGGTGCCCAAGATCGTTTCCCGCATCATCCTGCGCAATAAGAAAGCGCTCGAACAAGTACTGTTGTGCCTGGGCGTGCCGGCGCATCCCATCGCGCACGAGAAGCGTCACGCTGGCTATGTTTTGAATACGCTGTTGGGCGGAGGCATGAGCTCTCGCCTCTTCCAGAACATCCGCGAGCGCCAGGGGCTCGCCTACTCCATCTACAGCGATCTCAATCCCTATCGAGACACGGGATGCCTCGCGGTCTATGCCGGTACTTCGCTAGCCTCGGCGGCCAAAGTAGTACAGTCGGTGGTCAGCGAATTTCGCAAGCTGAAGACGGAACCGGTGCAGGAAGAGGAAGTGCGCCGTGCGAAGGCCCAGCTTAAGGGCAGCCTGATGCTGTCGCTCGAGTCGAGCACCGCGCGCATGTCAAACCTGGCGCGGCAGGCAATGTATTTTGATCGTTACTACAACCTCGACGAACTGATCGCGAGAATTGAAGCCGTGACCGCCGATGATCTGACCAGTCTGGCCAACGAGTTCTTCAAGACTGAATCTGTTGCCGTGACCGCGCTCGGGAACTTGCCCGGCCTGAAAATCACGCGTGATCAACTGGCCTGCTAGCAAAAGCAGGAGCCAAAAGGCTCACAAAGTTCCGCCAATATGGCACGAATGGGCCATAGAACAGGTTTGAAACCCCACTCTTTTGCTGGTCTTTGGTCGCTTTTCGAGGCATACTATGCTGAGAATTTGTCTCCGGCCCCAGGGGTCCCATGTTCGAGCCCAAGACGCTAGAGCCTAAATCGGATCGTCAGATTCTGACGGCGCCCCCTTCGCGAAAGCCCTCTGAGAACAGCCAACAGCGCCTGATGGTGGGCGCGCTCGTCCTGCTGCTGGTGGCGCTGGGATTGCTCCTTTACCACGACCGGGATTTTTGGTTCCCCGACACTCAGGAAGCAGAGGACCAGCCTGAGCAGAGCATGCCGGCGATCACCAATTCCGTCCGGCAACCGGCGACCCCGGCTGCGGTCCCGGCGGTCGCGAAGAAACAGCACAGTCCGAAGACGCAAGCCAAGGAGGCGGCTCCGGTTGCGCCGCCCAGCCCGCCGCCCATCAGCGCCACGACGCAAAGAACGGTGCTTCCGCCGCTCGAAGTCGAGGTGGTCGCCGGCGATAGCCATCGCACGATTCATCCCGGAACCAACTCTGTGCGCGTTGACTTGCAGCCCGGTTCGCCCCCGCAGGCGGTTGCGGAAGGTGCCGGCAGCGGTTCTGCCGACACGGCGGCCGGTGTCACCTCGAACGCGGCCGAACGGGTGCAGATGTCGGCGGACACGGCGGGCGTCGTCAGCCATTCGGTGCGGCCCGGCTATCCTCTGTTGGCCCGACAGATGAAAGTGCAGGGCTCGGTGATCCTGCAGGCTCTGATCAGCCGGGATGGTGCGATTCAAGATCTGCACGTGGTCAGCGGCCCTCCAATTCTGGCCAGCGCCGCGCAGGAAGCCGTAAAGCAGTGGCGCTTCAAACCGCACTACCTGGGCGCCGAGGCGGTTGAGACCCAGGCCAGGATCACGGTTAACTTCACTATTTCCACCAACTAAGCGGTCCGACGAGAACGCTTTGGCATCGCCCCCACAAGCCGGCAAATGTGCTCGTTTCTCGAAGCGAACCTCACTGCAATTCGGCACGGCTGTCAACAGCGTCGAGATCGCGCGCCGTTTGATGTTGCTTGCTGTCCGGTTGATCGTTTTCTCATTGCTCGTTTCCTGTTTGATCGTCTTCTCGTTGATTGTGGCATCTGAGCCGCGCGCGTACGCGGGCTCATCCTCGCCGCGCCCGCAAGCAGGAGGAAAGACCATGTCTCTGACCATCTCCAGTCCAAGTTTTGCGAACGGCGGCGACATCGCGAAGAAATTCACCTGCGACGGAGCCGACGTATCTCCGCAGCTTTCCTGGACGGAACCTCCGGCGGGCGCGAAAAGCTTCGCGCTGCTCTCCGACGATCCCGATGCTCCAGTGGGAAACTGGAATCACTGGGTGCTGTGGAATCTTCCGCCCGAAACTCGCGGATTGGCCGAAGCGCTGAGCAAGGCCGCGCATCTGCCCGACGGCTCGCAGCAAGGAACCAATGATTTCCGCAAGACCGGCTACAACGGCCCGTGTCCGCCGCCGGGCAAACCGCATCGCTACTATTTCAAGCTGTTCGCGCTGGACGCTAAGCTCGATCTCAAACCCGGAGCCGGTAAGCGGGAACTCGAAGCGGCGATGAAGGGACACATTCTGGCGCAGGCAGAATGGATAGGGCGTTACGGCCGGTAGGCTCCTTCACTTGATCTTCTTAAACTGAAAGAGTGGCACAAGAAGATGACGAGCGCCCTGACTCTCGCGTGTCGAGGACGCCCCTTCAGTGGTTCGGCTGCGTCGAAGTCATGAAGCAGGATTCTCGTGCCTCGGCAAACGATTCGTGCTCCCTTGTGTCGTAAACCACGATCTTCACTCCGCTTTTCAGCACGTAATTCAGCTCGTCAGAACTGTAAACCAGCTGCAGGTGCTCAACCGATACTCCATACTGGTCTCGGTAGAAATACGGACCATCGGTTCCGTAACGCGCCACGATTAAACACGGATGCGTCTTGGAAGCGGGAGGTTCTTGGGCTGTTAGCAATGCTGGCAGCGCCAGTATGCCAATACACATCGCTGCGTATACTTTTTTCAAGGCATTAGCTCTCTTTTCTTTCTTCTTATTCTCTGGTGGCCCGGAACGGCCGTTGCCACTCTTAGGCTACCGCACTCGAAGGCAATCATTGAAAGCCCACTTTTTGAACGGACCGCCGGAACACTCTTGCAGCGATAACGCTGGCGAATAGGCCCATCGTGACTCTGGGCGAGTCGCGGTCAACGCGGATAGCGGGAGACTGAGGGGACGTTCGCTTTAGTGAACCCACGCAGGAAATTCGCCAAAAAATAACGAGCGCCCTGAGACTCTTGCGAGTCCAGGACGCCCGGGCAGCCCTCCCCCAGAACTGCTCACCCATGAAATTAGCGGGAGGGCGCTTCTCTGCCTATGGCACTTCTGTGCCATGCCCTCCCTCGGAAGTGCCAGTCTTCCATCCCTCTGAAAAACCGAGGGTTCCGCGCGATTCCGCAGAAGGGCGTGGTGGGACAGGGCCGGCTGAAGTCCGGCCGCGCTTTGCCGATGAAAGCTTAGTCCGGGCGGATTCTGCCGCTGGCCGTCCCATGTCCGCATTTCACGATCCCGAGATCTATCGCGGCATTCTGGAAAGCTTGCCTACGGGCCTGTGCATCGTGGACATGCAAAAGAAAATCGTGCTGTGGAGCGACGGAGCGGAGCGAATTACCGGCCATCTGCGCCACGACGTCATCGGCCACTGCTGCGTCGGAGAAGCGTTGCTGCACTACGATCAGCAGGATTGCGAGTGGTGCCACGAAGACTGTCCGCTGGCGCGGGCCATGAAAACCGCTCACGCCACTGAAGCCCTGGGCTTTCTGCATCACAAAGCGGGGTACGAAATACCGGTTCGGGTGCGCGCTGCCCCGGTTCACAACGCACACGGCTCGATCATCGGTGCGGTGGAGACCTTTGAAGACCAACAGCAAGCCGCGCTGGCCGACCACCGCGAAGACGGTCTGCATCTTGCCGGTTACGTGGACGAAGTTACCGGCATAGCCAGCCATGCCATGATGCAAGCCCACTTGCGCGAGACGCTGGGAACATTTGCCGAGGTGCACGTGCCTTTCGGAGTGCTCTGTCTCCGCCTGGAGGGGCTGGATGATTTCCGGGCGCGCTACGGGCTGCAAGCCCTCGCATCGCTGCTGCGCGTGATCGGGCGCACACTGCAGGGATCTCTTTGGAAAACTGACGTTGTGGGACGCTGGAGCGACGATCAGTTCCTGGTCATTGTGAACGGCTGCAGCGACGAGGCACTGCGATCGGTGGGAGAGCGCGTCCGCCACATGCTGACCAGCAACGGAATCGAATGGTGGGGAGAACGGCGTTCCCTGCCGGTTTCCATCGGCCAAGCCGCGGCCCAGCCCGGCGACAACATCGAGTTGCTCATGGAACGGGTGCAGAAATCGGTGGCTGCGGCTTCGGCGATGCGCGCCCGTGGTGCCGCCGGCGGCGGGAATCAGACTTCCGGGAGCTAGCTATGTTCGCCATTATCGGCATCGTTATTGTTTTCGGCTGTATCGTGGCGGGCTACCTGATGGAGCACGGCAATCTGCGAGTGCTGCTACAACCGGCAGAGTTGCTCATCATTGGCGGCGCGGCGGTAGGGACGGTGCTGATCGCCAACCCGCTGCACATCATCAAGAAGATCGCCGGCGGAATCGGAGGCGTGTTCGGCACTTCCAGATTCGGCAAGCAAGCCTACATTGACACCCTGAAGATGATGTATGACCTTCTGAACAAGGCGCGCCGAGACGGACTCATGGCTCTGGAATCCGACGTCGAAGAGCCTGAGAAGAGCCCCGTATTCTCCACGAACCCGGCGTTCGTCAAGGACCATCATGTGCGCGATTTCGTATGCGACTCGCTGCGCATGGCCGTCACCGGAGTGGATACCTTTGAACTCGATCAGATGCTCGACCTTGACCTGGAAGTCCACCATCACGATGCCACCCAGCCCACCGCCGCGCTTAGCACCATGGCCGATTCTTTGCCCGGCCTGGGGATCGTGGCCGCTGTTCTGGGAGTCGTCATTACCATGCAAGCGCTCGGCGGTCATCCGGAGGAAATTGGACACCAGGTTGCCGCAGCGCTAGTGGGTACGTTCCTCGGCATTCTGCTCTGCTACGGACTGGTGGGACCCATCGCAGCCAACATGACCAAGGCGGCCGAAGAAGAGCACGCATTCCTCTACGTCCTGCGGGTTCTCATCGTTTCCGTTCTGAAGGGAAGCGCTCCCATCATGGCAGTGGAAATGGCGCGGCGGGCGATTCCGGGCCACGTGCGACCTTCATTTCAGGAACTCGAAAAAGCGTGCCGTGGCGGAGGTGCCGCGGTTGCGGCGGCGGCTCCGGCTGGCTAAAGTCATGGATAAAGCGCGCCCCACCATCATCCTCAAGAAAAAGAGCGGCCACAGCGGCCATCACGGCGGCGCGTGGAAAGTCGCCTACGCCGATTTTGTCACCGCCATGATGGCGCTTTTTATTGTTCTGTGGCTGCTCAACTCCAGCAAACAGGTTCAAGTAGCCGTGGGCGGGTATTTCAAAGACCCGACCGGAACCTCAAGAAAAGTCGGCAGCAACATGGCGGGCGCAGGAGAGAACTTCATTCTCACCCGCGACAACATGCCGAAGCTGAAAGAGCAGCTGCAGCAGGCCGTCCGGCAGATGACGGACTTCGAAAAACTGAAAAGCCACATCGAGATGACCGTGACCGCGGAAGGTCTTCGCATCGAGCTTTCCGAATCAGCCACCGGAACATTTTTCGATAGTGGCAGCGCCAAGTTGAAGACCGATGGACGCGATCTGTTGATAACGCTGGCGCAGGAGTTAGGGAAACTCCCTAACAAAATCTCCATTGAAGGTCACACCGACTCCAATCCCTATGCTCCCTCGGCCAACTACGGCAATTGGGAACTCTCCGCTGACCGCGCCAACGCCGCCCGGAGGGTCATGCAGGCCAATGGACTCAAAGCAGACCAAGTGACGCAGGTTCGGGGCTTTGCAGATCAACGGTTGCGCAAACCTGATGCTCCGCTGGATCCCTCGAACCGCCGCATTTCACTGATCGTGCAGTACACTCTTAAGAACAACGATGATGAAGCCGCGCCTCCCGCCGCCGCACCGCATGAGTCCGGCGAAAAATCATAGCTCCGCATTGAACTAACTTTACAATCGCCGTCAGCACCCGAAGTCTGATCCAGTTGTATAATCGCCGCTTTGATCCCGCACTCAGGAGCTCCGCTTATGAAGAGGTCTGCCACGCTGGTCTGCTCGCTCGTCGTTGTTCTGTCATTCGTTCCCGCGCTGTGGGCTCAGGAAAAAGTTGACCTCGAAACTATGTCCCGCATTCGGTACGAGGGCTTCCGCAATTCCAAAGTCATGGACTACGCGACTGGACTGATGGATTCGATTGGCGAACGCCTTACCGGATCTCCCAACATGAAGCGCGCCAACGAGTGGACCCGCGACCAGCTCACTGCCATGGGCTTGAGCAATGCGCATCTCGAGGCCTGGGGCCCGTTTGGTCGAGGCTGGGCCAATCAGTACGTCAATGCACGCATGACCTCGCCCGACATCGCGCCGCTGATTGTTTATGCCAAGGCCTGGACCCCCGGCACCAACGGAGTCGTCACGGGCAAGTGCATCCGCGTCACCATCGAAGACAAGAAGGACTTCGACAAATATCGCGGCAAGCTCGCCGGAATGATCGCGATCACCGGCCCCGACGCCGAATTGAAGCCCATCGCGGAAGCGCCCTTCAAGCGCTTGAGCGACGACGATCTGGCCAAGATCGGCGAGTATCAGATTCCGGGTGAGCGTCCGATGTTTCGTATGGCGGAATTCGCGCGGCGGCGGCAGCTCATGAAAGACATCAACCAGTTCTACGCCGACGAAAAAGTTCTGGCGGTGATTGACAGCAGCCACGGGTCCGGCGGCGGCACCGTCTTCGTTCAATCCGGAGGTTCCTACAAACCGGGTGAGACCACGACCGTTCCGCAGCTCACGATGGCCACCGAACACTGGAGCCGCATCGCGCGCCTGCTGCAGCAGAAGAAAGACGTAACGCTCGAACTGAACGTCGTCAGCACCTTCTACGATGACGATCCCATGCAGTACGACACCATCGCGGAAATCCCCGGGTCCGACAAGAAAGACGAAATTGTCATGCTGGGCGCGCACCTCGACTCCTGGCATGCGGGCACCGGCGCTACCGACAACGGAGCGGGCACGATCGTCATGATGGAAGCCGTGCGCATCCTGAAGACCATCGGCATTAAGCCGCGCCGCACCATCCGGATCGGCCTGTGGAGCGGCGAGGAAGAAGGGTTGCTCGGCTCGCAATACTACGTCGAGCAGCACTTCGGCTCGCGCCCGCCCATGGACGATCCCGACATGAAGGGCATGCCCACTGTTATGCGGCGCCAAGCCGGCGACGTAATGGTGAAACCGGAACAAGCCAAGGTCTCCGCCTACTTCAATGTGGATAACGGCACGGGGAAGATTCGCGGCGTTTACCTGCAGGAGAACGAAGCCGTGGCGCCGATCTTCGAGGCTTGGATGAAGCCTTTCAAAGACCTCGGCATGACTACGCTCACCATGCGCAACACCGGCGGCACTGACCATCAATCGTTCGATGCGGTCGGCATTCCCGGATTTCAGTTTATCCAGGATCCGATGGAATATGACACGCGCACGCACCACTCCAACATGGACGTGTACGACCGCCTGCAGCCCGAAGATCTCAAGCAGATCGCGGTCATCGTAGCCGGCTTCGTCTACGATGCCGCCGTGCGGGACCAAATGCTGCCTCGCAAGCCGATCGAGCCAGGGCTGCCGAAAGAACCGCCGGCGAAGGACAGTCAGTAGTCGCGGTAAATTACTAACGGGAAGTTATCAAGATGATCTCCAAATGGACTGAGAAGCTTGCTCTTGCGGTTTTGATCAGCGCGCTTTCAACCGTCATCTTTCTTAGTCGGGCGCTGGGTCAGGCGACTTCCCTGCCTGCTTCACACCTCATCAACCCCGAGGAGTTGGTGAAAGTGTTGCAGGCCACCAAAGGTGAGAGGCCGTTGATGTTTCAAGTGGGGTCCTATGTGCTTTACGCGCAGGCCCACATCCCCGGCTCGGACTATGTCGGCCCCGTCACCAGCGAACTTGGGCTGCAGCAACTCCGTAGGCGTGTGGAATCCCTGCCCCGGACGAAGTTCATCGTTCTCTATTGCGGCTGCTGCCCCTGGAGCCACTGCCCGAACGTCAAGCCCGCGGACGACGCCCTGCATGCCATGGGCTTCACCAACGTCAAGGTGCTCTACATCGCCAACAACTTCGGGGCGGACTGGGTTGAGAAGGGCTACCCGGTGGCGAAAGGACAATAGGGGCCTGGCGTTTGCGAAGAAGAATTCTGATCGGCGCGGTGTTGATCTTAGTGGCCGCCGGCTTCTACCTGAAAGCTCGTCACAGCTTCCGGGCGAGACAAGGCGCAGCGAGACAGCATTTCGCGGCGCCCAATTTTTCTCTTCCCGAACTGAATGGCCAATCGCTTCAGCTCTCCGATTACCGGGGCAAGGTCGTGCTGCTCGATTTCTGGGCGACCTGGTGCACGCCCTGCCGCGAAGAGATTCCTCACCTGGTAGAACTGCAAAATAAGTACCGCGACCAGGGTCTCCAGATCATCGGCATCTCGATGGACGACAGTCCCGAACCGGTGCGCGAGTTCTACAAGCGCTTCCAGATGGACTATCCCGTGGTTATAGGCAACGCGGAAACTGGCGAGCTTTATGGAGGAGTCCTCGGCCTGCCGATTGCATTCGTGATCGGCCGCGACGGCCGCATCTCCGCCAAACACATCGGCGCAACCGATGCTTCCGTCCTGGAACAGGACATCCGGGGATTGCTGTCGCCGCAATGAAGAACGCAGTCGTTCGTCTTGAGGGTGGCCGCAACGCTTGGGGACGGTAAGCGAAGAAGAAGCCCTGCGCGGCTTTAAACTGACGGCGGCAAATCGCTCGACCAGGCGTCTGCGACAATCAACCACTTCGCCCCCGCGCGCCTCCAGACCGTGAGGTATTTGCCGTGATCTTCTTTCTTCGTACCGTCACTCTGCGGGACGTTCATGCGATAGGTTCCCACATCCCAAGCGATGGCCCCTTGCTGCTTGATGTAGGTAACCTTAAACGCCAGGTCCGACACGCCCCGTCCCAGCGGCGCTTTCACATACTCGCGAATCGCATCGCGTCCATGGACGGCCTGGTGGTGCGGAGGAAGATACACGGCGTCTTCGGCGTAAGCCGCGACCACTCCCTCCAGTTCGCCCGCATTCCAATGCTGGGCCCAGAGATCGCCAATCTGGCGGATCGTCGAGGCCGCACTGACTGCAGTTTTTTTTCGGCTGGTCCGGCGAACGGTCCGGCCAACTTTGCCTCTCGCTTTTCCCGGCTTTGATGATTGTCTCGGCATAGTTTTCCCCTATCGCTTGTATCCAATCTTCCGCAGCAGGTCGTGCCGCCATGTGATGTCAGCCTGACCTTCGATGCCCTTGGGCGAACTGCCGTCAATCACACCCAGCACTCCCCGGCCCTGCTCGCTCTCGGCGACGATGATCTGGACCGGGTTGGCGGTGGCGCAGAAAACGGAGCAGACTTCAGGCACATTGCGGATGGCGTTGAGGACGTTGATCGGATACGCGTTCTCGATCACCAGTACGAAGGTGTGTCCTGCGCCCAGGGCCTGCGCGTTGCGCACGGCGCAGTCCCGCAAGGCCTGGTCGTTTCCCTCCGCGCGCGTCAGGCACGCGCCCGAGCTTTCGTTGAAAGCCAGGCCAAACTTGGCCTGCGGAGCGATCGTACTCATCGCTTCGTACAGGTCTTCAACGGTCTTGATGAAGTGCGACTGACCCACAATGATGTTGGCGTCGGCCGGAAACTCCATCGCAACGGCCTTGATTTCCAACATGTCTAGCCTCCGCCAGCCGTAACGGCTATTAACTTATTCTTCCTTTCCCGAAGAATATACGCTACGCACACCGCGGCTGCCGGAATGAAGAGTGCGACCCCGATCAGAATGGCCTGCGGCATCCACTGGAGTCTGCCCTGAGCGCAGTCGAAAGGGCGGCGCTGCCGTTCCTTATCGCCGTGTTCCGGCGTTATGCCGCCGCCAAGGGACTTCCTTTGTCCTCCGGCGTTTCGATGTCCTCCAGTTCCTGTCTGCGATGCAGGAATACGTAGGCGCCGAGCAGAGTAAGCATCAACAACGCCAGGATCATTACCAGCAGCGCGAAGGCGGTCATGTTGCGGATCGGGCTGTTAAGCTCCCGGGCTTCCTGGCTGGCCAGCACAATCCAGGGCAGGTTCGGGTACGCCTCCTTCAAGCCGGTATCGGCGAAACCAATGAGATACGATTGGCCGTTCGCCAGCGTGGCGTAAATGTAGCCGGTTTCCCGGCCACGCAGGCTGCCGAGGGCGTCCTTTATCGCCGCATATTCTTCCGATTTCATCTGCATCGCGGGCGTCACGCCGGGGGCCTCAATGACGGTGCCGTCTTCCCGCGCCAGAAACATCCGGCCCGTGCGTCCCATTTGCAGGCGATTGAGCTGGGCAAACACCGGAGACACATCCGCCATGGCGGTTACGGCGCCGATGAACCGGCCCGTTCCCTCCTGCAGGATCGGGTAGGCAATGCCGACGTAATAGAGATGACTCTGGTCGTCATAGCGCACGTCCGACACGTGGATGGTGCCCTGACTGCGACTGGCAATCGCGCGCCAGGACTCCCGGTCTGTCTGAAAGTAATGGACCGGCCGCTCCGTGGCGGCAACTGTCGCACCCGTGACATCGGCGACCGTTATCTTCAGCAAGGTGGGATTGAGTTCGCGCATGCGGCGCAACTGCTGCGCCAGGTCGGAAGTGAGGATCTTCGTGGACAGCCCATCCGTCTGCGAACTTTCCCAGGCTTGCTCAATGGCGTTAATCTTCGTGCTCACCGCCTCCTCGGAGAGGTGCTCGTACTGACGGTTCGCCAAAGTCACCGCCTGCACCGGCCCTGGAGTGTTGGCGATCACACTGACGTCGCGCACACAGGTAGCGATGAACTGAGATGTGGATTCCGCCGAGTTCAGGGTCATCGCGCGGAAGTTTTCACCGTTCATTTGCCGCATGTGGCTGTCGCCTTGCAATGCCACATAAAAGCCGAAAACGGTAAGAGGAACAAGAATCAAAATCAGCCCAACCAGCAACTTCTGAAGAGATGCGCGGAATTCTGGGCTTTCGAGGGGCATGGGGATTACCTCCTCTTTCATTTTTTGCCGCGAAGGTTTACCGCGGCTGTATGCGCTCCGGGTGGGGACCCGGCGCGCCAGCCAACCGAGTCTGAAGAGCAGTATAAACCTATGTCCCGAAAGCGCTTCTGTCTGTGATCTGCCGCACAGTCGGCAGTGCTTCCAGGACATCGCAAGCCCTGGCGCTGGCCCCCGGTGGGCCCCGTCTAAACCGCTTTCCTGCGCTCATTTGCGGCGAAACGTGACCCCCATCACCTTGGCAAGTGACGCCTTTCACTGCCCGTCCGGACCCGAAAGGAGAGCATAGAGCTTTGGGATGTCGCCGTGTTCTCAATGAGCTACAGCGAGCGGCAGCGCTACCAGAAGATCGTCCCACAAGTTGCATTCCCTGAGCATTCACCCCTAGTTCCCGGCCATTTTAGGCCGGAAACGGCGAATCCTCCGGTTCTTTGTGGGGTCAGGGAGGGTCCCTCAACCCAGAGTCGAAATTCCAGCAAGTCCACTACCGGCCGCAGAGCAATCTCTGCACGGAGAAACGGAACACCTTATGGGCCGTCATAATTTTCTTTCCATCAAAGATTTTTCGCCGGAAGAAATCCGCTATTTGCTTGATCTCGCCCGCGAAATCAAGTCTCATCCCTCCGCTCACAGCGGAGCACTCAAGGGAAAAACGCTGGCCATGATCTTCGAAAAGCCGTCGCTGCGCACCCGCGTTTCGTTTGACGTGGGCATCCAGCAACTGGGTGGATTTTCTCTCTATTTGTCGCCGGCCGAGATCAACCTGGGCAAACGCGAGTCGGTGTACGACGTGGCCAAGAACCTGGAGCGCATGGTGCAGGCCATCATGATCCGTACCTTCGCTCATGACATCGTCGAGAAGATGGCGGAGTACGCCAGCATTCCCATCATCAACGGCCTGACCGACTACAGCCATCCCTGCCAGGCCATGGCGGATTACCTCACGATCCAGGAAGTCAAAGGCGAAGTGGCGGGCATGAAAGTGGCCTACGTCGGCGATGGCAACAATGTCTGCCATTCGCTGATGTTCGCTGGAGCGCAACTGGGAGCGCACGTGTGGGTGGCGACTCCTCCGGGATATGAGCCGAAGCCCGAAACGGTGGAGTGGGCCCTGCAGCGCGGTGCCAAGACCGGCGGCACGTGCACGCTGACCCACGATCCGGTCGAGGCAGCGAAGGACGCCGATGTGGTCTACACCGACGCGTGGGCGAGTATGGGGCAGGAAGCGGAAGCTGAGGAGCGGCGGGGCGTGTTTGCTCCGTACCAGGTGAATTCTGACCTGTTCCGACACGCGAAGTTCGACGCACTGTTCATGCACTGCCTGCCCGCTCACCGGGGAGAGGAAGTGACTGACGAAGTGATCGATTCCCCGCACTCCGTGGTTTACCAGCAGGCGGAGAACCGGCTGCACGCGCAGAAAGCGATCCTTCTGGAACTCATGCAGTATCGCGAGGCGGCGGAGCCGCTGCCGTTCCAGGAGATGACGACGAGCGTGTGAGAAGGGTCAGTCTCACGAGGAACTGGCAACTGTCTTGAAAACGATGCTCATCGCCGTGGGCGGCAACTCCCTGATCCGGGCCGGGGAGAAGGGGACGATTGTCGAGCAACTGGCCAATGCGCGACGAACGGCGGCGGCCATCATCGGCCTGATTCGCGACGGCTATCACCTGGTCGTCACCCACGGCAACGGCCCGCAAGTGGGCGCGCAACTGCTGCGCTCGGAGCGGGCTGCGGATCAGGTGCCGGGCCAGACGCTCGACGTTTGCGGCGCGGCCAGCCAGGGCGAAATCGGTTATATGCTGGCGCAGTCCCTGCAGGACGAACTGGCCGCGGCTGGCCTGCGCGTGCCGGTCGTCAGCCTGGTGACGCAGACCATCGTTTCCGCCAGCGATCCCGCCATGCAACATCCCACCAAGCCCATCGGACCGTTCTACTCGCGCACGCAAGCGGAAGAGCGCAAGCGCATGTTGGGATGGGAGATCGTGGAAGATGCAGCCCGAGGCTATCGGCGCGTGGTTCCCTCGCCCGAGCCGATGGAGATTGTCGAACTGGAGGTAATTCGTTCGCTCATGGACCAGGGCGTGCTGGTGGTCGCGTGCGGCGGAGGGGGAATTCCGGTGGTGCGCGAGAACGGCGGTCTCCACGGCGTGGAAGCCGTCATTGATAAAGACCGCGCCTCAGCCCTGCTCGCTTCCCAACTGGGCGTGGACCTGTTCGCCATCTCGACTGACACCGATTACGTCTATCTCGATTACAAGAAGCCGGCCCAGCGGCCGTTGCTGCGCCTGACCGCCTCGGAACTCGAAGCGCATTACCGGGCCGGACATTTTCCGCCGGGAAACATGGGGCCGAAAGTGGAGTCAGCGCTACACTTCCTGCGGGCCGGCGGCCTCGAAGTGGTCATCACTTCCTATGCCCACCTGTGCGACGCGATCGCGGGACAAGCGGGCACGCACATCGTTCCCGATGAGAAGACAGCAGCCGGCAAGCCGCCCGCACATTTCGAAGTCCCCGTAGGAGGACGCTAGCGATGCCCGACCCGACCCTCACCCCCGCCGCACCCAGTGCCGCAGATCGCCTGGGAGCGAAAGCTGCCCCGATGCGACTGAGGCATCTGGTCGAGTCCCAGCAGTTCACCGTGCCGCTGCTGATGGAACTGTTCAACCGCTCCCGTGGAATGGAACGCGTAGTGGCTCGCGGCGGCTCGCTCGATTACCAGAACAAGATCCTGACTACGTTGTTCTACCAGCCTTCCACTCGCACCCGCTTCTGCTTTGAGGCTGCGATGCAGCGGCTTGGAGGCAAAATTCTCTCCACCGAACAGGCGGGAGCGTTCTCGTCAGAGATTGAATCTGAACGGGTAGAGGATTCCATTCGCATCATCGGCAGTTATTCCGATGTCATCGTCGTGCGTCATCCCCAGGCCGGAGGCGCCGAGCGCGCGGCCCAGGTTTCTCCCGTACCGGTGATTAACGCTGGCGACGGCGAAGGCGGGCAGCACCCCACGCAAGCTCTGCTGGATTTGTACACCATCTATCGCGAACGTCCGCTGGTCGGTCTGAGCGTGGCCATCATCGGAGAACTCGACAAGGGACGCACAGCACGCTCACTTGCTTATCTTCTGGCTAAGTTTGAGCGGGTCAAGATTTTCTTCGTCAGCCCGCCGGAATTGCAGATGAAACCCGACATTCTGGAGTACCTCAATGAACACGGCGTCCGCTATGAAGTGGAGTCTGACATTGACCGCGTCATCCGGGAGGTGGACGTCGTCTACCAGACCCGCATCCGTCCGGACCGTGTGCGCGACCGGCTGGAGCTGCATCGCTACGCCATCAATTCTTCGGTCCTCGAAAAGATGAAAGCGGACGCGCTGATTCTTCATCCTCTTCCCCGCACCGTGGAACTGGACAAGACCGTGGACGACGATCCCCGGGCGCTGTACTTCAAGCAGGCGGCCAACGGCCTGTACGTGCGCATGGCGCTGCTGACCATGCTTTTGGAAACTGATCCGTCATGAAAAATCAGGAGACCTCATGTCCGTAATGGAAATCACTCACTCCGAGCAGCTTATTGCGCTGGAAGACCGTTTTGGCGCGCATAACTACCATCCCCTCGACGTGGTTATCGAGCGGGCCGAAGGGGTTTGGGTTTACGACGTGAACGGCGAGCGCTATCTCGATTGTCTGGCCGCATATTCCGCTGTCAACCAGGGTCACTGCCATCCCCGAATTCTTCAAACGCTCGTCGAGCAGGCCCACAAGGTAACGCTAACCTCGCGTGCCTTCCGCAACGACCAGTTGCCGCTCCTCTACGGAGAACTTCATGAACTTGCGGGCTTTGACATGGCGCTGCCCATGAACTCGGGCGCCGAAGCTGTCGAGACCGCGGTGAAGGCAGCGCGTAAATGGGGGCACAAAGTCAAGGGCATTCCTGACGGCAGCGCGGAAATCGTCGTCTGCGCCAACAACTTCCATGGACGCACGGTGACGATTGTCAGCTTCTCCACCGATCAGCAGTATCGCGACGGCTTCGGCCCGTTCACTCCCGGATTCAAGATCATTCCTTACGGCGATGCCGGCGCACTGCGTGACGCGATCACCCCGAACACCTGCGCATTTCTTGTCGAGCCGATTCAGGGGGAAGCGGGCATCATCATCCCGCCGGTGGGATTTCTCAAGGAAGCCGCCGCGATTTGCCGCGAGCACCGCGTTCTGCTGATGTGTGACGAAATTCAATCCGGGCTGGGCAGGACCGGCAAGCTGTTCGCCTACATGCATGAGGATGTAAAACCGGATGTGCTGATTGTCGGCAAGGCGCTCGCGGGAGGCTTCTATCCGGTCTCCGCCGTTCTGGCATCGAAGGAAGTTCTGGGCGTTTTCAATCCCGGCGATCATGGCAGCACGTTCGGCGGCAACCCGCTGGCTTGCGCAGTGGCGCGCACGGCGCTGCGTGTCCTGGTCGAAGAAAAACTAGTGGAACGTTCCGCCGAAATGGGGGCTTACTTCCTCGACCGTCTGCGCACGCTGCGCAGCTGGGACCTGAAAGAAGTCCGTGGCCGGGGCCTCTGGATCGGTATCGAGTTACTCAGTCCAGCTCGTCCCTACTGCGAAGCGCTGAAGGAAGAAGGCATCCTGTGCAAGGAAACCCACGACCGGGTTCTGCGCATCGCTCCGCCGCTGACCATCGCGCGCGAGGAGATTGACTGGGCCTTCGAACGCATCCGCAAAGTGATCGAGAGGCGCTGACGAGGAGTCGCGCAGAGTGTATCAAGCCGCGGGAACATCGGTGCAAGAACTCCTTTGGGTCCTGACGATGCTTTTGGCCGCGCAGCGATGGTGCGGGACCCAGATTTTTGTGCGAACTAGAGACTTTCTTCTCCCCCGGGAAAGACTTGACAGCAAAGTCCTTCTGTCGTATCGTTAATGCGATAAAGTCTATTAACATACTATTATTCAATAGTATGCTCCCCCCTGTTCTTACTCGGCGCGATGGATAGACCCGGTTTGCTTGTGCACTTCCATCGCCGGGATTACTTCGACTCAGGAGCCTCCGCAAATGGGAAAGCTGATACTTGTCAGGCACGGACACACGTGCCTGAATGTCCCCGGCAAGGACGAACGACTTCGGGGTTGGCTGGACATTCCACTGGATGACAAAGGGATGCAGGAAGCAGCCGAGACTGCCGCGCTTCTCTCAGATTATCCAGTCGAAGCTATCTACTCCTCTGATCTCCGCCGCGCTCGGCAAACCGCGGAAATATTGCGCCGTCGTACGCAAGCCCGGCGAGTCACGTCCACTAACGAACTAAGGCCGTGGAATCTTGGAGTGTTTGCCGGTCAGAGGGTATCCGATGTCCTGCCCTTTCTAAATCTGCTGAATCGTCACCCCGACCTGGCCGCTCCCAGTGGCGAGTCTTTTTATCAGTTCTATGGACGCTACTCCCGCCGTTTGACCAACCTGATGAATTTGGCGCTTGAGTCTTCGCAGTACATTGTGGCCGTAACTCACGTTCGCAACCTCCTGGCTTCTCAAACTGTGGTAGAGCGTGGCGACCCTGACCGGGTTCCCGTTCGTGGTGGGCCGCCTACGGGAGCACTCATCTTTGTGGAAAATCAGAACGGGGTTTGGCAGATGAGAGCGGACGATCGCAGATCCTCACTCCTGGCTCGGCCCATGCCCGATCACGCCGGCGCCGGGACCGCCGTGGCCTAGGAGGGCATGCATCATGTCTTTTCAGGCAGTACGCGCGCGTGCCGCCCGCGCGGGGTTGCATGCGCCCGTGGCTTGGCTTCGAAATTGTGGTCTTGATCCTGCCGACGTTCTCGTCGCATCGCATGGCCGGTCGGGGGATACGATGTTGCGGTTCATCCTGGGAGAAATCCTGAGCGGCGTTCCATCCTCATTTGACAACATTCAACGGATCGTCCCCGAAATAGGGCTGCAGCTCAACGCCTATCCGATACTGCCCGGTAATGGACGCTTGATCAAGACCCATGAGCCTTACTGTCGAGCGTACAAGCGGGCCATCTACCTTATTCGCGACGTCCGGGACGCGATGCTCTCATTTTTCGCGCGCGAGACCGCGGTGGGTGCTATTCATCCCAGCCATAGCAACCTGGATGACTATGTCCTCCCCTTCATGCAAGGCAAGTTATCGCATTTTGGCTCCTGGCAGAGTCATGTTGCCAGTTGGATGAACTCTCCCCTAGCTCAAAGCGGAGACTTGCTGGTAGTGCGCTTCGAGGACATGCGAGAAGACACTGAAACCTGGATCACGCGCTGCCTGGAATTCCTCGGCAAACAGGTGGACGCGTCCGTGATACAAGCCGCGATTCGCAACAACTCTTTGGAGAAAATGCGGGACAAGGAGCAGCAATCGAAAAGGCTTGCCAAGATTTCGGGAGATGGTCGCCAGATCAACAAGGGTGTGATCGGTCGCTGGCGGCAGACGCTGACCGAGCGGCAACTCCGCATCGTAGACCAATATGCGGGAGACACATTGGCACGCTTCGGTTATCCCAGCGGCATCAACGGTCAGCCGGCAGAGCAAGAACATCCCGAGAAGACGGCTCAGCAGAGACGGAACTTTGTAGACACCGGCATCCTGCCAGTCAGAAACGCTGGCACCGGACGCTCGCCGCAGGTCTCAGCCGTCAACCTGGACGACGAAGCCCACCCGTCTGCGAATCGCGCTCTGCGCATCCGGATGGGAGGGCGGATCGCGAATTTCTTTAGTTGGTACCGATACTGAAAATCGCTGAGGCATGGCATACAGGAAACGCAGGTGCCTTGCACTTCAGGCACGCCTACCGTAAGTAGCCACGTCGCTCGGCAAGCTTTCCAGATGAACGGAGCGTAGAGGAAGCGCAAAGAGGGCCAACCCATTGAAAGAATAGCTCCTCAGTTAGGATTCGAACTTGCCTGGAAAGGTCATTTCAGCGCTTCCGCCCTCCCCCGGATTTCATCCGCGATGCGATTTTGAACCTGAATGGCCTCGGGAGGAGTGGCCTCCGCCGTGCGACTTAGGGGAGTGGGGAGCCTTGAATTTTGGCGCAGAGAAGTTCTTTGGCTTGGACCAGTGTTGCGACGATGACCCGTGCTGAGACGACAGGCGGGCTGCCGAGAAGTGCGGCGCGTGTCCCCATGACTTTGACTTAGCAGTCCGAAAAGGCTCTGGTCTTCGCGTAGTGCTGGCGGGGAATGAGCGGGTGCGGTTATTTGCTGAATTCGCGAAGTAGAAGTTTCTACCGGCACTGCGATTCGTCTGAAGCCCTGGATCGGTTATGCGTGACGGTCGGGAAAACGTCCGGCCAGATTGTCCGGCAGATGGCGTTCGCGCAGTACTGCGGAACGCCCGCCAGTTGCTTGCCGTCCGATTGTCCCGTTGGAAACTGTCGCTGCCGATGGATGGGTGTGGCGCAAATGGTCGTTGAGTCTCGGGAGCCGAGATTACCCGTGTGCCGCTGCCGAAGGTTCGCCATCCGTTGCCAGCCGTTCTGAAAGGGATCGCCATTCGCGCCGGCCGAGTTCCTCCGCCATACCGGCTGGCCACCAAACTACTCCCATAGGGAACGCCGAGACGGTGGTGGGCATTGTGTACCCAAAGACTCGATTCGCCGGAGCCGCCATTGAAATTGTGGAATCCGAAATCATTAAAGAAGGAGTTGTTCACGAACAAGGCTTGGGCCAACCAACTCAGCGCCCATCCCCAACTTTTCAATCCGAGCAATCCCTGAAATCCGGGGAGGAGCCCGGCCAGGTTCGCGACAGTTCCAAACAGCGATCCGAAGCCGCTTCCGGCGTAGGGAAGCGCGGGATAGGAGCCCTCGGCCGGAGCGCCCCAGACAGAGGACGGATTATAGGACGGAACATACATGGTCTGAGGATCGGCAGGCTGAATTTCGATGGCGCTCTGATCCCCTTGCGTTTCCGTGCTGACGGAGAGTTGAGGCGTGCTGACGAGCTGGCCATTTCCCCGAGCCTGAGCCCGCAAACTCTGGATTGCATTCATTACATCCGACTGCTGGGCGAGAAACGCGTTGCCGAGGTCCGTGGTCCAGCGAATATTGCGATTCAGGAGCGCCACCACGTCCGGAAACGCCACCAAGGCCTGCACACTGGGATCCCAATTCTGCTGCTGAGCCGCTTCTATCAGTTCCCGGTTATGCAAATCCCCGTTTTGCTGAAGCCACTGTTGAGCCTCGACCACCTCCAGCGGATAGGTGCAGGCGACTAATACCTGGCTGAGGAGCGCATCCGGATAAAGCGCAATAGGCGCTACGAGGTTGGCCAGCTCAGTTTCGGAAATCGCGGATGGCGGCTGCGGAATAGGCGTGCCGGACATGCTGTCTGGAGGCATTTGGGCAAGGCTACGAAAACCTGATCCGAAGGTGAGGACGATCGAAGCGATCGCCATTGCTTTTTGGAGCTGCGGCCGAGAGATGAATCTTGTCATATGCCACCTCCAGCTAGCGTATGCGACATGCGGAACGCCGATTATCCCGTCGTTTCCTGCACAGCTTCCAACGCGGAAAGTAAGCACGTTAGTGGCCTGCTGAGGCCAAAGAACTATGAGGCACCACAGAAGAAACTCGCTTACTTGGCTCTTCCTGTGATCCACACTTTATGTCAACTAAAGGGGTCAGATGAGCTAAAGGAGGAAAGGGATGCACTAGGGCCTCTACACGGCGCCGAGGTGTCTGATCGATGCCTGGTTCGCCTTTCTCTAGATTTGAGCGGTAATGTGAGCGGTTTGGAACAGACTGTCCTACTTGCTGCCGGATAAGGTTGTGTTGTTGTTTCACTTGGATGCTCCAGGTTCTCCGGCCGGGCCCTGAACGCGCGAGAATTCGACAGGGAAATCGGAAGCGCACTCAAACCCAAGCGGAATTCAGACCGCCGCAAGGCGAGACTTCTCGGGGGATTCCATGAAGAAAATATTCTTGATGATCGTTGTACCGGCCCTGCTAGTCGCGATGGGGTTTGCACAGACTCCTACGGCAAGTAGCAATACAGACCAGATCAACATTAAAGGTTGCCTGGGTGGCTCGGACGGCAACTACACCGTTGCAGAAGACAACACGGGCAAGATTTTCAAGATCACCAGCAGCGCCGATCTCAAGGCGTATGTGGGCCAGGACGTAAACTTCATTGGTCACAAAGCAGGTACTGCCGAGAACAGCGTCGCCGTCACCGAATTCAATATGATCTCCGAACACTGCGCGACGGCCGCGGCTGCACCTGCGGCGTCTGTCAGTGCGCCTACGGAGACTGCCGGCACACCTTCTGCCGCCACCGCTGCCCTTGCCGCAAGTGCACCCGTTGCGTCTATCAGCGCGGTTCCGGAAACGATCAGCGTAGCTCCTGCCGCCACCGCTGCTCCTGCCGCAAGTGCACCGGTTGCGTCTATCAGCAAGGTTCCGGAAACGATCAGCACACCTTCGGAGACTGTCAGTACACTTCCTGCTGCCGCCGCCGCTCCTGCCGCTGCACCCGATGCGACAGTCAGTACGCCTGTGGAGACCGCCAGCGCACCCGCTGCGGCCGCCGCTGTTCACAGAACGCGGCCGCCGGCACGACCGCCGGAACCGGCAGTAACGCCCGCTGCGACGCCTGCACCCGCTGAGCCTGTCAGCCCACCCACCGCGGTTGCACCCGCCACGCCTGTCGAGCCGCCTTCGGAGGCTGCCAGTACGCCTGCCGCATCTGCGACACAGCCGACCACGAGCCGGTCCATATGGATGTTGGTTTCTATTGTCGTGCTAGTAATCCTCCTAGGCGCACTGGTCCCTCTGTACAGCTGGTGGAGAAGACGAAAGCTTTTGGAGCAGACGAGCGGCCAGAATCTCTCTTTTTCGAATAAAGCGAGTTCCGACCCGGGCAAGAGCGACGAGCCAGGAGGGCGTAAAGCTGCCTAGGCTGAGCGCGGAGTAAGCGATTCTCAAAGAAGCGTAACGCCGGCAGCAACTGCTGCCGGCGTTACGCTGTTCGTGAGATTCCCAAGAGGCTGCCAAGTCTTCAACACTCCAGAACTGATCGGTCACGTCTTTGTAGTAAACAGTGAGCTTTTTTGCTCAGATTTCGACATCGCTGAAACACTAAAGTTTTGCTGCAGAGACCTGGAGGAAATATGATTCACTTAATCTGGTATGTTCTTATTGGATTAATCTCGGGGGTTATCGCGAAATCGGTGATGCACGTGCACATGACGATCTTCTGGACGATCGTGCTCGGCATCATCGGATCGATCATCGGCGGCGGCGTTACCCACATGTTTTCGCGCCCGACAAACGAACGATATCATCCCGCCGGCCTCATTTTTTCCACACTGGGCGCGATCCTGGTTCTCTTCATTTGCTATAAGCTGAAAATTCATTTTCCCGAGGTCAACCCGTTCTAGCTCATCGATGACTAACTTCGTATTCCGACAGGATGGTCACGTCTCCGTCTCATTCTCGAAGCCATAGACACGAACAGCTAATCGGAGTGGCTCTGGTCCTCCACTGGAAAGAACTCAAACTATTGTGGCTGGTTGCTGTTCTCAGCTTGGAGTGTTTTTTCGGGGTGTCCCTTGCTGCTTTCAGGAGCGGCAGCTCTCTTAACTGTTTTCCGCAGTGTCCTGCCGGTTCGCCTGGAGCCTTCAGCCCAGCTTATGCCTGCGGAAGGTTTCCCTTTTGCAAAATCGTAGCCAATCTCTCCGCGAACCTCTGGTCTGACTCCGAGTTTGCCGGCCGTCTGGGTATCAAGCTGGCCAGTGACTGGTAGATTCTCAGCCTTCTGAAATCCGCGGATACTCGCTCGGGTGCGTAGACCGAACACCCCATCGACCCTCCCTCGGTAGTGCCCTTTGTCCTGCAGAGTTTGCTGCATCTTTATTACATCAATTGGATGCGCAAGCCCTGGCACTTCTTTGCCGAGGCTGGATCCCGAACGGAGCGGCGTCGGAAGTGGTCCTGAGATCCCCGTCGCTAGCAATATGAAGATAATCCCAGCGCATGCCGCTTTGCCGGCTAAAAACATTCCTCCTCCTCGATCTGCACCCTGGCAATAGGTTCGCTCACTTGCTCTAGCAATACTGTGCAGAACGGCTCATATCGTGGGCAAGCTTCCGCTGCTCGTTCATTTTGGCAAGGAAGGCACACCCGAAACACCGGCTCAAAGATCAGTCAGGAGATGTGGCGGAAATGATCGGCACGACCCGCTCGCGGGTTCAGCTTCTTGATGAAACCGGTTCAGAAAATCGGGCTTTATTCACCACAACGGCAGCCTACAAGTCCATAGCTCACTGCTCAATGTAGTTCTGCAGGAGTAAGGTTTCAGCGGCGTGAAATAATTCACCTGAGCTACTTTCGTTTTATCATCCAGCCGATCAACGCTCCTGCGGTAAAACCCACAGCAAAGGTCGTCGCAACTGCGAGCACGGGGTGTCGCTGGATGCGCTGAGTTGTGTCGACCAGGAACTCTTCGGCGGCATCGCCGCCCTGTTTTGCGACACGCCTCACTACTCCGACGCCATCCTTTACTGTGTCGGCAACCGCACTGGTTGCACGAGAAGCCTGGTGAGCTGATTCGCCGATGTATTCAGCCGTTCTGTCCAATACCGATTGTGACAATGGTACCCTCCTTCGTATTTGTCGAGCCAATGTCGATACCCAGCCTTAGCCCGTGTCTTAGACGCTGCCATTACTGCGGCCGCTTCTCGTCCCGTAATGCTCGTTCAGTGAAGGCCCGTTCAGTGAAAGATGAGAACTCTTCCGTCGGAGGCGATCTTACCTCTTGGGCGGCTCCCGGTTCACCGGCTGCTGTTTCTGCTGCAACTGCTGTTGCTCCTGTTGGTGTTTTTGCTGCAATTGCTGCGTCTGTTGCTGATGGCTTTGCTCCACCTGTTGCTTTTGCGCGTCACTCGCCTTTTGCTTATCCAGGTTCACGTGCTCCTGGTCCTGCTTCTGCTGGAGTGTGTCTCGTTCCTGTTGCTGCTTCGCGATTTGCTTTTGCTGCTGCTGCTGGTACTTCTTGTCCAGCTTCGGATTGCCCGTATTTGGAGTGCTCGGTGCCAAGGGCGGAAGTTCGTGAGGATGGACGGCCACGCTGGGCTGAGCAGCGGTGTTCGCTGGACCTCCCTGATTTCCTCCCCGATTGGCTGGCGTATAAGGCGCTCCTGCCTCTTTGGCCGGTACCGCGGCGCGGTCATTGAAATCTCCGGGCCTGGGTGTCGCTGCGACGACTGGCTTGCCCATGTTCGCCGACGCGCGCTGCTGCGGGTTGGCTCGGGCCGCCTGCGCATGTTGAGTCTGAGTCGCTACCGGCGGAACATGTCTCTCACGCGCTGCTGCCTCTTCTTCAGCTGTCGGACGCGCGCTGATCCCACCATTGCCGCCGTTGTAGCTGACGCGGTTCACGTTGTTGTTGATGACGGTGGTGTTGTAAACATTGTGAATGTTCGTAATGTCCACGTTGTTCACAGAGCGGTTGTAGAAGAAGTGTCCGCTATCCCAGCGTCCACCTTCATAACCCTGACCGAAGTAGCCGAAGCCGTAATTGATCCCACCGTAGAAGCCTACGTGCGGACCCCAGTAGCCGTCATAGAAAACAAATCCGTCGCCGCCCCAACCCCAATAGGCTGGAGTCCACAGGAAACCGATTTCCGGCGACATCACCCATGTGCCAGGTACCCAGTA
>Ga0181536_10000287_pt1 | contig 60374 bp, 59 predicted proteins | sample PEATcosm2014_Bin_41_FD_121105 | JGI IMG/M metagenome (GOLD analysis project Ga0181536, IMG submission 121105) | Peatland microbial communities from MTU Mesocosm Facility, Houghton, MI, USA - PEATcosm2014_Bin17_60_metaG | ecosystem: Environmental > Terrestrial > Soil > Wetlands > Peat | place...
GAAACCGCTCCCTGACGGTCGCGGCTCGGTAACAGTCGCGTTGATGTCGCAAGGCTTACCGAGCCGCGACCGTCAGGGAGCGGTTTCTGTCAGTCAGGAATCCCCAATACGGTTAACCACCCCCGTCAGCCTTCAGCCCGGCCTCCGCGCCGCCTCCAATCTCCGCGCTTGCTGCGAACGGAAAGCTGATCGCTGATAGCTGACTGCTCTTACAGCCAGTGCTGCCACTGATCGAAAAGCAGCACGTAGGCGGCCAGCGCCGCGTTGGTGACGGCGTGCGCCAGTATACAGTCCGCCAGGTTGCGGGTGCGCACGATCCACCAGTTGTAGGCCACGCCCGCTATCAGCCCGACTTCCCAATAGGGTCCGTGCTCGGCTGCGAAAAGCAGCGCGACCGCCCAGAACGAAAACGCCGTGTACTGGCCAATAGGCACGCTTTCGAAGTCGGAGCGGATCGCATAGCGCATCAACCAGCCGCGCCAGAATAGCTCTTCGAAAACCGGAACCAGAATCGAGCTCTCCAGCACCCGCACCGCGATGAAGAACGCGTTCGACTTGAGATGCACGGGCAGCGAGCTCCGCGCGACGCCGGTAATGCCGTTGTGGAACAGCCACGAATCGCGGTAGCCGTGCCCCCAGAGGAGGTCCGGGCCGATCCAGATCGCCAGCACGGCAAGCCCCAGCAGCATGGAACCGATGGGGAACGAGGGACGCCGCGGAATCGCACGCCGGGAGAACACCACCAACGTGGCCGCGACCGCCACAAAGCGCACCGGCGCCAGCCATTCGGGCGGAAAGGGGAGCCAACGCAACGCGATGAAGACGGCGAATGGCGCGACGTAGGCGACTGCGGGATGCGGTTTCAATCCCAGTATTTCTCGCCTTCCGCGAGGTTGGCTTTCACCACATCCGGATTCAACTCGACGCCCAGGCCGGGTTTTCGCGGCACGGCGATGTAACCCTCAGTGACCAGCGGCCCTTCATGCACGATCACGTCGTCCATCCAATTCCGGCGCCCGACGACCGTTTCGGCGGCCAGGAAGTCCCGCACGGAAGCGGCCCACTGCACCGTGGCCATGGTATTGAGCGCGGTTCCCGCATTATGCGCCGCCATGGGCAGATCGAACAGTTCGGCCAAGCTGGATATTTTTTTGGACTCGAGCAGACCACCGGCATTCCGGATGTCGAGCTCGACGACGTCGCAACCCTGGTGCAGGATAAAATCCTTGAACCCCTGCCGGCGCGCCAGGTTTTCGCCGGTGCCGATGGGAACCTTGGAGGCCTGCGTCAGGCGCACCCAACCAGGGGAAAAATCCGGCGGCATGGGATCCTCCAGCCACATGGGTTTCACCGGATCGAGGGCTTCGGCGAGTTGCATGGCCGTTCGCACATCGTACTCCCCTTCACAGTGGACAATCAAGTCGCGGTCCCAGCCGATGGCGTCGCGGCAGTATTCGAAGGCTTGCCGGATTTCCCGCAGCTCGCGGGATGTGAGCACCCGGTTGGATGGGTCGCGGGCGGTGTCGAGCTTGGGGGCCCCGCGCGGTGGCGAGACTCGGAACGCGGTCCACCCGGCGGGGTCGCCCTTCATCTTGTCCGCCCACTCGTTGCAACTGGCGCGGTCGAGCATGTTGCTGGGGCCTTCGTCGTGGTACACGCGCACGCGATCGCGATAGCGTCCGCCGAGCAGCGTGGCCGCGGGCTGGTTCAGCAGCTTGCCGGCCAGATCCCAGAGCGCGATCTCGATGGCGCTGACGGCGCGCAGCAGCATGTGAGCGGAGCCGTCGATGCGGTTGCCCAGTCCGTTGTAGAGCGCTTCGATTTCAAGCGGGTCCTTGCCCAGGAAGTACGGGCGCAACTCCAGCACGCCCGCCTGGATGCCGACGCCGGGACTGCCGTAGCCCTCGCCGATTCCGTAGACGCCGGCGTCCGTCACAACTTTGACAAAAGTATAAGTGCGCGGGCCCTGCAGGACCATCGCGCGGATGTCGGCGATGCGGGCGCGGCCGCGCTCGGGCGCCGCCAGAGCTTCGAAGCCGGCGAGCGATGTGGCCCACGATGTGACCCCAGGAGCAACCGAGAGTGCGCCCAGGAACCGGCGCCGCGAAAGCGAAAGCATAGAATGCCGCATTCTATCAGACCCCGCAACAAAACCACGCGGCGCGGGTTTCAACTTAGAGCCGATGGAGCGCCGTGCGACGATCGGAGGCGGGACGCTCCACTCGGGGATGGGGGACGCGAGCGGCAGAGCGTCGGGCGTGGCCGGAGACTCACGCCCATCTGTGCCAGCTACAACGCCAGAGTTGTCCGCAACGGCGCGTCGAGGTCGCTCATGTCCCGGAAGGCCCCAATCACCCGGTCAATTTCCGCGTAGTGAACGGTAGCGAGATTGTCGGTCATGATCACCGAGTCCATCAACAGCCCCGACTCATTCGCACGCTCACCGGCGACACGCACCACCAAACGGCTGGGTGTCCCGCACGAGCCATGTTACTGGTGATCATAGCGACAATAGTCTGGAGCAACCCTGAGTCGAGTTGGTCCGCTTTGACAACCAGCGCCGGTCGCAGTTTCGACGTTCGCAAGTTCGAGTCCGGGAACAGCACCAACACAATGTCACCGCGGCGGCAGGTCATCGTACGCAGCCATCTCCGGACGATCCCAATCCTCTGCAAATGGGGCCAAGCGGCGGCGCAGATCGGCCGCTTGGGACTCATCGATTCCTCTTTGACGAAGATCGACCGAGCCCGCGGGTCGAACCCAGGTCACGATCACGCGCGAGCCTTCGGCCTCGGCCAGCGGCTCCAGTAGCTCCACCCTCCCGTTGCGGTAGACGCCTTCGACCGACTTTACCATGCACCCATTGTGCCGCAAACGCCGTGCTGTGGGAGGCCTCATCTTTCATCGCAAAGGTGGGATCCGGTTGAGATCGCCGGCGTATTGCGGTCAGACCGGCTTCCCCCGTGATCCAGACCCAAAGTTGATTCAGGTCCACATTTTATCTCGCGGTCGTGCATTCTGCCGGCCAAGTGCTCACGCAAACCTCGGGCAGATTGCCCCAACTCTCGATCTTCGGCATCAGTCGCCGAAGACCATGCGGCCCATCCGATCGCCCAGCCGTTTGACTTCCTCCGGATCAGTCGCGGAGCGGAAACGCTCGGCAAGGTCGAAGAACTCCTGTTGCCTGCGCCTCTCGGCATCAATGCCACTCTCGATCAGTTCAATAATCATCCGGTTGGCGCTCAGCCGACGGGTTTTCGCCAAATTGCGGACTTGTCTTGCGAGGCTCACGGGCAAGCTGACGCTTTGCCGTACCGTCTTATTTGCCGTCCTCAAGACACCATTGTGCACCAAATTGGTGTGGATATGCTGGATTCATGCCATCACACTACTCGCACCGCAGCGCCTCGTTCGGATCGATGTGTGTCGCCCGGCGCGCGGGCAGATAGTTGGCGGCCAATGCCACCGCCGCCAGGAAGAGCGCCGCGGCGCCGAAGACCAGCGGATCTGTAGCGCTCACATGCACCAGCAGACTCGCTGCCAGCCGGGTGACCGCCAGCGCCGCGGCCACTCCGATCGCCACGCCCACGAGCGTCAGGCGCATGCCCCGCCGCATCACCAGCGCGAGGACGTCCGCGGGCCGCGCGCCGAGGGCCATGCGAATGCCGATTTCCCGCGTGCGCTGCGCCACCGAGTATGCCATCACGCAGTAGAGCCCGGTCGCCGCCAACACCAGCGCGACCACGCCCAGCACGGCCAGCATGACCGCCGCCATCTTCTGCCCGAACAGCGACGCGCCGATCGATTCGGTCAAGGGCATCGCGGCGAAGATGCCGACGCCCGGGTCGATGGAGCCCGCCGCGCTGCGCAACGCGGCCACGGCCCGCTCCGGCTCGCCCGCAGTGCGGACGAACACGGCCACCCCCGGGCTCATGTACGCCTGCCGGGACGCAGCATAGAAGTACGGCGTCGCGGCCTCATTCGGGCTCACGTATTTGCTATCCCGGGCAACGCCGGCTATGCTAAACCACCGGTCCCATATGCGCACTCGGCGGCCGATGGCAGTGCGGTTGCCGAAAAAGTGCCGCGCAAAGGTCTGGTTGACGACGACCACGTGTGGGGCGTTTTCGTCGTCGTGCGCGGTGAAATCGCGGCCCTCGACCAGCGGAATCCGCATGAGACCGAGGTAGCCGGGGCCCACCACATTGCGCATTATCTTCATGCTCTCTTTCGCGCTTGGCACATAGCCTTCCACCTGCAGGTCGTCCCAGGGGTTGCCGGTGAACCACAGCGGGACGACGTCGGCCCAGGAGACGCTGACAATGCCAGGCTGGGAGGCGAGACGGTCGCGCAGCCGTTCGCAGAATCGTATCCGGTCCGGTGCGGAATAGCCGGCCGCCGACAGCTCCAGATTGGCGACCAGCACGCGCCGTGGATCGAAGCCGGGATTGATCTGGCGAGCCATTTGGAAGCTTTTGGCGAACAGGCCGGTGCCGATGATGGCTATCAGCGCCAGCGCCACTTCCGAGACCACCAGCAGGCCGCGCGTGCGCTCGGAGCGTGCGCCTTCCCCACCGCTCCGGCCACCCTCTTTCAGCGCTTCGTTCAGGCCGGCGCGAGCGCTGTGGAGCGCCGGCGCGATGCCCGAGATCAAACACGCCGCCACGCAGAGGAGAATGGTGAAGGCAAGAATCTCGCCGTTCAGGGGGATGTCCAGCGACATGGGAATGCTGGCGCCGCGCGGAATCAGATACCCGAGCGACTGGCTCATCCACATGGCCAGAGGGACGCCCGCCAGCACTCCCAGCACCGCCAGGATCAGGCTTTCGCTAAGGAGCTGCCGCGCCAGACGCGCGCGGCCGGCGCCGAGGGCCATGCGCATGCTGAACTCCTTCCGCCGCGCGATGGAGCGCGCCAGCAGCAGACTGGACACGTTAGCGCACACAATCAGGAAAACCAGGCCGCACACGGCCATCAGAATACTCAGTGGGCCCGCCACCACCGTCTGACCGCCGAAGTGGCCCTGGCGGATGGGCAGCAGCGTGGCGCCGATGCCGGCGTTGGCGTGCGGGTCCCACCGCGCGATCTGGCGGGCGAGAGACGAGCACTCCGCACGGGCCTGCGCGAGATGCACACCGGGCTTCAGCCGCGCTACGCCCATGAAGTAGCGCATTCCGCGGTTGTCCAGCGCCTGTGCCGCAAAGATGTTGAATCGCGCTCCCATGGTGAGCGGCGCCCAGATGGAAAGCGTCAGACCGGGCAGGCTGCCGCGGAATTCCGCTGGGGCAACGCCGATCACGGTCAGCCGCTGGCGGTTCAACAGGATAGTAGTGCCGATGACGCGGGGATCGCCATCGAAGCGGCTCTTCCAGAGGCCATCGCCAAGGACCGCCACCGGGCAAGCGTCCGCTTTATCGCCGCACTCTTGCTGCGAGAACATCCTGCCCAGCACCGGCTTCACGCCCAGCACCGCGAAGTAGTTGGCGGAGACCAGCTCGGCCCAGACGCGATCGGCATGATCGCCTTCTCCGATGGTCATGATCGCCGGGGTGGCCGCGGCGAGGGAGATCAGCTTCAGATGATCGCGGTGGTCGCGGAAATCCGGGAAGGACGTGGGTAGGGCTACGCCGTCCGGGGCCACCGTCTCGAAGGTCGCCAGCTCTCCGCCCTTGGAGACGCCCGGGATGGGCCGCAACAGCATCATGTCGATCCAACTGAAGACGGTGGTGTTGACCGCGATGCCGATGGCCAGCGTAAGCACGGCGACCGCGGTGAAGCCAGGGCTCCGCAATGCTATGTGGACGCCATAGCGGAGGTCCTGCAGGAGAGTGGACACCATGCTTGTGAACGTAGCAGTTGCAGTACCATCGCGCGCATCATTGTTGTCTGTGGCACCGTCCGTACCGGGCCTCGAGACTGTCCGGGTGCGGGATTCCGCGCGCGAAACCGGACAGGTGTGCCGTGGCGCGGGCTTTAGTCGTTCAATGCCACTTAGTTTTCCCGCGAGCCTCCGATGCTCGCAGGAATTGGAGGGCGGCCAATCTTGGCCGCAGCCGCCTTTTAGGCGGCCAGAGCCGGCTGAAAGCCGGCTGCGGGCAGAATTGCCCGCCCTCCAATCTATGCAGCATCTCGATATTGGAAAAACTAAGTGGCATTGGGCTTAGCCAGGCTTCAGCCTGCAGCCCAACCAAGCCACACGCGCCGTTGTGATACCATTCTTTGCCAGTGCACTCCAAGAGTCTCCCGCGCTCGCTGGCCGTCCTGTTCGCCGTCAACATCCTCAACTTCTACGACCGGCAAGTGCTGGGCGCGCTGCTGGAGCCGATTCGCAAAGAGTTCCACCTTTCCGACACGCAACTGGGCGCGCTGGGAACGCTGCCCATCGTGCTGTACGCGCTGGCCGGGCTGCCGCTGGGCCGCCTGGCCGATTCCGGAAGCCGCAAGCGTTTGCTCGCGGCGGGCGTAGCCGTTTGGGCGTCGCTCACAGGCTTGGGCGGACTGGTCGAGAGCTATCCGATGCTGCTGGTTTCGCGCTTGGGCGTGTACGTGGGCGAAGCCGCGTGCGCGCCGGCCGCCACCAGTTGGATCGGCGACCTGTTTCCGGCCGAGCGGCGATCGCGGGCGCTGGCCATCTTCATGCTTGGCGTGCCCATCGGCGGCGCGCTCAGCTACGCCATTAGCGGACCCGCGGCGCAGGCCTGGGGCTGGCGGAGGGCCCTGGTGGTGGCGGCGCTGCCCGCCGTACTGCTCATCCCGGCGCTGCTCGCGCTCGATGAACCGGCGCGCGGGGCCAGCGAGGCGCATCCCTTACCGAGCCGCGACCGTCAGGGAGCGGTTACCGCCCCGCCGGTCTGGTCGATCCTGCGCATCCCGACCATGTGGTGGATCATCGCCTCGGGGGCGCTGGTGAACTTCAATCTCTACGCGCTGGCGACATTCTTTCCGGCGTTCCTGACCCGGTATCACGGGCTTTCGGTCGGCCAGGCGGGCTTGTGGGCGGGTGTCGGCTACGCCGCGGCGGGCATCGCGGGCGGAGCGTTCGCGGGCGCCTGGGGCGACCGTGTGATCCACAAACGGAAGGATGGCCGCATGCTTTCGGCTGCCGCCGCGGCACTGGTAGCAGCGCCGCTCGCGTTGATCGGGATCCGGCAGCCTGCCGGCGGAGCGGCGGCCTCCATCGCCCTGATCATGATCGCGTACGGCTTTCTGAATATGTATTACGGATTGGTATACTCGGCGATGCACGACATCGTGGCGCCGGCCGTGCGCGCCACCACTATGGCCGTTTACTTTCTGGCGATGTACCTGTGCGGCGCATCGTTCGGCCCGCTGATCACCGGGCGGCTCAGCGACTACCTGGCCCGCGGCGCCGCACATGCGGCCGGCTCAGCGGTGATCGGCGAAGCGTACCGGGCCATCGGGCTGCACCAGGCGATGTACGTGATCCCGGCGCTGTCGGCGGCCCTGGCGCTGGCGCTGTACGCGGGGTCGCGCACTATTGCGGCCGACATGGCCGCCATGTCCTGCTTGCACGAAGCCAGGATGAACCCGGCCCGCGCGCCGTAGTACAATCCGCCCCATGAAGGTGCTGATCTTCTCCGACGTACACGGCGACCTCGGCGCGCTGCAGCGGCTGATGGACACTGAAGCCGATTACTACGTGGCCGCCGGCGACCTGGTGAACTTCGGGCGCGGCCTGGACCGCTGCGGCGCGATTCTGGCCCGCCGCGCGGACCGCGTGTACGTGCTGCCGGGCAACCACGAAACCGCGGCGCAGATCGCCGGCCTGTGCCGCGACTTCAGCCTGCATGACTTCCACGAGCAGCACGCGCAGTGGGGCCGCTATCGCGTCGCCGGGCTGGGCTACTCCAATCCGACGCCCTTCCACACGCCCGGCGAATACAGTGAGGCGGAGCTGGCGCGGAAGCTCGAAAGCTTCGCGGGTCTCGCGCCGCTGGTGCTCATCTGCCATTGCCCGCCGCAGGGCACCGCGCTCGACCAGATCCGACCGGGCTTGCATGCCGGCTCCACGGCCGTGCGCGATTTTCTGCTGCGGGAACAGCCGGAGCTTTTCTTCTGCGGGCACATCCACGAGGCCGCCGGAGCGCGCGCCGCGATCGGCAAAACCCAGGCCATGAACGTGGGGAAACAAGGCTGGCTGTTGGATCTGGAGTGATCTCGCGCTTAGTTAGATATACTGAACCAAGAGGTGGCAGTGCCTGCATCACCCAAGCGGCCTTCCCAGCCGAAAGCGGCGCCGCGTGTCAAGCGGTTGACTAAAGCCCGCTCAATGTCAACCAAGCCATTCCTTCGCTTCTACCACTCAGAAGCCCTTCGCGCGAAGACTCTCACGGTCCTCACCACCCTCGAAAAAGCGAAAGACAGCAAGCAGCATCGCGATGCGTTGGCCGACATCGTCGTGGAGCTTACCGACAGCGGCCTGGAATACTACTTCATGCGACCGCTGAAGCTTGCCAAGGCGGGCTTTTTCACCGAGCAATCGGCCAACTTCGGCATGGGAGCTGTAAAACGGGTATTCGCATCGGTGATTCGCAACATCATAGGCCGCATGGATAACCCTCAACTCCTCTCGGTGTGTAACTCTGTGCGGCAGCTCATGAAGTAAACCTCCCCGTGGCGCACGCTTTAGCGTGCCGCTGCCGGCTTAAGCCGGCAGTTCTGTACGGCGAACTGAAGTTCGCCGCTGCACGCTAAAGCGTGCGCCACATGGCGCTGTAGCGCGAACGTCTCCCACTCAGTCGAGAAAGAAGTCGCCCCGCAGCGGCTTGTCCGGCGACACCGCATAATGGCCGAAGTCGGTCATGCCGGCGGCGGCCAGCACATCGTCGTCGATGAAGAAATTGCCGGTGGTGGTGCGGCTGTCCCGGGTCAGAATCTGCCAGGCGGCATCGGCCATGATATCGGGTGTGCGGCCGCGTTCCGGTTCCGCGCCCGGAATGATCCGCAGCGCCGCGGTAGCGATGATCGTGCGCGGCCACAGCGCATTCACGGCGATCCCTTGCCTGCGGAACTCCTCGGCCATACCGAGCACGCACATGCTCATCCCGTACTTCGCCATGGTGTAAGCCAGGCACGGCGCGAACCACTTGGCGCGCATATCGAGCGGCGGAGACAGCGTCAGGATGTGCGGGTTGGCCGCCTTCGCCAGATGCGGCAGGCAGGCTTGCGAGCAAACAAACGTGCCGCGCAGATTCACGCCCATCATCAGATCGAAGCGCTTCATGGGCGTCTCGAGCGTGCCCGAAAGGCTGATGGCGCTGGCATTATTGACCAGGATATCGATGCCGCCGAAACGCCGCACCGCCTGCTCCACGGCAGCGTACACCTGATCCTCGAAGCGGATATCCACGGCCAGCGGCAGCGCGTGGCCGCCCGCCGCCTCGATCTCCGCCGCCGCGGTGTGGATGGTGCCCGGCAGCTTGGGATGCGGCGTATCGGTCTTGGCGGCGATCACAATATTGGCGCCGTCGCGCGCCGCGCGCAACGCGATCGCCAGGCCGATTCCGCGGCTGGCGCCTGAGATGAAGAGGGTCTTACCGGCGAGTGTGGGCATGGGGCTGATTATACCCGGATGCGCGAGGCAGAAACAGGAAGTCAGGAGACAGAAGTCAGGAGTCAGGAGTCAGAAGACAGAATCGCGTTTTACCGGCTTTTTCCGTGGTCCCGCCACCCGGTGCGAAAACCGTATAGAATATGTCTGGGTCTGAAACTCATGAATCGGCGGCCAAGGAAGCCAGAAGCCGGCACGCGGCAATTCTGGCTCCTGACTCCTGACTCCTGACTTCTGTATCTGACTTCTATCCCGGAGGCCCCATGCCTGTCGCCATCGCCCCCTACAATCTCTTAGACGCCGGCGGACTCGAAGCGCTGCGCGCCGACGAGCCGGAACGCCTGCGGTACCGGCCCGAAGGCGGCGCCTATCTGGACTTGATGGGCCTGCCGCTGGCACCCCTGCCGGGCATCGACGACCAGAAGATCGCGAAGCTATGCCGCGTGGTGCGCGGCCTGGCGTTTGCAGCCGTGGACGGCGCCAAGTCGGGCCATCCGGGCGGCTCGTCGTCGAAGGTGGAGCAGGTGCTCACGCTGCTCGCGAGCGGCACCGTGGGCTTCGACGCGTCTCATCCGAAGCATCCCGGCCGCGACCGCATCGTCTGGTCCGCCGGCCACTGCACGCCGCTGTTCCATGCCGTCGTCGCGTTGATCTACGACACGCTGCGTGCGATTGGTGTGCGCTTGCCGACGGAAGAAGAGGAGGCTGCCGTCTACCCGGAAGAGTTGGCGCGCTTCCGGCGTTTCGATGGACCCAGCGGCCACGTCGAATCGCGCTATGCGCTGGCCGATACGTCCACCGGATCTTCCGGGCACGGATTCTCGGCGGCGCTGGGGTTTGCCGTACTGCACCGATCTTGCGGCTTGCCAGCCAAGGTCTTCGCGATCGCGGGCGACGCCGAGACCGAAGAAGGCATGAGCTACGAGGCGCGCAATCTGGCGTCCAATCTGGGCGTCGAGAACCTGCTGGTGAACCTCGATTACAACAACTTCGGCATCGATGGACCGATCACCGAGGTGCTCCCGTCGCCTTACCTGAATCACTGGTTTGCCGCGGGCTGGAACATGATCGAGGTGGATGGCCACAACATCCGCGAACTGGCCTGCGCGTACCGGCTGGCAGACCAGGGCTTCGGCGCGGGCCGCCCCACGGTCGTGATCTGCCACACCGTGAAAGGCAAATACTATGGCCGCCTGGAAGGCAGCGCGGATTCGCATGGCACACCGCTGTCCCATACCGAGTACGTGGAGGCCATGCAAAAGCTGGGCTTTGATATTCCCAGCGGGGCGCCCTCTGAACCCGGCGGGGAGGGCGATGTGTCCGCCGATATCCGCACGGTCATCGCAAGTCTCTCGCCCGACGAGCGCGATTACCTGGCCCGCCGCCTGGCGGACGCAAGTGCCCGCATCGCGCCGGAGCCGGAACTCACGCGCCGCATGGAAGTCGCGCTGGCAGGCCGGCCGATGGCCGACTACACCCGCCTGGAGCGGCCGGACGTGCTGCCGCCGGAGTTGGTGTTCCGCGAAGGCGACGCCGTCCCCACGCGCAAAGCCACCGAAGCCTGGTTCACCTGGGCCATGCAGCGGACCGCGTTCTTCTACCTGGGCGCGGGCGACCTGATGAAGTCCATCCTCACCGGCAAAGCCGAGAACGTCTACGGCATCGTCACCGCCGCGAATCCGCTCGGCCGCGGCATCCGCTTCGGCATCGCGGAACAGAATATGGCCATGATGTCGGCAGCCATCGCGCAGGACACGCTGCCCGGCGGTTTCCGGCCCATGACCGCCTTCGCCACCTATGGCGTATTCACCCCCATGATGGCGAACGCGGTGCGCATGACGCTGATCAACAACGCCGTGAACCCGCATGCCTCCAGCTTCTTCATCATGTTGGCCGCGCACGATGGGCCGGAGACCGGCGAGGACGGCCCCACGCATCACGGCCTGTTCTGGATGTCGCTGTTCACGGCCTATCCCGGCATCAAAGTATACAAGCCGTTGGATGCCAACGAGGCGGTCGAGATGCTGTTTTATGCCGCGCATCGCGGCGAGCCGGTGGTCTTCTCCGCGGTGCGTCCGGCCACCCCGGTGCTAAGGCGCGGCGATGGCGTCCCGCCCGCCATCGAAGCCATCCACGGCGCGTATGTCTTCCGGGCGTTCCGCGAGAATGGCAAGCCGAAGCTGGTGCTGGCGATCAGCGGCGGCCAGGTGATGGCCAATGTGCTGGAGATTCTTCCGGAGATCGAAGAGCGCGCAGACGTGAAGATTGTGGCGGTCACCTCGCCGCAGCTTTATGAGGAGCTGCGGCAGCGCAATCCCGGCAAAGCTCACGAGATCCTATCGGACGAGGAGCGGCGCTACGTGGTGACGCTGCATAACGGATGGCGCGGCTTCCTGCATCCGTTCCTGCTGCCGGCGGATTATGAACAGCGCGTCTTCGGGATCGACGAATTCTCCAGATCCGGAAGGCCGTCCGAGATCTATGCGCATGCGGGCTTCGATCCGGCCGGGCTGAGGCGAAAGCTGGTGGAGTACCTGAGGTAGGACAGGCCTCCCGGCCTGTCCGCTATTGCGCGCTCGCCAGCACTGGGATTGTCAACGTACCCATATTGCCGCTGCCCAGATCGCGCACGATCACCCGAAGCGAGGCCGCCTTGGGGTCCATTCTGAAGCTCCGGACGTAGGGAAAACCGCTCTTAACCGCCTTGTCGTAAGTGTCCTGCCGCAACTTCAGCCCGAGCGCCTGCGTAAGCGGCTCATATGCATTGCCTGCATTGTCGCGTTGAAACAGGCTGACCTCGATCTGTCCGTTCCAGCGGTCGCCATCGGGCAGCAAGCTAACGGCGGCCATGCCGATATTGAGCTTCAGTGCGTGGTCGTCCGGCCCGCCAAGCGGCGAGACAACCCCGCTCAGCTCGATAGCGCTGGCATCCACCGGACTCCAGACAGCCTGCCGCAATTCGGCCTCGCGGCGATGCGCATCCCGCTGCGGCGGCTCCGGCTCAAAATAGCCGTCCCGGTAGCGCACGCTCAGGTGCTCGCGGCCCGGCAGCTTCACTTTTAAGGGATGGAACGAGCCATCGTTGGCGGAGGTCTTGGGATAGAAGCCCAAGGTGTAAGTCACGCGGGAGTCTTCGAAAGAATTGCGGATGGCGCCCCGAATGTCGTTCGTATTCACGAACACCTTCCCGCCTGTGGCTTCCGACAGTTCGGTCAACGAAGACTGCAGCCTCAGGCTGAGTTGCCGTTTCCGTTGGTAATTCCGGTCGATATACGCGTTGGCCGCCCTAGCGGGGTCTGGGGCGTACATGGTTACGTTGCTGGGAATCACGAATGATCCGTCCAGGGCATAAGGCGCCAGGCCGCCCGGGTCGATGGCATAGACCGAGACCCCGTCCTGGATAATCGTTCGCAGCATGCTGAGCCAGATCTTTCGATCCGACGGCAGGAACCACTTTCCTGAAATCAGGACCACATTCTTCCGTCCAGGTACTGCGGCCAGGTGATTTGCCACAGTCTCGAGAAGCGTGAGAGGGCGGTTTTGATCGGGCGCGAGGTATGTTCCGCGATCGTCCTCGGCCGGCCCTTTGTGGACTTCCGGAAGTCCCACCGGGAGCGCCAATTTTGCCGATGAAGTTCCCGGCGCATCGGCGAAGCCCTCCGGCAGCGAGGATGACCTTTTCGCATCGGGGGCCCCAAACTGGTCGCGATGGATCCGTTTCGCAGTCTCGGCATCCACGCCCGCGAAATGTATAGCGAACTCGCTCCATGCATCCAGACCCTTTGGACTGCCCGGATCGGGCGCGGCATTGGGCTTCCAGGAAGCCAACCGCTCCAGCAGATCGGCGCAATTCTGGTTGTATTCGCGCAAGACCCAGAACCGGTCCGCGCCCATAAGATATATGCCCAGCCTGTCCTCCGGATGGACTTGCCGCAGGAACTGGATGACTTGGTCCCTGGCGTAGACCAAGTCCTGCCACGTCATTCGATAGATGTCCCACGTGTTGCCCGCATCGATCAGAATGACGGTCGGCGCGTTGGGAGCGCCGGGCTCCGCCGGCGTACGGTTCGAGAAGGTGTGGGCTGTTACCGTGCTCGGGCTCGCATGGACAGGCGTAGCCGCAGGCTGGCCGGCGCAGGCCGGATGATAGTCTTCGACATTGAAGACCCGGATTTCCTGCTTCTTGCCCTTGTCGTAAAGCTCGAAATCGCTCGCCTTCAGGTCGGCCACGGGATTGCCGTAGCTGTCCTTCACGATCACGCTAACCTGAACGAGTTGCGTGTTAACACGCAGAGTGACGGGGTGCTCGGGCGCTTGGGCGATAGCGCCCCCCATGGGAAACAGGGCCAGCGCCACAGCAGTTCGAACAGCAGCTTCGAAGGCCATCGGTGGGCTCTCCTGATTCTGCCAGACGCGCCCCCCGTGGACTTGAGTACATCGGGAATCAGTTCAGATCTCTTCGATCTCGTATCCGGCCGCCAGGCGCTGCCTGCGCAGTTCTTCCTCGGCCCAGAACCAATCCTCGTCCTGGCTTCCTTCCGGCGATCCGCGCATTTCCCAGTGCCAAAACGCCAAGCGGCCAAGTTCTTCGCGGTCGATCACTTCTTCGGTGACGGGGGCTTCCAACTCATATTGCAGGGCGGGCATATAGGATCTCCTTCCAGGATTATGACGTACTCGAGCCCAGGAATCAAGGACCCGTTTATCCTATTCATTCGCGTCCTGCTATCCTGAGGTGGGACAGGCCTCCTGGCCTGTCCGTCGACTATGTCGGAAGATGTACAGCCGGTGCAGTTGAAACCCGAGACATTGCAGGCTTTCGAGGCGTATATCCGGGAAGCCGAAGCCGCCATGGAACAAACGCTGCACGGCCCGGCGTTCCTCTGGTCGGACAGCGATCCCAAACGCGCCAAGCAGGTGCGCGACGGCAAGATCGTAGCGGAGTTTTGGCAGGGCAAAGGTCCCGTCAAGGTTCCGGCCGGTTTGATCCACGACTGGATGGGCGCGGTGTTCATTCCGGGAGCGACCGTGGCGCGGGTCCTGGCGCGCATCCAGGATTACGACAATTACCCGAAGATGTACCGGACGGAGGTGATGGATTCCAAACTGATCGCCCGGCGGGGCGACGACTTTCAAATCTACCTGCGGGTATTGAAGAAGAAGATCATCACGGTGGTGCTCGACACCGATCACGACGTGCACTATTTCCATGTGGGTGACGCAGACGGCGCGCGCTGGGGTTGCCGCTCTTACACCACGCGCACGGCTGAGGTGGACGACGCCGGCAAGCCCAACGAAAAGGTTGAGCCGCCCGACACCGGCTACGGGTTCTTGTGGCGCATCTATTCCTACTGGCGATTTGAGGAACGGGACGGCGGCGCGTACGCCGAATGCCGGGCGATCTCCCTGACGCGCGACATCCCCACGATATTCAAATGGATCATCGAGCCAATGGTGCGGAGCCTGCCGAAGGACACGTTGATTCAAACCCTCAAGTCAACGCGCGATGCAGTATCCGGAGAGACATAGTGGCGCACGCTTTAGCGTGCAGCGGCGAGCTTCAGCTCGCCGTCTCCGCCGCGCAGATCCCGCATCATGCCGATAGCCGATACCATCGACTCGATCCGGTCGCCGAGGCGTTGATCCGCCGCCCGGGACTCTTCCGCCAATGCCTCGATCCGCGTGCCCAGGCGATCATCTACCTCTGCGACCTGGACGGTCAGCTTGCTCAGATTCATGGCGACCTCGTCGATGTGCCGTTGCGTATCGCGCCACAGTTGGCGGAATTCCTCGCGGTCCTTGCGGCGTTCCTCCGCGAGTCCGGCGGTAACGTGCTCGATTCTTTCAAACCGTTCCTCAGTCGTCATTCTTGTCCCGCCTCCATCTTCATTATGCCGCAACGTGCCCGCGCGGCCTGGCCGTACGCTACACCAAGGCCGCCCGCCCGACCCGCTCTGTACTAAGCTCAAACCAATGCCCACGGATCTGCTCGCGCGCCTGGAACAATGGAAGACCCGATTTGGCGCGCCGGATGCACACCAGTTCCACCAACTACTCGCCGATGTCGCCAGCCACCGCTTCACCGATGCGGACTCGCTGATCCGGCTGCACGAGTGCCTGTTGTTTCTGCGCGCCTATCCGGCCGATGCGGAGGTCCTGCGGCTGGCCGACGCCGCGCTTTTCTCCTTTGCGCAGCGCGTCGCCGAATTGAGCGACCTTTCGGCATTCGAGGACGCCACCGTGTCCGGCATCGCGGGCACGTCGTTTTCGGCAGTCTTCAGCTATGAGGTAGCCCGGCAACTCGCCGCGCGCTATCCCCGCCACATCGAGATCGATTGGGAAAACTACGGCCAGGCGGAAAAGCTCGGTCCCGTGCTGCGCCGCTTCCTGCCTCTCGTCGAGGAGGATTGGCCGGTCGAGGCGCACACTCCGTTCCGCGCATGGGTGGATGCCGCGCGCCCGCCACAGTCGAGCGCTCTCGGATGGCTGCTCGGGCGCATCGCTTCCCTGCCCCTCAGCCCGCGCGATCAGGCGGATCTCTACGAATCGCTGGAACTGTTGCTCGTGTGGCGCATCGGCCCGCGCGCCAGCCGCTCGCGGATGCGCCTGCCAGTGCGGAAGCCGTACTTCCACCGCAAACCGCTGCTGCGGCGCGGCGACATCGATCTCGCGCTGGAACTCGATGGCCCGCCGCTGCCCGTGACCCAGCTTTCGCGCCCGGAGGCGCGCAAGATGCTCGATCTGATCCTGGATACCTCCGCGATGCGCTATCGCGAGCTCTATGGCTTCACGCATCCGGACACGCGGCGCGTCTTCCGCGCGGATGCCGGCCGCGGTGTCGAGATCGTCTTCTTCGGCGTGCCCCCGGAGTGGCGTCTGCCGCTGCGTGCCTATCATGCCGGGATGTTCTTCAAGAACGGCGTGCCCGCCGGTTACGTGGAAGTGCTGTCGCTGTTCGAGCGTGCTGAGGTCGGCTTCAACCTGTATTACACCTTCCGCGAGGGTGAATCGGCGTGGCTCTACGCGCGCCTGTTGCGCCTGTTCCGCCAGATCCTGCGGGTCCGTTGCTTCTCCGTGGACCCTTACCAGGTGGGTCTGGAGAACGACGAAGCGCTGGACTCGGGCGCATTCTGGTTCTATCGCAAGCTAGGTTTCCGTCCGCTGGACCCGGCGGCCGCGCATCTGGTCGAGCGCGAAGAAGACCGCATGCGCCGGACGCCCGGCTATCACAGCTCGCGGCGCACGTTGGAGAAGCTGGCCCACTCGTACCTGCTGTACGAATGTGCGGATGCCGAGCATGGCGCATGGGACCGGTTCACGGTGCGGAATCTCGGCCTACGATGGAGTAGGACAGGCATCCCTGCCTGTCCACCCAACTGGAGCGACGCCGAGAAAGCCGCGGTCGAGGCCATCGTGCGGGCCAAGAGCGGCCGCGACGAAGCCCGCTACCTGCACTTGATGCAGCGCCATGCGCGGCTGCGCGCGGCGATAATCGAACTTGGGAGGGATCCATGAATCGACGGCAGTTTTTAGGCAGCGCCTTGCTTTCCGGTGCTGCGCTGGCATGGCCGGCTGAAGAGCCGGCGAAGTCCCCAAAGCCGAAGGCGCGCGCCATCACGGCGTTCCTGAAGTTGGATCGCGCACGCTACCGGGAACAGGTCCAGGACACCTTGAAGCTGTTGCGCCGGGCGAAGCGCGCGGTGGAAGCGGGCGGGTACCAGGTGGAGAGCCTCCGCATTACAACGCAGCCGTTCCCCGATTACACGCGCGGTCTTTCGCGGCCGGATGCCCTGCGCTTCTTTCGCGAATACGATGCGCTGGCGATCCAGGAATCCTTCGATGCGAATATTGGACCGGCTATGCTGCGCGACGCCGATGATCCGGCGCAAGCCCAATTGTTGGCTGAGATTCTCTCGGCGACAAAAAGCCTGGAGGCGAGCGTGGCGATCGGCGGCGAGGATGGCATCCAATGGAAGTGCGTGCAGGCGGCCGCTGCGCTGGTGAAGTTCGTGGAGGAACGCAGTCCGGGCAGCGCGGCCAATTTCAATTTCGCCGCCACGGCCATGCTGGCGCCCTACGCGCCTTTCTATCCGGGCTCGTATCACCTGGGCGAAGGACGGCGCTTCGCGATCGGCACCGAAGCGGCCAACGTCGTGGATTGGGTCTTCTCTCAGACAGCAGGCAACGCGCCTGTGGCGGCGGAGCGCCTCACGCGGGAGTTAAGCACGCACGCCGTGGCGCTGGAGAAGCTGGCGCAGCAGATCGAACAAGAAACCGGATGGACGTACATGGGTATTGACGCCACGCCGGCGCCCTTGCGCGAGGTCTCCATCGGCGCGGCCATCGAGAAGTTCACCGGCGCCAGGTTCGGAGCGAGCGGCACCATGACCGCGGCCGCGGTGATCACCCGGGCCGTGCAGTCCGTGCCCGTGAAGCGCATCGGGTACTCCGGTCTGATGCTGCCGGTGATGGAAGACAGCCTGCTCGCCGAGCGTTGGAGCGAAGGCGCGTATGATGTGGATGCGCTGCTGGCTTACTCGGCGGTCTGCGGCACCGGCCTGGATACCATACCGATGGCGGGCGATGTAACTCGGCAGCAGCTCGAACGCATCCTGGGCGATGTGGCCACCCTGGCTGTCAAGTGGAAGAAGCCGTTGACCGCGCGGCTGTTGCCGGTCAAAGGGAAGAAGGTGGGCGACCGCACGGCGTTCGACGATCCGTTTCTGGTGAACACGCTAATTCGGACCGTGCGATAGTGGCGCACGCTTTAGCGTGCTGCGGCGGACTTCAGTCCGCCGTCTCGAGTTTCTACATTTCAGGATGGTGTATTTGGCCGCGACGTGGCGCACGCTTTAGCGTGCAGCGGCGAACTTCAGTTCGCCGTCCGGGCGAGCTGAAGCTCGCCGAAGAGCGGGGCTCAAGCCCCGCGCGGGCTCAAGCCCGCCCTCCATTGCTGTGCTCACCGAATGTAGAAACTCGAGGCGGCGGACTTCAGTCCGCCGTCCCCTTACTGTGCTTTCATGCGGCTCTCCAGTATCCGCATGTCGCCATCCACGTTATTCGCGCGGCTGTAGGTGGGGTCCTGTTGCTGTACCTGTTTATCAGATCCTTGCGCCCCGAGAGCCAGGCTACTACTTCGGTGTGGATCGGATGAACCGCGTAGAGCACGCCCCCCAATGCCGCCAGGATCGAGGGAAGACCCAGGCGGCGAAAGACCAACATCACCAAACCGGCGCACACCATCGCATAGAGCAGTTGGCTGGCGCGGAAAGGCACGGCATCGAAGGGCTTGCTCTTGTCCGCCAGGGCGCGGTCCAACATCCAGGAGGTGGTTGTCACTGGGTCGAAAAAGCCGAAGTAAGGCTCGTTCCAAACCGCCCCCAGCAGCGAGAAAGGATGCGCCACGTTGACGTAGGGACTGTGTACCAGGTGGAAAGAGTCGTCGTACTCCAAGGGTGGAACGGCTAACGTCTGGGAGTATATCGCCAGCGTGCACAGGACAATCAGCGCGGCTCCGAGGAAAAGAACACGCCGCGAATGCTCGCCAGGCCAATCTGGTTGCGGAACCTCGGGAGCAACCGGGCGCTCCGGCTTTTGCTGCGGCCCACGCCGGCGCTTCTTCGCCATCGCACTTACAATGTAACAGCCGCGCAATTCGACCGGTATTACTCTTTTGGGATAGCTTCTGTATCAACAAAATTCGTCAAACGACCCGCACGGCGAAGGGTTCCGAACTGACTCCGCCGCACTCGACGCGTAGCACGTGCTCGCCCTTTGGCACGCTCCCTGGCACCGCCGCATTGATCTGAATGAGACCGGCGGTATCTGGCGCACCCAACCAGGAGACGGTGAGACGCGTGCCTCCGAGGAAGACACGCACGTTATTGCGATCCGCATTCTCGGGAAGTCCGGACACCCAGCAGGCCAGGTTTCCATCCTCTGTTACCGAGACTTCACCGCTCTTCCAGTTGGTTGCATCGCGGACGCCATGACAAACAATCCGGCTGACCTTCAAGGGAAGGTCCACGGCAATCCGCACGGCATTGCTGAAATCGCTGTCGGCGAAGCGCAGCCGCACCTGATGCCATCCGGGTGATAAGCCGCGGGGCACCGGAAAGTTCGCTGCCCACCAGTCGTCCTGCCTGCGTCCAGCGTAGTAAGCCGCCACACCGAACTCGTCCGCCTCCAGGCGCAGGTCTTCCTTCGCAATCGTCTCGCGGGAGCTGCGGAACCAGCACGATATGTACTGCTCCTTGCCGGTCGAAAAGTTGATGCCCTGGTCGACATTGTTCGTGGCGGAAGCGAGTTCGGGCGGCGCGGAAGCAGCCTCCGCCGGCGGTGGCTCCCATCGACGGTAGCAAGCCACGATTGCGTTGTACGGTTCTGTGTGCAGCAGTTCCACCCGGACAAATCCCGCGGCGCGGCACATCGCCAACAGGCACGCCACGCTGGGGCCGACCCAATTATCGAACTGATTGGCCAGCTCGTACCCTTCGTAAAACTCCATAGTCGGGATGTCTTCCGTATGTTCCTGCCAGGTGTCTCCATCCGTCACGAAGGACTCGACAATGGCAACGTCAGTCGTCAGGCTGCAGACAATTTCGAGCGCCAGCAGCGGATGCCGCAAGTGATACAGTACTCCGAGCAGGAAGACGATGTCGAACTTCCCCAGACCAGCGGCCGGCAATTCGTAGATCTCCAGGATGCGGTAATCGACCTTGGATGAGAGACTACGATGCAGCTCGACGAAGTGTTGCGCCTCCACGCAATCGACGGCTGTCACTTCGGCGCCGCGGCGTTCCGCCTCGAAGCTGAACCAGCCGTCCCATGCGCCGATATCCAGCACGCGCTTGCCGCGCAGGTCGCCGGGAATGGGGAAGCGCGCGAAACGTTCCCGCAGTCGCGGCAGCGGATTTGCGCCGTCGATCAAAGTGCCGTCGGGCAGCTCGAAACTGTGATACCAACCCTTTTCGGCCAGTTCCTGGCTGCGGTCCTGCCGTTTGCGGGCTTCTCGGATATCGTCTGGTTGCATAATCTTGTGGGGCACCCTCGAAAACCTCCTGTGGGGCAGGCAATCGTGCCGGGCTTTTAGCCTGCGCGGGACTCACAGTCCCGCCCTAGGACTTTGGCCATTTGCAGGGGACGGTTGGCTGAAAAACGTGTCGAAAGTGTCGAATTCTGTCGAATTTTGTCGGATTTCAGGCGCTGGACAGGCCAATCTCGCTTGGGTGCGCCTTGGAACAATATTCAGATTTCGAAGATCGGGGGCAGAATGACGCCGGACGGCTCTCTACCCGCTTATAGCGTAGCACGGCTGTGAAAGGAATTCGATCGGCGGATTGCCTTTGGACGTTTGTTTTCAGCGTCCGCGGGGTAGCGCGCAATACGTGAATGGCCTACGGCCTGCGACCACAATCGCGATGTGAAAAGGACGCGCGTTAGCGCGCCCCTTGTGGCCGCGGGTTGCGGGTTGTTTACACAGGAGCTAACTGTTCAACGGTGCCTGTTTAGAATCTCTAACATACTGATTCCTTTAGCGACTGATACCGCTGACACTGCTGTTTAGGCGAAACGACTGTACATAGGAGTGTACACGAAAACATAAAGAGCCTCGTTTGTGTTACTTCGTAGCGCCAAGCGGTTTGCGCGTGTTGTTTCCACAACACTTCCTTTCTGGGAATCCCGGCACGGCCCCAGGGCGGGACAGAGCGGCGCGCTAATAGGTAAACAGGTACGCGAGCCTTGCGGAACCCTTCCTGGAGTTCCAGGCCAGCGTTTGATGTCGGTACCAGTTTGGGTCCTTAAACGTCTGATTGAACCTGGGCGATGTTACCAACACAAAATTCATCATTCCCAGCGACAATATAAGGCCGCCCACCTCGTCCGAACCGTCGGTAAGTTTTATCGTACCGAAGGAGAAGCTCTTTCCCAAGGGCCGCTGCTGCCCAACAAACGTATGCATATAGAGTCCCAGCGGACTGCGCAGAGAATCCGTCCCTACTAGTGCTTTCAGTAAATCCGGCTGTAGCGTGTCCCGCTCGACGATTCGTCCTGAAAGGGCGCGTATTTTGCCCGCCGCGACCAGTCCACAATACACCTTGATCATCCATCGTTCGATATCTACTCCCGAGCATATATGAAACCGAGACAAACGACCCCGTTCCAACCCGGCAAATTCGACACAGTCTTTCGCGAGAGCCTCTATCGTCGAAAATGCAGCACCGGCAGCGGTATCAAGATCTGACAGCGCCGGGTTGTGCTTGTCACATAATACTTTGGCACTAAAGCTATCAATGCCAATTTCGAGAGTTTGCTGCCCGCCGAAGAAATGGCCTGCATTCTCAAACCTCAGCGTGCTGGTCTCTATCTTTTCCAGGATGTTCCTGGAGATAAAGTGTTCCTTAGTCATCTTAGTGCTGCACGAACCGACAGGCGAAAGGTAGCAGCGGTCATTCTTGAAAGGAGTGCCGTCGAGCTTTGTAGCGCCGAAGGGCGTTCTTTCCCAGCACGCATTACCGCGCCAACAGCACGCGTACGATTTCTTGCCACTACCGCACGGACAGCCGCCGTTAAAGAAGCACCTCGTCCATGGTAGCGATTTCGATTTCATTCCTGGCACGTCCTTTCAGACATATTATAACTTGAAGCCCGATGGTAGTGGGGGCATCGTGCCGGATCAACACATAACTTCCCTGGTCCCGTCGTTCGCTGCGGGCGTACCGATACGAAACGCTGGCAGGCGCTAACATGCTGCCAGCAGGACGAATGTACCGATTCGGGACAGGGGCAAGGTCATCACCAGACAGGATACACGCGGGGGGGCCGTGGGCTAGCGCCGGGTCGCCTGTAGTGGTGCGTTCCGGCCCGTAGCGCCCACAGCGTGTTGACGCCACGGTACCGGCCTGTCCAATAGTCCGCAGCACCCGGCACGTCCGATCGAACCACCCGTCCACACGGGCTCGCCGCTTTAAACGTTTACCCCTTCGGGCCAAGGCCCATCGAGAAGGTCCCGGCGGCACCCTGCCCCTTGCAAACGGCAGGGCGGCAGAGTACAAAGGGACATGCTTCCCGCGTGGTTCACCCAACCTGATACAATCTTCAAGACCGTATTGTGGCTCTTGAGTCCTGTTTATGTCTGGTTAGCAAGGAAAATATGGAAAACGCTTCAAGAGTGGAGGGCTTCGAACTCCGAACGAGTAGCGAGGAGCCGCCTGGTATCGCTGCGCAAGGCTCTCGATAACCCCCCGACACTGCTAGAGTCCGTCGCCTATCTAGTTTGTGGCCTACCGTTTCCGATTGCTTTGACAATGACGCTTAGTACACTCTATTTTCTGCCACCTCCACCATTCGGCTATCTGCTAGATGCTCACACGGCAGAGAAAATCTTCAGGTTGTTCTTTGGGACTCTGTTTTTTGCCAACTATGTGCTCTTTGGCATGCTGACGATTTATGGGGTTCAGGTAGCATACCGCTTGAGGCATGGTGAGGTGCGATATGCGGAAAATTACAAGTTAGGTATCCAGAAGCAAATTGACCGCCTCATCAAGAGGTTTCCTAAGCTTATGCTCTAAACGTTTAGGGTCAGGATGTTGTTGACCGTTCTGCCCAACCAGCGGGCACCTGTGCGCGGCTTCAGACCTTCGGCGTTAAGCGCTTCTGCAATTCGATCAAACCCCATATCCATCTGCCGCAGAGCACGCATACGCTCGAGGATAGCCCGTTCCCCATCGTAATGGCCGAATGGCTTGCGACCTTCGCAGCGTCCGGCCTTGGCCTTCATCCGGTCAGCGCACCCTTCATTCAGGAGCTTTTCATATAATCCTGTATATACAATAAGATACATAGCACTAAATAGGAGCTAACTGCTCCTCAATAGGCTCCGCTCAACAATACCAAGGTTCCGTCAGATACGGGATAGTCACTCGCGGGCGGCCCGGCGGCACATCCGGCAGGCGGCGCGCCGGCGTCGCTGCCGTCATAGCCAATGCCTCGTGCGTCATTTCCCAAGCGCGGCGGAAAATCGTGCGCCGGTCCTCCTTGGCCGTGACCGCGCGCGCAATGGTCGATTCCAGTTCGCTCTGCAAGCTATCCACCCGCGGATCCGAATGCACCCAGCGGTAACTCAGCGCATCCTCGTCGAATTCACCGATCGCCGCGCGCGCCTCGGGTAATTCAAGCAGCCGCGAACCTGCCGGGACTAGCAGACGGATAGTAAGTTGCACGGGCGAAACGTGCTCGACTAAGTCCAGATCGGCGATCGCCGCCAGTAAGTCCGCGTAACCTTCCAGCGTCATCCAGGGGTGGAAAGGGACGAAGGTCGGCGCCAGCACCAGGCCCAGATCGCGAAACATTCGCGCGACGCGTACCAAATCGGCGCGCGTGTGGCCTTTCGCCAGGATGTGCTGCAAGACGTAATCGTCCACCGACTCCACCGCGGACACCACGAACGCGCAGCCCGTCTCGCGCAGCAGCGGCAGATGCCCGCTGTGCCGCAACAGGTGTTCGACTTTGATGGTCGCATCGTAAGTGACCTGCGGAAACTCGCGATGGAGCGCCCGCACCAGCGCGACGGCGTGGCCGATGCCGTTGAAGAAATCTGGATCGCCAAACGTGATATGCTGCGCGCCCGCCGCCACCTGGCGGCGAATATCCTCCAGCACCACTGCGCGCGGCACGATGCGGAAATGCCCCTGGTAGACCGGCACCACCGGACAATGCCGGCACCAGTGCTTGCAGCCCCGGCTGGCTTCGGTGTAGCCGACCGTGCGGCGCGCTCCGCCGGGCAGCACGAGTTGCGCGTACTGCGCCAGCGGCGGTAGGCCGCTGCGGTCCGGCGTCAGGAACCGTTGCCTGGCGAGCGAGATCAAGGGCGCCGGGCCGGGACGCACCAACGTCAACAGAGCTTCTTCGAACTCGCCGCCGGCCAGCGTTCGCACGCCCAGTTTGCGCAGCAGTGCGGCGTTCACCGGCGCGTACAAGCCATACGCGCAGAGGTGCGCCGCGGGATTGATCTCGCGCGTTCGCCGGATCACGGGGATAGCCCGGCGCGTGGCGGTGTGCATCGGCAGGAAGAACGCCACAGCGTCGGCCGTCCGCAGAGCTTCATCATCGAGCGGTTGCCGCGCCAGGTCCAGGCAGGCGACCTCCGCGCCGGCGTTGCGCAGCCATGCCGCGGGCGATGCCAACCCAAATGGCTGACGCCCCAGTTCGTAAGTGGAGATCAGGAGGACTCGCAAGTGCTTCTTTCAGTGTGACACAGTGGGGCAGACCTCCAGGTCTGCGCGGGTCCTCCAGGGTGCTTAACCGTTTTGGGGAAACCGCTCCCTGACGGTCGCGGCTCGGTAACAGTCGCGTTGACTTCGCAAGGCTTACCGAGCCGGTCTCACCGTAAGCGGAGCCTCCGAGGTGGTATTCGTAACAGTCGCGTTGACTTCGCAAGGCTTACCGAGCCGCGAGCAGGGAGCGGTTTCCGTCAGTCAGCAATCCCCAAAGCGGTCAAGCACCTAGTCCTCCAGGACCGCCTGCCGACGTGGACGCCGGCCGCAGGACTGGAGTCCTGCCCCACCACCGCGGTGTAACCTTATCAACGGGGGCGGTGCGGAAATGCAGTTCACCACTTTCAACGGAAAGATTTATCTGCGAACGAAAAAGTAGGGAATTCTTACCGGGTACGGCTGGCAACTGTGCAGGCGCGTGCCGCTAACCCCTCTCCTGAATTCAGTGACTTACGGGCCATTGGCGGAAGCAATTGTACGTGGCAGTACAATTGCTCCGCCCATCGGCGTATGGCTAGCGTCTCTATCGCGGCGGAGCCAGGCGAGTGGGTAGTCAGGATGGATGCGACGGGCGCCATGCAGCCGCTCGACGGGCATCCTAGTGACAGCAGCCTGCTCGCGCATATCTGCGGCGACAACCCTGCCTTGGCCGCGGCTGTAAGCGCGGGAATACGGGCAGTAGGCGCTGGCCAGGCAGACACCTTCAGCGTGGAATTTCCCTGCCGCTTGCCGGATCGCGAAAGGCACGTGCGCCTGGTGGCGACTCCCTATCGCCGAGGCGCTGTCGAAGGCGTCCTGCTGACGCACACGGAAGCGCACGCGGTGCAGGATCCCCAGGCATCCAAGATGGAGGCGCTGGGCAGGCTCGCCGGCGGCGTGGCCCACGATTTCGCCAATCTGGTTACCTTGATTTCCGGCTACAGTGATATCCTGTTGAACCGCATCGGCGCGCAGGATTCCAGCCGTCCGGAACTGGAAGAGATTCGCAAGGCGGCCGTGCGCGGCGCCGGAGTGACCGCGCAGATTCTGGATTTCATCCGAAAACAAGTGGCCCAACCCACCGTTCTGCAACTGAACACGCTCGTGGCGGAAATGGTGGGGCTGTTGCGGCCCCTCATCGGCGAGCAGATCGGCCTGACGGTTACTCTGGACCCCAATTTGGGCGCCGTGGAAGCCGACGCCGCGCAGATGACTCGCGTCATTATGAACCTGCTGTTGAACGCGCGGGACGCCATGCCGCGCGGCGGCACCATCGGCATCCGCACGGCGAACATGGAACTCCACGCGGATTCGTGGCATCGGCTGCCGGCAGGCCGCTACGTCATGCTGGAAATCGCCGACACCGGCTGCGGCATGGATCCCGAAACTCAGCGCCAGATCTTTCAGCCTTTCTTCACGACTAAGGAAAGCGGGGGCACGGGCCTCGGCTTGAGCACGGTTCACGGCATCGTCGAGCAGGCAGGCGGCGGGATCCAGGCGCGCAGCGAGCCAGGCCACGGAACCAGCTTCGCCATGTGCTTGCCGCGCGCCGCGCGAGACGGTGAAACCGCCGATCCGGATTCTCTGCCGCGCGCTCCCGGCAAGGGTACGGAAACGATCCTGTTGGCGGAAGACGATGAGGGTGTGCGCCAACTCCTCAGGTACGTTCTGGAAGCCAGCGGTTACCGGGTGCTGGAGGCGGCAGACGGCCGCGATGCGTTGCGCCTTTTCGAACAACACGCCGGCTCGATCGATCTGTTGCTGACCGACGTCATTATGCCCGGCCTGAACGGGCGCGAACTTGCCGAGAAGGCCCTGGCATCAAAGCCCGGCCTCAAAGTGATCTGTATGTCCGGATATACCGACGACCCGATGCTGAACGCGGGCGCGGCCGGCCCGGGCATCTCGGTGCTGCGCAAACCGCTCAAGTTGGATATCTTGTCGGCTCTCATTCGCGAAGTACTCGACACTGCCGCGCCTAAGTAAGTGGCGCGCGCGCTTTCCACGATTTGCACTTTCCTCACCTAACTCCTACTACACAACTTTCGCGTCGATAGCTGTAATCGAGCCTGGCCGCGCCCGGCATCACAGGGAGGGCGCAATGACAAGTGGGTGCTCCTGCTGGTCTGCGCGTGCTTAATTTAACCGTTTTGGGGAAACCGCTCCCTGACGGACCCAGAGGGTACCCCGGCTCGGTAGAAAGTCGCGTTGATTTCGCAAGGCTTATTGAGCCGGGCCCAGAGGGCACCCCGTCAGGGAGCGGTTTCTGTCAGTTAAGCACCCGCGCACCGTCCCCCACTTCATGTTATTCTAGGTCGTATACGACACGTCGTACACAACGCATTCGGAGGATAACATGCAAGCCGGCGTTTACCGCTGCATCGTATTTATCTGGATCGCCGTGGGGGGCGTCTGGCTGATCGCCGCAATGGCGTCCAAGCGAACCGCGCGCCGCGAGGCCGTGAGTTCCAGCCTGCTGCACATTGCCATCATGGCCGCCGCCTTCGCTCTGCTCTTCAGCGACAAGCTGCATGTGGGACCGCTCGCCTGGCGGTTCGTGCCGGAGTCGCGCGTTATCGCCTGGACGGGGCTGGCGCTCACCGTCGCCGGCTGCGCGTTCGCCGTTTGGGCGCGCCTGCTGTTGGGGGGCAACTGGAGTAGCTCGGTGACCATCAAGCAGGATCACCGGCTCATCCGCAGAGGACCCTACACCATCGTCCGCCATCCGATCTACTCCGGATTCCTGCTGGGGCTGCTGGGCACCGCGCTGACGCTGGGTGAGTTGCGCGGAATCATCGGGCTGGCGCTGGCATTCATCGGCTGGCGCATGAAGTCCCGCTTGGAAGAAGGCTTCATGGTCGCGCAGTTCGGCGCCGAGTATACCGAGTACCAGCGCGAAGTAAGGGCGCTCATTCCGTTCGTGCTGTAGAAGCCATGGCCAAACAACCGGCACTGACCCGCATGGCGGAGGAGATCGAGGGTCATCTGAGCGCCGTTCGCCACATCCTGCGGCAGCCCGTCGAGGCCGAATTCGCGCGCGGCAACTTGACTGGTCCGCAGCGCAGCGTGATGCAGGCCCTGTTCCACGGCGGCGGCCTGAGCCTGAAGGAACTCAGCCGCCGCGTGGGACTGGCGCACAGCACCGTCTCCGGCATCGTGGATCGCCTGGAGAAGCGCGGCTTGGCGGAACGCCGGCCTGACCCAACCGATGGCCGCGCCAGCACCATTGTGGTTTCGAAACGGGTCCGGGACTACATGCGCGATACATTTCCGGCCATCGCTGTCCATCCGGTGACGGCCGCCTTGCGCCGCGCCAAACCGGCCGAGCGCGCTGCGATTCTGGAAGGTTTGCGCACGCTGCGCCGCGTCGTCGAGGCAGCGGTCCGGCGCTGAAATTGTTATACTCGGGCTTCGGCTCTACTTCTATGGCGAATCCGAAATATGCAGTCTCCGATAAGCCGGTTCCGGTTTCCGAACTCGTCGCCACGCTCAGCGACGGGACCAAAGTGAAGCGCCGCGTTCCGCGCATGCGCGCCTGCAACGAGAAAGACGCAAAAGGAAAGCTCTGCGCGGGTCATCTCAAGCGCTGGTATTTTTTCGGCGATGAAGTGAGGCAGAAGTTCGGCGCCGACGCGGAGATTTATCGCTGCGAACATTGCAAGACACTCTATCTGCCGAATGCCGAAGAAGAGCCCCGCACCGGCACTCTATCGTTTTAGCGATACGACAGGCCACCTGGCCATGACTCAGTCATTTCCCCAATCGCCCCTGTCCCTCTGGCTGGCGGAATACGGACCGTATGAACCCAGTCCGCCGCTCCAAGGCGATGCCACCGTCGACGTGGCCATCGTGGGCGGCGGTTTTACCGGCATCGCCACCGCCCACACCCTGCTGAAGGAACAGCCGGCCCTGCGCGTGGCCGTATTGGAGCACGAATACGTGGGCTATGGCGCGAGCGGCCGCAATGGCTCCTTCTCCATGACCGTGGTGGGCCTCGGCATCGGGCCGACCGCCATGCTGAAGGGCAAGCCGTTCGTGCGCGAAGCCCACGCCTACATGGAGCGCGCCGTCGACGGACTCGAATCCCTGATCCGCGACAACCAGCTTCAATGCGATTACATCCGCCCGGGCTTTCTGCGCATGGCCACCACACCGGGCTACGTCAAGCGCATCCGGCACGATATCGATCTGGTTCACCAGTTGGGCATTCAGGGCATCGAGTGGCTGGAGCGCGATGCGGCGCGCGCCAAGGTCGATTCCGAGTTGTATCTGGGCGCCTGGTGGGAACCGCGGCTGGGACTGGTCAATCCGGCCAAACTGGTGCGCGAGGAGAAGCGGCTGGCCATCGCGCGCGGCGCGCAGGTCTACGAACGGACGCCCGTCCTCGAAATCCAGCGCGGCGCGAAGTTCAGCCTGCGCACGCCCGGTGGCACGCTCACGGCCGAGAAAATGGTCCTCGCCACCAACGCCTACTCGCATCTTCTTCCCGAGTTGAAGAACCGGCAGGCGCCCGCCTGGACTTACATGATTTCGACCGAGCCGCTCAGCGACCGGCACTTTGCGCAGATCCGCTGGCAGGAGCGCAACGGCGTAGAAGACGCCCGCAACCTGATTCACTATTACCGCATCACGCCGGACAATCGCCTGGTCATGGGCGGCGGGCCGGTGGGCCTCAGCTCCGGCGCGAACATGGATGTGGATTCGAGCGAATCCGCGTGGCGCCATTTGCAAGAGCACGCGCGCCTGCTCTTCCCCGTGCTGAAGGAGGTGAAGATCACGCATCGCTGGGGCGGCCCGTTTTCCGTAACGCTCGATCTGACACCGGCGGTCGGCTATCTGGGCGACCGGCGGGCCGTTTATAGCCTCGGTTGCATCGGCCACGGCGTCTCCACCACACACCAGAACGCCATCACGCTGGCGGACTTGCTGCTGGAGCGCCAGACGGAAAACACGGCCTGTCCGTTCGTGAACCGGCGCGTCATCCCTTGGCCGCCCGAGCCCTTGCGCAGCGCCGCCGCGCACGCCATCCGGGCGTATCTGCGGGTCGAAGATTGGGCATACGAGCGGAAGATGCCGAAGGTCCCGGCGGCTTGAATACCCATTTTATGTACAATTAAAGTAATCTTATGATCACCCGATCAATATCCGAAGCGCGCCGCGAGCTCGGCCGGCTGATTGAGCAGGCCCGCCAGGGCCAGGATGTCGTCATCATCAAGGATTCGCGACCCGTGGCGGCCCTGCGGCCTATCGACGATACCGATCTGGATTTGGCGCCGGACTTTACCGACGCCCAGTACAAACGTCTCGTGGACTGGGATCGCAAGCAGCCCGGCAAGATGTTTTCCTCCCCTGAAGCCGCTGTAAAGTATCTCAAGGCAGAGTTCAGGAAGAAGCGTTGAACATCGTTCTCAGAGATTCGTTCCTGCGAGCGTGCCGCCGCCTCACGAAGGATGAGCATTCGGCGTTGATGCAAATCTTCGTGGATCTCAGGGCGGATCTCGCCGATCCTGCTCGCCACACGGGGCTGGGGCTTAGGAAACTGAACCCGCATCCCGTGTGGGAAGCCCGGCTCGGACTGAAGATGCGCGCGGTGTTTCGCCTGGAAAACGATCAAGTGATTTTCGTATTCCTCGGGACCCATGATGAGGTCCAGCGCTTCTTGCGCAATTTCTCCTAGCCGTTACGGCGCCGCCATCCCAATAAACTTCGCCAGGTCCGCCTTGAGCTTCTCCAGCGCGGGCTTGTAGGTGTACATCATGTGGCCGGCCTCGAAGAAGCCCATGCTCACGTGATTGCGCAGCGTCGGATCGAGCCCCAGGTGGTCGAACGTATATTCCGTGGCGAAGAAGGGCGTGGCCAGATCGTAATGCCCGTTTGCCACGAACACCTTCAGGTCGCGGTTCTGCGTCATGGCCTCCCGCAGGCTATCCGACACGTTGACATAGCGATTCTCGTAATCTCCCCACGTCCACGGATGCACCCGCCCCGTCAGGATTTGGTATTCGAGGTCGCTCTCCCACTTCAACTCCGCGCGCACGTATTGGTTCCACGCGGCGGTGAACGGCGCATACACGCTGGCGTAACTGGGATCGTAGTCCGGGTAGGCGCTGGTCGGATCCAGGTCGATGCCCTCCAGGCGGCTGTCGTAACGGCCCACGGTGCGGCGCTCGTCGCGCAGCAGTTCCTTCGTGAAGCGGAAGATCGGCACACGCAGATTGCTGTCGTCGATGAACTTGGCGGAGAGGCCCGTCAGGCGCGCCAGCTTCTGTGCGGTCTGGGCGCGTTCTTCGCCGGAGATGGCGTCGCCCTTCATCAAGGCCAGGCTGTACTCGTGCGAGGCGTATTGCTCGCTCTCCTCCAGCGCCTTGCTCTGGCTGGCCATCAGGTCCGGCGGCAGTTTCTTGTGATACCACGCGGTGGCCGTGTAAGTCGGCAGGAACAGAATGTAGGGCAGGTCGTTGCCCCGGTCGAAACTGATCGTACCGAAGTTCAGCACCGCGGAGATCAACATGACGCCGTTCAGCGCGTAGCCCATGCGCTGCTGCAGATAGCCGGAAAGATTCGCCGCGCGCGTGGTGCCGTAGCTTTCGCCGGCCAGGAATTTGGGCGAAGTCCAGCGGTTGTTGCGCGTCGTATACAGCCGGATGAAGTCGGCCACCGACTCCAGGTCGCCGTTGATCCCGTGGAAGTTCTTGGCATCCTGTTCCGGAATCGCGCGGCTGAATCCGGTGGAGACCGGATCGATAAAAACCAAGTCGGTGAGGTCCAGGATGGAATACTCGTTGTCCACCAGCTTGTAGGGCGGCGGCAGTGCGTTCCCCTCGGGGTCCATCGCGACGCGCTTGGGTCCGAGCGCGCCGAGTTGCAGCCACACCGACGATGAGCCTGGCCCGCCGTTGAAGGCGAACGTGAGCGGGCGCTTCGTGGCATCCGCCACGTCATCCTTGACGTAAGCGATGTAGAAGATGCTGGCCGTGGCCGTGCCGTCTTCCTTCTTCAGCAGCATGGTTCCGGCGGTGGCCGTGTATTTCACGTCTTTGCCACCGATCTGAATCGTGTGCTTGGTCTGCGAAACCTTCTCTTCGGGCGGTTTCTTGTCTTCCTTGCCCTTCTCGTCTGGCCTCGTCGGGGCCGGAGCCGGCGAACCCTGAGCGGGTGGCCGCGGACCTTCCTGTGGCGGCTGCGCGCAGGCCGCCGCCGCGCAAACCAGTATCGCCGCTCCGCACAATATGTATCGATGCATAAGTGACGATTGTAATGCAGGAATCGCGCCGTGTGGTGACTGCGGTCACAGACGGCCGCCGGCGCGCCCGCGAAAATCGAAGCGGCGAGCCTCCGCCGCCACCCGCCCGCACAAGAAGCAAAACTCCGCGCTTTTCACGTCCAGCCGCTCCACCGCGTGGCTCGGCGTCATCACGCAACGCCAGTCGTCGCAATGCCGCAGGCCAAACGTGTGGCCCAGTTCGTGGACGGCTTCCTTCACCAACCGCTCCCGCATCAGCTCTTCCCGCGCGGGCAGGCCGTAGAACCTCGCGCAACCGGCGCAACGACACCAGCGCGCAACTGCCGCTCAATTGCGCCTCGCCGAAGACGAAGGTCGGCACTGGAACATAACAGGTCCACCGAAGTCACCGCCAGCAGCCGCGCGCCCGGTCGAGTGAGCGGCTGCATGGCTTGCAGAATGGCGGTCGAGTAATATTGATTGCGCATGCGGTGGCGCGCGAAGGCCACATCCGGGCGCTCCGGCCGCACCTGGCGTGTCATCCGGAAGACAGGCGCGCCAACTCAAAGGCCAGATCGGCCAGCACGTTCGCCGCGACCTCGATGCCCAGGAGGCGGGAAAGGCTGTGATCCGTCTCCCCGCAGGACCGTCCGATATGCACGCGCCACCCCTTCGAGCGTGCGACCGTTGCTGGGGTGCTTAACCGTTTTGGGGAAACCGCTCCCTGACGGTCCGGCTCGGTAACAGTCGCGTTGATTTCGCAAGGATTACTGAGCCACGACCGTCAGGGAGCGGTTTTCATCAGTCAGCAATCCCCAAAACGGTTAAGCACCCCGTTGCTGGGTACGGAGCACTCCTCGTTAGTTCTTGCTATACTGAGACCCGCACTCTGAGCTGGAAAACCGATCGATTATGAAAAACATCGCCATCCCTTTGTTTCTTTTCTGTGCTGCCTTCCTCCCATCGCAGGCCTTGGGCGTCACAGCCACCTATACGAACAGCAACCAAAACGTCACTTTGACGGGTCTCGGCGGCAGCGGCGGCGTTGGGCAAAGCCGGGTCGAGTGGGGCACCTGCGCGTACGATGGTACGAATACCCACTGCACGGTCTCGGCTCCCTACACGGGCGTCGGCGGCGGCGGGACAATCTCGATGGTGTTGAGTTATCTAGGCAACGGGATATCCCCGTTTACGGCCAACTCGATCAGTCCGGGCAGTAACCTGATCACCTTCGGTCTCATGCCCGGCAATTCCGGCAGTATTGTGGTGAGCCTGGCAGAGAACAGCGGCGCCAACGTTACGTTTCTATCCAACAATTTCGTTTTTTATTATTATCCCAGCGCCACATGCACCAATATCGCCGCCTCGTCGTGCTCCGTCGGACAAGTTGGGCTGACGCCGACTGCTACGATTACGGGACCGGTTTACGGCACATTCGATGCCACGCCCGCGATTTCAGGCGTCATCAGCGCCAGCGCCTTCGGAGCGTTCTCCGCTGTGGCGCCAGCGACATGGATGGAGATCTACGGCACGAATCTGGCCAACGTCCACTCTCAGATTTGGACCGCCGCCGATTTCAACGGTAACGCGGCGCCCACGGCTCTGGGCGGCACCACGGTCACGATCGGCGGCCAGGCGGCATTTATCGATTACGTCAGCCCCTCACAAGTAAATGCCCAGGTGCCATCCAATGTTGCGACCGGACCGCAGCCGGTGGTGGTTAGCACGCCGGGCGGAACCAGCGCGGCCTATACGATCACGGTTAATGTGACCGAGCCAGGCATGCTCGCGCCGGCTATTTTCAATCTGACGGCGGGGCAATACATCGACGCGCTGTTTCCGGATTTTACGACTTTTGTTCTTCCTCCGGGCTCGGTCGGCGGCGTGACGTCGGCGCGTGCAACGCCTGGGGACACCATCATATTTTATGGCATAGGCTTTGGGACGGTAACGCCAGATATTCCCGCGGGTCAGCTTGTGACGGAGCTTAACAATATCAATGGAGCTTTCCAGGTGTCGTTTGCGGGGACCCCGGCGAGGGTGAACTACTCCGGATTGACCGCAGGGTTTTTGGGACTGTATCAGTTCAACGTGGTGGTGCCGAAGGTCCCAGCCAGCGACACGGTACCGTTGACGTTCTCGCTGAACGGGACGGCGGGTGCGCAAACGCTGATCATCGCGATAGCGAACAACTGACGCCGGCTGGGGGTTTTACCGCACGGCGAGGTTTGGTACCAGCGCTGGACCGAACGTTGGGCCCGACCATGGGACCACGCGGCGATTCGGATTTGCGCGTTCGGAGCAGGCGGGAATTACCTTCCGGCATCGAACGATATCGGGAACAGTCGGTAGCGGGTCAGTTTGCTTGGAGGGCGGGCAATCATGCCCTGGGGTCCCCTCTGGGGACGCCTTTCAGGCGGCTTGCTGCATTTTCAGGCATTCCAGCGTGCAGGCAAACTGACCCACTACCCGGATTTCGATGGCCTATAGCCCGAGGGTCTGCGTGCGTGCCAGGTACGGGGCGGTTTGGCTTAGGTCCTACGCCAACACCGGCGCGCGAGCCCCCGCCACCACCCGCCCGCACAAAAAGCAAAACTCCGCACCCTTCACGTCCAGCCGCTCCACCGCGTGGCTGGATGTCATCACGCAACGCCAGTCGTCGCAATGCCGCAGGCCGAAGGTGTGGCCCAGCTCGTGGACGGCTTCCTTCACCAGCCGGTCCCGCATCAGCTCCTCGCGCCCGGGCAGGCCGTAGAACTCCTCGCGCAACCGGTGCAGCGACACCACCGCGCAACCGCCGCTCAATTGCGCCTCGCCGAACACGAAGGTCAGCACCGGAACATACAGGTCCACCGAGGTCACCGCCAGCAGCCGCGCTCCCGGTTCGGCCAGCGGCTGCATGGCTTGCAGAATGGCGGTGGAGTGATACTGATTGCGCATACGGTGGCGCGTGAAGGCCACGTCCAAGCGTTCCGGCCGCACCCGGCACGGCATGCGGAAGATGGGCGCCAACTCGACGGCCAGTTCGCCCAGCACTTCCGTCCCAACGTCGATGCCCAGCAGATGGATCACGTCACTTCAAACCGTAGCGCTTCAGTTTGTTGTATAGCGTGGTGCGATCGATATCCAGAATGCGCGCCGCACGGGAAAGGTTGTGCTCGGCTTCCCGCAGCACCCGCTCGATATGCACGCGCTCCACGTCTTCGAGCGTGCGGCCCGTGGGGGCGCCGTTCGTCTGAAACTGGAAGGAGAAGTCCGCGGGTTTGATCTCCGGGCCGCGGCAGACCACCAGGGCGCGCTCCACGGCGTTCTCCAGCTCGCGCACGTTGCCGGGCCATTCGTGATTCATCAGCACCTGCAGCGCTTCCGCCGAGATCTGCGGCACGGGCCGGCTGGTCATCATGCAGAACTTGTTCAGGAAGTGCGCCACCAGCAGCGGGATGTCTTCGCGGCGCTCCCGCAATGGCGGCAGGTCGATACAGAAGATGTGCAGCCGGTAATACAGGTCGGGGCGGAAGGTGCCCGCTTTCACCAGCGCCTCCAGGTTCTTGTTGGTGGCGGCCACGCAGCGGAAATCCACTTTGATGGGCTGGTTGCCGCCCACCCGCACGATCTCCTTCTCCTGCAGCACGCGCAGCAGGTCGGTTTGGGTCTTCAGGCTGATGTCGCTGATCTCGTCCAGAAAGACGGTGCCGCCGTCGGCCACTTCGAACTTGCCCTTCTTGCGGTACTGCGCGCCGGTGAACGCGCCCTTCTCGTGCCCGAACAGCTCGCTTTCGAGCAGCGTCTCGGTCAGCGCTCCGCAGTGAATGGTCACCATCGGCATATACCGGCGCGGACCGGCCGCATGGATCGCCCGCGCCACCACTTCCTTGCCCGTCCCGCTTTCCCCCGTGATCAGCACGGTGGCCTCGGTGGGCGCCACCATTTCGATCAGCTCGCACACTTTCTTCATCGATGGGGCCTTGCCGATAAGCTCCGTCGAGGGAGACACCTCCTGCAGGTTTTCGCGCAGCCGCACGACTTCGCGCCGCGCGCGCCGGTGTTCCAGCGCGTTGGCCACCAGGTGCGACAGCTCATCGGGATCGATGGGCTTGGTGATGTAGTCGTATGCGCCGTGCTTCAGCGCTTGCACCGCCGTTTCCACCGACGCGTACCCGGTCATGATAATGACCGTCAGCTCCGGGTCCGCTTCCTTCAGCCGGGCTTGCAGTTCCATGCCGTCCATGCCCGGCATTTTGATGTCGAGGAGAGCGACGTCGTACTCGTTAGTCGTTATGGATTCCAGCGCTTCGCGCGCGCTGGCTACGGGCCGGGTTTGATAGCCCTCGCTCGCGAACCACTTCCCGAGGGAATCGCGCACGACCGTCTCGTCGTCCACAATCAGGATCTTGCCCTTGGTTTTTGTTTCTACCGGTTCTTCCACTTCCGTCACCATGTTTTCCTCCGGCGTTTTGGCCGCCGCCTAGCCTTTGAGGACCGCTCCCTCACGGTCGCGGCTCTGAATCATCGAAGCGGGTCCCACAGCCGGCAGAGCCACCACAAACTCCGTGCCCTTGCCCGGCGTGGACTCCACCGCGATCTCGCCGCCATGCTGTTCGACGATGCTCCGCGCCACGGCCAATCCCAGGCCCGTGCGCTGTTGATCCTCCTTCGTCGTGAAAAACGGATCGAAGATCTGCGACAGCACTTCGGGCGGGATGCCCGCCCCGGTGTCGCGCACCCGGATCCGCGCTTCTCCGGCCGCGGAGTCCATCTCCGTGGCCACTTCCAGTACTCCGCCGTGCGGCATCGCTTCGGTGGCGTTCACCAGCAGCACCAGCACCGCCTGCTGGATCTGCCCCGGATCGCACGACACCGCCGGCAAATTCTCCGCCAAATGGCTCCGCAACTCGATTCCCAGCAATTCGGCCTGGTGCCGCACGAGCACCAGCGCGCGGCCAATCAGCGTGTTCAGATCGTTGGGTTCCCGGTGGCTGGGCGCCTGCCGCGCGAAAGTCAGCAGATTGCGCATGATGTCGCCGCACCGCTTGCTTTCCCGCTCGATGATCTGAAGGTGCTCCAGCATTTCCGCGCGCGATCCGGCCGGTCCCTTTTCCACCTCTTTTTGGGTCAGCCGGGCGTAGGTGAGGATCCCGAACAAGGGGTTGTTGACTTCGTGCGCGACCGTGGCGGCCAATTTGCCGATGGACGCCATCTTCTCGCTGGAAAGCAGCGAGCGGTGCGCCTGGTCCAGTTCCGCGGTCTTGCGCTTAACGCGCTCCTCGATCTCGGCATGCACGCCGGCCACCTCGGCGGTCATTTTGTTGAAGGAAGCCGCCAGGTCGCTGAGCTCGTCCGCGGAGCGCACCGGCAGGCGGTAATCCAGGTCGCCATCCGCCACCCGGTGGGTGCCCGCGATCAGCTCTTTGACCGGCCGGTAGACCACGCCCCAAATGAAGATCATACTGACCACCCAGATCATCGCCAGCGTGATCGCCATGAACAGGATCAAGTGCGCGCGGTGCTCCGCCATTTGCGCGTCCACGGCGGCCAGCGACAGGTTGGCATCGATGACCCCCAACACGCGCTGCGCCGCGGGATGGCAGGCCGTGCAAGCCGGCCCGTTTTCGATGGGCCGGATCACCCCCAGCAGGCGCTCCCCTTGCCCGGGGAATATGCGGGCGCGGTCCGGACGGTTCAGCTTCACCAGCGGCGCGCTTTGGGCGTGGCATCCGTAACACGCTTCGGCCCGCTTGTCGACTACCCGGTTGACCTCCGCCGCCTCGGTCGAAAACGAAATGCGGCCTTCCTTATTGAAGATGCGGATGCGCCGGATGCCCGGCTCGCTGCCCAGTTCCTGGATCACGTTGTAGAGCGCCTGGCGGTCGTTGCGCAGCATCTCATAGTGCGTGCTGCGCTGGATCACATCGGTAACGCGCTCCGCCGATTGCAGCACCATCTCCTCGGAGCGGCGCCGCTGCTCGGTGATGTTGAAGTAGCCGAATACGACGAACAAAGCCGCCGTGCTCGCGATCAGAGATACGGCGAGCTTGGCGGCCAGGCCAATGCGGAAGCCAGGAGTCGGGAGCCAGAAGTCGGAATGGCGCTTCTTCAGCACAGTGGTCTTTAGCCAACGCCCGCGGGAATACCCTCCTCGGCTATTTCGCGGACCTTTTGGGGGGCGCGCGCTTCGTCTTCGTGATGCTCCTCGAAGACCGGGAAGTACTGGGCGATCACCCGGAACACGGCGAAGCCCAGTGCAACGATCGCCAGAGTCACCGCTATTTCAGTCCAGCGCGGCACGTAGTGCGTGCCGGACCCGGCCTCCATGCCGGTTACGCTTACGTTCAGGCGATTGGCAATAAAGCCGAAAATAACCATCACGGAGCAGCCGTACAGTTTCGCCGGATTCCAACGCACCCGGCGCCGGAACAGCAGCACCATGGGCACGGCCAGCAGCACGATTTCCAGTCCGAACAGCCAGGTTTCAGTCCGGTTCTCGCGCACGAGGCCCAGTGCGCCGCGTTGGTACAGGTCCAGGAAGCGGACGAACAGGAACGTCATGAGCAACACCGCCAGCACCCGCGCCAGTCCGGCGGCCAGCGGCAGCTCCAATTGCCGCCCGAACGCCCGGCTGCTGTGCCACGATTCGAAGATGGTCATGGCCAACCCCGCGCAGATGGCCGACATAAAGAAGAAGACCGGCAGCATGGGCGTGTACCAGAGCCCGTACAGTTTATGCGGCACGATCAGATAGAGGCTGCCCAGGGAAGACTGATGCAGCGTGGACAAGATGACGCCCACGATCATGAGCGGGACGGAGATGAACTTGAGCCAGTCCAGGGGCTTCTTCCATCCCAGCCGCTCGAAGACGGTAGGCGCGAACTCCAGCGCCAGCACCGTGGTGTAAAGCGTCACGCACCACGCCACTTCGAACATCACCGAATGCGGGTTCCACATCACCAGCGGATGCCAGATGCGGTCGGGCCGGCCCAGATCGAACAGCAGCGCCAGCACCACCAGCACGTATCCCAGGAACGCTGTGAGGATGGCGGGCCGCAGAATCGGTTTGTAGCGCTCGACATTGAAGATGTGGACCACCGCCACCAGCGTGAATCCGCCGGCGGCCAGACCGACGCCGCACAGGATGTCGAAGCCGATCCAGATGCCCCACGGAAACTGGTCGCTTAAGTTGGTGACGCCTCCCAGCCCGTACCGCACGCGCAAATATGTGGCGTATGCGCCCGCCACCATCAGTACGGCAAAGATGGCGCGCCAGATGGTGAAGCGGGGCAGCTTGCGGTCGTTCATCTCTTCTTCCCCCCTTCTGCCCTGGCCACCTCGTCGCGGCGGTTGGTGATCCACCAGATTCCGCCCAGCAGCACCGAGCCGACCGAAACCACGTCCGGCACCGCCTCCAGCGCGCGCCACGTCAGCGTTGGCAGGGGTTGCTGGGGCAGGTTGGTCCGCAGCCCAATCTGCTCGAAGGGCACCGCCGAAAGATACAGCACCGACGTGCCGCCAACTACCTGCAAGCCATAGATGCGCTGATAATAATTGCCCGGCTTCTCAGCCAGGCGCCGGTGCGCCTCGGCCACCAGGGCATCCCGGTCTCCGCACGTCGTCGCGCCCGTCGGACAGGCCTCCGCGCAGGCCGTGGGCTGGCCCGCGCGCTGCCGGTCATAACACATGTCGCACTTGCGCACCTTGGGAAGCCGGCGGTTCCATTCGTAAGCCGGCACCTGAAACGGACACGCCGTCATGCAATACCGGCATCCCATGCACTTTTCGGCATCGTAAATCACCGGTCCCAAGCTGGTCTTGTGCAGCGCGCCCACCGGGCAGACCGAAGCGCAGGTCGGCTCTGCGCAATGCATGCACAGCCGCCGGCTGTAATGCTCGCCAAACGTCTGAATGGCCGTTAACTTGTGCGCCGAGAGCCGGGGCTCGGCCGCCACCTTATCGTCGTAAGGCAGATGCCAACGCTCGGCGCAAGCGCCCTCGCACGCCTTGCAGCCGATACACATTGTGCTGTCGTAGAGGATGGCTTTAGACATAATCGGATGTCTAACTCCTTTATACCGCACTTCTGGCGGAAAGATGTGGGAAATCTACGCAGTGAGGAAGAATTCGCTAGTCACCTGCCGCCAGTTAGCATCCGGCAGATTCGCCAGCAGGTCTTCAGTGGGCAGGCCGCCATCGGCCGCCACCGCGCCTGCAAGCTGCGGTTGCCGCGCATACAGACGCCCGACGGCTTCCCGCATCCAGCTCCGCACCAACCCCTTCGGAACCAGGTTGCGCGTGGTGCTCTCTTCGTCGGGAACATGGACCAGCGCCAGCCAACCCTTGCCGTAGGGGTCTTTCCGCAGCAACTCCGGATTGGCCGCCACTTCAGGGTTGATTTCAATGACTTCGCCTTCGGTCGGTGACACCATCTCGGTCTTTTCGCCATCGCGGAATAAAGACCAAGCCTTTTGACCCTGCCGGATCCATTGCCCCGGCTTCGGCAGCTCGATGCGCTCCACGTGTCCTGCCAAAGCGGCCGCGAAGTCGTCTATGCCGATCCGCACCAGATTGCGGCGTTCCTGCATAGCCCAACTGTGGCCGGGGTGATATGCCAACTGCTCGGGAACCAGAAATCCTTCTATATATGATTGATCCAACGACAGTGACGTAGTGTGTGCCGGCACCGCAACGACCTGTGGCGCTTTCCTCCGGTTGATTACCCAATCCAGCAGGATGAAAACCCCGAACGTTACTAAAACCAGAATGACTGTCATGACGTGCCTCCTTTTTCCAAACCTATATAGGGCACGTCACTGGCCAAATTGTGTGGTTTTTAGGCTTATTATCTGCTGTATTTTCAAACAGTTGCAGGTGGGGGGAATTCAACACAACCCGACGCTGTTGTGTTTCTCGGCATCACTATCGGGGCAAAGCCCGCTAACTCCCTTACGCTTCAATGCGCCCAGCTATTGCTGGATTTATCGACGCCCCCGTAGGAAATCGCAACAGAAAAGGGCGGGTGTCGCCACATGAACCTCAGCGAGAAAATATAGATTGCACTTAAAGCTAGAATAATTGTGAGAACCTGCAGGTGCAGAACGCGCGCGATCGGTTGGCTGACGATCGCCCCCAAGTAGACCAGCAGCACCATCGTCTCAAAAGACCGGGTGAGCTCCGGCCGCCCGGTGCGGTAAACCACATCCGCTACCAGAAAACCGCTCAGCACCATCAGGGTGGCGTCATACACCGGCGCGTAGAAACTGGCCAGCAGCAACACAGGCATGGTTCCGGCCCAGCAGAGCATGCGCTGGTCCTGGTCCGCGCGGCGGTATCGCGCCCAGGCGCGTGCGGCCAACAGCAGCGCCGCGGCGGCGGCCAGCAAGAACAGCGCTCGGCCGATCCATGTGTCGCCACCGAACAGCAGGTGGAAGAATGCGTTCGGATCGACGAACTTATGCAAGCGCCAAGCCGAAGGCCTTAGCGAGACGGCCGTCCCGTATTGCATCATGAACTGCAGGTACCTGGCGGCGCCGTCGCGGCCCAGCATCAGGAAACTCAGGCCGGCCAGCGCTGAGCTGCTGAGCAGCACTCCCGCCACCAGCCGCCCCAGCCGCGCCACCACGAACATGGCGGCCAGCAGCAGTACCACGGGCGGCTTGTAGCAGCACAACCCGGCGCAAAGCCCGGCGGCGAACGGCCTGCCGGCGCGCTCCAGCCAAACCGCAGCCGCCAGCGCCGAAAATGCGAGCGCCGAGATTTGGCCTCCCCCCCAGGCTTCGAAAAGAAATGGGGCAAAGGAAAGCGCCAGCAGCAAGGCCGTGCGGCGATGCGGCCCCAGGCGGCAGCAGGATTGGAGTAGATAGAGCCCCGCGGCGTACAAGGCGCCGCCGATCGCCAACCAGCCCGCAAAGGCCCAGCGAAACGGCAACCGCGTCAAGGGACGCATGGCCGCCGCGATAAAAGGCGGGTACAGATAAGGCAGCCGGGTGGCCTTGTCCGCGTCGGGCATGATCTCGGAACGCAGGCGTTGCTGTAGTTCGGGATCGTACAACCTGGCGGCCGGCGGGAATCGGTTCAGGGTGATTCCCGCCGTGTAGAAGGCCATGAAATCGCTTCCCAGCTCGTGATGAAACGGTAGCCGCGTGCCCCAACTCACGGCTGCGGATTGCAGGAGAAGCTCCATGCCGATCATGGTGAGCGCGACCATGCGGATTTCGCCGCGCCGGAAACTCGGCATTATGCGTCCTTCCCCCGCTCCATTCCACAAGCGCGCTTCAGCCGGTCATGGGATTTCGACTGGCAGTTCTTCACGAAAGGCGAATCCCGCTCCACTCCGGTAGAAGAGCGAACCGGGTCCTGACACTCTCCACTCGCTCCCCAATCTGGCGGATCGATCGCGCCAGCGCCTCCACATCCCCCACCGCCAGCTTGAGATACTCGATCCTGCGCGGATCGATGGACATGATTTCACAGCAACTCACATCGACTGCCGCCAGATCCCTGCCGGCGACCACCACTCCCGACCGCTTGGGCGTGCCCTGAATCGGCCCATTTCCTTCCATCCCGACGATTCCATCGACTATGGCAAAATGCCGCGGCAGCGCATGGTATAAGTCAGCAATGCAACCCGGAATCCCGGCGCAGTGCAGGATGTTCTTGGGCCATCCGTAGACTCCGCCGGATACGGTTCCGAACAGGTTCTTCATGCTCAAGGTGGCCCCCACCCAATGATGCGTCTTCATCTTGGGCATGGAAACCAGCAAGTCGCACGAAACCGCCCGCTGCGACAGATAAATCGACTGCAAGCGGGAATGCGGACGCGCCAGGCGCACCTCAGTTACCTGATCGAGGTTTAGATCCGTGAAGCTCTCTTCGAAGCGTGGGATCGTCGCGAAATACCCCGCCGCCTCAGCCATGTCCAGCGTGTTGCGGCGGTGACCCGGCCCTTCCCCGATCGAGACCTCCGCCCCCAGCTCGCGGAAGGCTTCCAAAGCCGCATGCACCAGCAAGGGGTGCGTATTGATGGGGCTGTCCGGCTCGAACTCCACCAGGTTAGGTTTGAGCAGCACGCGTTTTCCGCGCACATTCAGACGGTGCTCCGCCAGCACCCGGCGAAGCTCGCCGTACAAGTCCTGGCTGTAGTCCGGCTGGCGCACAATCGAAACCAGCCGCTCGCGCTGCGCTGGCGGCCGGCGGGCGCGCCCTCGCGAGCAGCCAGCCAAAGCCAAACCGGCTGCCGACCCCGTCAGAAACTCGCGCCGATTCAAACCAGCCATTCGTTTTACTCCAGGAACGCATTCCGGCCCGCTACGGCGGTCGACGCCAACAGCGCCAAGGCTGCGTTTTGGATGGTGCGGGGCGGGCGCCCCGGCGACGGAGTGTTTGGTGGAAGCTGCCCGTGGGCCAGCAACCCCAGACGCAGCCAGCTTTCGGCTTCCGATGCCCGGCACCGGCGCAACTGCGCCTGCGCCCAGGCACAGGCTTTGCGGATTCTCGGGGATTCCTTGCCGCTCAGCGCCAGCAACGCCACGCCAGTGGTTTCGGGATAGGAACGGGCGTCATAGTCCAAAGCTCGCGCGGCCCCATGGTTCCAGCCTCCATCGCTGCAGGCATGCGCCAGCAGGTACGCGGCGCCCATCTCCAGGCGCGCAAGAATTGGCGGGGAGCCTGCGCCTCGCGCAGCCTTGCGCAGGGCAAGCATCGACAATGCCGTGGGCGTCACCCACGCGCTGGTCCCCGGCAACCACGGCCAGCCAGGATCGCCCTGCGGATTTCCCGTCAAGAACTGCCGCACCCGGCTCAGAAACTTGGTTTCCTCGCCGGTTTGCTCCACGATCCAAACGATGCCGCGCCGGTAGGCATCCCCACCCAGCGCCGCCGGCCCCAGCAACGCCGCGATGGCTGTCACCCAAGTGCTCTGACGTACAGCCGGCTGCGGCGGCCAACCGCCATCCGGAAGCTGCGCGTCGTGAAGCCACCGCAGCCCTTTCTCGACCGGTTCGGCGGCCGATCCTTGCGCCACGAGCGCCAACAACGCGTACGCCGTAGGCTCGGTCCAGGACGGCCCGCCTCGCTGGTAAGGCCAGCCGCCATCCGGGTTTTGAGATTCCAGCAGGGAAACCATCGGCATCCCATCCCCTAGCTCGAAAGCGCAGGCGGCCTGAGGCCCCTGGCCTCTGAGAGAACAGGCGCTGCCTGCCCTCCCTGCCGCCCCCTTTCCCGACTTCCGCGCGCCAAACTCGCCAACACCCTAGCTGGCCGCAGTGCTCAGTTGCGAATTGGTCTTCGACCAAATAACGTTGACACTCGAACCGGCGGTGGAGAACAACGCCGCCGAGGCCAACGCTACGAAGGCCAGCATCAACGTGTATTCGATCAAGTCTTGACCTTGCTCGTCACGCCACAAACGCGCACAAAACGTCTTCATAACAAAATGCTCCTTTTGCCTCACTCTGTAAGTCACGGGATGGGCCGGTCGGCGCACCACCGATCACCATCTCCTATGCACGGGCCGGGCCACTTACTGCCCGGCCTAAGTCACTTTACTGCTATGGGTTGGAATCGCGCTTGACACCATCCGCTGTACAAAAATGAGATCGTGCCTGAAGATGAAGCACTGCCAGGGAGAGACACCGCTTGTGCTCGACAGTGCGCCTCGAGACTTCCGGAATCTCATGTGGGGCGGACTCTGAAGTCTGCGCGGAGCTCTCAGCTCCGCAATGGTCCGGAACCATTCTTGCGAGGCGGCTTACGAACTCGGGAAGGCATCCGCCACGCGGAACTGTGCCTGCGGCGCGGCCAGCGGCGACGCGCTTTCCTGCTCGCTATAGGCAGCCACGTCCGCATACGTACCCGAGCGCGGATTCCGATGCACCAGCAACCGGCGGCCGCTTACGTCGAGAACCCAGTATTCAGGCACGCCGGCCCGTGCGTAGAGCGCCGCCTTAACCGTAAGATCGAAGTTGAGGCTGGTATCGGCTATCTCCACCACCAGCAGCAAATCCTGCGCTCGCGGGTTCGGCTGGAAACGCGATCGATCATGCCGCAGAACGATGAGATCGGGAACCGGCTCGTTGGTGGGATTATCCTCAGGGGCCACATCGATGGGCGCCTCTACGTTCACGGAGCGAAATCGAAAGACTTCCACCAACCACTCGTGCAGCAGGGTGAATGAATCCACGTGAGGCCGTTTCTTCCCCATCTTGCTGATCAACTCCCCTTCTACAAGCTCCAGGTTCTCCTGGTCCAGCAGGCCGGATGCCTCCAAAGCGGCGCACTCCGCGCGCGTCCATCGCTTTCGCGGCGGATTGGGCGGTGCGACCGGCGCCGGTATTTCGGTTAGGGCGATTGGCATAACCCCTCCTGCCTATTCTACCGGCTTTTCCGCCGGCTGGCTGCTGCTACTTCGTGGGTATCGCGCCATGTTTCTTCAAGAGGGCGATGGTCTCTTCCAGCGGCAACGCCTTCACGGTGTGCCCGTTCCCCGTCATATCGTGTGCATGAAAGATGGAGTTATAGATAGCTTCTTCGGTCGCCTCAATCACAGCCTCAAATAGCGGAGACATGCTCCCATTCGGCAGCAGCGCCTTCGGCTGATACATTGGGCTATCGGCTTGTATGCGGACTCCCGGAGCAGCCGAGAAGGCAATCGCGTAATCGCCGCTGCCATTGCTCGCGCTCGATCCCGTGCGCGCCAGTCCCAGCATGGCGCGCGCCGCCAGGCGGTTCAGATTGCGGTGATCGATCGGAGCGTCGGTCGCCACCACCATCATGATCGACCCATCCGCACTCCGGGGACCGGGCACCACGTTCGCCGCGCCCCTCTGCTGCATCTCGTTCAATAAATTCCGGCTCCCCAGTTCCCTGCCAACCGGAACACCCGCGATAGTCAGGACACCGCCGAAGTTCGTCTGCACCAAAACTCCCACCGTGTAGCCGCCCGCCGAGTTCCCAAGCCGCCGCGACGAAGTTCCGATGCCGCCTTTGAACCCGAACGCGATGGTGCCAGTCCCGGCGCCCACTGCCCCTTCTTCCACCGGTCCTTCTTTGGCCCCGGTAATCGCGGAGAGCACATCCTCTTCCGTAATGGGACGCGAGCGGATGTCGTTCAAGTAACCGTCATTCGTCTCGCCCACCAGCGGATTCACCGACTTCACATTTTCATCGCCGGGCAGTTTCAACATATAGCCGATCAACGAGTCCGCAACCCTGCCCACCGAGAGCGTAGAAGTGAGCAGAATCGGCGTCTCGATTTCTCCCAGCTCATTGACTTGTGTTGAACCGATCAGTTTTCCGAAAGCATTGCCCACAAAGACCGCTCCCGGCACCTTCTCCTGAAACAGGTTCCCTCCGTGCGGCAGAATCGCAGTCACACCGGTGCGGATGTTGTCTCCCCGAATCAGCGTGGTTTGACCGACTTTGACTCCCGCCACATCCGTGATGGCGTTCAGCGGCCCCGGCTGCAAAATGCCGACCTGCACACCAAGGTCGCGAATCCGCGGCCGCGCGTCTGTCTGGGCGAACGCCAGAGACGGCGCCAGCATCCAAGCCCAGAAGAACGGGAATTTCATTTCCCTGCCCCCGGTCCCAACCGGAAACACGCCATCTCGCTCGAGTTGCGGACCAGCAGCAGACCATTATCGATCGCCGGAATGTTCCACGTGCGTCCCTCGATCGCGGAGAAGCGCGCCAGTTCCTGGTGCCCCTCCGGCGTCGCGCGCACCAGCACCACGTCGCCCTGCTCGGTCACCAACACCAGGTATCCGCCGGCCAGCAGCAATTGCCCATAACCATAGCGCCCGCCCTTCCACTTCAGCTCGCCGGTTTTGGCGTCCATGCACGCCAGAATGGCCTCGTCCAAGCCATAGATGTAGTTCTGATAGAGCACCGACGAGTTGAACTTGTTCTTCATGCGGTTGTTGTGCCACACCTCGCGCGCCGCGTAGGTCCCGCCCGTATTGCCGATCTCCAGCAGTGCCGCGCCGGGACCCTGCGCCGATGAAAGCAATACGCTGGTCCCGTCCACCACCACCGGCTGCGAGCAGTTCATATCCAACTGCCCCGGAAACGCGTATTCCCAAAGCAGCCCGCCATTCTCGGGCGCCACGCCTACGGCGCGCTGCCCGCTGATCCACACGATTTGGCGGCGCCCGGCCAGGGTGGCCAGGATCGGCGACGTGTAACCCGCAGGATCGTCAAGCGCCCGCCAGACAGGCGCGCCGCTCAACCGGTCGTAAGCCACGATGCTCTTGCCCGGCGCGCCGCCGGGTGTCACGACGACCATGCCGTCCACAATCAATGGCGACGCCGCCATCCCCCATCTCTGATTCTGCGCCGCATTGTCCGCCAGGATATTCTTCGACCATTTCGGCTTGCCGGTCTTCGCCGAGAGGCAGTACAAATCGCCCTTCGCGCCCAACGAATAGATCAGCCCCTCGTGATACACCGGCGTGGCGCGCGGTCCGGCCCCGCCCAGGATCTCGTTGAATAGCGCCGAATACGCGAACGCCCATAGCTCCCGCCCGGTTTCGATGTCGTACGCCGCGATGGCTTCGCGGTCGCGCCGCTGCTCAATGGTGTACGCGCGGCCCTCACCCACCGTGAAGGATGCGTATCCGCCGCCCACCGGCTGCTTCCACAGCCGCGGCAAGCCAGCCTCCGGCCAGGCTGTCTCGATCTCCGTCTCGGCGTACACCCCCGCGCGGTTCGGACCGCGGAAGTCCGTCCAGTACGCCTGCGGGACGGGCTCGCGGGTTGGCACAGGGGCGGGTGCGGCAACGGCTCGCGCGGTCTCCACCGGCGCGGCGGCCGGCGCGCGAGGGGGCACCGGGGCCTCGGCCCGCTGCCGGGCACGGCTGGCCTCCAGACGCGCATCGCGCTGCGCACGGGTTTCGAAGGAGACTCCGGACACTTTCATTGCGCCGTTCCATTCCAGGCGCATGCCATACACGGCGAACAGCTCGACGATGGCCACCAGGCAAATACCGAGCGTGCCCGCGATGCGCGCCAGCGGATGCACGCCCCGGCGCATCCACCATAACACCAGCCCCAGCGGCGGAAACACCAGGATCCCGGCCCACAACGCCCAACGGCTGCGCAGCATAGACCTCCGAGTTTACAGTCGCGAGTGCGCAAGAGCAACCGTGAACGGCCCGGCGCGCCGTGCTTCCCGGTTTTAGCGCTCTCGCTCGCGGATCGTCACATACTGGTCCGCCGTCACGTTGGTCAGCCTCTGTCTGACGCCCGAAGGCCAGGCGATTTCGATCGCCCGAATCAGCGTTTGGCGCCCCAGGCCGAAATGCACGATCCGGTCGCTGGCGGAAGCGTACCCTACCGCGGTCGTCACGCGGTTCCATTGTTCGCCCGCAGCGGTCACTATATGCACCATCGCGCCGATGCCATCGCGGTTGGAGCGGGATCCCACCAGGCGAAGCTCGATCCAGTGACCGGCGCCGGGCGAAACATTCTCGAGCAGCAGCGGTTTTTCGTTCAACCGCGTGACCACGACATCGATCTTCCCGTCGCGGTTGAAGTCGCCGAACGCCGCCCCGCGATGGAACGCGTCGCCCGCCAGGGGCTCCACCGCAAAAGTGCCGTTGCCTTGGTTACGGAATACCAGGTTGGGCTGCCGCGACTTCCGGCCGGAGTCCAACTCCGCGTTATCCAGCACATGGCTGCCCGCTACGAAAATGTCCTTGTACCCATCGTTATTGAAATCGTACATGCCGGTGCTGTAGCCCGAGAATTGGCGGCTTTCGCGCGCGATATGGCTGAGCGAAGTCATGTTGGCGAAGCGATTGGCGCCGACGTTCCGGTATAGCGTGAACAGTTCATCGGGCAGGGCCGTGAAGAACAGATCCTCGCGGCCGTCGTTGTCATAGTCGCGGAAATCCGCGCCCATGGCCGAGACCAGCTTGCCATCGTCGTTATAAGCTACACCGGCGTCGAGCGCGATGTCGCGGAATTTCCCGTTGCCTTCGTTGTGAAACAGGAAGTTCGGCAGGTTGTCGTTGGTTACGAAGATGTCCAGCCGGCCGTCGCCGTCCGCATCCCCTGCCACTGCGCTCATGCCCTTGCCCTGGTAGAGTCCAATGCCGGATTCCTTCGAAACATCGCGGAACCGGCCATGGCCCTCGTTGTGATAGAGCAGGTTGGTCATCGGCCCATACGCGCGGGGATGGCAATACCGGCGCGGGCCGCCCGGCAATCCGCTACAGGCGGCATCGGTGGCCGGGTTCCAGTCCAGGTAGCGCACCACGAAAAGGTCAAGCAGGCCGTCGTTATCATAATCCAGCCAGAGCGCCGCCACCGACCAGCCCAGTTCCCCGCCAAGCCCCGCCCGATCCGTCACGTCTTCGAACGTGCCGTCGCCGCGATTGTGGTAGAGCTTGTTCGATTTCAGTCCCGTGACGAAGAGATCCGGATGCCCGTCGTTATCGTAGTCGCCCACCGCCACGCCCATCGCATAGCCCTCTCCGGCCACGCCGGCGCGAGCCGTGACGTCCGTGAACGTGCCGTTGTGGTTGTTGCGGAACAGCCGGTTGTAATAGGACGGATCGCTTTTGCGCAGTGCGGGAAAGGGCGCCCCGTTTGTGACGTAAATGTCGGGCCAGCCGTCGTTGTCGTAATCGAAGACGGCCACGCCGCCCATCATCGTTTCCGGAAGGTGCTCGTCGCCGGTGGCGCCGTTGCGGGACACCATCTCCAGGGTGCTCTGGCGAAAGCGAATGGGTTTGAGCGGCTGGGCCAACGCCATGGCCGGGGTACCGGCGACCGCCCGCTGCACCCGCGCGAGCTCCCGTCGCGCTTCCGGCAGGTTGACCGCGGCGGCCTCCAGCACGGCCACGCTCTCGCGGGACCGTCCTTCGCGCAGCAGAAACTTGGAATAGCTCAGAGCCGCGCTGGTTTCGCCGGCCGCGAGCGCCTCGCGATACTTCTGCTCGGCTTCCTTGTTCCGCCCCAGGGCTTCCAGCGTCTGCGCCAGTCCGGCTAGCGCCCGCCCGCGATTCGAGGGCAGCGCCAAGGCGGCTTGGTACGCTTGCAATGCGGGCTCGAAGAGGCTTAGAACATAGCTGGACCGGCCCAGCAAATAACAGGCATCGGGGTCGCGCGGATGAAGCTCACAGGCGCGCTTGAGAGGACCCTTGGCTCTCCAGTTTGCGCCCAGCGCGACATACGTCTCACCCAGCATCTTCTGATATTCCGCATTGTTGGGCTGCTCGCTCGCGGCCTTCTCGAACTCGCGCGCGGCGGCTGCATAGTTGCCGCTCTTGAATGCCGCCATCCCGCGATCGAACGAAGCGGCCATCAGCGAGACGGCGAAGTAAAGCAGGAGCGGGACAACCGCGGCGCAGCGCGGGATCGTTCCGTCACGCTCCCGGCCCATCGAAGGCCAAACCGGCTTTGTCTCGATCACACGCGCTGCCTCATCCCTGACTCTCGCCCGCGGCCTGCGGCGGCCTCTTAGGCCGCCAAGCGCGGACTGAAGTCCGCGCCATGGAGGGCGGGCTTGAGCCCGCGCGGGGCTTGAGCCCCGCTCTTCGGCGAGCAAAGCTCGCGCCACAAAAATGGCCAAACCCCGTGTTCTCCTACGCGAGCGCGACTCTCTCGCCGCTGCGGCACGACCGGTAGATGGCGTCCACGATCTCGAGCGCCTGGTAGCCCTCCTCCCCGGAAACCAACGGCTCGCGGCCGGTGCGGATCGCCTCGCCGAAATCCAAAAACTGGCGCTCGAACGGCTCGAGGGAAATCGCCATGGGATCCGACGATCCCGAAGCGGCATCCTGCTCGAGCGGCGGCGGCTCGCCCGTGTCGTCTCTCACATCCCAGGCCGTCAGCTTGTCGCCGGAAATGATGGCCGTGCCCTTCGTGCCGTGGAATTCGGTGCGCTCCGTGTATCCGGGCCAGAAGGCGGTGGCGGCCTGGATCACGCCGGTGGCGCCCGAGCCATACCGCACCACCGCGTTCACCACATCCTCCGATTCGATCCTGTGCAGCGCGCCAAGCTGCCAGAAGGCGTACAGCTCGCGCACCGGGCCGGCCAGCCAGCGCAGGATATCGACCTGATGAATCGCCTGGTTGATCAGCGCGCCGCCGCCTTCAGTCTCCCAACTGCCCTTGATCGGCCGCGCGTAGTACTCCGGCGACCGGTACCACTTCACGTAACAATCGCATTCGAGCAGCTTGCCCAGGCGTCCGGCGGCGATGGCTCGCCACAGAAACTGGCTGGAGTCGTCAAACCGGTGCTGGCTGACCACCCCCAACCGGATGCCCGCGCGGCGCGCCGTTTCCACCATCGCGCGCGCCGTCGCCAGATTGGTTGCGATCGGCTTCTGCACCTGGATATGCTTGCCCGCTTGCGCGCAAACCTCCAGGGCTTGCATGCGGAAATCGGGAAACGTGCAGACATCCACGTAGTCGACGCGGGGGTGCCGGCAAACCGCCTCGTACGATTCCACGAACTCGGCGCCATACTGGCTGGCAAAGCGCCGCCCGGCCTCCGCGTGGATGTCCGTGCAAACGGTCAATTCGTAACCGATGTGCCGGTAGGCCTCCGCGTGCTTGTGCGAGATGGCGCCCGTGCCGATCATGCCGACTCTCATACCAATCTCTCCCGCAGGCCATTGTACCCATATACAATGAGGGATCGTCATGTTTGGTTCTTTGTCCTGCCGCCGGCCAACGCGCGCGGTTCGCTGGGGAAGTGTGGCCGCTCTCCCGATTCTCTTGTGCCTCCCGGCTTGCAAAAAGTCGGCGCCCGCCAACGTGGCCGCCACGGTGAACAATCGCGCGATCGGTTATACGGAGCTGGAGAGGACGTATCAGCAGTCGCAGCTCGCGACGCCGGGCCAATCCGAGGAGCAGACCATGGCGCAAAAGCTGGAAGTGCTGCGCGGCTTGATCGATAGCGAGATCATGTTGCAGCGCGCCGAAAAACAAGGGCTGCTGGCGGGCGATGCGGACGTCGAAGCCAAGCTGACCGAGCTGAAGGCGCCTTGGACCAAGGAACAGTTCGAGCAACAGCTTCGCGACAACAAGATGACGCTGGACGATCTCAAGTCCAAGATACGCCGCGAGCTGAGCATTCAGAAGCTCATCAACAAGGACATCACGTCCCACATCGTCATCACCGACGCCGATGTCACCGCCTTCTACAACGCCAACAAGGCCAGCTTCAATCTGGCCGAGCCGCGCGTGCACATGGCGCAGATTCTGGTCACGCCCAATCCGGAGCCCAGCACGGGCAACTTGAAAAACAGTAAGGCGCAAAACGAAGTCGAAGCCGCGCACAAGATCCGTGCAATCCAGGAGCGCCTGCAGCGCGGTGAAGAGTTCGGCCTGGTAGCCCACAGTTACTCCGAAGACCCCAACTCCGCGCCCAACGGCGGCGATTTGGGATTCATCCCCGAGTCCGCGCTGGAGAAAGCCAACGTCGAGCTGCGCAAGATGGTGATGTCTCTGGCCCCCGGCGCCATCAGCCCCATCATCAAGACGCAAGAGGGCTACCGCATTTTCAAAATCATCTCCAAGGAGTCGGCCGGGCAACGCGAGCTGAACGATCCGCGCGTGCAGCAGAGCATTCGCGAGACGCTCCTCAACCGCAAAGACCAGTTGCTGAAGAATGCCTATTATGAGGTGGCGCGCAACGAGGCCAAGGTGGTGAATTACCTGGCGCGCAGCGTGGCGGAGAGCGCCGGTAAGAAGTAGGACAGGCCTCCTGGCCTGTCTAAGCAACCAGTGTCTCTTCACTTCAAGTAGGACAGGCCTCCTGGCCTGTCTAAGCAACCAGTGTCTCTTCACTTCAAGTAGGACAGGCCTCCTGGCCTGTCTGGACAGTCCCGGCCTGTCTCGCCGGGCTCAGCCGGCCCCGGCGCGTAGAGTGCAACCCATCACCCGCCACCCATCACCCACAACCCTCTTTTAGATCCACCTATTTGGGCTTTGATCGTCAAACACAACCACCAGCCTGCCCCCCTATTTCCCTGCGATGCGGAAATCGTCGAAGTAGGTGATGCCGTCGGCTCTGGTCCACAGTCCAACCTTGCCGGACTGGCGGAAGGTGGAGTCCATCACCTCGAACAAGCGCCGGTGATTGAAATAGACGCTGAACAGCGGACCCTGGAACCGTACTTTAAGCACGCTCCACTGATTTAACGGCACAGGGTGTGTCACGCTATAGCTTTTCGGCCGGACGCCTCTCACAGCCAGCGCTGTGCGCTTTCCACCTTCGACCTTGTACACCATGACGCTGTTCTCCAGCGCGTTGGCGCGTACCACGTAGTAGTCGTCCGGATCGCGGTAGCGGAACACCAGGCCCTCGGCACGATCCTCCTTGCCGGACACCGGCTTCACTTTGACGCTTAAGTCGCCGTCCTTCACGTCCATCTCGTTCAGGATGGCGAGCGGGCACCGGGCGTCGGCCGCGCCGCCGGCCGCGTCGCCGCTTGCAGAATGGGAGGTCTGCGCGAACACATACGGCAGGCTGGGGGCGCTGGGGTCTTTCAGAATCTCCCACTCAGGATTCGGCGTGACGGTCCATCCGGGCGGAGCCGAGCCCGGCTTCGCGGAATCGAAGTTAATCGTCAGCGTTGCCGTGCCCCAGAGCGCCAAGGACATCAGCCAACCAAGGGTCTTCATACGTGGGAACGCCTCACCCCGGCGTTGTTCATCTTCGTTGTAGCACCAGTCAGTGCCTCGCCACAACTTCCCGCGCATGCTTGGACATGCTACATTCGGAGCCGTGCGACTCTTGTTAATCGACGACGACACCGAACTCTGCTCCCTGCTGACGGAGTTTCTCACCGGGGAGGGCTTCGCGGTCGAATGCGTGCATGAAGGCCGCCGCGGCCTGGAACGGGCCTTACACGGCGGCTTCAACCTCGTGATCCTCGACGTCATGCTGCCCGGAATGGACGGCTTCGAGATCCTGCGCCGCCTGCGCAAAGAGAGCCGCGTTCCCGTACTCATGCTGACCGCGCGTGCCGACGATGTGGACCGCATCGTGGGCCTGGAGCTGGGCGCCGACGATTACCTGCCCAAGCCCTTCAACCCGCGGGAGTTGGTGGCCCGCGTGCGCGCCATCCTGCGGCGCTACGAGCCGCGCACCTCCGCCGCCGCGCGCGTGGAAGTGAATGGGGTGGCGCTCGACCCCGCCACCCGCCAGGTGACTGTGGACGGGCAGGCCGTGGATCTCACCACCTTCGAATTCGACATTCTGGAGATCCTGATGCGCGCCGCCGGCCGGGTGCTCTCGCGCGACGACCTGATGGAGAACCTTTACAACCGCCGCGCTACCCCGTTCGACCGTTCCATCGACATGCACATCAGCCACATCCGCCGGAAGCTGGAAACCAAGCGCCGGTTTATCAAAACCATTCGCAGCGTCGGCTACCAGTTTCTGCGGTCGCCGCAGGACGAGGTGCGGGAATGAATTCACTGTTCGCCAAAATCCTGTTGTGGTTCTGGGCCACGCTGGTGATCGATACCGTCGGATCGGCTTTGATTTCGGGGTTGTTGGCGCCCCACCCCTATCCGTTATCGCGGCTGATCGCGTTCCAGCTCGCGGAGGCGCGCGCCGCTTACGAGGCCGGCGGCCGGCCGGGACTGGAACAGTTCATGCAACGCTTCCACTCGGTGTTCGTGGGCGAGGGTATCCTGCTGGATGCGTCCGGACGCGACCTGCTTACCGGCGCCGATGAATCCGGCCTGCTCAGCCAGTCGCGCGAGGAGTCCCGCTTTCCGGCCGTTCGCCTGCGCGGCGCGGCCGTCGCGCGCAACTCGCGGGACGGCAAGTATTGGTTCATTTTCGTGATCCCGCACGCGCGGCTGGGCTACTGGTTCCTGGCGCCGCAGCATTGGTGGATGATGGCGGCCGGCGTCTTTCTGTGCTACCTGCTGGCCTATTATCTGACCTACCCGGTTCGGAAACTGCAGCACGCCGTGGAGCGCTTCGGCCGCGGCGATCTTTCCGCGCGCGCCAACACTCGCAGGCGGGACGAGTTGGGCGACCTGGGCCGCACTTTCGACCGCATGGCGGACCGCATCCAAACGCTGGTGGACGCCGAGCGCCGGCTGTTGCTGGATATCTCCCACGAGCTGCGCTCGCCGCTGGCGCGCCTGCGGGTGGCCGTGGAGTTGGCGCGGTCCGGAGAAAACCGCGAGGCGTATCTCGACCGCATCGACAAGGAAGCCGACCGGCTCAACTCGCTGGTCGGCGGGCTGCTGCAAGTGACGCGCGCCGAAGGCGACCCAGCCTCGCTGCGCCGCGAGCCGGTGCGGCTCGATCGATTGCTGGAGGAACTGGTGGCTGACGCGTCGCTGGAGGCGCAGGCGCGCGGGACCGAAGTGCGGCTGGTGAGCGCGCAGCCGGTGACCGTCCAGGGCGATGCCGAATTGCTGCGGCGCGCCATCGAAAACGTGATTCGCAACGCCATTCACCATGCGCCGGTAGCCACCGCGGTGGAAGCCAGTCTGGAGACCGCCGATGGCCGGGCCGCAGTGCGGATTCGGGATTACGGGCCGGGCGTGCCGGAAGAAGCGTTGCCGCGCATTTTCGACGCCTTCTATCGCGTGGAAACGGATCGCGACCGGGCCAGCGGCGGCGCGGGCCTGGGGCTGTCCATCGCGCGGCGGGCCGTCGAGTTGCACAAGGGCGCCATCCGCGCGCGGAACGCGCAGCCGGGGTTGTTGGTGGAGATCGATCTGCCCGAGTAGTGCTTAAGTCCGTTGAAGGTGAACATCGCCGTGCCGAGTGTCGATTAGCAATCGGCCTGCACATTTGCGGCCTGCTGCACCGGAAATTGGGTTGAAACTGAAAATCTGCCGGACAAAGCCATGTCAAAAAAACTTGGACAACATCTCACCTTGCGGCGAAGGACTGGAATCGAGTGATTCGCTCATGGAGCCAGGCAGACCGGGAGCCCGCCGCTGCCATTCGTTTGAGGAGACCTGCTTACAACGGGAGGAAACCAATCTTGTCCCTCCATTCTTCCGCATCGCTAGCCGCCCAAATGACTAGCAAGTCCTCGATGGCGAGACCGATATCAAGATCTTGCGGGACAATAATCAGCCCTGGACTTGAGCGGCTGCCGAGGAATCGCGCAAAGTGTGCCGGCATGGTCTTGCGGTCATGAGAAACCAAAATCCGCCCCAGATCGGCCGCTTTGTGAAGGACATCGGGATCTGGTACACCGATAACCCCTGCCGCACGCGCATCTTCGAAATCGACGGCCCGCTCACGGCGGCGCAGGCCAAGAACGATCTTATGGTTGAAGTCTGCGTCAGCCTGGAATCGCGGCCTCATGTACGGGGGCTTGGCGCCCCGTGCCGGACTGTTTCCAACTTAGAATAAAGCGCTGGATGCTTGCGCCGGGCTTCGTCCCGCATACGCGCGAACTCGGCCCTTCCATCCAGCAGGTAGGCATCGATGCTCTCCCGATTCGCAAGGTAAAATGCGACAGCCCCGAAGACCTGCTCCAAGCTGAGGGCCGGGAACGATTCGACGATGCCTTCAGGCGACTCGCCCCGCAGGAAGGCATATACGACCGAGTCGAGGGAAACCCGGCTCCCGGCAATGTAATACCCGCCGTCGCGCTGTTCAACGTATCCTGCCGCCATAGGGCACCTGCGTTTAGTATAAGGCGCACATAGGCAGCTCCGCAAAAAGGACAAGACGCGGACTCCTTTGCTATCGCCTCCATTAGGACGACCGGAGCAACATGGTTATTCCCGGACCGGCGCAGACTGCCTCCTGGCTTCGCGAAGCAGAGCAGGCGCTTGCGACCGCTTCTGGCGTTTCCGAATGGCCACAGAATCGGCGCCTGAACATGGGACGAAGCTTCCAAGATCTGGCGTTCTACCTGACCGGCTTCCGATCGAAGCGACCCGGTCTTAAGCTAATTGGGTGGTGGAACCGGGCCAGAGCCGCCGTAGCCGGCGCGGCATGGACAACAGGTACGAGATATCCTAAAGTAGAGGTACGCGGAGAGGGCGCGCCGCAAATGACGATCGAAATCCGACAACCCGAATTAAAACGGCTGATGCAGGAGGAAATCCTGAGTGGGCATTTCCAGAGTATGGACGAGCTTCTTATCGAGGCCCTTCAGGCCCTGCGAGAGAAAAACGCCCCTCCGCCGCCCGCATCCCGGGTCCGCAAGAATCTCGCTCAATTTCTGCTGGAATCGCCCTTTGCCGGTTCTGACCTGAATTTGGAACGGCAACAGGATTACGGCCGGCCAATTGAACTGTGACCCGATTCCTGCTCGATACCAACGTGCTTTCCGAATTCAGCCGGAGCGCTATTCCCCCAAACCCGCAAGTGAAACGCTGGATGGAATCCGTCAATCCGGGTGTGCTTTTCTCGAGCGTCCTGAGTATTGGAGAGATTCGCAAAGGAATAGATCTCCTTCCGCCCAGCAAGAAGCGTAGCGAGCTTGAGCAAATGGCTCGATAGCGATCTGAACTGGTGGTTTGGAGACAACCTCCTGCCGGTGACCAAAGCGATTTCCGAACGCTGGGGAATACTTGCCGCCAGGTCGCAACTGCAGGGGAGGCCCTTGGGCAACATCGATGGGCTTCTCGCCGCGACTGCCATCGAACACGGCCTGACGGTTGCCACCCACAATACCAGGCATTTCGCGGACTTGGGCGTGGCCGTCTTCGATCCCTGGGGCTTCGATCCCTGGGAAAGCTAATCGCGAACCCCAAACTTGTTAAGTTGTTGGCTGAATGTCCGAGTGGTCGCCCACATCCTGGAAAACCAAGCCCGCCGAGCCGGAGTTCCTGCCGGGGGCGGCGACTGGGATGCGCAGCCGGGCTTGTTAGCGGAGATCGTACCCGGGGCGCCAACCGGCTAATCCGGCAGGTTCACTGCTTATTCCAGATCAAAGTGTCGACGCGGCCGGTCCTGTCATGAACCACCATGGTCATGGTGCGATCGTCCGCCGAGACGGTGATGCGTGCGGTCGAGAGTACCTTTCCGCCTCCTTTGTCGGTCTCCTCGATGGTGCGCTCGTTGATTCGCTTCAACACGACGTGATCAGTCTGCGCCGACCCTTGGTACGGGTACTCTTTTCCATCCAGCTTCGCGTCGTAGCTCGCGCCTGTCGGATCGCTCATCTTCAGGCTGTCTCCACTTTGCGCGAACGTGAACACCAAGGCATTCTCGGAGAAATTTCGAGCGTTCTCGATGGCCCAAGAACCCGAGAAAGCATTCCCCGGCGCGCTCTTGCCCACGCGCTTCAGCGTTTCGCTCCCGGTCACTGGTTTATCGCTCGACGGCGGGTGGCTGGTGAACTCCGTGGTTGTCGTCATGCCATCCGGCGTCACCGTAACTTTCTCCCCGAATACGGCCTTACCCGCCTTCTTGCCGGCAATCTCCAAGTGATGGTCGTCCACCACATGTACGCTGAACGTATCAAGACCCGGTTGACCGGATACGGCTTGGTCCGTGCCGTCCGCTTTCACTGTGAGGGGTGGATCGCAACTCAGGCACTTGTAAGTTCCGTTTGCCAGCTCTATTCTGATCGGCTTTTGCGAAAACTTCGCCTGGGACAGGTCTATCTTCCAGGTTCCGGTGAAGGGATCGGCGGCCATCAGCCGCAGCGCCCCGAACAACAAACAGGCACACAACATCCTCATAGTTCTTTCTCCTTCCCCGGCATTGTACACCTACAGGATTCCATGCGCCACCGCGCCTCTCGCATTGCGCTAAGCTGTCAGGTCTGATATGGCCGAGTGGTCGCCTACATCCTGGAAAACCAAGCCCGCCGAACAGCAGCCGCTCTACCCGCGCGAAGATGAAGTCGCGCGCGTCGTGGACGAAATCTCAAACCTGCCGCCGCTGGTGACTTCTTGGGAGATCAACGCGCTGCGCACCCAGTTGGCGGAGGCCGCGCGCGGCGAGCGGTTCCTGTTGCAGGGCGGCGACTGCGCCGAGCGCTACGATCATTGCGACTCCGGCACCATCGCCAACAAGCTCAAGATCCTGCTGCAGATGAGCCTGGTGCTGGCCCTCGGCGGCCAGCGCCGCGTGATCCGCGTGGGCCGCTTTGCCGGCCAGTACGCCAAGCCGCGCTCCGACGAATTGGAAACACGCAACGGCGTCACGCTGCCCAGCTACCGCGGCGACCTGATCAACGCCCCCGCGTTCACCGCCGCCGCGCGCACGCCCGACCCGCAGTTGATGCTGCGCGGCTACGAGCGCGCCGCGCTGACGCTCAACTTCATCCGCGCCCTGGTGAGCCGCGGTTTCGTGGATCCCGCCCGCCTGGATTACTGGAACCTGGACTGGGTGAGAGATTCCCCCATGGCCGAAGAGTACCGGCGCATCGCCCGGCAGATCGGCGAGTCCATCCGGTTCATGGAGAGCCTCATGGGCGTGCATCCCGGCGAGCTGCAATGGATCGATTTCTTCACCAGCCACGAAGGTCTGCATCTGCTGTACGAGCAGGCGCAGACCCGCCGCGTGCCGCGGCAGGAGGGCTGGTACGACCTTTCCACCCATTTTCCCTGGATCGGGATGCGCACGGTCGATCCCCGCGGCGCGCACGTGGAGTTCTTCCGCGGCATCCGCAATCCCATCGGCGTAAAGGTCGGGCCGGGGATGCAGCCCGACACGCTGAAACAGATCGTTGAGATCCTGCACCCGGACGACGAACCGGGCCGCCTCACGCTGATTCATCGCTTGGGCTCTGATTCGATCGGACGCCTTCTGCCCCCGCTGATCGAGGCCGTGCTCTCCACTGGCAGGACCGTGCTGTGGTGCTGCGATCCCATGCACGGCAATACGCGCACCACGGCGGATGGCATCAGGACCCGTAATTTCGAGGAGATCCTGGCCGAGATCGACCAGGCCTTCGACATTCATGAGGCGTGCGGAAACCGGCTGGGCGGCATCCACATCGAGGTGACCGGCGAGAACGTGACGGAGTGCATCGGAGGGGCGCGCGGGCTGCGCGAGGCCGATCTGAAGCTGGCCTACAAATCCGGTTTGGATCCCCGGCTCAATTACGAGCAGGCGCTAGAGATGGCATTGTTCATTTCGCGGAAGATGAGCCGCGGCAGCTAAGTGGCGCACGCTTTAGCCCGAACGGACCGGCGCGGTCCGTCACCAATATCAGAGAACTTGACTCCGGTACGTGGCGCACGCTTTAGCGTGCAGGGGCGAACTTCAGTTCGCCCTGCGGGACGTTAGTCCCGCCCTGCGGGACGTTAGTCCCGCTAAACACAGCGTCATAAGTAATTGCGCATGATGGTGGGTTGTGTTTTGATGGAGTAGTGAAGCGGCTCACCATTACCGATGCGGCCTCCATGGCTTTGGGGCTGCAGGACGAGATCCGTC